>WNGQ01002010.1_pt1 | contig 20967 bp, 18 predicted proteins | sample 5407661 | NCBI WGS metagenome assembly WNGQ01 (sample SAMN13153382, study PRJNA577476) | soil metagenome | isolation source: 60 cm soil or saprolite under Garry oak tree replicate 2 | place: USA:California | collected 2016-06-15 | reverse complement strand
GGCATCGACGCTACGGCTCCCCACCGGGGCATAGCGCGTGAAGCGGCGCCGGCGCGCCGGGCCGGTCCCCTGCTGAAACGTCAGCCCGAACTCGTCGCGGCCGTACACGGTGACGCGTCCGGAGGGCGAGACTTCCCACGTCTCGCCGTCCACCGTGATGGTACGTCGCGCCATCTATGCCTCGGCCGCCGCGGCGAGCGAGACCTCGGTCCACAGCTCCCAGGCATCGGGAGCATAGGTGCCGAGGCTCTGCAGGCGCTTCTCGAGCTTGATCTCTTCGGGAAGGCGCGATGCCTGCGCCCGGTGGGACATCTCGGTGAGACTCTCGGAGAACTCGGTGAACAGCTGCGGATCTTTGGCGTTGCGGAACAGCCAGATCCGCTGGCCCCGCGCATCCGCGAACTGGCACAGCTCCCGCAGGGTGGCGAGATAGTCGGCCTCGTTCGCGGGGGGCACGCGCACGCGGGCGGCGGTGAGCACCTTGGACATGGCTAGATCGCTCCCTCGGGGAAGTCCTCGAGCATCCGCTTCACGTCGGCGAGGAACCGGTCGGCATCAGCGCCGTCCACGATGCGGTGGTCGTACGACATCGAGACCATTCCCAGCGTGCGGATCGCGATCGTGTCGGTGCCATCGGGCAGGGTCACCACCTTGGGGCGCTTCTCGATCGTGCCTACACCAAGGATCGCCACCTGCGGCTGGTTGATGATCGGCGCGCCCGCGTAGGAACCGAAGACACCCGGGTTGGTGATCGTGAACGTGCCGCGCTGGATCTCGTCCGGCAAGAGCTTCTTCGTGCGCGCGCGCTCGCCCAGGTCGTTGATCGCGCGGGCGATGCCGATCAGGGACAGCTCGTCGGCGTGCTTGACGACGGGCACGATCAGGCCCCATTCGAGCGCGACCGCGATCCCGATGTTGACGTCGCCACGGTAGATGATGGTGTCGCCCGACACCGCGGCGTTCACGACCGGGTGCCGGCGGAGGTTCTCGGCGCAGGCCTTGGCGATGAAGGCCAGGTACGTGAGGTTCACCCCCCGCTCGGCATACGACGCCTTGTGCTTCCTCCGCAGCTCGGCGACCCGGGTGTAGTCCACCTCGAAGAAGCTCGTCACGTGCGCCGAGGTCCGACGTGACATGATCATGTGGTCCGCGGTGATCTTGCGGATCTTGGAGAACGGCTCGACGCGGTCGCCGGACCACGGCTCGACGGCTGGATGCTCGACCGGGCCGGAGGGCACGGGAGACGCAAGGCGCGAGACGGGAACCGGCGCGGGCGCGCCGCGCTCGATGAAGCCCAGGATATCCTGCTTGGTCACGCGGCCGGCGAACCCCGTACCGGGAATCGCCGCAATGTCGACGCGGTGGTCCGCCGCGATCTTCCGCACGAGCGGCGTGGAGCGGCGGCGTAAACGCTCCTCGGCAGTCTCGACCCCCCCGTCTCCGCTCTTCCCCTCGACCGGGGCGGTCGAGGACGGTCGAGGGCGGTCAGGCGGTCGGGGGGTCGGCGCCGCCGCAGCCGCGGCCTTGGGCGGCTGGGCTGGTGCAGAGGAAAGAGGCGCCGTCGCCGCAGCGCTCTTCTCCGTCTCGATCACCGCCACGAGCGTCTGCACGGGGACTGTTTGCCCCTCCTGCACCTTGATCTCGGTCAGCACGCCCGCCGTAGGCGACGGAATCTCGGCATCCACCTTGTCGGTCGAGATCTCGAACAGCGGCTCATCCCGCTTCACTTCGTCACCCAGCTGCTTGAGCCACTTGCTCAAGGTTCCTTCGGCGATGGACTCGCCCATCTGGGGCATGACCACGTCAACGCGAGCCATACACTCTCCTCAAGACGTCAGACTTCAGACATCAGACGTCAGCTCTGATCATCTGACGTCTGACGTCTGACCTCTCAATACGCCGCCAGCCATTTCGCCGCCTTGACGATGTCTTCCGTCTGCGGCAGCACGAAGTCTTCCAAGGTCGGTGCATACGGCAGCGGCACGTCGTGCGCCGTCACCCGCATGATCGGGCCGTCGAGCCACTCGAAGGCCTGCTCGTTGATGCGCGCCGCGATCTCCCCGGCGACGCCGCCCGTGCGGGTGTCCTCGTGCACGATCAGCACCTTGTTGGTCTTCTTCACGGTACGCATGATCGCGGCGTCGTCCATCGGCAGCAGCGTCCGGAGATCCAGCACTTCCGCCGCTACGCCGTCCTCCTGCGCGAGCTGTTCGGCCGCGTCGAGCGATTTCCACAACGTGGCGCCGTACGTCACGATCGACAGATCCTTCCCTTCGCGCGCGAGCCGCGCCTCGCCGATCGGCGTCACGATGTCCTCGCCTTCGGGGAGCTGCTCCTTGATGCGACGGTACAGCCACTTGTGCTCGAGGTAGAGAACCGGATCGTCGTCGCGGATGGACGCCTTGATGAGGCCCTTCGCATCCCGCGCTGTCGCGGGGTAGACGATCTTCAGGCCCGGGGTGTGGAGGAAGGCCGCCTCCGGGTTCTGCGAATGGAACGGCCCGCCACGCACATACCCGCCGCACGGGCCGCGCACGACGATCGGCGTCGCGAGGCCGGCGCGATAGCGCGCGGTGGCCACGTAGTTGGTGAGCATGTCGTAGGCGCACGAGATGAAGTCGATGAACTGCATCTCCGCGACCGGCCGCATTCCCATGTGGGCCGCGCCGGCTGCCGCCCCGACGATCGCCGCCTCGGAGATCGGCGTGTCGATCACGCGCTGCTCGCCGAAGCGCTTCGTAAAACCCTCGGTGACCTTGAAGGCGCCGCCGTACAGCCCCACGTCCTCCCCCAGAATGAAGACGCGCTCGTCGCGCTCCATCTCCTCCCACAGCCCCTGCCGCAGTGCCTCGAGATAGGTGACTTCGGGCATTTAGAGACTCCGGAACCAGAGCCGCGCGGCTGCCGCGGGACTGGCGTACACGCCGGGGAGCGCTGACTCCGGCGGCGGCAGCGGGTCGTCGACGCATGCGTCGGTGGCCTGGTCGATCTCGGCCTGCACGCGCCCGTCGATGTCGGTCAAGTCCCGCTCGTCGGCCCAGTCATGCTGGAGCAGCTGCTTCACGAAGCGGTCAATCGGGTCGTTTTCCTTCGCCCACCGGTCGAGCTCGTCCGCCCCCACATAGTGCTGGTCGTCGTGCTCGGCGTGGCCCTTGCGGCGATACGTCTTCACCTCGATGAAGTGCACGCCTTTGCCCGCGCGGGCCCGTGCGACCGCATGCCTCGTCGCTTCGTATACGGCCAACACGTCGTTGCCATCCACGGTCACCGCCGCCACGCCGTATCCCTTCACCCGGTCGGCGAGGTGCTCCACTGCGAACTGCGTCCGGGGCGGCGTCGAATAGGCCCAATGGTTGTACTCGCCGATGACGACCAGCGGGCAACGCTGCACGGCGGCGAAGTTTATCCCCTCATGGAACGCGCCGGCCGACATGCCGCCGTCCCCGATGTACACCAATCCGACGCGCGGCTCGCCCCGCAGCCGGAAGGTGAGCGTGATGCCGGCCATGACGGGGAGCATGTCGCCGAGGTGGGAAATCTGGCCGAGGTAGCCGAGCTCGAGATCGTTGAAGTGGATGTTCATCTCGCGACCCTGGGTCGGGCCCCCAGCCTTCGCCATGTACTGGCGCAGGACTTCGATGGGCTGGGCGCCCATGACGAGCATGGCGCCGAGGTTGCGCGTCAGCGGCGACAGGAGGTCGCGGTTCCGGCCGCGCTCGAGCGCATACGCGGCTCCAACCGCTTCCCCCTCCTGCCCGAGCGAGCGGAACAATCCACCGATGACCTTGCTTTGCCGGTACAGGGCCGTGAGCCGTTCCTCCAGCGTCCGCGTGAGCCGCAGGTAGCGGTAGATTTCGAGCAGCTGCTCGCGGGCGAGCCCCGCCGGGATCGCCAGGGGTTGGGTCGTAGGAACGGTGCGGGACGCCATTGTAAATTGTAGTGGGCGTGAAACTTGCCTGGAGGGGGCGGGAGAATCAAGTTGCTGCCGAGCTGGGGGAGGGTCCTATGGCCACACTGAAGCTGCGCGTGAGCGGCATGAGCTGCAGCCACTGCCAGACAAAAGTCGAACAGGCGCTGAAGACGACGGCGGGCGTGTATTCGGCGATCGTCGACCTGCAGGCGGGCGAGGCGGAGATCGACTTCAATGACGATTCCGTGACCACTCAGCAGCTGGTCGCGGCGGTCGAGCGCGCGGGCTACCGGGCGCGGCTCGCCGGCTAGTACACGCCGCGCACGGCGTGCGCCGGCTCCACCTGCCGGTGCACTTCGGCGAGGAAGCCACGCGCCAGCCGGTCGAGCTCGGACTCACCCACCTGGTCGGTGCTCACTTCGATGAACGTGTAATGCCCGCCCTCCGCCCTGGCGGAGATCGTCACCTTGCCGAGTGAGCCGGCATAGGCCCGCCGCCGCGGCGATTCTTCGGCGGGCGCCATGCGGCTGCCGAAGAACGCTTTCGCGGCGTCGAGCGCTGCGCCCGGCGAGAGGCTGGTGCGGTGGAAATACTTCACGAATTCAGCTCCATGTGATACACGCCCCTAGTCGCTTCACGCCGCCCATGCCGGCCGGAACCGCCGCAGGGTGAGGCTGTTGAGGACCACGGACAGGCTGGACCACGCCATCGCGGCGCTCGCCAGCACTGGCGAGAGCAGCCAGCCGGTGAACGGGTACAGCACGCCGGCCGCGATCGGGATGAGCAGGACGTTGTAACCGAACGCCCACACCAGGTTCCAGCGTATCGTGCGCAGGACGCGCTTGGAGAGTTGGATCGCCGTCCCCACGCCCCGCAGGTCTCCGCGAATGAGCGTCACGTCGGAGGCTTCCATCGCGATATCGGTTCCGGTGCCGATAGCGATGCCGACGTCGGCCTGCGCGAGCGCCGGCGCGTCGTTGATCCCGTCGCCGACCATCGCCACGTGGCCCCCCTGCTTCTGCAGCTTCTTCACCAAGTCGGCTTTCTGCGACGGCAGCACCTCGGGGATCACGTCCTCGATCGCGACTTCCTGCGCGACCGCCTCCGCACCTTTCTTCGAGTCGCCGGACACCATGGTCACCGCGAGCCCCAGCTGCTTGAGGTGAAGGATCGCGTCCTTGGCGGTAGGCTTGATCGGGTCGGCGATGGCGATCACCGCATAAACGGTGTTGTTCACCACCACGATGACCGGCGTCCGCCCCTGCGCCGCGAGCCGGTCGGCGTCCTGGCCGAGCGAGCCGAGGTCGAGGCTGCGCTCGCGCGCGTGACGCAGGGAGATCACCTCGATGATGCGGCGATCCACCGTGCCGCGCGCGCCGCGGCCCTCCATCACCGCGAACTTTTCGACCGGCAGGATCTCGACCTGCTTCTCCTTCGCTGCCCGGAGAATCGCGACGGCGAGCGGGTGCTCCGAGCGCTGCTCCACGGCCGCCGCCCATTTGAGCACTTCCGCCGGGGCGATGGGCGTTCCGTCGGGCCGCTTCGCGGTGACGATGTGCGTCACGGTCGGCTTGCCTTCGGTAATCGTCCCGGTCTTGTCGAGCAGCACTGTGCGCACCTGCGACAGCCGTTCGAGCGCTTCCCCGCTCCGGATCAGGATGCCGTGCTCGGCCGCCTTCCCGGTGCCCACCAGGATCGCCGTCGGCGTCGCGAGCCCGAGCGCGCAGGGGCAGGCGATGATCAGCACGGTGACGAGTGCGATGGTGGAAAAGAGCACGGCCGGGTCGGGCCCGAAGTCGAACCATACGACGAACGCGGCAATGGCGAGCGCGATCACGATCGGGACGAACACCCCGGCGACCCGGTCGGCGAGCCGCTGGATCGGCGCCTTGGTGGACTGCGCGTCCTCGACGAGCTGGACGATCTGACCCAGCGCCGAGTCTTTGCCCACCCGGGTCGCGCGGAACGTGATGCTCCCCGTCGTGTTCAGCGTCGCACCGATCACTTCGTCGCCGATCTTCTTGGGGACGGGCATCGGCTCCCCGGTGAGCATCGATTCGTCCACCGCCGACGCGCCCTCAGTCACGATGCCGTCCACCGGAATCTTCTCCCCCGACTTCACGATGACGAGATCGCCCGGCACGACCGCTTCGACCGGGAGCTCGGTCTCCTTGCCCTCGCGCACCACATGCGCCGCCTTCGCCTTGAGCCCGGCGAGCCGGCGGATTGCCTCCGACGTCCGCCCCTTGGCGCGCGCCTCCAGTAGCCTGCCGAGCAGGATGAGCGCGATGATCGCGGAGACGGCTTCGTAATACACGTCGGCGGGCAACCCCGCCCGGGTGAACACGCCGGGGACGAGGGTGGCGACGAGCGAATAGAGGAACGCCGTGCCGGTGCCCACGCCGATGAGCGTGTTCATGTCCGCCGTGCGGTGCTTGAACCCGCTCCAGGCGCCGCGGTAGAACTGCTGGCCCGACCACAGCACTACCGGGAGCGTGAGAATCGCGAGGCCGAGCTTCAGCCATCGCGCATCGAGGGCGAGCCGTCCGCCGAGCGCCGCGTCGAGCTGCATGGCGAGCGGCATGAGGAGCCGGCCGAGCAGATCGACCTGCTTGAAGGTGGTGTCCGGCTGTTCCGCCATCAGCAGCATGGAGCCCAGCATCGTCACGACCGTTACCGCGGCCGCGAGCGCGAACTTCCAGGTCAGGCTCCGGACCTCGCGCCGGCGCGCGATGCGCTCGCGCTCCACCGGATCCTCGGTGGGGATCGGCTCCGCCACGTGGAAGCCCGCCTGTTCGACCGCCCGCTCGAGCTCCTCAGCCGCCGTCGCCCCGGGGACGTAATCCACCGTGACGGTCTCGGTCGCCTGGTTCGCCGCGGCGCGGAGCACCCCCTTGAGCCGGCCGAGCGCCTGCTCGAGGGGCGCAACGCTAGGCGCGTAGTGGAGCTGCTCGACGCCGAAGGTGACGCTGGCCTTGCCGCAATCGTACCCCGCCGCGCGGACCGTCCTGATCAGCTCGCCGACGCTGGTTTGGGCGTCGTCGTAGCTCACCGCGGCTCGCGCGGTGGCGTAGTTGACGGAGGCTGTCGCGACGCCGGCCGCGCCGCTCAGCGCCTCCTGCACGGTAGCGGCGCAGGACGCACAGCTCATGCCCTCGATCGGGAGGACGATCCGCGACTCACTCATGGAGCTTGTGCGGCGAGGCGGCGGGCCGGCGGTCCCCGTCGGCAGGCTCCACGACCAGGAGTCCCTTCAGCATGTTCATGCCGCAGCGGAAGCGAAACTCGCCCGCCTCCTGGGGCGTGAACTCGACTGCCGTGGTTTCGAAGGCGGGGAGTGGCGTGTCGATCCCGAAGTCCTCGAACACGACGCGCTCGGAGCAATCGACCGTCTCGTCGCGATAAAATTGCAGCCGGACGGGCATGCCGGCCTTCACGACGATCGTGTCCGGGGTGTAGCCCCCCTTCACCGTGATGCGCACCTCCTGGACTCCCCCCGCGACGGTCGCCGTCACGGCCGGTCCGCTCGTGTAGAGAAAGTACCAGAGCACCCAGACGATTGCGGCTATCCCGACGGCCGTGACGGCGTACTGCGAAGTGCTCACGCCTTCTCGTAATACTCGATGCCGAGATGGGTGATCTGGTCTTCGCCCATCAACCACCGCAGCGTGTTCTTCAGCTTGATCTGTTGGATGAACAGGTCGTGCTCGGGATAGAGTCCCGGGGCGGTTTGCGGGCTCTTGAAGTAGAAGGACAGCCACTCCTGGATGCCGGAGAGCCGTGCCCGATGGGCGAGGTCGAAGAACAGGGCGAGATCGAGCACGATGGGCGCCGCCAGGATCGAGTCGCGGCACAGGAAGTCGACCTTGATCTGCATCGGGTAGCCGAGCCACCCGAAGATGTCGATGTTGTCCCAGCCCTCTTTGTTGTCCCCCCGCGGCGGGTAGTAGTTGATGCGCACTTTGTGGAAGACGTTTCCGTAGAGCTCAGGATACTGGTCCGGCTGGAGGATGTACTCGAGCACGCCGAGCTTCGACTCCTCCTTCGTCTTGAACGACTCCGGGTCGTCGAGCACCTCGCCGTCACGGTTGCCGAGGATGTTGGTCGAGTACCACCCGGCGAGCCCGAGCATCCGCGCCTTGAACGCGGGCGCGAGCACGGTCTTCATCATCGTCTGGCCGGTCTTGAAGTCCTTGCCGCCGATGGGCAGCTTGCGCTCTTCGGCGAGGCGCTCGAAGACCGGGATGTCCACGGTGAGGTTCGGGGCGCCGTTGGCGAATGGGACGTTCTCCATCAGCGCGGCGTAGGCGTACAGCATGGAGGGAGCGATGGCGGGATCGTTCTGCTCCATCGCCCGCTCGAACGCCTGCAGGCTCTGGTGAGCGGGGCCCGGGGTCAGGAACACCTCCGTGGACGCGGCCCAGATCATCACCAGCCGGTCGGCGCCCGACGTCTGCTTGAACGTGCGAATGTCCGCGCGCAGCTGCTCGGCCAGGTCGCGCTTGGTCTTACCCATTTTGACGTGCGTACCGTTCAAGCGCTTCACGTAGCTGCGGTCGAACGCCGCCGGCATGGGCTCGATGCCCCGGAGGAAATCGCCCACGGGCTCGAGGTGGTGCGGCTCGAGCACGCCGGCCTTCTTCGCCGCGGTGTACGCATCATCCGGAATCGGATCCCAGGCCGCGAACACCAGGTCGGTGAGCCTCGCCAGGGGCACGAACTCGCGGATCTTCGGGGCGCGGCGCTCGGTGCGTTTGCCGAGCCGAATCGTCGCCATCTGCGACAGCGACCCGATCGGCAAGGCGCCGCCACACCGCACGTTCTCGACGCCGGCGATGAACGTCGTGGAGACGGCTCCCAGCCCCACGAGCATCACCCCCAGCTTTCCCTTGGCGGGCGCGATGTCCCGGCCGGCATCAAGTGGCACGATCAATGTCCTTTCCGAGATTGCAGCGCCGGCGCGTGACCGGGGAGCGTCTCCCGCTGCCGCGGGGCGCGCCCCGCGCCCTGCGTGCCGGCGGAGCGAGCGACATAGATGACGCGCTGCACGACCGTGACCGACGTCGCGACCGCGAGAATGACCACGATCCAAAACAGCAACACGCCCCGGTTCCCGGCCCCGAAAAACAGCGTCGGCACGCCGAGCAGGAGCACGCGCTCGGCCCGCTGGGCGACGCCCACCTGCGCGGTGAGCCCCAGCCCTTCGGCGCGCGCGCGGGTATACGACACCAGCAGCGACGCCGCCAGCGCCACGAAGCACGCCAGCACCGCAGCCGTCAGCCGCTCCGGCGGCACGCCGCCGCGCAGGAAGTAGACGGCGATGCCGGTGAACAACGCCGCCTCCCCCACGCGGTCGAGCGTCGAGTCGTAGAACGCGCCGAAGGTGGTGGTCATGCTCCCCTCGCGCGCCACCCGCCCGTCCACCATGTCGAACACACCGGAGAACAACAGCAGGAACCCGCCCCAGTGGATCTTGGCCCCCGCGAACGTCAGCGCGGACCCGACCAAGACCAGAGTCCCCACAGTGGTGAGTACGTTCGGGGGAACGTGCCTCCGGATCAACCACCGGACCAGCGGGTCGAGCAGCCGCCCGAAGCCGTCCCGCACCGGTTGGGGGATCACGTTCATAGCCCGGGGAAAGTAGCGGGCGACGGCAAGAGTCTCAATAGAGCAGGTACGCGGCGCGCGAACGCCGGAACCGCGCGAGCGCGGGCTCCCAGCCGCGCCAGATCGCCGCCGGCGCGCGCCCCGCGACGAGCGCCCGTCGCAGCTCGGAACCCGCGGCCAACCGGTCGAAGCTGCGCTCGTTGAACCGCAGCGAGTCCCGCTGCACGGCGCGGATCGCGGCGAGCAGCGCCACCGCCGTCTTGGTGGGATCATAGCGCGCGCGGTCCGTGACGTGCAGCCGGATGCCGCGCAGCTCGACACCGTCGTATTTTCCGTCGGTGGGCGCACGGGGAGTGAAGGTCGTTCCCGAAACGTCCCCGCCGGGCAACCTTTCTCCTTTCCCGCTTCCCCTTTCCCGCAGCCGTTCCAGCACCGCCGCGGTATCGAGCCACGGCGCGCCCACGATCTGAAACGCGAGCGTCGTGCCCCGGCCGACCGACAGGTTCGTCCCCTCGAACAAGCACGTTCCGGGATAGTGGATCGCGCTCTCGAGATCGGGCATGTTGGGCGAGGGTTTGACCCACGGCAGCCCGGTGGCATCGAAGTACTGCGAGCGACGCCACCCGGCCGCCGGGACGACGGTGAGCGCCGCATGGAGGCGTAGCCGATCATTCGCGAGTCGCAGCAGCTCGCCGAGCGTCATGCCGTGGCGCATGGGGATAGGGAGGAATCCGACGAACGCCGAGTCCGGGTCTCCCACGCGCGGGCGCACGCTCCCCTGCACGGCGACTCCGCCGATGGGATCGGGCCGGTCGAGCACGATGATCGGCTTGCCGCGCCGCGCGGCCTCACGCATTAACTGCGTCGCGCTGGCGAGGTAGGTGTAATAGCGGGCGCCGATGTCCTGCAGGTCGATCAGGATGGCGTCCAGGCTGTCGAGCGCCGTCAGACGAGCTAGCGGCATGCCGCCGTACAGGCTGTAGATTGGAAGGCCGCTCGCGGAGTCGACGGCGTCGGGGAGGCCGGGGCGATCCTCCAGCCCGCGAAAGCCGTGCTCGGGGCTGAACAATGCAGTCACGCGATACCCGCCCGCGATCAGGACATCGACGTCGCGGCGGCCGGCGGCGTCGACTCCCGTCTGGTTCGTCAGCAAGCCGAGGCGTTTGTGGGCGATGAGATAGGCGGAGTCGGCGAGCACGACGTCGATCCCGGGCCGGACCTGTGCGCCCGCGGACACGGCGCAGGCGAGCAACCCCAACAGTGAGCAACGATGCAGGCGCATAGACTCCTGGCCCTGGTGTTAGTGACCGGCTGCGCGTCCCCTCCCCCGCACGCGCTGCCACGACCCTCCGACCTCCGTCCGCTGCCCCACCCGGAGGCGAGCCAGCCGGTGGATTCGCTGCTGGCGGCGCTGAGCACGAGACAGCGGATCGCCCAGCTCATCGTCCCCTGGCTCGCCGGAAGCTACACCGCCTTCGACGATTCGCTGTTCCAGGTGGCGGCGCGATGGGTCGACTCGCTCGAAGTGGGAGGGCTGATTATCTCCGTCGGCTCCCCCTTCGACATCGCCGCCAAGCTCAACACGCTGCAGCGACGCTCCCGGCTGCCGCTGCTCGTCTCGGCGGACCTGGAATGGGGAGCCGGGATGCGGGTCATCGGCGGCACCGCGTTCCCCCAGATCATGGCGGTCGGCGCCACCGGGAACCCGCGGGACGCCTACACGATCGGCGCGGCGGCCGCGACCGAGGGGCGCGCCGTCGGCATCCACGTCAATTTCGCCCCGGACGCCGACGTCAACAACAACCCCCTCAACCCGATCATCAACATCCGCTCCTTCGGCGAGGACCCGCGGGCGGTGTCGCGGCTGGTGCAGGAGTACGTGCGGGGGCTGCACGATCACGGGATGCTCGCGACGCTCAAGCATTTCCCCGGCCACGGCGACACCCAGAGCGATTCGCACATCGGACTCCCCGTGATCACGGCGGGCTACCCGCGGCTCGATTCGCTCGAGCTGGTGCCGTTCCGGGGCGGCATCTCCGCCGGAGCGGACGTGGTGATGAGCGCTCACATCGCCTTCCCCTCCTTCACGGGCTCGGACGATCCGGCGACCCTGTCTGCCGCCGTGCTGACCGGCCTGCTGCGCGACTCGCTGCACTTCCGCGGTCTGGTCGTGACCGACGCGCTGGTGATGGGCGCGATCGTCGCGAAGTACGGCGCCGGGGAGGCGACGGTGCGGGCGTTTCTCGCCGGCTCCGATCTGCTCCTCATGCCCGCCGATCCCGACTCCGCCCTCAACGCCATGACCGCCGCCGTCGAGGGCGGGCGGATCAGCCGCGACCGGCTCGACGCGTCGGTGCGCCGCGTACTCGAGATCAAGCGGCGGCTCGGCCTGTTCGCGCACCGCGTCGTGGCGCTCGACTCGATCATGACCGTCGTCGGCAGCAAGCGGTTTCAGGATGGCGCCAACGACGTCGCCGTCCGCGCGCTCACCCTGGTGCGCGACATCGGCGGCTCACTGCACGCCCTGCGCGGCAGGCCGTCGCGCTTCGCCCTCATCGCGTATGCCGACGAGAACAACGGGGCGGCGGGCCAGTACATGACCGAGCTGCTGCGCCAGGGCGGCGACACGGTCGACTATTTTCGGCTGTGGCCGATGTCCGGACCGCTGTCCTACGATTCGGCGCGGGCGGTGATCGCCCGGGCGCCCGCAACGGTGTTCGTCGCGAACGTGCGGCCGATCTCGTGGCGCGGCAACATCGCGCTCCCCGATTCGCTCGCCCAGCTGGTCACGGCGACGGACGCGGCCCGTCCCACCGTCCTCGTCTCGCTGGGCAGCCCGTATCTTTTGAACCAGGCGCCCGCGGCCAAGTGTTATCTGATCGCCTGGAGCGGCGTGCGCGCCGCGGAGCGCGCCGTGGCCCTCGCGCTGCTCGGCAAAGTGCCGATCGCCGGTCACCTGCCGATTCGCATCCCACCGGACTACCCCATCGGGTTCGGCATCACGATCCCGACCGCCCATCCATGAGTGCGCGCACGCTCGTTTCGCTCGTCGGGCTCGTCGCCGCCTGCCGCACCGCCGTCCCGCTGCCGGCGAGCACCGCCATTCCGCCCGCCGCGCCCGGCGCGTTGGGGTTCGACAGCACGCGGCTCGCCGCGGCCGCCGTCTACGTGAAGGCGCAAGCGGAGAGCGGCGCGTTCCCCGGTGCGGTGCTGGCAGTCGGACGCCATGGGCGGCTCGCGCTGCTCGCCGCCGTCGGACGGTACGGAGCGGACGACCCCCGCCCGGTCGACCCGGGCACGATCTACGATCTCGCGTCGCTCACGAAGGTCGTGGGGCTCACGACCGCGTGCATGCTGCTGGTGGACGAGGGGAAGCTCGCACTCGACGAGCCCGTACAGCGCTACCTTCCCGAGTTCCGGGGCGCCGGCAAGGAGCGGGTGACGATCCGCCATCTCCTCACCCACTCAGCGGGGCTCCCCGCATGGCGGCCGCTCTATCGGGAAGCGGACTCGCGCGCCACGGCCTTGTGGGTCGTGAACACCACACCGCTGGCCACGCCGCCCGGACAGGCGTACGTGTATTCGGATCTCGGCGCGATCGTGCTCGCCGAGGTCGTCGAGCGCATCACGGGCGAATCGCTGGATCGGTTTCTCGAGCGGCGCGTGTTCCGGCCGCTCGGCATGCCCGCCACCCGCTACCTGCCTCCCGAAGACTGGCGGGAGCGCATCGCGCCTACCGAAAACGACACGAGCTACCGCCACCGCATGCTGCGCGGCGAGGTCCATGATGAGAACGCGGGCCGGTTGGGCGGGATCTCGGGTCACGCCGGGCTGTTCTCGAACGCGCTCGACCTGTCGCGTTTCGCGGCGCTGCTCTTGAACGGCGGCGCGTGGGACACCTTGCAGCTGATCCGCTCTGAGACCGTCGCGGACTTCACGCGCCGTCAGGGCATCGTCCCGGGCTCGTCGCGCGCGCTCGGCTGGGACACGCCGCCCGATCCCCCCGACTCGACGGCGAGCGCCGGAACGAAGCTGTCCGCGCGCGCGTTCGGCCACACCGGTTTCACGGGGACGTCGCTGTGGATGGATCCGGAGAAAGACTTGTTCATCGTTCTGCTCACCAACCGCGTCCATCCCACGCGCGCCAACACGGCGATTCTCAAGGTCCGACCGCACGTCGCGGACCTCGTGGTCACTGCCCTCACCCACCCGGAGCTCTAGCCGGGTGCTGAAGGAAGGATCACCGGGAGCGCTACTCGACGACGGTGCGCCAGCCGCGCCGCGACAGGTCGCGGTAGATCACCGCACCGGCGATGGCGCTGAGGCCGAGCATGAGGATGCCGGGCAGCGGGTCGTGCAACAGCAGCTTGCCGACGCCGAACAGCGCCCCGTAGACGAGCACGCACCCCGCGACCCAGTCGAGCAGGTTCGCGAGGCCGTCGGTCGAAGGGCGGACGTCCGGAGCGCGCGCCGCGACGGGCCCCCAACCCAGGCGCGACGGCCGCGTCCGGCGATAGAAGGCAACCAGCGTCGCGTCCGTCTCGGGGCGCGTCACGAACGTGACGACGAGCCACACGACCGTGGTGACGGCCACCGTGACGAGCACGATGCGCGCGAAATCCAGCGGCCGGTCGCTGTCGAGCCCGCCGACGGTCTGTAACAGCACCGAGACGACGAACGCCGTGATCATCGCCGCCACCTCGCTCCAGGCGTTGATGCGCCACCAATACCAGCGCAGCAGCAGCACCGCACCCGTCCCCGCACCCGTGATGATCAACAGTTTCCAGGCGCCGCCGATCGACTCGATGCGGAAGGCCACCGCCGCGGAGATCACCGTGAGCAGCGCCGTCGCGAGCCGCGACGCCAGGACGTAGTGCGGCTCGCTCGCGTCGCGGCGCACGAAGCGGCGATAGAAGTCGTTCACGAGATAGCTCGCGCCCCAGTTGAGCTGGGTGGCGATCGTCGACATGAAGGCCGCCGCGAACGCCGCGACCATGAGGCCGCGGAGCGAGGAGGGCAGGTAGTCGATCATCACCCGGATGTAGCCGGTCTCCGGGTCCTTCAGCCCGGGAAACAGGATCAGCGACGCCAGCGCCACGAGGATCCAGGGCCAGGGTCGCACGGCATAGTGCGCGATGTTGAACCACAGCGTCGCGAGTAATGAGTGCCTTTCGTCTTTCGCGCTGAGCATCCGCTGCGCCACATAGCCACCGCCGCCGGGCTCGGCCCCGGGGTACCAAGTGGCCCACCAGTTCACCGCGATGTAGACGAAGAACGTGAGCATCGGCATCCACGCGGAGCCTACGTCCGGGACGAAGCTCAGGACCGATCCTCGACTGCCGCTCGTCGCGCGCACCTGGTCGATCACAGCGAGCTTCGCCTTCATCGCCTCGATCCCGCCCACCGCGTTGACCGCCACGACCGCCAGCACGATCACCATGCCCATCTTGATGACGAACTGAAACAGGTCGGTCACGAGCACCCCCCACAGACCGGAGAGCGTCGAGATCGCCGACGTGAGCACGATCAACCCGACCACGATCCACAGCGCCTCGCCCTTCGAGACGGTGAAGACCAACTGGAGAATCTTCGCCATCGCGAGGTTCACCCATCCTAGGATGATGCAGTTGATGAGCAGACCCAAGTAGATGGCTCGGAAGCCGCGCAGGAAAGCGGCCGGCGGGCCGGCGTAGCGGAGCTCGGAGAACTCGATGTCGGTCATCACGCCTGCGCGCCGCCACAAGCGGGCGTAGAAAAACACCGTCAGCATGCCGCTCGCGAGCAGGTTCCACCACAGCCAGTTGCCAGCGATCCCGTTCTTCGCCACGAGCCCGGTGACCACGAGCGGCGTGTCGGCCGCGAACGTGGTCGCGACCATCGACGTGCCCGCGAGCCACCAGGGCACGTTTCTCCCCGAGAGGAAAAACTCCGCCGTATCACGGCTGGCGCGCCGCTTGTAATACAGACCCACCGCGACATTGAAGGCGAAGTAGAGGGCGATGATCGACCAATCGAGCAAGTCGAGGCGCATGCGGGTGCGATCCCGTGGTGGAGGCCCCCCAATTGTGGGCACGACGTGCCGCGACGCAAGCCGGTGGTTGACAGGCTAGCCCGACGTGGCTAACTTGCTCTCTCACTGGAGGATAGATCATGGCCACGACGCAGAAAGCGACCCCGATCGCCCTGACCCTCACCGACAAGGCCGCCGCAGAAGTGCGCAAGTTCATGGCGGAGGAGAAGGTGTCGCCGGAGACGGCGGGCTTGCGCGTCGGCGTGCTGCCGGGCGGCTGCTCCGGGTTCCGCTACAGCTTGAGCATCGAGGACAAGCCTGCCGACGACGACATCGTGATCGAGAGCGCCGGTGTGCGTTGCTTCGTGGACGGCTTCAGCGCCCAGTATTTGAACGGCGTGACGCTGGACTACCGGAGCAATTTCCAGGAGTCGGGCTTCGCGTTCGACAACCCGAACGCCACCGGCGGCTGCGGCTGCGGATCGTCCTTCACCGTCTGAGCCCGTTGGGCCGTCCCGCTTCGGCAGTGCAGGCCCGCGCACGGCGCGGGCCTTTTTGCTAGGTGCGCCCGCTCGACGTAGCAGTCATCTTCCTGTATTTCGCGGCCGTCATCGCCGCCGGGCTGCTCCTCGCCGGGCGCCAGCGCGACGCCAGCGACTACTTCCTCGGGCATCGCGGACTGCCGTGGTGGGCGCTGATGTTCTCGATCGTCGCGACGGAGACGTCCGCGGTCACGGTCATCTCGGTCCCCGGCCTCGCGGCACGGGGGAACCTCACCTTCCTGCAGATCGCGTTCGGCTACTTGGCCGGCCGGATCGGCGTCGCTGCGCTGCTCCTCCCCGGCTACTTCGAGGGAACGCAAGACACCGCCTACCAGCGCCTCGAGCGGCGCTTCGGGCCGGTCGCGCGGCGTACCGCCTCCGGCGTCTTCCTCCTCACCCGCGCGCTCGCCGACTGCGTACGCATCTTCGCGACGGCCATCCCGTTGGCCATCATCACCCGCTGGAACCTCGCCGCCGGGATCCTCGCCATCGGGGTCGTGACGCTCATTTATACCTGGGTCGGCGGCCTGCGGGCGGTCGTGTGGGTGGATGTGATCCAGCTCGGCGTGTATCTCCTCGGTGGCATCGCGACGCTCATCGTCGCGACTCAGCTCGCGGGCGGCGTGGGTGCGTTCGGGCGCGCTTGGGACGCGGGGAAACTCGTGACGCTCGACTTTCGGCCGTCCTTCACGCTCCTGTACACGTTCTGGGGTGGTTTGCTGGGCGGGGCGCTGCTCGCCGGCGCCTCGCACGGCACGGACCATCTCATCGTCCAACGGCTGCTCGCCGCCAGAGGGCTCAGAGACGCGCAGCGGGCCCTCATCGGGTCAGGAGTGTTCATCATCGGACAATTCGCACTCTTCCTGCTCGTGGGCACGAGCCTGTGGCTCGCAGGAGCCGACCGCGTCGGGATGCGCAGCGACGCGATTTATCCGACGTTCGTCATCACACAATTGCCCCCCGGGCTCGCCGGCCTGGTAGTCGCCGGAATCCTCGCAGCGGCGATGAGCAGCCACGCCTCGGCTGTCAACTCGCTCGCCTCCGCCTCCACTCATGACTTCTACGCGCCGCTCACCGGCCGGCAGGACCCGGCGCACCTCCTATGGGTGGGCCGCTGGCTCACCTTGCTCTGGACCGCCGTGCTCGTGGCCGGAGCGATGGCGTTCCGGAACCAGAATACCCCCGTCGTGCAGCTGGCGCTCAGCATCGCCTCCGTAACCTACGGGAGTCTGCTGGGAACCTACGTGCTCGGAGGGCTGTGGCCGCGGGCGCGGCAGAATGATGTGATCGTCGCGATCGTCGTGAGCGCCGTCGTGATGACTCCGGTGGTGCTGGGGAGCGTGATACCGGGCTTCCCGTGGCGCTGGCTCCCGGGCCTCGCGTGGCCCTGGTACGTGCCGCTGGGGACGGCGGCGACGGTGGCGGTAGGGATGCTGTCATCGGCGGTCAGGCGGGCAGACGGTCAGGCGGCGAGCGCGTAACCGATGTCCGCCAACGCCCGTCCCTCCGCAGTGTTGCTTGGCGCCGACGCCGGCGGCTCGCACTCCACTGTCGTCATCGGCACCGTCGACTTGACGATCCTCGGTCGCGCGGACGGGCCGGGGGCCGCGATGAAGCCGGGCGGCGCGGCCGCCTCGGCGGTCGTACTCGCGGAGACCGCGCGCCGTGCGGCGAGCCAAACGGGGATCGACCTCCCGGTCGATCGGGCCGTGGTGGGCGCGGCGGGTGCAGGCCGCGCCCAGGAGCAGGGGGAGCTCGAGGCCGCGCTGGTCCAGGCCGGGCTGGCCCAACGGGTACGGGTCATGGCCGACGCGGAGATCGCACTCTCTACCGCATTCGCCGACGGGACGGGCATCATCGTCAGTGCGGGCACCGGCTCGATCGCCTACGCGCGTGACCCGGCCGGCCAGTTGCACCGGGCAGGCGGATACGGATGGCAGCTGGGCGACGAGGGGGGCGGTTACTGGCTCGGGCGGCGGGCGCTGGACGTCGCCGCGCGCGCCCAGGACGGGCGCGGCGAGGGCTCGACCCTGCTCGCGCGCCTGCTCGGCCCGCTCGGCCTGCAGACCTTCGACGACCTCGTTCGCTGGACAGCGACCGCCACACCGGCGCAGGTGGCGGCGCTCGCGCCGCACGTGCTCAACGCAGCACGCGAAGGCGAGGTCGTGGCCCAGCGCGCGGTGGAAGACGCCGCTCGAGAGCTCGTCGCCCTCGTGGTCACGCTGGAGCGGTACTACCCCGGCACGGAACCCGTGCCGGTCGCGATCGCCGGCGGACTGCTGCTGGCCCAGTCGCCCCTCGCCGCCGCATTCCGAGACCGGCTCGCGGCGCAATCCAAGCGCGCCCGCGTCGTGTCGAACCGGGTCGATACGCCGGTCGGGGCGCTCAAGCTGGCGGCGGAGATGGAATAGGATCAGGCAGCTGGCGCCGGCCTTGCCTCACCGCTGATGACGCGCGGGTCCCACTCGCTTTCCGTTCTCGCCACGTACACCGCCGCGCTCATGTCCCCCACGACGTTGATCGTGGTCCGAGTCATGTCCAGGATTCGGTCGACACCGATGATCAACGCAATCGTCAGTGGCTCGACGTTCACGGCCGCCAGCACGCCCATCAACAACGGCAGGGATCCACCCGGGACACCGGCGGCGCCAACGGCCGTGATCACGCTGAGGAGCATGACGACGACCTGCTGGGATAACGTGAGGGGAACGCTGAAGACCTGCGCGAGGAAGAGCACGGTGACGCCCTCGAACAGCGCGGTGCCGTTCATGCACATCGTCGACCCGAGGGGGAGCACGAAGCCGGCGATCTTGGGCGGGATCTTCAGCTCCTCTTCAGCGACGGCGATGTTGGTCGGAAGCGTGGCGTTGCTCGAGCTGGTGGAGAACGCCGTGATGATGCTAGCCCGGATCCGGCTGTAGAACACGCGAGGCGAGAGACCGCCAAATACGCGGACTAGCGCGGAGATCGAGATGGCGCCATGCAGGAGGAGCCCCACGAGGACCACGGCGACGTACAACCCCAGTTTTTGCAGCAGCGCGAAACCGAAGCGGGACGTCACGACGAAGATAAGCCCGAACACGCCGTAGGGGGCGAGCCGCATAGCGAAGTCGATGATCTTGACGATCGCTTCGCCTAGCGCATCGAGGACGCGGACCATCGGCCTGGCCTTCTCTTCGGGGAGCAGCGTCAGCGAGGCGCCGAACACCAGGGAAAAGAAGATGATCCCCAGCATGTCGAGCGATGCCGCGGCCTTGATCGGGTTGCTAGGCACGATGTTCACAAGCATGTCGACGCCGAACTTGCCTCCCCCGCCCGCCTGTAGCCCCTGGGCTTGGGCGCGGTAGGTCGCCAGCAGCTCCTTGACGAGGGCGGGATCAAGCCCGACCCCAGGGCGGACCAGGTTGACGAGGATGAGTCCGATCGTCGCTGAGATGGCGGTCGAAACCAAGAAGTAGGCGATCGTCCGCCCACCAACACGCCCGATCTTGCGGATGTCGCCGAGCCCTGCGACGCCGAGCGTCAGCGAAGCGAACACGAGGGGCACGATCGTCATCAGGAGCATCCGCAGGAAGATCTGGCCCACCGGACCGGCGACGTTGTTGCCCACCCATTGCACCTTGTCCGCGGCCCACTCGGCGGGGATCCCGATCCAGGCGACCCAGTCCGCCCCGGTCGCGAACGCGTTCGCCACGATGCCGACGCTTGCACCCGACAGCAGCCCGATGATGATCTTGGTGTGGAGCTTCACGGCGCCGACCGGGCCGCCGGGTGCAGCCGGCTGTGGCGATAGCCGTAGCAGACGTACACCATGAGACCGAGGATCAGCCAGACGGCGAAGCGCACCCAGGTCTCCAGCGGTAGTCCGACCATCACGAGCAGGCACAGCGCCGCGCCGGTAAGCGAGACGATCCACACAAACGGCACCCGGAACGGCCGTGGGCGGGCGCGGTCCGTGTAGCGCAGCACCAGCACGCCGATGCACACGAGGACGAACGCGAACAGCGTGCCGATGTTGGTGAGGTTGTACGTCTCGCCGGCGTCCCCGATCAGCGACCACAACGCCACGAAAATGCCCGTGATCAGCGTCGTGATGTGCGGCACGCGGGTTTTGGCGTGGACCTTGGCGGCCCACGACGGCAGCAGCCCGTCGCGCCCCATCGCGAAGAAAATCCGCGGCTGCCCGTACTGGAACACGAGCAAGACCGCCGACATCGAGATGATCGCGCCGAGCGCCACGATCCAGCCGACGGTCGTGAACCCCGCACTGGTCAGGGCCTTGGCGAGCGGGTCGGCCACGCCGAGCTCCGTGTAGGGCACCATCCCCGTCAACACCGCGCCCACGATCATGTAGATCAGGGTGCAGATGGCGAGGCCGCCCAGGATCCCGATCGGGAGGTTACGCTGCGGGTTCTTCGTCTCCTCCGCGGCGGTCGAGATCGCGTCGAATGTTGTTGGCCGTGGCGCTCTCACGCACGCCCAGCATCAGGAGCCAGGTGATCAACATGACGATCACGCAGGCGGGGACGTTCACGAGCACCGGGATGCCGGCCACGTGGGGCGCGCTCTGGAGCAGGCCGTGCAGGGCCGGATCGGGGGAGAGAAGCGCCGTGCGGTATCCCGTCGTGAGCCAGACGGGCAGCTGGAGGTCGAAGCTGCGGAGCAGCGAAGTGAAGTAATCGCCCCAGGAGATGGCCACGGCCACATTGCCGACGGCGTACTCGAGGATCAGATCCCAGCCGATGATCCAGGCGACGAGCTCGCCCAGCGTCGCATAGGAGTAGGCGTAGGCGCTTCCCGCTTGGGGGATCATGGCCGCGAGCTCGGCGTAGCACAGCCCGGCCAGCGCGCACGCGACCCCGAGGAACAGGAAGGAAACGACCAAGGCTGGGCCGGCG
>WNGQ01018047.1_pt1 | contig 20969 bp, 18 predicted proteins | sample 5407661 | NCBI WGS metagenome assembly WNGQ01 (sample SAMN13153382, study PRJNA577476) | soil metagenome | isolation source: 60 cm soil or saprolite under Garry oak tree replicate 2 | place: USA:California | collected 2016-06-15 | reverse complement strand
CGGGCCATGCTGCGCGACCTGGGCATCGGCCGTACGGCGGGCATCGCGGCCATCCTGGTCGCGCCGAACGTCATGGCGATCCTCTCCCCGCCCCCGACGCTGTACAACGGGCTGATCCGGGTCGCGGTATCCGTGCTGCTCGCCCTTCTGATCATCGTCCGGGTGGCCCGCTCGAACAACTCGCGCGCCCGGGCCGAACGGGCGACCCGGCACCGGGCGACGCACGACGCGCTGACCGAGCTGCCGAACCGGGAGCTGCTCGCCGAGACGATCACCGGCTGGCGGGACCGCACGACGGCCGGGGCGCAGGAGGTCGGCCTGCTCTTCATCGACCTCGACCGGTTCAAGATGGTCAACGACACCTGGGGCCACGGGGTCGGCGACGAGCTGCTGCGCGCGGTCGCGGTACGGCTGCGGACCGCGGTACGCGACGGCGACCTGGTGTGCCGGATCGGCGGGGACGAGTTCGTGGTCGCGTTCGCTGCCGCGTGCCCGTCGGTACTCGCGGAGCCGCTGGCCCAGCGCCTGCTCGCCGGGTTCACCGAACCGTTCGCGCTGTCCATCGGCGACGTCGTCATCACGGCATCGATCGGCGTTGCCGAGTCCTCCGGCGACATCGGGCCGCTCGATCTGATCCGTGACGCGGACACCGCCATGTACAAGGCGAAGGACTCCGGCCGCAACGGGTACGCGTTCTTCGACGCCTCGCTGCACGAGCGGGTACGCACCCGGGTCAACCTGGAGCAGGCGCTGCGCGGCGCGCAGGAGCGCGGCGAGCTGTCCGTGCACTACCAGCCGATCATCGACCTGCCCACCGACACGCTGGTCGGCTTCGAGGCGCTCATGCGCTGGGACCACCCGAGGCTGGGCCGGGTGTCACCGCTGGAGTTTACGCCAGCTGCGCGACCCCACGCTCGTCGACGTCATCCGCGGCGCGCTGGACCGGAGCGGCGTGCCAGCCTCCGCGCTCTGGCTGGAGATCACCGAGTCGGGCGTGATCGAGGACCCGGAGGGGTCGCTGGCCACCCTGCACGCCTTGCGCGGGCTGGGACTCACGCTCTGCATCGACGACTTCGGTACCGGGTACTCGTCGCTGAACTACCTGCGCCGGTTCCCGGCCGGCATCGTGAAGATCGACCGCGCGTTTGTCGACGGCGTCGGCCAGGACGGCGACGACGAGGCGATCGTCCGGACGGTCGTCGCCATGGCCCACGCGCTCGGGCAGCAGGTCGTCGCGGAGGGCGTCGAGACCACCCTGCACCGCGACTGGCTGCGAGCGCACGGCTGCGACCTGGTACAGGGCTGGCTCTACGGGCGGCCGCAGCCGGCGCCCGCGCAGTCCGAACTTCTCGCCGCCGACGCCGCCCCGCACGCGACCTGCTCCGCGGACGCGGCCGTGGACCTGGCCCACCTGATCCACCGCCGCGACGGATAGGCCGGGCTCACCGCCCGGGCGCGCTGGCCGGGTCGGTACCGGCCAGGCGCAGCGCCCGGTCGCACGCGGCGAGGTGCGCACCGAGCGCGTCCTCGAAGCTGGTCGACGCCGCCTCCAGCAGCAGCCGCCGGCGTACCGACAGCTCCCTGCCGCTGGTACCGGCCAAGGCGTCGAGCACGTCGCGGGACCGGGCCACGGTGTCGGCCACCACCTCGTCGAGCAGGCCCCAGTCGCCGGCCCTTACCGCGGGCAGCTCGGCGCCGAAGAGCGCGACCTGCCGGGCCCGGCCGGCACCGAGCTGGTTGGCCAGGCGGTGCAGGGCCATCCCGGGCCACGGACCGCCGCCGACGGACGGGATGCGCAGCCGGGCGTGCGTCGCCGCGATCCGGTAGTCCGCGGTCAGGAGAACGTCCAGCGCCGGTCCATGGCAGGCGCCGTCGACCACCGCGACCGTCACGGCGGGCAGCCGTTCCAGGCGGCGCAGCGCCCGCTCCCACCGGTTGACCACCTGGACGGTCACGTCGTACGGGTCTCCCCCGTCACCGGCCGCCCCGCCGAGCCGCAGGAGCACCGTGCCGCCCTTGGCCGCCTCGGCTTTTCCGCAAATGGCGCTCACCTCGTCGATGAGCGCGCCGGACAGGGCCGCGGTACCGGCGATGTCGAGGTGGACGTCGGCCAGCCCGGTTACCACCGCACCAGCGCCATTTCAATCGTCGACCCCGGCCCCATCGTCATCAGGACGCCGTGGTCGCCGCCGGCGATCCGCCCCTCGTCGAGCAGCCGCTCGTAGGAGAAGAGGAACGAGCCGCTGGAGAGGTTGCCGTAGTCGCGCAGTACCGCGCTGGTGTGCCGCAGGTCGTACCCGGTCAGGCCAAGGTTGATCTTTATCGCGTCGATCACCTTGCGGCCGCCGGAATGCGCGACCCAGTGCGCTATCTCGTCGCGCCGCACCCCGGACCCGGCGAGCAGGCCGTCCAGCGCCGCCTCGGCGTGCGCGCCGACGACGTAGGGCACGTTCGGGTCGAGGAAGAAGCTGAACTTGTGCTGCTCGTCGTCCCAGTCGTAACGCATCGCGTCGATCGCATCGGGGATCAGCATGCTGGCGAACTTGAGGATGGCGGCGCCGGGCCCCCCGCCGGTGCGCACCGCGACCGCCGCGGCGCCGTCGCCGAACAGGCTGTTCACCACGGCGCTGCGCATGCTGCCGTCGAAGACGTAGGCCGCCGAACACACCTCGACGCAGATCAGCACCGCGAGCTGGCCGGGATTGCTCGCGGCCCATGCCGCGACCGGGTTGAGCGCGTTCAGGCCGGCGTTGCAGCCCATGCCCACCACGTCGGCCCGGCCGCAGTCGCGCCGCAACCCCAGCTCGCGGATCAGCAGGGCGCTGAAGCCCGGGGTCAGGAAGCCGGTCGACGAGACACAGCACAGGTACCGGACGTCGCCGTACTCGGCGCTGGCGCGCTCCAGGCACGCCCGCAGCGCCTGGGTGGCCAGCTCCACGCCCTCGGTGCGGTGCTTGTCGAGCAACTGGCCCTGCGTCTCGGTGACCGGGCCGCCGCCGGGGTCGACCGCGGGCAGATGAAGGTACCGCTGGTCGATGCGGCTGTTGCGGAACAGCGACCGGATCCGGCGGTCCTCGATGCCGTACCGGGTGAGGATCTCGTCCTGCGAGTAACCGGATTTCGGGTTCGCGGTACCCACCCCGACGATGCGCGGTGTAGCGATCTCCGTGACTGCGACCAATGATCTCGAGCCCTCTGCCTGACGCGGAATTTGCGTCACCATACCGGATACCGTCCGGGGTGTGGGCCAGGCCCGTCTGGTATGAAGCTCAGATGCGATTCCCGGCCGTCCTGGGCTTCCCCGCCGCCCTCGGGCTCGCCGCCGTTCTCCTGGCGGCCTGCGGTGCGCCGGCACCGGCGGCCACCTCGTGGGTACCGGCACCGGACCGGACAGTGCCGTCGGGATCCCCCAGCGCGCGGCCGGACAGCGGCCCGCCCCGCCCGGTTCCGGGAAAGGTGATGCTCGGCGCATACCTCGACCTGTCCGGCATGGACGAGGCGCAGAGCATGGCGCTGCGCCGCCAGCAGCTCGGCCGGGACCTGCGCATCCTGCACCGGTACTACACCTGGACCGACCCGCTGCCGGACAGCCCGGCGGGCCTCGCGCCGGACACGATCCTGTTGATCTCCTGGGACGGCAGCGCGTACGCGCCGGTCAACAACGGCTCCCAGGACGAGCTCATCGGGCGGGCCGCCGACGCGCTGGCCCGGTACCGCAGCCCGGTGTTCCTGCGCTGGGCGTGGGAGATGAACGGCGACTGGTTCGACTGGGGCGGACCGCGCAACGGCAACAACCCGGCCGGCTTCGTCACCGCCTGGCGGCATGTCCACGACATCTTCGTCGCGCGCGGCGCGACCAACGTCGCCTGGGTGTGGGGACCCAACGCCGGCTCGGTACCGCCGCAGCCGTGGAACGACATGACGAAGTACTACCCCGGTGACGCGTACGTCGACTGGGTCGGGGTGTCCGGGTACCTGACCGCGCGCAGCCGGCGGCTGGACGCCCGCGCCCGCATGTGGCTGTCCGTGGACAACCTGCGGGTCATCGGGCCGCTGCACGGCATCACCGCCGGCGGGTTGCGCGACGCGCTCGTGCGGCTGCACGCGGCGCATCCCGGGCTCGCCGCGGTGTGCCGGCTCGACCGCGCCGCGGCGCGATGGGTGCCGCTGTGCGCCGCGGAGTTCGCCGCGTTCAGCGGACGCCTGGTGGTACCGGCCGGCGCGACCGCCGACGCGGTGACCCACGTGTTGATCGACGAGCCGCTCGGCGACCGTCCACTGCTGCTCGCCGTGGGCGGTGCCTTCGTCGGCGCGAAGATCGCCCATGCCGTCGGCGACGGGCGGATCGTCAACACCCTGTTCCCCGAAATCGTCGCGGCCTCGGCGGCCGGGCGCACCCCGCGGCCGCCGTTCCCGGCGCCGGTCCGGCTGCCGCTGGTCCGGGCGCTGCTGCACCACTTCGGCCGGCACCCCGCGCGGCTGGTCGCGGCCGGCGGGATCAGCCGCCCGCCCGCCGGAGCCGGCGCGGCCGAGCCGTGGCAGCCCGACGTCCGGTACCGGTCGGCCCGGTCCGCGCACGCGCTGGCCGCGGTACGGGGGTGGCGGGACCGGTACGCGCCGGGACTGTCCGCGGCCGCCGTGCTGTTCGCCGCGGCACCGGCCGCCCTGACCCGGGCCGGGCTGCCGCCGAAGTGGCCTGGTGCGGTGGCACTCGTCGACGCCCGCCGGTACCTGCCGGCCGGCGGCACGGTGGACGGCAACTTCTCCTGGGGCCAGTACCTGCGGCCGGCCGACCTGACCGATCCGCGCGCCGTCCATGCGGCGCTGGCCGCGGAGCTGGCCACCGGGCGGCCGCTCGCGATGCTCGCGCTGCGTACCGCCCGGCTGGCGCTGCGGCCGGACCGGCCGGCGACGGCGTCGCGGGTGTCCGCGCGACCTCAGCCGGAGCTGACGCTGACCCACATCGGCCGGCTCGACGGGTACCTCGACCTGCCGTGGGCCGGCCCGCCCGAGGAACGCCGCAACATCAGCGTGCCGACGACGAGCGGGCCGGAGGCGGTGACCGTCTCGTTCTCCGAGCTGGCCGGCGCGCTCTACGTCAACGTGAGCTTCCACGGCTCGACGTTCGACCCCGGCCGGATCGCGACAGCCGTCGAGCTGCTCTGCCGCGACCCGGTCGGCCTGGTCAGCGCGGCGGCTGGGTGATCGGTACCGTCGGCGAATCGCTCAACGGGCGGCGCTGGGTGGGAAGGACGGGGCGCCGGACCGCCGCGTGCCGGCCGCCGCGGGACGGTACCGCCGGCGGCCGGGACAGCGCGACCCGCAGGACCGGTGGCGCCATCGCCACCCCCTCCAGCAGGATCACAGCCGCGAGCCAGGTCGCGAGGCCGGTCAGCCCGCCGTGCGAGGCGCCGTACCACGCCGCGCCCAGCTCCCCGACCCCGGCCAGGACGGCGTACCCGGTGGCCCGCCGTGACCGGCCCTGCAGCCGGGACAGCGCGACGAAGAGCTGCCGGATCACCGTCGCCACGAACGTCAGCGCGAGGATCGACAGGGCGGTGGCCGCCGCTGCCGCGTACCCCTGCCCGAACGTCACCATGATCGGGTGGGCCAGCAGCGCGACCAGCGTCGAGGCCGGCAGCCCGGCGCCGAGCGACACCGCGAGCGCCATCCGCATCCGCCCGCGCAGCGCCGCCCGGTCGCCGCTGGCCACCGCGAACAGCGTGGTGGCCATGTTGCCCGGGATCATCGCGAGGAACGACAGCACCATCCACGCGGTGTAGAAGGCCGCGGTGGCCCGGGTGGACAGGACCGCGGTGACGACCAGGGGCAGCATCGTGCGCGGCAGGAACAGTGCGAGGTTGAGCAGGTTGTGGTCGAGCGCGTTGCGGCGCAGGCCGCGCAGCAGTGACAGGTCCGGACGCAGCGAGGACGGCAGCCCCTTGTCGCGCTGCGACCACAGCAGCAGCGCCACACTCAGCACGATCCCGCCGACCCAGGTGGCGAGCACGCCGGTACCGGTCACGGTCACCGGCAGCACCGCGAGGACGGCGAGCAGCGCCAGCTTGCCGACCGCGAAGTAGGCGTTGCGCACCAGCTGCAGGCGGCCGCGGAGCAGACCGACCAGACCCTCGTCGAGTACCAGCGTCGCGGCGTTCAGCGACATGCCGACGAGCAGCACAATGGCAGCGAGCGGCGAGCCCAGCGCCTCGCGCAGCCTGGGGTTGAGGAAGTACGCCACGACCTCGTAGCCGATGCCGCCCAGCCCGGCGACGGTACCGGCGACGAGCACGCACGTGCTGATCAGGCTGGCCTGCCGGCCGGGCATCCGGGGCAGCTCGGCGAGCAGCAGGGTACCCATTCCGAACATGCCCAGCGTGCCGACCAGCGTCATCGCGGACAAGGCGGCGGAGACCGAGCCGACCGCCTCGGCCGGGAAGAAGCGCGCCGCGACCCACCAGTACCCGAAGCCGACGACCGAGGTGAGCACGCTGGTCGCCATCAGGGAACCGGAGTTGCTGAGCAGGTCGCCGTTGCGGCGCACGGCCCGCTTCAGCCGGTTGCGCGGGGTGGCCGCGTTGACGCTGTCGTACACGGTGCGCCACCGCAGCGCCTGCAGGACTGGATCCTCCGCCCCGGTCGCGGAGCATGTCGGAGCGGCCGCCAGCCAGCGCTCGTCAGTCACGCTGCCGCTCTGGTAGAACGTCATCGGCCGCCGGCCAGGTGCACGGTCCGATACGGGGTCACACTGGTCCCCTTGAACAGGTCGGCGGTCACGGTACCGGTCGCCGGCACGTCCAGCGTCCGCGACCAGGTAGTGCCGGGTTGCAGCGTCACCGCCAACGTCTGCTGGTACCCGCCGTCGCCGACCACGCGCAGCGAGTACGCGGCGGTCGCGTCCTCCTCGCAGCGGACGGTCAGGTCGATGGCGCGCTGGTCGGGGTGGTCGGCGCCGGCGGCCGCCGGTACCAGCGACAGCGCGGTGAACGGCTCGCGGCCGGCGCCGGTACCCTGGACCGCGATCGTCGCGGCGGCGGCGACCAGCACGAGGGCCGCGACGAGGGGTACCAGCCGCCAGGCCGCGGTACGGACGGTGACCCGCTCCCGCTCCGCCACCAGTACCGTGCCGAACATCGCCGTCTCGGTCACCGAATCGGGATCGGCGCGCTGCCGGCGCAGCAGCCGGGTCAGCGCGGTGGCCGCGCTCGCGAGGACGGTGACCCCCGCGGTGAGCACCGTCCAGGACACCCGGCCCAGCGGGATCGCCACCGCGTACATGGCCAGGCCACCGAGCACGAGCACGGCGGCGCTCAGCGCGGGCGGCAGGACCAGACGCTCCACAGTGGACAGTACCCGGCCGCCGAACAGCGCGGTGGTCAGCGCCAGGCCGGGCAGGACGAGGGCGAGCAGCAGGCCGGTGGGTACCCGGACCACCGCCGGGGTACCCCATTGCAGGGCCACGGCGAGCACCGCGACGCCGGCGACCGCGCCGTCCCGGGCTCTCATGCGCCCCTCATGTCGTAGATCTGGATGTCGCCGCTGTCGTAGACCCGGCTGACCCCGGGGACGTCGGTGAACTTGAGCAGCCCCGCGAGCGGCAGCGGGTCCACGTGGTGGCCGGCGTCCGGGTCGCCCGGGTAGTAGGCACCGGCCGCCGGCAACTGCTGCGCCATCCGCAGGTCCACCCAGAGGTAGTCGATCGCCCGGGATTGCAGGAGCTGCTGGTCGGAAAGGCTCCACGCGGGGTCCTCGTAGAGCGGCGCGCCGACCGCCTCGTGCCGGCCGTAGGTGGACACGAGGTTGATCCCGTTGGTGTCGGCCGCGATCCGGCTGCGCGCGCCCAGGGCGGTCCGGGTCCATCGCGCGGCGGTAACGCTCTGCCCGTCCACCGAGCGCTCGAAGCCGGCCACCAGGTACCGGCCGGGCACCTGTTCCCAGTACGGCGGCCAGCCGCCGGCCCGGGCGCCGACCATGAGCAGCGTCGCCATCGCCGCCCCGAGCGGCGCCGGGCGGGCCCACTTCGCGTCCACCGTCAACCGGCCCAGCGGCCCCGGCCACAGGCGGGGACGCAGGCTGCGGCGCCACTCGACGATCGTCGCGGCGGCAAGCATCGACATAGGAATATACGTGAAGGTGGCGGCCCGGCCGGCGAGCTCCGGGCCGTCCGCGCCGACGAACCGCAGGGCACTGGTACCGAAGAACAGCGCGGAACCGGCGATCATCGCCCACCGCCACGCGTCGCGATCCCGGATCCGGAACGCGGTCCAGGCCGCCCGCGCGAGCAGTACCAGCAGGCACAGCAGGCCGACCGCCTCGACCACCAGCTCCCACAGCGGGTTGGCCGGCGCGAGCGACCGGTCCGACCCGCCCGCGGACAGCAGGTGGGCCAGCCCGGTGAGCAGCGAGTGGGCCGGCTCGGCGAGGTAGTCGATGACCTCGGTCGCGACGAAGGCGACCCAGGCGGCGACCGCCACGATCGCGGTACCGGCGAGCACGAGCGAGCTCCACCGCCGCGTGCGCCGGGGGAAGACGAGATCGGCGAGCGCGAGCAGGCTCAGCGTGCCGACCATCGCCAGCGCGGTGATGTGGTGCGACACCGTCACCACGGCGACCGAGACCAGCCCGACCACCGCGTACGGCGCGAAGCCCGGTTCCCGCCAGCGCCAGCGGCGGGTCACCCAGATCGCCAGGACCAGGAACGGCAGCGCGGCGGTCTGGTAGAGGTACATCGAGTCGAAGAACAGGTAGTGCAGCGCCGTGGCGTAGATGGCGCAGGTGGCACCCGCCAGCGGTGGTGTGCCACCGGCGCTGCGTACCAGCATGAACAGCGCGCCGACGAACACCAGGTGCAGGATCCCGGCCACCAGCAGGCCGGACGCGGTGACCGGGAGTCCGGTGAGCGACGAGACCGCCGCCCCGACCTCCTCCAGCCCGGGGAAGTGTGCCGCGACGGGCAGCGCCGTGTTGGGCCGGAACAGCCGGCCGGTCTCCAGCAGGATCGACGTGGACAGCCAGTGCTGCAGTTCGTCGGGGAACCGGAACTGGTCGGGGCTGAACATCCACTTGAGCAGGTACTGGTTGACCGCCAGGCCCATGACGAGCAGGAAGGACTCGGTCACGCCGGTGAGCCGCCGGGACAGCAGCCGGAACACGACCGGGGTGTAGACGACGACCTGACCCGCCCAGTACAGCGGTCCGGCGTATCCGGCACCGGCCCGCCCGCCCACGTAGGCGAACGCGACGAGGACGACCCCGATCGCGGACACCGCGAGCAACTCCGGCGCGAGGCCGAGTACGGGCAGCGCGACGGTACGGGCGCGGTGTGGCGTGCGCCGGACGACCTCGGCCGGTACCGCCGTGGGCTCTGCCGGTGCTGGCGTGGCGAGAACGACGGTCGCATCCGCTGGCGGGGCGCTTCGCTGGCGGGGCACTGTGACCGTAGCCGCTTCGGGTTCGCTGTCCGGCTCGGGCTCGGTGGCCGGCTCCGGGTCCGGGGCGAGCGGCTCGCCGGCGCTCTCCTCCGGTGGTTCGTCGATCCGTGGCAGCAGGGTGGTCTCGACGTCCCGGGACGGGCGCCACCAGGCGAACGGGTCCTGGCTCGCCGGTACGGGCTGTTCCGACGTCACGGCCGGACCCGCCGGGAACCGCTGACCGGGTAGGCGGCCATCGCCGGCTACTCCTCGGCCGGCGTGACGTCGGCCGGTCGGCGCTCCCTCGCGTCCCGCCGGACCTGCGCGGGGATCCGCATCTCCGGCATCGGGACCCGGTGGCGACCGTTCGCCGGCTCTGCCGCCGGCCCGGTGGGTACCGCCTCGGCGCGCGGGCGCCGGTACTCCCGGATGATCGTCCGCATCACCCGGATGCGGCCCGGACGGTGATGAGCGTCTCGATCTCGAAGCCGTCCCCCCACAGCTTCTCCCCGCCGGCGGCGGGGCGCAGCGTCACGTCGGGCAGTTCGAGACAGGCGAGAACCCGGCGCCAGAAGGCGTTGTAGCCGTAGCACAGGTCGGTGAAGCGGGTACCGAACAGCAGGTTGACCACGCCGTTGAGGCCGTGGTTGCCGATCCGCCGGAACCGGGTGATGTCGTGGCTGTCCCCGCCCGGCCGGAACCGGGATCCCTTGGCGTAGTCCGCGCCGTGCACGAGCGCCTCGACGAAGCGCGGTATCTCGGCCGGGTCGGTCGAGCCGTCCGCGTCGACGGTGACCAGGATGTCGCCGGTACTGGCGGCGAAGCCGCAGGCCAGCGCGTTGCCCTTCCCGCTGCGGGTCTGCCGCCGCACGACCACCGACGGGTACAGCTCGCGCGCGATGCGGACCGTCCCGTCCGCTGATCCTCCATCGACCAGGATCACCTCGTGCAGATCAGGCGGTAACCGGCTGAAGAAGTACGGGAGGTTCGGCGCCTCGTTGAGGGTGGGGACGATCACGCTGACCGTCGGAGACCCGCTCTCGCATGGGTTGTGCCGGTCCATGTCGAAAGCGCGCTCCATTGGCGAACCCCCAAGGTCAGTCGCTGGCGAGTACGCGGCAGCGGCCCGACGAACACACCGCATCGACAACTGGCGATGGACGGTGAGCTACCGGTCGGAGCGCTTCGGCCGCCGGTGTTACCCGCGGTCGCGCGGGTTCTCCAGGAGTTTAGGGAGATGAGGCAGCGCGGGCAAGCGCCGCCCGAAGCGGGCGTCCGTCCGTCGCTGGGGTCGGGCTACAGCTCCTTGTGGTCGATGTGGTCGGTGATGGTGGTGTCGGCGACCGGGCGGCTGGTGCTCACGATGAAGCCGTCGACGTCGTCGAGCAGGTAGGTCGGTACGTTCGGCGCCTTGTCGGCCCGGTTGTGGTGGAAGTCGGCGTCGGCGGCGTGCCGGACGACGACGGCCGGACGCGAACCAGGTGAAGTTCATCCACGCCCACCAGGTGGCGAAGAACACCATCACGTAGTTGCCGACCGCCCACCGCCACCATCGGCGCGTACCACCGCCGGCTCCTGAGCTCAGACACGCTGCGACGCCGCGGGCGAGCCTTCCTCGGCGCTGGAGCGCGCCCACAGGTTGATGCCGGACTCGGTGGCGTACTTGTCGATCTCGGTCAGCTCCTCCGCGGTGAACATGAGGTTGTTCAGGGCGGCGACGTTGGCCTCCAGCTGGCTGACGCTGCTCGCGCCGATCAGGGTGGAGGTCATCCGCGGGTCGCGCAGGGTCCACGCGAGCGCCAGCTGGGCGAGCGACTGCCCGCGGCGGGCAGCGATCTCGGCGAGTGCGCGGATCTTGGCAAGGTTCTCGTCGTTGAGCCATTCCGGGAACAGCGAGCTGCCTTCGCTGGCCCGCGAGTCCGGTGGGACCCCGTGCAGGTACCGGTCGGTGAGCATGCCCTGGGCCAGCGGCGAGAACCCGATGCAGCCGACGCCGTCGCGCTCGAGCACGTCGAGCAGGCCGCGTTCGATCCAGCGGTTGAGCATCGAGTACGAGGGCTGGTGGATGAGCAGCGGGGTACCCAGCTGGCGCAGGATCGCGGCTGCCTCGGCGGTCCTGCCCGGCGAGTAGGAGGAGATCCCGACGTAGAGCGCCTTGCCCTGGCGTATCGCGGCGTCCAGCGCGCCCATCGTCTCCTCCAGCGGAGTCCGCGGGTCGAACCGGTGCGAATAGAAGATGTCGACATAGTCCAGGCCCATCCGGCCCAGGCTCTGCTCCAGGCTGGCGATCAGGTACTTGCGGGAGCCCCACTCGCCGTACGGGCCGGGCCACATGTCGTACCCGGCCTTGCTGGAGATCACCAGTTCGTCCCGGTACGGCCGGAAGTCGGCGGCGAACAGGCGGCCGAAGTTCTCCTCCGCCGACCCGTACGGCGGCCCGTAGTTGTTGGCCAGGTCGAAGTGTGTGATGCCGAGGTCGAAGGCGCGCCGCAGGATCGCGCGCTGGTTTTCCAGCGGCCGGTCGTGGCCGAAGTTGTGCCACAGGCCCAGCGACACGGCCGGCAACCGCAGACCGCTTCGGCCGCTGCGCCGGTAGGTCATCGTGTCGTAGCGGGCGGGTTCGGCGAGGTAGGTCATGGCGCTCCCGGTGAGTCGAAGGCTACGACCAGGCTAAGCGTCGCCGTGGTATGCCTTGAATGCGGCACTCGGAACATCCGATGGCCCGGCGGTGGGCGGGCCCGGGAAGAGGGTGGTCGGCGTGGACGTCGTGGTGATCGCAACCACGTGTCGAAGTTCCACGTCTACGCCGACCACGTGTTCGCGGTCATCCATGCGCCGCACGTGGGCCGGCGCGGTCACGTTCACTACGTCGAGCTCGACCAGTTCATCGGGCTAAACTACCTGGTCACCGTGCACGGGCCGCTCAACCCGGTGGTGGACCCCGCGGTCGCGCTGCTGGACACCCAGGCGGTACTGCGCCGCATCGAACGCGGCGTCCTGTTACCCGGTTCGCCGTTCGAGCTGTCCTACGCGATCGTGTCCGCGATGACCCGCCGGGAGATCGATCTTGTCGCGAAGCTCGCCCACGAGTCCGGGCGGCTCGAGCAGCGGGTCATGCTCAGCGAGGAGCGCGCCGACCCGGAGGCCTTCCTCGAGGAACTCTTCCAGATCTGGTACGAGCTGCTGGCGGTCCGCACGATGGCGGTGCACAGCGCCGCCGCCTACACCCGGATGACCAAGCGGGTCCGCGACGTCCCCGATGTGGCGCCGCCGCTGTTCTCCGACATCGCGGACCAGTTCGAGCTGGTCAAGAGCATGGCCGACGGGCAACGGGAGTTCCTGCACGGGGTGATCGAGTTCTACCAGACGCGCATCTCGACCCAGACGACGATCGCCGCGGAGCAGACGGCCTCCACCGGCGTCCAGCAGAACGATGACATGCGCAAGATCACCGCATGGGTCGCGATCGTCGCCGTACCGACCGCGGTCACCGGCTTCTTCGGCCAGAACGTGCCGTACCCGGGCTTCGGGACCAGGGCGGGGTTCCTCGCCTCGGTGATGATCATGCTGGCCATGGCGGTGACCCTGTACGTCATCTTCCGACGCAAGGAATGGCTGTGAACGTCTAGCGCCGCCCCCGCTTGGTCGGCTTCGGGGTCGGTGGCTTGGGACCGCCCGACGGCGCCGGCCGGCCGCTGCTGCCGAAGGCCAGGAACGGCGAGGGTGCGGCGAAGTCGACCGAGGGCTTGCCGGCCACCCCGTCGCGCAGCGTGTACGCGACCGCCAGGTTCACCACCTCGGCGTGCGGGTCCCGGCCGCCGAGGTTGCGCTGGAGCTGCGTGGTGAAGGCCCAGTCCGGGTCGGCCACGACGCCGGCCACCGCGAGCTGCCTGGTCATCGCGATCAGCGCGGCGGTCTGGTTTCCGTCGGTGGTACCGGTCTTGCCGGCGGTGGGCTTGCCGACGATGCCCCGGATGTTGGCCGCGGTCGCCCCGTCGCACTGGCCGAACGCGGACTGGTCACCGATCGGGCAGCGCATCGCGTCGGTGGCCGCGTGCGCGATGTTGGCGTCGATCGCCTGGTGGCAGCGGGGGTTGGCGGCGTCCAGCCTGGCCCCGTTGAAGTCGCGGATCTCGACGACCGGCAGCGGCTCGCAGTACTTGCCATCGGCGGCCAGGGTGGCGTAGGCGTTGGCCATGTCCAGCGGGGTGGCGGCGGAGACGCCGAGGGTGAATGCTCCCCAGCCGTAGGCGTTGTTGGCCAGGACGGCGTCGCTGGGCGCCCGGAACCGGATGCCGAGCTGCCTGGCGGCGTTCACCGCGTTCTGGGCGCCGATCTCCCACTCCAGCGGTACCCAGTAGGTGTTGACCGAGCGGCCCAGGCCGGTCCACATGTTGCGCGGTCCGTTCATCCACGGCGGGTTGGCGTTGACCGGGCAGTAGTGGTTGCCGCTGCACGCGGCCGGGCTGTGCGGGTCGATGATGAACGGCGACACGTACGGCGACACGGTGTTGATCGTGTGGTTCAGCGGTACACCCCGCTGCAGCGCTCCGACCAGCGTGAAGACCTTGAACGACGAGCCGAACTGGTAGCCGTTGATGTCCCCGCCGCCGCTGATCAGCGGGTTGGTGGTGTTCGGCCAGGTGCCCTTCTGGCCGCGCTTCTGCGGGTTGGAGTTCGGCCCGTTGCCGCCCTGGTCGTTGCTGTACGTGCGGTTGGCGGCCATCAGCTCGATCCGGCCGGTGCCCGGCTCGACGCCGGCCAGCATGAGCGCGGTCGGGTTGCTGCCGGTCCGGTCGTACTTCTCGACGTTGCGCTTCGCCGATGCCTGGGCGTTGACGTCCAGCGAGCTGTAGATGGCGTAGCCGCCGCTCTTGAGCCGCGCCTCCCGCTCGAAAACGTCGGCGCCGAACGCGGACTGGTTGAGCCACCAGCGGTACAGGTAGTCGCAGAAGAAGCCCCAGCCGTTGTCGGTCACCGCGGTGCAGCCGTTGGGGGTGGACCGGCCAGTGATCTTGACCGGCTCCTTGATCGTCTCCTGGCGCTGGGCCGCGGAGAGGTAGCCCATCTTGACCATGTTGGCCAGGACGTAGTTGTTGCGCCGGTCGAGGGCGGCCGGCTGGCCCTCCTCCGTGGTCGGGTCGTACGCCGAGGGCGCCTTGACCAGTCCGGCGAGCAGGGCCGCCTCGGCCAGGGTCAGGTTCTTGGGCTGCTTGTTGAAGTAGACCTGCGCGGCGGCGTAGATGCCGAAGGCGCCGTGGCCGAAGGGGGCGATGTTCAGGTACCGCTCGAGGATCTGGTCCTTGGTCAGCTGCTTCTCCACCGCCAGCGCGTACCGCATCTCGCGCAGCTTGCGCCCGACGGTGTCGGAGGTGGCGTCGACCACCTCCTGCGGGGTGCTGGCCGAGTACTCCAGCGCCTGGCGCACGTACTGCATGGTCAGGGTGGAGGCACCCTGCTGGGTCTCGCCGGCCGACCGGTTGGCGACGTAGGCCCGGGCCACGCCCTTGACGTCAACCCCGTGGTGCTCGTAGAAGCGCATGTCCTCCGCCGCCACGATCGCCTGGCGCATCACCGGGGCGACGTCGGCAAGGCGCACGTCGCGCCGGTTCTCGTCGTAGAACGTCGCGATCAGGGTCTTGCGGTCGCTCGCGTACACGTAGGAGATCTGCGGCGACTGCTGGACCAGCAGCTGGCTCGGCAGCCGGTCGAACTCCTCGGCGCCGGACTTGGCCACCAGCCCGGCGATCGCGACCGCGGGGAACGCCGCCGCGGCCACCACGACCCCGGTGAGCAGGCCGCAGATCAACAGCCGCGCGCCGATGGACAGCATGCGCCATCCACGCCGGAGGACCGACCGCCGGCCGCGTGTCCTTTGCACGGGTCCAGCCTATGGGACGACCTGTCGGCGCGCCGGAATGCGACCGCGTAACGGATTTACAACAGCAGATCCCTGACCCGGTTCAGATCAGCGACAGGATGCGCCCGAGCCCTCGCGGGCCGGTCTTCGCGGGCCGCGGCAGCAGGAACACGTACATCCCGGCGGCCACCGCGCCGGAGTCGGTGAGCGGGTTGTCACCGACCATGAGGGTCCGCTCCGGATCGACGTGCAACTGGTCGCATGCCGTGAGGAACACCGTGGCGGCCGGCTTGCAGACCCCGTACTCGAACGACATCACGACGGTGTTCAGGAACGGGGACAGTCCCAGCAGATCCATCGCCGGACGCAGGTCGAAACCGGTGTCGCTGACGATCCCGACCCGCAGGCCCCGGTCGCGTAGGGCTTTCAGGGTCGGCAGGGTGTCCGGGAACGCCTCCCACGACTCGGCGCTGACGGTGAGCGCGTACAGCTCCCGGCTGAGCCCGGGAGCCAGTCGCTCACACCCGGCGGCGTCGTACAGGGCGGTCCACACCTCGCGGTGCCGGGCGTTCGACAGGTCACGGCCCTTGGCCAGTTCCTCGGCCGTACCGCTGCGATCGAGCACCCGCCGCCAGACGTCTGCGACCTCCTCCGGGTCGAGCTGGTCGACGCCGAGCGCGACGGCCGCCCGGTGGAGCAGCTTCTCGCCGCTGCCGGCGAGCCGGATCAACGTGTCGCCCGCGTCGAACAGGACCGCCTCGAACTGACTCACGTCCGCATCCTCGCACTACGGCTGCCGCACGGCCTCCGGGTGGAGCGGTACCACGACGGTGGCGGTCTGGACGGGACGGCGCCGCCACAGCCACCCGACGTCGCGGCCGAACGACTCGGCGAGCAGGGCCAGCGACGCCGCCAGCGCGGCGCCGGTCAGCGGCCGCGGCAGCACGTCGGCCGTCGCGACGACCAGGACGACGCCCTGGGTCGCCGCAACGACCTTGCGCCAGTACCGCGGCGGCAGCGACCGGCGCATCCAGGGCAGTACCCAGGTGGCCACGACGAAGGCGTACCGCATCGCGCCGATCGCGAGTGCCCATCCGCCGAACGGACGCGTGACGTAGATGCTGAGCACGAGGAGCAGGGACGCGTCGACCTCCATGTCGAAGCGCGCGCCGAGCGCGGTGACGGTACCGGTGCGCCGGGCCACCTGGCCGTCGACGGCATCGAGCAGCAGCGCCACGATGACGAGAGTGACCAGGAGGGCAACCGGTGCGGGCCGGTCGAGCGAGTCCACCGTCAACGCCGCGACGCCGCCGACGAGCGTCGCCCGGGCCAGCGTCACCCGGTCGGCCGGCCTGAGCTCGCCGGTACCCGCCTGGTACAGGCCCCGGGTGAGCGCGATGCAGGTGACGGCCCCGTACGCGATGCCCGCCAGCCAACCCGCACCGCCGAGACCGACCGTTCCGGCGAGGCTCGCCAGCAGAACAACCTGGACGAACATCCCGATAATCGGACCATTGCGAACCGTGTGCACCGTGCCTCCGCGACTATGGTGGTGTACGACCTTGATCGTGACACGTGAAAAGCGACCGTTCGGTTCGGTCGGGATCAGGGTGAGGAGGAGCCGGTGACGCGCGACGCACACGCCGTGTGGCTGCGCTCACCCGGCGAGGCCGAGATCCGGCCGGTGACGCTGCCCGACCCCGGCCCGGGGGAGGTCCTCGTCCGCACCCGGTACTCCGGCATCAGCCGGGGCACCGAGACCCTGGTCTTCCAAGGCGGCGTACCCGCCAGCCAGTACGCCGCGATGCGCGCCCCGTTCCAGGAGGGCGACTTCCCCGGGCCGGTGAAGTACGGCTACCTCAACGTGGGCGTCGTCGAGGAGGGTCCCGCGGAGTTCCTGCACCGTACCGTCTTCTGCCTCTACCCCCACCAGACCGCGTACGTCGTCCCGGCCAACGCCGTGATCCCGGTACCCGACGGTGTTCCGCCCAGGCGGGCGGTGCTGGCCGGGACCGTGGAGACCGCGGTGAACGCGCTGTGGGACGCCGCGCCGCTCGTCGGCGACCGGATCACGGTGGTGGGCGCCGGCATGGTCGGCTGCTGCGTCGCGGCCCTGCTCGCCCGGTTCCCCGGTACCCGGATCCAGCTGGTCGACACCGACCCCGACCGGGCCGGGGTCGCCGCGGCGCTGGGTGTGGAGTTCGCGCTGCCGCCGGACGCCGCCGACGGGCGCGATCTCGTGGTACACGCGAGCGCGACGTCCGCCGGGCTCCAGCGGTCGCTCGAACTGCTCGCGCCGGAAGGCACGGTGATCGAGCTCAGCTGGTACGGGGATCGTGCGGTGAGCCTGTCGCTCGGCGGGTCGTTCCACTCGGGCCGGCTGACCATCCGCAGCAGCCAGGTGGGTACCGTCGCGCCGGCCCGGCGGGCGAGCCGTACCTTTGCCGACCGGCTCGCGCTCGCCCTGGAGCTGCTGCGCGATCCCGCCTTCGACGCGCTGATCACCGGCGAGTCCCGCTTCGGGCAGCTACCCGACGTGCTCGCCCGGCTGGCCGCGGGCGAGCTTCCCGCGCTGTGCCACCTCATCACCTACCGCGAAGGGGTGAACCCGTGTTCAGCGTGACAGTCCGCGATCACATGATGATCGCCCACAGCTTCCGTGGCGAGGTCTTCGGCCCCGCGCAGCGACTGCACGGGGCGACGTTCGTCGTCGACGCGACCTTCCGGCGGGCCGAGCTGGACGTGGACAACATCGTCGTCGACATCGGGCTGGCCGCCCAGGAGCTGCGCGCGGTCCTCGGCGAGCTCAACTACCGCAACCTCGACGACGAGGCCGCGTTCGCCGGGAGGAACACGTCGACCGAGGCGCTCGCCCAGGTGGTCGCCGACCGCCTCGCCGGGCGGGTACACGCCGGCGCCCTTGGCGAAGGCGCCCGCGGACTGGCCGGGATCACGGTCACGCTCCACGAGTCGCACATCGCGTGGGCGAGCTACGAGCGGGCGGTATGAACGAGGTGCACGTCGTGCTGCCGGGCGGCATCGACGATCCGGCCAGGCCCAGTGGCGGCAACCGCTACGACCGCCGGATCTGCCAGGGCCTCGCGACCGCGGGCTGGTCGGTACGCGAGCACGCCGTGCGCGGCGCCTGGCCGCGGCCCGCCGCGACGGACCGCGCCGACCTGGCCCGCGTCCTGTCGGGGATACCCGACAACGCGCTCGTGCTGCTCGACGGCGCGCCTGGACCCGGCGCCAGCTGCTTTCCCGGTACCCGTTGCCGGCCGGCCGGGTACACGTCGCCACGCCCGGCGCGGATCCGGCCCGGCTGGCGCCCGGGTCGGCCGCCGGCACGGAATTGCTGTGCGTCGCGGCCGTCACGCCGCACAAGGGGTACGACCTGTTGGCCGACGCGCTGGCGAAGGTGACCGACGTGCCGTGGAACTGCGTGTGCGTCGGCCCGCTGGATCGCGACCCGGGCTTCGTCGACCGGCTCCGCCGCCAGATCGAGGCTGATGGTCTCGCCGACCGGATGCGCCTGGCCGGCCCGCGTACCGGTGACCAGCTCGACGCCGCGTACGCCGCCGCCGACCTCCTGGTACTCGCGTCGCGCGGCGAGACGTACGGCATGGTGGTCACCGAGGCGCTGGCGCGCGGGATCCCGGTACTGGCGACGGCGGTGAACGGGCTGCCCGAGGCCCTGGGCCGGGCGCTGGACGGCAGCCTGCCGGGCCTGCTCGTCGAGCCCGAGGACCCGGCGGCGCTGGCCGGTGCGCTGCGGCGCTGGCTCGGCGACACCGACCTGCGCGAACGGTTGCGCCGGTCGGCCCGCGCCCGCCGGAACACCCTGTCCCGCTGGGCGGTCACCGCTGATATCGTATCGAGGGTGTTGAATGGGGTACCGGCGTGAGGGTCAGCGCGGCGTGGCTCGGGCTGCGCGAGGCCGCCGACGCCGCGGCCCGCGCAGCCGAACTCGTCGAGCCGGTCCGCCGGCGCCTCGCCGCCACGCCACGCACGGTGATCCACGATCTGGGTACCGGTACCGGGTCGATGGGTCGTTGGCTGGCGCGGCGGTTGCCCGGTCCGCAACACTGGATCATGTACGACCGGGACGCGGACCTGCTGGAACGCGCAGCAACCCGCATGATCGACACGGCACCCGACGGCACGGACGTGACCGCCGAGACCAGACAGCGCGACATCACCCGGCTGACCGCCGCCGATCTCGACGGTGCCAGCCTGGTTACCGCCTCCGCGCTGCTGGACATGCTGACCGCCGAGGAGGTCGAGCGGGTCGTGGCGGCGTGCGCCGGCGCCGGTTGCCCGGCGTTGCTGACGATCTCGGTGATCGGCCGGGTGGAGCTCACGCCACCCGATCCGCTGGACGCGGACATCGCCGCGGCGTTCAACGCCCACCAGCGCCGGACGGCCGGCGGCCGGCGGCTGCTCGGGCCGGACGCCGTCGAGGCCACCGTCGAGGCGTTCGGCCGGCGGGGCGCCACCGTCGTGGTCCGGTCCAGTCCCTGGCGGCTTGGCGCGGACCAGGCCGAGCTGGCGTCCGAGTGGTTCAGGGGCTGGGTGGCGGCGGCGTGCGAGCAGCGGCCACAGCTCGCCCGCCCGGTGGCGGCGTACGCGCGTCGCCGGCTGGCCGCGGCGACCGCGGGCCGGCTCGGGGTTGTGGTCCACCACACCGACCTGCTCGCCGGCGGTGGATGAACCTTCAAGCCACGCGATCCGTCTCTCAGGAAGATGCTCAGTAGAGGAGGCCCGTTTGCGCAGCGTACCGGTACCGATGCGCAGGGTCTGGCGATGGGTACGGCCGCTCGGTGGGGCGGGCATCCTCGCCGTCCTGCTGTGGCGGCTCGGCACCGGTCCGTTCCTCGACGGCCTGCGCCTGATCGACGTTTGGGCGCTCGCGGCCGCGCTCGGTATCGGCGGGCTGACCACGGTGTGCGGCGCCTGGCGGTGGAGCCTGATCGCCGGCGGCCTCGGCGTCCGTCTGCCGCTGCGTACCGCGGTGGCCCACTGCTACCGCTCGGTGTTCCTGAACTCGACGCTGCCCGGCGGGGTGCTCGGCGACGTGCACCGCGCGGTACGCCACGGGCGCGACGTCGGCGACGTCGGCCGCGGTATCCGCGCGGTGGTGTGGGAACGGACCGCCGGCCAGGTCGTCCAGGCCGCCATCGCCATGGGCGTGCTGTTCGCGTTCCCGTCGCCGGTACGGTCCTACCTGCCCGCTACGGCCGCGCTCGTGGTGGCCGGCGGGCTCGGTGCCGTCCTGCTGGCCAGAGCGCTGCCGCGAGGCGGACCGTCCCGGCTGGCGACGGCGCTGCGCACCGCGCGGGCCGATATCCGCAACGGCCTGCTCGGGCGCCGTAACTGGTGGGGGGTCGTCCTGGCATCCGCCGTGGTCGTGGCAGGGCACCTGGCGACGTTCCTGGTCGCGGCGCGCACGGCGGGCGCGACGGCGCCACTGTCCCGGCTGGTACCGCTGACGTTGCTGGCGCTGCTGGCCATGGGGTTGCCGGCGAACGTCGGCGGGTTCGGGCCGCGCGAGGGCGTGGCCGCGTGGGCGTTCGGCGCCGCCGGCCTGACCGCCACGCAGGGCGTCGCCACCGCGGTGGTGTACGGCGCGCTGGTGCTCGTCGCGAGCCTGCCCGGCGCCGCGGTACTGGTCCTCCGGCGGATCCGCGTACCTGCCGCCG
>WNGQ01003237.1_pt1 | contig 20975 bp, 21 predicted proteins | sample 5407661 | NCBI WGS metagenome assembly WNGQ01 (sample SAMN13153382, study PRJNA577476) | soil metagenome | isolation source: 60 cm soil or saprolite under Garry oak tree replicate 2 | place: USA:California | collected 2016-06-15 | reverse complement strand
ACAATTCGCCCATCATCTGCATTATTCTGAGACAGTTCTCCACAGCGTACCCGTGAAAGTGGTTGTTGAAGTACCCGTACAGCGTTTTCACTGAGCCCTGTGCTTCCTGAACTTTCGGGACCCACTCGCGCAGTTCCTCTTCAGTATAATGATAGTCGTACCAGGGACGGTTGCCCCGTCCGTGCCATCGCAAATATGCAAAGTCTGCCGTGACGTGAATCTCCGGAGGAAGCAACGGCTCGTCAACTATTGTATTCGCCACGTTGTATTTCGACAATGTCTTCCAAGTAGCAGGATGCATCCAGCTCTTGTGGCGAAACTCTATCGCGTACCGGAACCCATGAGGAAGAATCGACAGAAAGTTCTCCAAATGCGTCAAGTCCTGACGATAGCTTGGGGGCAACTGGATGAGCAGACATCCAAGCTTTCCACTATGGTTCAAGGGCTGCATGAGTTCTGAGAACCGGTCCAGCTCCCTCTCAAGCGACGGACCAAGGTCGCGAAGCTTCTCATGAGTAATCGTCTGAGGAATCTTCGCGTTGAAAGTGAACGTCTTAGGAGAGTACCGGTCCCAGCCTCTAACCGTCCCTTCGGCTGGGAAGGCGTAGAAGGAGGAGTCTATCTCGACCGTTGGGAAGATTCGCGTGTAGTGCTGGAGCTTGCTCTCGGAGGCTGTTGGGTAGAATACCCCTACCCACTCTTGATAGGACCAGCCTGACGTTCCAAGACTAATTTGCCCCGTCTTGATGCAGACTCCGACATTACGCGTTCAGGATACTCATATGAAGCCTATGGGGAACGCATTCCGGAATATCGTGAGTGAAAGTATTCGTCAAGCTCAAAGATTTGATAGTCGACTGAAACGGGCGAACGGCTCATGACAAACGTGCCGGATCACGACATTATTGTCGGCACAGGAGGCTGGGCTTATTTCCAAGTTCCAGACCAAGACAGTCTTCGCGCCTACGCCTCAGTTTTCAACTTCGTCGAAGTAAACAGCACTTACTATGAGTTCCCCGATTTGCGAGCGGTGTCCCGATGGCGGTCTCGAGTGCCAAAGGGATTCGAGTTCGCAGTGCGATCGCATCAAGACCTTGTCAAGGCGATTCGGACGGGTCAAGATCTAATGCTCACTAGAGTCTTGGAAAAGATGACCGACATCTGTAGACGGTTGGATGCGAACATCCTTGCAATCTTATTGCCCGACAAATCGGGTCTCACGAGAAAGAACCTCACCAAGAGCCTTGCTAGTATTGCATCAAGAGCTACTGCCAATAACACGCAGGTCGCCGTCGAAATCCGAGGAAAGGTCGAGAAGGAGGTTCTTGAGACAATGGCCGAAAATGAAATCGTACACTCGGTAGATCTCTCGAAGGAAGAGCCGGCGTACGACTCCAAAATTCTCTACTCCCGACTCTTTGGGAAGGGACCCTCCAATGTTTACCAGTTTGATGATGAAGAGATCAAAGCTATCGCTGACAGAGCAGCATCCCCCAAGTTTGAAAAGAGCATCCTCGCATTTCACGGCGTGAGAATGTACGGAGACGCTGCCCGTCTCAAAGCATTTCTTCAAACAGGGAAGTTTCTAAAGGTCACCGGCCAGACGGGATTGGACTCGCTTGGCGCGGTTCTCAAGGAAGACGCTCGGTTTCCCGCCTCAAGAGATGACTTGGTTGGAAGTCAAGGCTGGAAATTGTTCGATCTGACTATTGACAAAAGGATGAGAGTTGCTAAGATTCTCGCCAAGGCTCCAGATAGAACTTATAGGTCCCACTCAGAACTCTTGAGTACTCTCGAGCCGTTCCTATCGAGCATGGAATAGATCACTTCCCCCTCAACAACGTACGATGTTTTCCGAGTGCTATTCCGGCTCTAGCATCTGGACAGGGCATGGAGCAAGCCGTTTGAATTCCGCGGCGTCTTTCTCCGAACCAACAATGGTGCCGAAGTGCATCGGTATAGCCAACTTCGGCTTTATGGCGTCTGCCGCAGACGATGCCTCTTGTGGAGTCATAACGTAGGTCCCACTCACTGGAAGAAGGGCAAGGTCTGTTTTGAGTCCTTTCATCTCTGGGATGAAATCTGTGTCACCTGCGTGGTACACTCTCACTCCTTCGATCTGAATCAGAAAGCCAAGTTTTTCTTCTTCCCTAGGGTGAAACGGTTTTCCGGGTTCCCTGAACTTGTTCAGGTTGTAGGCAGGAATCGCTTCGATTGTGACATTCTCTAAGGTGACCTTTTCGCCGGGTTTCAGGAATTTGGATTCTCTGAACTTCATCTTGGACAATCCTTCCTTGCATGACTTCGACGCTACCAAAATGGTCTTGTCTGAGGCAGACTTCGTGATGTCTTCTATCGAGAGATGGTCGAAGTGTTCGTGTGATATGAGCAAAATGTCTGCCTTGTCTAGTTTGGATTGCACTTTGAATGGGTCTATGACTATCGTCTTGCCATTCTTTATCAGGAACCCGTCGTGTCCTAGCCAGCGGATTTTGAGTCCGAGGTATTCGAACAGTTTAGGCAGCTCAACACAGCGAGCTGTTTGGTTCATAGTTAAGCATTTGAATCGAACGAGATGAGACTAGCAAGAATATCCATAAATTAGAGACGTCTATGTTGCGAGACAATCTGCATCATGTATGATGTCATAGTAATCGGATCCGGGTCGGCGGGCTATACGGCCACCGTTTATTCTTGCAGGGCCGGACGAAAGACTTTGCTCATAGCCGGCTCGATTTCCGGCGGGCAACTAATGCTCACCTCTGATGTCGAGAACTTCCCAGGATTTCCTAAAGGGATTCTCGGCCCTGAACTGATGGAAAACATGAGGAAACAGGCAGAGAGATTCGGCCCAGACGTAGTGTTCGACGATGCAGCTGAAGTGGATTTCATAGCTAGACCTTTCAAGGTCAAGGTTGGGGGTGCGATTCATGAAAGTAGGACGGTGATAGTCGCTACGGGCGCTTCGGCGAAATGGCTAGGCCTACCGTCCGAAACGCGGCTGCGAGGAAGGGGCGTATCGAGTTGCGCGACATGCGATGGATTCTTCTTCCGGGAAAAAGAAGTCGTTGTTGTGGGGGGCGGTGACACAGCTATGGAGGAGGCAAACTTCCTAGCGAACATAGTTCGCAAGGTTACGGTTATCCATAGACGGGACAAACTGAGAGCCAGCCAGATACTGCAGGACCGTGCCGTGAAAAACCCGAGAATCTCTATCATCTGGGATTCAACAATTGACGATGTCTTAGGGGACAACAAGGTTACGGGGGTTAAGATTCAGAACTTGCAGACTGGAAACACATCAGTCGTTCAGACGGACGGCGTTTTTGTAGCCATAGGGTATGACCCGAACACTTCCATTTTCAAAGGCAAGCTAGAACTCGACGCCAAAGGATACGTTGTGACTAGGAACGAGACCGAAACCAATGTTCGTGGAGTGTTCGCGGCGGGAGATGTCAGGGACCATCGATACAGACAAGCGGTGACTGCTGCTGCTGACGGCTGTAAGGCTGCGATCGACGCGGATCGCTTTATCCTTGAAGAGTATGGCCAATAGGTACTTGAAGGTTGAAATGTCCAAAGTGCGATCTTCAGCTTGATTTTGAAGGCCGCTACATAATCCAGGAAGACTTCGAGGCTGGCGCTCCGGCCCAGATCAGGGATATGGAAGTGTGGAAGTGCGACACTTGCAAGGTGTACTACGAGACGGGCAAAACGGGAAAACCGATTCCTATCCACTTTATGCAGAGCTTATTCAAACGGCTAGAATAGCAGATCGCTACCCAATCACACTTCGTACTTTGTCCCGCATTGATCTCGGTTTGTCCAAGCGCTGGTCAATTCTGAGACTGGAGGAGATCCGTTTTGAGCCGAGTCTCCGAAGGGCCTTGTGAGAGACCTCCACGGCTTTCAGAATTTTCCTCAGATCAGTCGATTCGAGAACCGTCGCCATGGGCGTAATTTGGAACTTTAGTCCGTCAATCTTCGAGATTGACCTTATGGCCGCCTTTACCTCTCTACTAACACTGGTCCCAGACCCGATGGGGTGGATGCTGAACTCGGCGATGGTTACAATGGATTTCCGTGGCAGGATTTACACCTGAACTCTTCTTATGTATGAATGTTCTCGTCGGGCTAGCTAGCAAAGGGGCTTATTTTGAACGGTTCTTCCTGACTGAGCGTATTGGTGATGAGCTGTACCTAGCTTACTAGGCGGTTCTCTCGCGTTGGTTTCTGTCTCAACCCGTGTGACTGTTCATATTTTTCAGTCTTGTCAATGTCCAATTCCATCAATTGAACTGTGGCTTTCTTGATGATTCCAAAGATCTCATCCAGCTCAGTTTGGTCGAAATCTTTCAAGGATAGGTTTCCAATCCACTGCATCCAGCCTTGCATGCTTTTCGCAAGAGTAGAACAGCAGAGGCCAATGCCGTAGACGATATCAAGCCTGTCCTTTGGGTCCAAGTCAGCTATTCGCTTTACGCGGTTTCTCGCTTCCTCTACCCACGACTTGGGCTCGTCTGACAGTTCCATTTTGTCTATCTCGTTTCTAATAGGATTCGAACCTTAGAGGGCTGAACCCATGTTAAACGGCTCGATCCAGCTCTTCTGGGATTCGTCGCTCTTATCCACTTTAGATAATATTAACGTTTGGTGGTACTGATGCGCATCGAATGGTGGAACTGGGTATTCGCATGGGTCTCTTTGGACCGGCATATTCTCGGGAGATGAATTGAAGTTCATCGCAGGTCATAGACGCATTGAACGATTCGCGTCGAAGGACCCTTGCAATGAAATTCGGGGTGCAATGAATCACATTACACGGTGTCTGTTTGCGCTTCTGAGAGTTTTGACTCTTAGTAACGGCTAGAGAGGATACGGTTCAACCATAAGCGAAGAGTGAGAGTGCTTTGGGTGTTTTAGCGACCCGGCATCGATGGGTCTGACGGGCTCGGAGGTGCCGGTCCTTGGGGAACGTTGCCCACTGTTCCTGCCATTCCCAAATTCGTGGTTTTCTTCCTGCGAAGTAAGAAGGCGAAGACCCCTCCTATCCCAGCAGCGACAGCTACAGCGATGAATATGGCCGTCAGGAGGCCAGCGTTTCCAGTTGGCTGATAGAAAGCTGTGAAGCTTGGGTCGTTGACAATCCTTGTTCCTCCCCATTGTGGGTAGGAGATGGTATAGAGATAATCAGATGACGCAAAGCTTGCCATGCCAGCGCGCACCTGTTGGAAGAGTGGATAATCTACATGTGCAACGAATAATGGCAGGAAGCCCATGAAAGCATTTTGAACAGCAAAGACCGGGTTTCCCCCCCAGCCGGCCCGACGCACCGACCTTACTGCCACATTGTAGGTTTGAGGATTTGCGTCCGAGGGATCGTAAAGTTGGTACGAGGGTTTGGTGCTGAAGTCTGCCTTGAAAACTGGTTCGCCGTCATCAGAACTCGTCGTGGTTACTGCTGTGCGAGTAGCGTTGGCATCACTATCGTCTACCGAAGTGTTCGAGTTCGTTTTGTCGGAGACCGTGTGGCTAGCGAGAATTGTCTTGTTGGCGAGCACTATTGACAGCTTGTAACCTCCCGATTGCAGAAAGTCGTAAACGGTCACCTGGCCAGCTGGTCCCGGTAGTCGGGCTCCGTTGATGTCATAGGTGCCGGTGGAATTGTAGTGACGCACTGGTAGTGGAGAGACCATCCAGATGTTTGTAACTTTGCCAATTGTATAGCTGGAAGTGAGTTGGGCCGTCTTAGCTGTAGGATCTATTGTAAGTGCATAGTTGAAGGTTAGTTCGTCGTATTGGGCAACCCCTTTCGGAGTAATGGAATCCCAGAAGGGGTAAATCGGGTCAACACCAATCCTCCACCATACTGCGTTGAGATTTGTGTACTTTAGGCCCCAAGTCCACTGATTTGGAGCCGGCGACGTTAATGGTATGACTTGGCTAGATGCAACGTAGGACGGTTGCGGGTGGCCTCCGAATGCTGTCAGGTTTCCGCCTAAGCTGAAGGACGCATATATGGTGTCATTGCGATCCGGCGAGTTGGGATAGATAGTCGAGCTATTCTCCGTGAATGCGACCAGTGAAAGGAATGACGATGCAGTTATGGCATCCTTTCCGCCGGGGGTCTTGTAGTGCTCGAAGAAGGTTTGGAGCGGTATGGTGACGAAGTTCCCAGTGTTAGGATTTGTTGCGTTCACCAGTCCTGTGTAGAGCAGTTGGAAACCACCGACATTGATGTAATTCGCGTAGATGTAGACATGCCCGGTAGAACAGGAGCCAGCCGGCACGTTGTTTGCAGCAGCGATTTGTCGAACGTATGTGCACCAGTCCACAACCTTGGTGAAGCTTTGTTGCTGAAAGTCGGTACCTTGGACAGTATCCGCAGACGCATATCTCGGTAAGAAGGTGGTAAGAATCATGAGCGTTAGTGCTGTCAGCGCCGCAATCCTAAGTGTTCCTTTTGGAATCCGCATCTTTTCACATCTAACTTTCGGTTGTTAGACTCTGGGTGGTGAGGATTGAGATAGAATTCATGTTACTCTCCTGTGATGACAGTAGAAACAGGACCTCAAGTCCAGGAGTGCAACTAGAAATGGCTAGCTGAAACTAGTTATCTTCGGCGCCGTTGTCTTCTCCCCATTCATCGTCTTCTCCCCATTCATCATCTCCACCCCAGTCCTCATCGTCACCCGATTCCTCCCGTTTGGTGATGGGCAACATTCTACAAATTCCCTGAAAACGAGACCAGCGGCGAATTTTACCTTCTTAAAAGCCTTCCCAGCCTTGCGCCTTTAACGTGCGTTCCTGCGATATGGGCAACTGAATCTCCTTTGATTGCGGAGGCCCAGCACAGATGGGGTGTATCATGTGCCGCCCCAAATTCCCCTTTCTTATCCAAAGTCAGGAGCCCGATTCCTCTTCCAATATTCTGAACCGTTTTCCTCACCGACATAATACCGGCTTCGCGTGCGCTAGATTCTTTCATCAAATCAACTGCCGCCTTCGACAAGACCGACCTTATGGCGAGTTCCCCAATTCCCGTCGCGGTTGCCGCTCCCAGTCTTGAATCTGCGTAAAGTCCCGAGCCCACAATCGCGGAATCTCCGATTCTCCCAGGTAGCTTGAGCAGTACTCCTCCCGTGGAACAGGCTGCGGCAATATTTCCACGCGAATCCAAAGCAAGTGCTCCTACAGTGTCTCCAACTTCCAATGGAAACGCGGATTTGGCTAATTTGGAATTTCTTGTGAGTCCAATTCTTGCTCGTTCGACTCTTCGTAGAGCCTTCTTCCATGCCATGACGCGATTCGCCACCAAAACATCTGTTGTCGGTAGGCGAAAAAGCGAGGCTATTCGCTCAGCCCCATATCCAGCAATCAATGCATGGTCTGTCTTTTCCATTACCAGTCTCGCTAGACGGATGGGATTACTAACACCTCTCACAAGCGCAACTCCGCCCGTCTCAAAACTGGTCCCGTCCACGATTGCGGCATCCATCTCAACTTCACCTATGAGGTTCAAAGTCGATCCAGTGCCGGCGTTAAACACCGGATTATCTTCCATGGAGACTACTGCTGCTTCTACCGCGTCGACCGCTGAGCCACCATGGTGAATAGTCTCCGCTCCAATGACCGCAGCTCTCCTAACCCCATTCAAGCCCTTTGGCCGCCTAGCTTTTGGCCACATTCCGGCTCCGCCATGGACTACTACCGTCGGCGTCGACAAGGTCGTCGAGGTGTTTCGGAATTTGAACAGAATATAAACTTCGAACGAAGTCAGATCACAAAATGAAGCGGGTCGTAGGATTCGGAGCAGAGACGCTCAGCAAGGCTGCGTCCTTGGTAGTCGATGGTGGGGTTGTGGCCTATCCCACGGACACCGTTTATGGTCTCGGCTGCGACCCGCTCAATTCCCAGGCAATTCGGAAACTTGTACGTGCCAAGAAAAGGCAAATTGGACAATTGCCGGTTCTGGTTGACTCAATCGGACGAGCTGCAGAGGTGGGTAGGTTTGACCCTCTTGCTTTCCAGCTCGCGTCGCTGTTCTGGCCCGGTCCATTAACAATCGTGGTCCATTCTAGAATCCGGCTCCCGAATCTTGTGACAGGCCCATCGGGCAAAGTGGGGCTTCGGATTCCACGTCACCAAGTCGCAATCAAGCTTGTCAGGGCCTGCGGGGGAGCACTTGTGGGAACGAGCGCGAACCTAACCAGTAATCCTTCTCTCACACTCGCTAGAGACGTGACAAAAGAACTTGGTAAGGACGTAGACATTGTTCTGGACGATGAGCAAACCGGTTCGGGGATCGAGTCTACCGTAGTAAGTATAGATAATGGGATTCTCTCCGTTCCGAGAGAAAAGTCAATCACAGAGGAGAGGATTCAGAGTGCCATCAGACATCTCACGAGAGTATCGGCCTAAAGCGACGGTTGGGCTTCTCAGAGACTTCAATCTCCTCGTTTCAAGCAGCAGAGGAGAAGAGAGCGACGCGAACTCTGAGCTTCAATATCTGCTAAGGGAATTAGGGGACAAGAGTGCTCGAACAGATTGTACTATTGTTAGCGGACTCACAGTTGCGAAGACGGCACTTGAACCGACACGTGTGGTGAATGAACTTCGTACCTCGCTCAGAGATTGTCCATGGAAGTTCAGATATGTTCTCAAAGTGAAACCCGTGAGAGCCGTAGTTGCATGCAACATCAGTGAGATAGTCGCAGCAGCAGCCGGACAAGTGTCAAGGATTCGGGAAGATGAGACCTTTCGTGTGTCGGTCGAAAAGCGAAGGAACGCCATTCCTTCGAAGGAGATCATAGACGCTGTCGCCTCGAAGGTCCCGAGAAAAGTAGAGTTGCAGAACCCCGGCAAGATTGTGATGATAGAGATCATAGGAGATTTGGCAGGTGTTTCAATCATCGAACCTGGTGGCATACTGGGCGTCGAGAAGGAGAAGCGCCTTACTTCTTCTCAACCGCCAACAGGGCAGAACGCTCGATGATCAACCGTTTCAGGACGGAGGTCTCGGCTTCGCCCGGTAGTTGCGCCGACGACATTGACTTCCTAGATATGTCGTAGACTTTCATAAGCTCTGAAATCTTATCCTTGGACGCGATCTCGATAACATTATCGTCCTTCCTGGCTTTGAGCGTTTTCTCCATTCTCTGTTCGAGCTTAGGCGACAAAGCATTGCTGGTGACAGCGGCTAATACAGCCTCATGAGTACTGGATGTGAAACCGAGAAGTTGTATTGCCTTCAAGATTTGGCGTTGACACGATGCATACAGTAATAGTTCGACAGCAAAAGTGTGTGAGCGCTGGCGGTGATGTCGGAACGCACTTATCGCTGCGACCGCAGCAAAGATGATATGCTCAGGTCCGGCAATCCGATCCGCCCGGAAAAGCTGTATCTCCAACGTTGGAAACTGAGCTCTAAGCTCACGCAACAATGCATCGGGGTCGGTGACCCTGAGACGGGCGAATCCTTGAATTGCAAGGCTATGACCCTCAATGTCGTGTCGAATCAGAGCCTAGCACAACCAAGCGCCTTATCAGAGTGGGATTTACCCCGCTATCTCTCAATTCTCTGACGATTCGCGCTACATGAACCGGTCTGTCGCCGAGCTTTTTTGATAGCAAGCGTATAGATTCTAGTCTTTCCCATGGGAAGATAATCCACTTCGAGGTTTTTCTTGCGTAAAAGTGGGGGGTAAAGACACTTCCCGGTTTCAGATAGAGTGTGCAAACCTTCACTTTTCCCGCACCTTTTGCTCTGAGGTGTGCAAAAACGACCTTCAGACTGTGACCAGTATCCGAAACGTCATCTACCACTAGGACGCGCTTCCCTTTGACTCTGGAGCTTACTGGTTGAGTTATCACTGGTCTCTTATTTCTCAGACCAATGTCTCGATAGAAAACCACCTTCATGTTCGCCAGGTTCTGATTCTCTAGAAGGTCGCTCATGATTCGCGCAGGTGGCCATCCTCCTCTTGAGACACCGACTATGACTTCGGGTTCGAAGCGCGACTCTCTTACCCTCCTTGCTAATCTCAACATCATTGAGTAGATATCGTCCCATGACGGCGCCTCGAAATTGGGATTTTGACCCATACTCAATCACTCATGCTTGAAACGAGTTTGCTAAGTAAGACTTTGGAGAGTGTTGTGGCGCGTTAGTTCAATAAGCAGCTTTTAGTCACTGATTTGCGCGTTTCCTTAGCACCGGATGGTGTTATTGATTCGCTGATGATGTGGACTGACCTGCACGGAGGGTCCTCGCCCAGATGAAGAAATGCATCTCCACTGAATTCGTTATTCGTGCGGTAGGGCCAGATGAGACCTTGGAATGAACGAATTCTGTATCCGTATGCTACAAGGATAGCTTGTCACGGTATGCCGGAAGGTCTAGAAACCCATGGCCGGATATGTTGAACGCGATGACTTTTTCTTCATTTTTGCGTTTGCATTCGATGGCTTCGTCTACGGCAGCTCTTATGGCGTATGATGATTCGGGGGCGGGAAGGAAGCCTTCCACCTGAACGAAAGTTTTGGCTGCCTGAAAGACAGCAAGTTCGTCCTGAGGATATTCAATCGCCCTAACAAGACCCCTTGATCTGAGGTAGCTTATGAACGGTGCCGCGGCGTGGTATCGTAGGCCATCGGCCTTGATTGGAGTCATGCTGGTCTTGTGTCCGAGCGTGTACATCTTTAGAAGGGGTGTTTTTTCCGCGTGGTCCCCAAAGTCGTACTCATAGCTTCCCCTCACGAGATTGGGTGCCGATGATGATTGGGCGGCGACAAATGTGCAATCCCGTTTGCCCCTAAGTACTTCGCCAGCGAAAGGCAGCATGAACCCTCCGAAATTGCTTCCACCGCCGAGGCATCCGATCATGATATCAGGGCTTCTGTCAATGGCGTCAAACTGTTTCATGGTCTCGAGTCCAATGATCGATTGATGAATGAGAACGTGGTTAAGCACGCTTCCGAGACAGTATGCAAACCCTGGGTGGTTCTCAGCATATTCCAGCCCCTCGGAAACAGCAATTCCCAACGAGCCTGACTGTTCAGTGTTGTTCTTGAGGAGTTTTCGACCAACTTGCGTTTCCTTACTTGGTGACGCGAAAACCTTTCCTCCATAGAGCTGCATTAGAGTTCGCCTGTCTTGTTTCCAATCGTAGACTGAGCGCACCCAGAAGATGACGCATTCCAATCCTTGAAGGCTAGCGGCGTATGCTAGGGCGGTTCCCCACTGTCCTGCCCCAGTTTCCGTCGACACTCCTTTGCGCCCTTCCTCAGCGGCGTAGTACGCCTGTGCAAGTGCAGTATTCACCTTGTGAGATCCCGTTGGAGAGAGATCTTCCCTCTTGTAGTACAACTTGGCCGGAGTCTTCAGATAGCGTTCTAGCCTCCTCGCGCGGTATAGCGGTCGCGGCCGCCCGGCCTGCTTGTACAGTTCGAGAACTGGCTCAGGAATGGTTATCCATCGATCGGTCGACGTCTCTTGTTGAAGACAATGCTTCAAGAGTACTTTCGATAGGAATTCGAGTCGGGAGGGTCCTACCTCGGGTCACGGGGTGGCGGCAGTTGGGTTGGAAGGTCGGGTGTGATGTTGTACCAAGAGCTAGGGAGTTCGTCTAATGGCAGAGTAATTTGGCTCTCTTTCACAGAAACCGCTTTCTGCATCTAAGATTCCCTATTCTCGAACAGGCTCGTCAGAAGTTAAACACTTCTCGATCCCAAAGGTCGAAGGCTCGGGAGAGCCCGTGGACTGCTTCTCAAGTTACGTTCTTGGAAAGAGGCGTCTGGTCTAGGGATTGTACTTTCTTGCCGACTGGTTGGAACGGGTCGCAGCCTAGCTTGACCACTTCGACATGGACATTATCGGGACAAGCGTCTCAGTATCGACGATACTTGGAATACCTTTTAGTTTGTCCAGGATGAACCAATAGATGCTCTGAGAGTCTGGTTCTAGCAGGTGTCGACCTACTTCGACTATGGCAAGAATATCCTGCCTCCCTGGAATTATGTGGACTTCCTTGACTTCTTCAAGGTTCCATAGCGCATCGGCTACAGCGGATTCCTTCCCAAGGGCTGTGGCCACGCTGATGAATGCCCTAACATGTCGCTTCATCTCTCCTTTTGGATGATATTGCACCAATTCGTACGCCGGAGCGTTCGGAGTTTCAATGTCCCTTAAAGCTCTTGTTCGGGCATCCAGTTCTAGAACTGCTCTTTCTAGCTAAGATAGGATAATGTCTAGCCCCCGCTCAATCAGAGTTTTGAGTAATTTCGAGAGGCTTCTCGAGCTGAACATCTTGTCCCGTGTACTGACGAGTCTTACTTCCCAACAAGTCCAGGATTTCATCTAATCTTGAGAGGAGAAGCTTGGACCTAGCATCCAACGCTCGTTCTTTTTCAATGACATCCTCAATTGCCTTCTTCGCCTTCCCTATCTGATCGATTAGTTCTTTCCGTGATTCGTAGAGTGACCTGCAATTCGGGTTCTGAAACAACTGTTTGCGTCTCGAAAGAAGCACTCTTCCGTCCGTCTGTATTCTCAAGGCTTCGTTTCTAGAAGTGAGTTGATCGAGTTGGGCGAGGACCCTTGCGGCTTTTCTTGGCTTAAGGCCCATCTTACCGGAGACAGTTGCGCCTCTAAGACTTTCGATAATGCTCACAAAATATGACCCTGTTCTCTCTGAGAGAAAGCTGCGATACGGAGTCACAATGTAGTGTCTCAACGCGTCCCTCGCGTCCGGGCCCATGGGGACTTCCCCTCTCTCTGAGAGCTCCCCCAGCCTTCGTAGTGGTCTCTTCAGGTGGGCGAGCTGCTCTGTCTTGAATTGACGACTCTCATTTCTGAGGCTCTTCTCTGTTGAAAGCAATTCCTTTACCAAAGGGTCGTTTTCGATTTTGTCTAAGTTTGAAGCGAGCGTCGCCGAGGCAGCTTTCATGCTCTCTCTTTGTCTCGCAAGTTCGCCGGCTTCGTGAACCTGTTCCGATATCTCGTGGCTCACAGCTTCTGCTTCGGTCAAGGAGCTTGTTAGGGTGCGTGCTTTTTGTAGTGAGCTTCCCTCGCCCTCTAGAAAGTGAGTTATTCTCTCACTTTGTTTAAGAATGCGATCGTTGATTCCGCCAAAGGAACGCATGTCTAGTAGATAGAAGCCCGAGAGTTGGGCTACAGTCTTCGCGCGGGTCTCGCGAAGAGTCTTTGAGAGACTGGAGAGTTGATCCTTGAATGCCTTCAGACTTTCCCACGTTACTTCATTGGGCGGTTGAGCCTTGGCGAGCATCTGTTGGGCTTCTCGTGCCGAGTGACCGACCAATCGGGCTGCCTTGTAGGAAACCGGGTCTTTTTTTCCTGCCATGTCCTTGTCGCCTTTTCTGGATAGCCTGTCAAAGAAATCCCTCCCTTCATCGAGGGCCCGGATTGATTCGTCGATAAGCCTCCGTCCCTTGACAGTTGTGGGCTTTACTAGTTTATCCAGTTCTGTCGAGAGCCACTTAGGATATTCCTCAAACCGGATTCTCAATTGGAGACCAGTTAACGGGACGACTTATCGGGCCTCTTCTCTAAGGCCGATCACTATGTTATCTATGGTCTGCTGAGCGCGTGCTCTTCTCTTGAAGAGATCGTTTGAGAGTTGTTCATAGAGCTCTCTTGATATTCTGCCTGCGCGGTTTTGGCTCTTAAGGTCGGCAAGACTGGTTTTGACCTGTTGCAGTTCCGCCTCTGCTCGTGCCATTCTCTTGATCATCTCACCGTATCTCGACTGCGAGCTGGATAGCTCCTCCTGGAGAGGGTTTAGGAGCTTATCGAGCTCGACTAGTCTTAGATCCATGACTCGTCTCCTTCGTTTGTAATCGTACTTTGCCACCGCCCCTCTTCCAACGTCTTCGTCCAGCTTGTCTTCCTCTAGTCGAAGTGATGATTTCTCATCATACAGCTCGACGAATCGGCCTATCAGCTGGACGGGAGTGTATCCTGTTGTTCCTGTCTGCGACCCTGAAGATAACACCAAGGCGCCGGTGGCTATGCCCCCAACTATCAGGGTGACCCAGCTGAGGGGCGCTAGGCTGGACCAGAAAGGATCCAGCTCGTATGTCATTGTGAACCCAAGGCTTGAGTAGGGAGTAAGTTTTCCTGTTTCCAGCAAGACTTGGTTCCCTGAGATTTCAGGGGTCTGACCGGAGATGGCTCCGACCCTCCCGCCGGATGGGAAAATGATCTTTGTCTGTAGGTTTGATGAAACGAACTTCACATTATTGAGGAGCTGGAATGTGAGGGTAAACTTCCCGAGGCCAGTAGAGGAGACATACGCGCCTCCTGAGAGTGAGTACTGAAGAATTGCGACCGCTGCCCCCCCACTCTTGATGGTTGAAAATCTGGGAGAGAATGTCACGGGTACTGTGCCATCGGCCACGGGGGGACCCGTGAGGCAATTAGATGGATCAAGTTGACTTATGAGATCATTGCAGGCGATCGCGGTGGCCCCCGCAGGGAGGTTGAACACAACATTTGGTGAGTCTCTTCCCCTATTGGTCAGATTGTAGGTGTCTGAAATCTGAAGGCTTCCAGCGCCTAACACCCTTACGGTTCTCGCGGCAATCACGTCAAACATATTCTGGCTCGTTCCTGCCGCGGAGAAGGTCATCTGCCATACAGTAGCGTTGAATGGGGTTATTGGAACAGTGCCAGATGAAGGCATCAAGAGTCTGCCTCCACTCGTCGTTGCGTTTCCTGGGGTTGTTGCTGGAGTGGGCCAATCGCGAGTTAGCACAGTCACGTTTGCAACCAGCTTGCCCGAGGTGTTATCGGCAACTGGAAATGCGCTGAAGGAAAAGGTGTACTTGCTAACCGATGAGTCGAAACTAACGAGGTCGCTAAGGACGGATCTGACGGTGAAATTGTAATTGCCGGTTATGGATGAAGGGAATGCAAATTGATAGGGCTGATACTTTCCAGTCTGGTTAGTTGGAAGAGGGCTAACTTGTATCGTCTTGCCTGATCCATCTTCGGCGGAAATCAAATGAATATTCGCGCCTATCGAAGCGGGTACTCCTAGGGTTAGGGATGACACGGATGCTGCAGCATTGATCAGCACGGAGTCGTTGAGGAACGTGGTTCCCCAGTCATTAGTAGTGATTGTCCTGACAACCTGAACGGTGCATGTACTAGTGGAACACGCTGAAGCTGCTGCAGCGAACGGCGGAATCTGAACCACTATGAAGACCAGTAAGAAAGCTAAGAGGTAATGGAATCTCATGGGTTCGGTCCATCATGTGTCCTTGGCTTATCAGATTGGTTCGCTTTGGAACCGTCCCTACTTATTTATTCTGCTTCCCGACAGGTCATTCACCGAATTATTCCTTCTTGAGCACCCGGCGCCGCAAGCTAGTAGAGCGAAGTTCGGAAGAATTGCTGCTTATCTACCCCTTGGATGCTTTCAATTTTGGGTTTTCGTACTCTGAGAAGCCTGCTGGTGACCGGTGCCGGAGGTAGCGCGGGTAACAATGTTTGCTGGAGCCTCAGGGTTAGCCCGGACGGCAAGAACCTTGACATAACTGGAACGGACACGGAGAGGACCAGCCTCGAGCTCAATAGATGGCTTGACGCCGCCTACATCATCCCGACCGCCAAGAGTCCAAGATACACTCGGATTCTGAACAAGATCGTAGCAAGAAGGAAGATTCAAGCACTCTTCCCTCAACCGGACACGGAGGTCGGAAGAGTCTCCAGAGATAGACAAATGTTGACCGCCGCCATCTTTCTACCCGATGAGGCCGCAGTTGATACTTGCCTTGACAAGTTTCAGGCTCTTTCAGTTTGGCACAACAAAGGGCTCAGAGGGCAGCCCGTTGTGCTACGACCTCCAGAGAAATCCCTACTGCGGGAGCTCGGAGAGCTCACTTTTCCACGATGGCTCAGAGCAAGGCAGGGAGCGGGTGGTCTCATGAGTTGCCTGGCAAGGTCAAAGAAAGAAGCCTATTACTGGGCAATGTTTCACTGGGCACAAGGTTTCAACACTGACTTCATCGCTGAGGACTATCTCCCGGGAAGAGATTTCTGCTTCATGTCATTATGGAATGAAGGCAAACTTGTAACCTCGATGGTTCGCGAACGACTGAGTTGGGTGGGAAATCGCCTCGTCGGCACGGGGGGAACGTCAAAACTCAACAGGGTCGTCCATTCCGAAAAAATCAACGACACTGCGCTTAAAGCCGTTCAGGCAGTCTCCCAGAAACCACGCGGAGTCTTTTGCGTCGACCTTAAGGAGGATGAGAAAGGACAACCGCTCCCCACAGAGATTAACTGCAGGTTTACCACTAACGTTCATTGGCTGGCTGGTAGGCTGTGCCTAGGGGAGGAGATCCCGACATGCAGGCCGACAAATGCTTTCCCGGCCAACCTTTGGTTCACAAAAAACACTGATATGGGCATTACAGTGGTCGAAGATGATCATTGGAGGGCCGTTCCCTTTACCTGAAGGTGTGCGCTGGCTATCTTTCTCTTCTGTAGATTAGAATCCTTACCTGTCGATCCCACACGTACAGCCAGAAGGCTGACATGACGAGAGCTATTCCAGCTTTTACAATCGAGTCAATGATGCGCTCAAATGGCACATCGCTAGGAATCAGTTGGGTTGGGGCCAAATTTATGGCGAGCAATCTAAAACCGATGACCATCAAGGCCCATTGAATGGAGAAGATTAGGACTTGGATTCCTACAACTCTCTTATTCATTGGTACTCACCTTGTCAGCATAATTGTAATGAGCGCTAGAACTGAAGAAAATAAGAAGAGCGCGAAAACGCTTGACACGACATCCTTTTCAGATGCCGGTCTTCCAACCAGCATTGTGCGGACAAGCGTAAGGGGAGCCTCAGGATTACTCGTTGACGCCAGCTTTCCATCCGGTTGAAGGCTCGTCGGTTTCGCTGTAATCTCTTTGTGCTCGGCGAATTTTTTGATTCTCGAGAGGAAGAAGAACGAGTTTTGTATGTGAGGAAACATCGCCACAATGGTCGCGATTTCTATTCTGCCAAGAATTGCCATGCTCCCGAGAGCGCCTCCAATCGCCAACTGTCCGACGTTCCCCGAAAATGCTCGGGATGGATACTTGTTAAAGTAGAAAAACCCTAGACAGGCAAAGAGTAGGCTTGTCGCGAGGAAGAGCGGTAGCGTGTCGCTGCCGGATACTAGAAGCCCAATAACAATTCCACTGCAGATGATCGCCACCCCACCGGCCATCGTTCCGTTCAGAGGGTCCAACATGTTCGTCGTGTTAGTCGTGACAGATATCGCAATTAGGATGGCAATCGGATAGATGAGCGGAAGGTGGAAACCTCCGAACAACGGAACTCTAAGGGTGGAATTGTAGACCATCCCGGGATTGAAAAGCCCCAAAATGACGATCGGAAGGCCACAAAGCAACGCCAAAGCGGGCTTGTATCGGCCTCTCATGCTAACTCTATCATCCAATGCTCCCACAAGCGCAGTAGCGCCGACGACAGATGCAAAGGCGACTAATGGTAGCAAATGTTCAGGCTGGACCATGCTCTCGACCAGCGCGAGCGCCACAAGTACTATCGGGATTGATGCACCACACATTTCGGGAATTCTAGGTTTATCGACCTTGTGAACATCCACACCAGATATTCCCTTGCTGAGGTTGTAGGACATGAAGAAACGTGTCAGTGCTAGCGTGAGAGGAAACGCCAGAAGAGCCGTGAGCAGGGCTAGTGTTGTATCCCCCGTCAGCACGACGCTCACAGGAGGCGGCGTCTGTTTGTTCGTCTATAAAAAAGGTCCAGCATTGGGCGAAGGATTATCAGTATTGCGGTTCCCGACCCCGAAAGACGCGAGTTGACGACCAAGGCCCATCCGTATCTGCCCAATGCGACAGATAGCATCAGGGCCAGAATGCTAGCGGAAATCGGGGCCAAATCGGTGGAAGAGCTCTACGCCGATATTCCCCGAAGCATTCGAGTTAACAAGCCGCTAGCGATTGAGGGCTTCTCATCAGAGCATGAAGTCAAGGCCCATGTCGAATCTCTTCTCTCCCAGAACCGGTCAGCAGCAGACGACTCTGTCTTCCTTGGGGCCGGCGTCTACAATCACTATATTCCTGCAGCAGTAAAGGCAATCATCTCCCGGACAGAGTTCCAGACCTCGTACACGCCATATCAGGCTGAGATCTCTCAAGGCCTGCTGCAAGGACTATTCGAATTCCAATCCCTAATGGCGGATTTGGCTGGAGTAGATGTTGTGAATTCCTCCCTATATGACTGGCCCAGTGCGATAGGGGAGGCGGCTCGCATGGGGGCCAGGGCCAACGGAAAGAGGAAATTACTAGTTCCGTCTTGCCTCCATCCAGACAAGCTGTCTGTAATCCGGAACTACACAGAACCAATCGGCATCCGAGTAGAACAGTATGCCTATGACGCTGAGACAGGAGGGGTAGACCTTAGCGACATCCAAGGCAAGCTAGATTCTGACACGAGCGCGGTCTATGCGGAGATTCCCTCTTTCTTCGGCATACTCGATCGAAAAATCCCCGACATTCCATCCCTTTGCCATTCAAAGGGTGCCCTAGCAATAGTCGGATTCGATCCCGTGTCTCTGGGCGGAATAAAGCCCCCAGGAGAATACGGTGCAGACATCGTGGTCGCTGAAGGCCAGTCTATGGCCACCGAGATGAACTACGGCGGACCTTCCTTGGGAATAATTGGATGCAAGGGCGAAGCACTAACCCGCCAAATGCCAGGACGCCTGATAGGGATGACAACTACCGTTGACGGCAAAAACAGAGCTTTCAGCATGGTTCTCCAAACTAGGGAACAACACATCCGCCGCGAAAAGGCGACATCGAACATTTGCACCAACGAAGCTCTACTTGCAATTGGTGCTGCAGCATACATGTCCTTGTTAGGACCTTCCGGGTTCGATCAGCTGTTCAGAACGATCCTCACAAAGACCCAGTACGCCCTCGAGACTATCAAGACCAAGAGCAAACTAGTCGTCCCAAGGTTCCGAGGAGCACACTACCAGGATTTCGTTGTAACACTCGGGTCCGGCGGGTCGTCTGCAAGAAGACTGCAAGACAGTCTACTACAGAGAGGCATACAATGTGGAAAGAACCTCGCTGACAGCTTTCCAGAACTTGGAGAAAGCATTCTGATAGGTATCAGCGAGCTCAACAGCAAACATGCCATCGACCAATTGGCATCGGCACTCAATGATGCGACGAAGGAGCTAGCTTTGGAGGTCATGTAATGGGATTTCATCAGGCCAAGTGGGATGAGCCACTCATCATTGAGAGGTCCTACGGGGGCAGGATCGCACATCTCCCGCCGCTTCCAACCGACGAGGAGTGCAAGGCACTGAAAGTCGATCCGATGGGGATAATTCCCGAGGGATTGCGAAGGACCTCTCTCCTCGGCCTTCCCGAGATTTCTGAACCTGAAGTCATACGGCACTTTACACGACTCTCTCAACAAGTGTACTCGCCTGATCTTGGAATCTATCCGCTCGGGAGTTGCACGATGAAATACAATCCCAAGATCTGTGATGCTGTTGTTCAGTCTCATAAGATAGAGAAGATGCATCCAGAACAGCCGGAATCCACTGTTCAGGGAGTCCTCGCAATTCTCTACAGGCTTGAGAGAATGCTGTGCGAGATCACAGGCATGAGCAGAATGTCCCTGCAGCCAGCTGCAGGTGCACAGGGAGAATTTCTAGGAACACTCATCGTCAGGGCGTATCATCATGCGAAGGGAGAATCAAATGTCAGAACAGAGATGCTCGTGCCCGACTCTTCTCATGGAACGAACCCGGCAAGCGCGGCGATGGCCGGATTCCGGGTTGTAGTCGTGCCATCGGACAGTCGTGGAATGGTCGACTTGAACGCGCTGCGAGCAGCAGTAGGACCCAAGACGGCAGGACTTATGATTACGAACCCTAACACACTGGGAATCTTCGAGGAGGAGATAGTCAATATCGCCGAGACGGTTCACGAGGCCGGGGGCCTTCTCTACTATGACGGAGCCAACCTCAATCCCATCCTAGGAAAGGCTCGTCCCGGAGACATGGGGTTTGATATCGCTCATCTAAATCTTCACAAGACTTTTGCAACACCACATGGTGGCGGGGGACCAGGGTCTGGGCCAGTCGGAGTAACGAAAAGCCTCGAGCGTTTCCTGCCGGTTCCCCTCATCGGATACGACGGGAACAGGTTCTTCCTGGATTACAGAGTTCCCAACACAGTTGGGAAGATAAGGGGCTTCCACGGCAATGTTGGCGTGCTAGTCCGTGCATACGCGTACATCGTGAGTCTGGGGCGTGAAGGTCTTGAAAATGTCGGGGAGACGGCAGTCCTGAACACGAATTATGTTCTGAGTCGTCTAATGCGTGATGGCTCATTCGAACTTCCATTCGGAAAAAGAAGGAAGCATGAATTTGTACTCAGCGCAACCAAGCTTCGAGAAGCGACAGGTGTCAGAGCCCTTGACGTGGCTAAGCGTCTGCTTGACAAGGGCGTTCACCCTCCGACAATTTACTTCCCGCTAGTAGTTGACGAAGCGATGATGATGGAGACGCCAGAGACTGAGAGCCTCTATGATCTTGACGCCTATGTCGACGCATTGATCGAAGTCGCGAAAGAAGCAGTGTCTACTCCGATGGCTCTCAGGGAGGCTCCTCATTCGACATCAGTAGGAAGAATTGATGATGTCAAGGCATCTCATCCGAAAACGCTCAAACTGCGATGGGATCGGAATCCGTAGTTTCAGAACCCAATCCTAGCCAAACCGTTCACAAACTCATCGTCGCTTTCTATTGGGAGGCCAACATGTCCCTGCTAAGCTTGTCCTTAGCATGAACACTGAATAGTGTTTTTTTGCTAAGCGTCACAAAATGTACAATAAATATGGTGATAGCCGATGGTCGTAATTGTATCACAATTGTAATATGTTGACATCACC
>WNGQ01001977.1_pt1 | contig 21002 bp, 21 predicted proteins | sample 5407661 | NCBI WGS metagenome assembly WNGQ01 (sample SAMN13153382, study PRJNA577476) | soil metagenome | isolation source: 60 cm soil or saprolite under Garry oak tree replicate 2 | place: USA:California | collected 2016-06-15 | reverse complement strand
CCAGCCGCAGCGCCTGCAGGGCAACCGAGATGAGCCGCCCTTCGAGCACGAAGCGCTTGCCGTCGGCCATCGGCTCGCCGAACAGCGGGATCATCCAGTGATCCGGGGTCAGCCGCAGCGCCCGGTTCGCCGCGGCGAGCTCTTTGGCCCGGGTGGTTTTCCCGGCTCCGGGAAGCCCGACCATCAGGAGCATCGTGGCGGCGCACGGGTCCTGCGCCGCGATGGAGCCAGGCCGCATCCCGGCGGGTGCCGGCGGTGACTGGCGAGGCTGACAGGCGGGCGGGCGCTCCTGCCGGGCGTGGCCGGGCTGGCCCTTCGTGACAGCGGGTACGGCTTCGGGCGGGTGCGGGAATGGTTCTTCGTACTGTGAATGTGAATCGGATCGCTGCGACTGAGACATGACTCCCCTGATCAGGCAGGACGGTCCGGCAGCGCAGGGATGGGCACGCGAGTGGCTGCCGGCGGGACGCTGATCCGGCGGTACGCCCTGGCACTGACCCCGGCAGGGGCAGGCATTGAGGCCGCGGTTGCAGCAGCCTCGGTACCGCCGCTAAGCGGCGGCCCGGGTAATCATGGCAGCGAAGCAGCACATGCCTTCACCATAGCCGTGAGACAGAAGCACCATCCCAGCCTCAGCCGAACTGACACAGCCCAGCTCAGCGGCATTTACGTGTGTCAGGTCAATCGAGACGGGACAGCTTGAAGTGGCCCCGGCCGGTGTCAGGCGGCTGGTGCCTGGCGTTGCTGGCGGGCATGGGCGAGGCGGTAGGAGTCGCTGCCGGTCTCGATGATGTTGGCGCCGTAGGTGAGCCGGTCGATGATCGCGGCGCAGAGCCGGGGGTCGGTGAAGGTTTTCGTCCAGCCATCCGGGGCTGGCACATGTTGAGATCGGGTGATCCGGGCTGGTGCCTGGGATGTCTGCCTTCCGGCGTGCCTGGCAGTCTTTGAGGCGTAAGCGGCGTATGTTAGGCGTCACCTTAATAGTTCAGGTGTAAGGAAGGTGTGCCGGTGATGCCGAGGCTGCGGGTGCTGCAAGGCGGGACGGTCCCCGAGACGCCGGTCACCAGTGACCCGTGGGAGTTCCAGGCCGCCTGCGTGGACGCGTTCGTCGCCTCCTGGCGGGCGCGCGGGTTCAGCCCGGTCACCATCGACAACGACATCGGCCAGCTGGAGCGGGCGCTGAAGGCGCTGGGCCGCCCGGCGTGGGAGGTGACGCCGGAGGACATCGACCGGGTCGTCGGGGGTCTTGCGGTTGCCGGGCGCACGACAGCGACCCGACGAGAGTACGTGCAGACCTTCAAGGGCTTCCACCGGTTCCTGCAGGCCCGCAAGGCCGCCGAGATCGAGGCCGCGTTCGGCGTGAAGCTGGTGTGCCCGGTCGATGAGTTCAACGCCTCCCGCCATGTCGGGGATGACTCCCCGGCCGACCTGCCGCCGCCGGTCCCGGAGCGGGTCAGCGAGTTCTTCGAGTTCCTGAAGACCCGGATCGCGACCGCCCGCAAGTACGCGCCCGCCGCCCGGGATTACGCGCTGTTTCGCACGCTGTATCACGCGGGGCTGCGGTCGGAGGAGGCCGCGCTGCTGGACCGCCCGGACGTGCACTTCAATCGCGGCCCGTTCGGCAAGCTGCATGTCCGGTTCGGCAAGGGCGCGCACACCTCCGGGCCGCGGCCGCGGTGGGTGCCGATGCTGGACGGGCTGGACCTGGTGCTGCACTGGTTCCTGGACGACGTGCGCGGCAAGTTCCCCGACTCGGCGGTGCTGTTCGCCGATGAGTCCGGCGGCGCGCTGCATCCGGGCACAATCCGCAACCGGCTGCGGTACCTGATGACCCTGGAAGGGCACCCGGCCGCGGACTGGTTCAGCCCGCACGCGCTGCGCCGGGCCTGCGCGACCCACAACTACGAGCGAGGGGTGGACCTGGTCGCCATCCAGCAGCTACTTGGCCACTGGACGGTGAGCTCGACGATGAGATACGTCCGTCCCTCGGCCACGTTCATCGAGGATGCTTGCCGGCGGGCGGTAGCCGCCACGCTCGGCGAGCTGTCCGGGGAAGAGCCGCACGCATGAACATCCGGTGGAAGCTGCGGATGACCGCGGCGCAGCGGGAGGTGTGGACCGGCACCCAGCTGCGGCGGCTGCTGGCCGAAAAGGCCGGGCTGGAACTGTCGGCGGCTTCGGTGTCGGCGCTGTTCACCAAGGAGCCCGCCCAGGTGAAGCTGCCCACCCTGGCCGCGTTGTGCACCGCGCTGGAGTGCACCCCCAACGACTTGTTCGAGGTCGACACCACCCCGGTGGCCCGGCCTGCCGCGCCGCCGCGTCCCGCGCCGGACCAGCCAAAGGCCGCCACGGCCCGCGGCCGGTCGATGCCGCCCCTCTGACCAGCACCGGAGCGATGGGGAAGAAGCAGCGGGACTGCGCCGGCTGCGGTGCCCCGGTCGGCATCATCGGCCGCGAGCACTGCTGCCTGTGCTGGCGCAAGATCACTGAGGCCGCAGCCAGGACGGCATGCCCCGGCTGCGGGAAGCAGCGGATCGTCCAGCCCGGTACCGGGCGGTGCGTGCTGTGCTCACGCGCCTGCGCCCAGTGCGGGCACCCGGTCCGCCGCCAGGATGCCGCCTTGTGCCGGGATTGCCGGCGCAAGGACCGGCAGGCGGCTGCCCAGCGGCTCTGCCCGCGGTGCGGGCGCCCGGGGTATCCGCGCGAGGACACCGGCTGGTGCGGGACGTGCTCCCGGCCCCGCCAGCCGAAAGACCCGCCACGGGAATGCGCGCAATGCGGTCAGGTCAAACGGCATCAGGCCCTCGGGTTGTGCTCGGCGTGCTGGCAGCGCCGCCCCGAGCGGCCCTTCGTCCAGGCTGCTCACCTGGCCGCCCGGCTCACCGACCCGCCGGGCTGGCTGGACGGCTTCATCGAGCACCTGGCCGCCGGGCACGGCCCGGCCCGCGCCTGCACCATGATCACCGTGCTGGGGCGGCTACTGAACGACGAGCATCCCAACCACCCGCAGAACCTGCTGGAACGAGCTCGCTGGCCGGGCCGCTCGATGGGCTCCCTGGCCCGCGCCCTGCAGGACTACTTCACCGCCGAGGGCCTTGCGCTACCGACCGACCAGGCAGACAGGCTCGCCGCCGGGCGGCGCCAGCGCCGCCTCGGCGCTGTCCCGGCTCCGCTGCGCCCGGCCGCAGCCGGATTCTGCGAGCATATGCTCGCCGCCCGGCAGCGTGCCCGCCGCGCCGGCACCCGGCCCCGAACCGATCACACCATCGAGACCGCCCTGGCCATCGTGCGCGACCTGGGCAGGTTCCTGGCCGGCCAGCGGGGCAAGCAGGACTGGGCGCTGACGGATGTACACGACATCGAGGCGTTCCTGGCCACGCTGCCCAAGGCCCGCAAACGGCGGCTGACCGTGCTGCGGCAGTTCTTCCGCTACGCCCGCACCCACAAGATCATCCTCGCCGACCGGCCCGCGGCCTGACCGCCACCGCACCCAGAGACTTCACCGGGCGAACCATCGCCCTTGACCAGCAGCGTGCCCTGTTCCGCCGCTGGACCGGTACCGATGCCCACCCGCACGAGGCGCTGCTGGGCATCCTCGCCCTGCTGCACGGCGCCTCCAGCAGCGAGGTCCGCCACCTGCAGGCCAGTGACGTCGACGTCGGCGCCAGGACGATCCGGCTCGGCAAGCGCCCGCACCCGGTGCCGCTCGACCCCGCCAGCTGGCAGGTGCTGCAACGCTGCCTGACCCACCGCGGCAGCCAGCGCACCGGCAACCCGCACGTGATCGTCACCAAGGGCACCAAGGCCGGGCGGACACCCGCGTCGGCCGCCTATATCAGCCACGTCCTGGACCCCTGCGACGTCCCCGCCCCGCATGCTGCGCTGCACGCGGCTGGCCGACCTGGTCAACACCATGGACCCCAAGCTGGTCGCCGCCGCGTTCGGCATGAACCCCGAAGGCGTCATGATCTACCTCGCCGATCACATAGATGATACCCGGCTGGATAAATAAATCCCGGCCAGTGAAACATTCACCCTGGGGCAGATTCCATCGAATCCCTTTTTTATAAAAAGGCTCGCGTGGCATACTGGCGGAATGAACAGCGAGCAAATCCATATTCGTGCCGCGACCGAACACGACAAGCCAGCAGCCCTGCAGCTCGCCCCCAGGCTGGCAGAAGGAGTCGCATCCTGGAGGGATCACCAGGCGGCCATCCCAGCTGCACGGAAGTGGCTCACGGACTCCTTCGCCGCGGCTGCCCGCCAGGATGGAACAGTCCTGGTCGCCGTCGATAAGGCCAGCATCACCGGAGTGATAACCATCAGGGAGCACCGCCACTTCATGGTGAGAATGACGGATACATAGGCGAGCTCGCAGTCGCCTCCCACGCGGTCCGCCTCGGTATAGGGCGGGCACTCATCGCAGCGGCTGAAACCTGGGCACGGGACCGCGGACTACGTCATCTCACACTGCATACCGGAATTGCCAATATCCCCGCCCGCCGTTTCTACGACGCCCTGGGGTTCCATGAAGAAGAAATCCGGCTAACCCGGCCCCTCTGAGACTTCAGCACTGACGCAGCGAACCCGCACCGAGCCGCGCTCCCGAACCCGTGCAGCTTCGGTGTCACCTGACACAGGTTCGCGGGAACATGTGCGCTTTGGAAAATGATTCATTGGAGGCGATGGCGACGCTGTTTTTCTCTTCGCGTTCGGTGAGGACCTGGAAGAGCAGCTCGGCGCCGCGGCGGTCGAGTTCCATGTATCCGAGCTCGTCGATGCAGAGCAGGTCGACGCGGCCGTAGCGGGCGATGGTCTTGTTGAGCTGCTTGTCGTCGGCGGCCTCGACGAGCTCGTTGACGAGCTCGGCGGCCAGGACGTAGCGGACGCGGTAGCCGACGGTCGCAGCGGCGGCGCCGAGGCCGATGAGCAGGTGTGATTTGCCGGTGCCGGAAGAAAAGGCGACAGACTGCAACATCTTCGCGCGGTGTTGCCGTGTGAGGTGCAGGTTATCTCGCAGGCGCATCCGTTGTCCGGGCGGCGGGTGGCGGCGAGGTCGTTCAAGCGGCTGGATGGCGTGCTGTTGCTGGTGATCGAGCTGCCGGATGGTTCGCCGGGCACGATCCGCGCGGAGGCGACGGATGTGCTGGGCTCCGGGGATGCGGCTGGCCCGGCGGTGGTGCTGGATGCTGACGGGTGGCGGCGGCTGCGGGCCCTGGTCGCGGCGCTGGCTGGCGGGAAGGGGCAGGACAGGTGAGCCGGGCCCGTCGGGCCGGGACGATCCGGCCCGCCGCGGGGTACGGGGTGAGCGAGCTGGACCGGGCCTGTGGGCACCTGCAGCGGGCCGTGACGGAGCTGAAGGCCGCCCGTCAGGCGTGGGGCTGCTGGGCGGACGGCGTCCGCCAGCAGGCGGAAGACCGCCTGGGGGTGACCGATCTGCGGGACCAGCGTGTGATGGACGACCTGGAGTACGGGCGGGCACTGGATCTGGGCACCCCCGTCACCGGGGCGGTGGACGCCGCCGAGGCAGTAGAACGCGTCGAACCCGGTCTCCCGAGAGTTCAGCAATTCCGAGGGCTGCCAGACGGGAACCCACGGGTTGGGCGCGGTCACCCGGGCCGGCCACCCGTGGGTTCATATGCGCGCCGGGCGGCCCGGCGCCGCAAATGGGTGGCTATTTAACCGCCGGATGGCTGCCGGCGGCCAACGCCCGACGGCCGCGCTAGCTGACGACGCGATGGCGAGCACGCTCTCCGGGGCTGCGATCAGGGTGAGGTAGCCGCTGATCGCTAACTTGCCGGGGTGATGCGGTGGCCGCAGCGCCACGCTGGCCCAGTCGAACGGTTCCTGGACCTGGAGGTCATAGCCGCAGGCATCGAATGCCCGCTTGATGTTGCCAGCTATCCTGTCCCGTTCAGTAGAGCTCACCTCTCCAGGGTCTGGCCCCTCCCAGGCCCGGATAGTCTCCTTGAACATCGCTATCGCCCGGGGCGTCGCGAGGACCTCGGAGTCGATCCATACCGATCGTTCACCCTCGCAGTACTGCATGCCCGTCCGGCCAAGGACCCTGACCGAAAACCCTGTGCTGCTCTCGATCACGTTCGGTTCGGGCTCCGAAAAGTGCTCTTGCATTCTCATCACCAACCCAGCAGCTGGAAGAGAACGTCGGTGACGCTCGAGTTCCGGATGAGCGTCGGAAGCGCTATTCATCCCTGACCGGAACCGCCGTCTGCGGTGTCGCGCGCGGCCTGAGCGTAGCGTAGCCCGGTGCGGGGGCCGAACCCGAAGACGGCGGCCAGGTGCAGCGGATCGGGGCGCCTGGCGAGGGCTTCTTCAATGATCCGGTCATCGCGGAGCTGTTCTGCGGTCACGGGCAGGCTGCGGAACAGCCGGTTCAGCCAGAACCGGCTGGCGGGCTCGCCCGTGTGCGCGGTCTTGCGGGTTACCAGGAGGTATGGGCTGCTGGTGGCGGGCCACCGCTGGTTCCGGAAATCGAGATAGCTGCGAATCGCGCTGACGGTGAACTCATCCAGCGGGCGGTCGAGCCCGCCATGGTCGAGCCGTCGGTCGGCGAGGTTAACCTGATCCAGGCGCAGGCGGCGGATCTGGCCGGGCAGGAGCGCGTGCACTCCGGCCAGTACGACCACGACCTGCAGCGCGGGATCGTCCTTCGCTGCGGCGGCGGCCGTGTCGATCAGGTTCGCGGGCAGCGGCGCGGGCACTGACGGGTTGCGGGCGCTGACGCGGACGCCGCGGGCGGGGTTGGCGAAGATGAGCCGCTCGGCCTTCAGGGTGCCGAATAGGCTGCGCAGCGTGCTGGCGTCCTGGGGCCGGGACCGGCCGGGCCGTCCGGCGAGCCACGTGGTGATGTCGTCGCGGGTGACCTGCCGGAGCGTGGAGTACCGGGTGCCTGCGTCGACGAGGAAGGTGCGGACGCTGGAGATGTCGCGGACGATCGTCCGGCGGCTGCGCGGCCTGCGGCGGGTTCGCCGAGCCTGCCAGGCCGGGCAAACGTGACCTGCTACGGCACTAGCCAGCCAGCCGGGCATTCGAGACGCGGTTGCCTGACCAGAATGTCCTTTGTGCACGAACTGCCGTCGCCCCGTCGGCAGCCAGACGGACTGGTCCACCCATCATCAGAGGACATAAATTACGCATTGTCCGCGGGCCAGGCGCCGCGCAGGGGCAGGCCTGAACACCGGTTCCTGCCGGACCGAACATCGGCGCGAAATCAAGATGCTGTTGCGGTGCCCATGGCCGGGCTGGGAGCCTGGCTGCTATTGCGCGAATTCTCAATCCGTCACTCGTTCGAAGGGCTGGTCAATGCTAGACATTCGGGCACGGACTATCGAGGGCCTGCATGTGCTCCGGGACGACGGATCCCGGCGGCTGGCCCAGCGCCTGGCCCGGGCGGCTCACCACCGGCTCGGCTCAGCCGGCCTGGACTTCCCGCTGGAACTCGACGACGTGGCGGATTCCCGGGCACTCAGGCTCGTGGTGCCCGCGCAGCGGCCCAGCCGCGGCACGCCGCTTACCGTCGGCTGGATCTGCACTCCGCCGGGGGCAGGCTCCGGCGGTCACACCACCATGTTCCGGATGATCGAGGCCGCCGAGGCCGCCGGGCACACGTGTGTGCTCTACCTTTACGACCGTTTCCGCGGGCAGTTGTCACGCCATGAGAAGGTAATCAGGCAATGCTGGCCGGAAGTGCGCGCCGAAGTGCGGTCCGTGGCTGGCGGCCTGGCGCCGCTCGATGCCTACGTAGCCACTGGCTGGCCAACCGCGCACGTGCTCGCCGCGCGCAAGCCTGCCCACCCGGCGGCTGTACCTGGTCCAGGATTTCGAGCCGTTCTTCTACCCGAAGGGCTCGGAGTATGTGCTGGCGGAGGACACCTACCGGTTCGGGTTCAGGTGCATCGCCATCGGCTGGATGGTAGCCGACCTGCTGCAGAAGCGCTTCAACGTGCGAGCGCGGGTCGCCGAATATGGCTGTGACACGCCGGTCTACCGGCTGACAAATCCGGCTGCCAGGGCGGGCGTGGTCTTCTATGCGAAGCAGGCAATCGCCCGCCGTGGTTTCGAGCTCGGAATGCTCGCATTGCGTGAATTCCACCAGCGCCAGCCGGGCCGGGAGATTCATATTTTCGGTGATATGCCGTCGCCAGTGCCGTTTCCGGTGACTAACCACGGGAAAATGACGCCTGCGCAGCTTAGCGAGCTGTATAACAGGTGCCGCGCGGGCCTCGTGATGTCCTTTACCAACGTCTCGCTCGTGCCGGCCGAGATGCTCGCGTGCGGCGTCGTCCCGGCTCTGAGCGGTTCCTCCTTCGCGCACGCTGACCTGGACAATCCATATGCGCGGTGGGCCGACCCGAGTCCCAAGTCGATAGCCGGCGAGCTCTGCGGCATCGTGGCGAGCCCGGCGCCATCGCCGGACGAGGTGGCGGCAAGCGCACGCGTCGGCAGCTGGGAATCGGCGAAGCGCGTCAGCGTCGAGACAATTGAGGACGAGGTTTACGGCGCCGGACGAGATTGAGCACGCACTGACCCGCGGGCAGCCCTCGCTCACCGGGTCGTCGGCGCCCGGGTGGCCGGCCCCCGGGTGGCCGGCGCCGCCTCCAAAGCGGCGCCGGCGGCCAGGCGGGAGCGTGCATCCGGCATCAAGCAGGACCAGCGGCGGGGTTCCTGGCTGGTCTAGGAGCGCGCGAAGTCACGGGCCAGCCTGGCGAGGTTAGGCGTGCCGAGTCCGGAGGCCGGGTTGAAGATGTGGCCCGGCGTGCCGGTGTAGAACAGGTTGGTGTTGCCCGCGCTCGGCGTGGACAGCGGGCGGAACGGCGAGTGCGAGAGCGCGGCCCACCGGTAGATGGACGGGTTCCAGAAGCCGACGCGGTGGCCGGCTGCCTGGTCGATCACGGCGGCCACGCCGTTCAGCTGCGGCGCCACGAAGCTGGTGCCACCCCAGCCAGATTCGAGCGGGTCACCGGTGAATCCGGTGAAGTATTCCTCGTATCCGGTGAACGGGTCGGCATCGGCGGAGACGTCCGGGACAGCGCGGCCGAAGCCGATGCCCGTCTTAACCGGCGGGTGGGCGTGGAAGGTCCATGCGGTCGGCAGCGCCGCGTTGCCGAACGGCTTCTGGTCAGTCGGCGTCAGGTATTCCGCGTCGCTGAACTGGTGAATGCCAGGGACCAGCCGTTGGTAGAGCGGCATCGGGACGTCCGCGCTGAAGCCGCCGCCACCGCCGGCTGGCTCGGCGAGGGCGAACTGCGCCTCAGACGTGAAGCCGGAGAACGACGCGAAGTGCGGCCACAGCCAGTCCCAGCCCCAGGCCCGCTCTGCCGCGATGTGCACCGAGTCGGTCGAGGTCAGCGGGATGGTCCCGGCCAGCGTGGTGCCGCCGGCCGTGGTGGCCCACTGGCTGTCGCCCGGGTTGTCCACGGCCAGGTTGGTGGTGCCGAGCTCACCGGAGTCGTCAAAGGCGCCGGCGTCGCCCGCCGCGACGAATGTGCTCTGGCCCTGCGCGCCCATCTCGAGGAACGCCTCGTCAAATGCCTTCTCGTAAGCCGGGTCTTCCTGGCCGGTGGCCACGAACGTGTCGATGACGGTCTCGGCCTCGCCCCAGCTGGTAGAGACGGTGTCGGCGACATTCTGGCTGGCCGCGTCGTAGCAGGCGTCCAGGAATCCGGGGTCGGTGTTCGGCGCCTGGTAGACGACGACCTTCGCGCCTGGCGCGAGTGCGCCGGACTGCTCGACATCCAGAGTGGTCTCGCCGGACCCGGACGCGCCGCTGACCTTGCCGGCCCCGCCGTCCACGTTGATCAGCTTGATCTTGTGCGACCGCATCTTGATGTGCAGCACGTGCTTCCAGAAGAACCTGGCGTCCGACGCCTTCATGCTGGCCAGGGTGACGATCCCGATCGTCCGCCCGGCGCCGGTGAAGCCCGCCTTATACAGCGGGCCCAGATTGTACTGCCTGGCGAAGTCGGCCGGGGTCAGGCTGCCGGTCGCGGCGGCGGGTCTTGCGCCCTTGGCGAGCGCAGGCTGGTGCACGGCATTGCTGCTCGCTACCGGGTAGTTGGTGAGGCCGAGGACCGCAAGCACGAACTTGGCGATCCCGCGCGGCAGCAGCGGCTGGTCCGTGGTGCCGTGAATGATCATGGCCGGCCGGCCGGGCTTGCCATTGTGGGCCTTGACCGCCGGGATGCGGAAGTTCTTCTGCTGGACGCCGAGTGCCTTGTCGAACTCGCCCGCGGTGCCGGTCGCCGTGACGTCCAGCCCGTCCTGGTATGCCCTGGTGTGGATCTTGAAATGCGCGAGGTAGCTCTCCAGGGCGGAAATGTGCGGCGCGGTCTGGCCGAAGGCGCGGGCGAACCCGCTGACGGACAGCGGGCCGAACGGCATGCCGTGCGCGACGTCGGCCTTCAGGATGGCGATGTGGCGGGCCTTCAGGATGAAGGACACGGTCTCCCTGGTGTCAGCAGGGGTATTGCCGAAGACTGGGTCGCCGGACAACGCCGCGGCTCCGATGCCCTGCGGCACCGCAACCTTCGCGTTCCGATGCGGACGGGCGGTGGAGCTAGCAGGCCCGGCTGCCATGAACAGCAGCAGAGTTCCGGCAGTTCCGGCGGCGAGCGCTGCGCCCGCCCGGCTCGGCCTGGCCCAGTCAGACGGCTTCAATGCGGGGTTCCTCCTCGGGCGCCATGTCTCGGACAGCGGCCCGGGAGACCAGAAAATGACCGCGATGCAGCCCCCAGCCGCAGATCGGATGCTTAGCCAGCCGGAAGTGGCCAGCCAGGAGGAGCCAGCCGGAAGTAGCGCAAACGCGGCCGCCGGGTGCAAGGGGGCCAGGTCAGCACATTAGACCTGTAAACCATTACGGGCCAATAGGCATTTAGTAGTAAGTGGATGACGTTCGGTGATTTGCCATTCGGCCGGGGCGAGCGGTCCCGCGTCGGGCTGTGCGGGGGCAGGCCGGGGGCGAGCGGTCCCGCGTCGGGCTGTGCGGGGGCAGGCCGGGGTGAGTGGTCCCGCGTCGGGCTGTGCGGGGGCATGGCCGCGGCGTCATGCCCGCGGCCGGCTAACCGAACCTGGCCGCCAGCCGGCGGAACGTGCCGGGCAGCGCGCCGTGCAGCCAGGCAGGAAATCGCATCCAGGGCGGGACGAACACCACGCTCCGCTCCCGCTCGACGGCGCCGACCAGCGCGCGGGCAACTCGCTGTGGCGGCAGCGGAGCTGGCCTCCGCCGGTCGTACGGGCGGCCGCGGCGTTCGAAGAACGGCGTATCGACGACACCGGGCACGATCAGCGATACGCCCACGCCGCGGCCCGCCAGCTCGTGCGCGATGCTCTCGGCAAAACAGCCGAGGCCGGCTTTGGCCGCGGAGTACACAGCCTCCCCGCGCACCCCGGTCGCGCCCGCGATGGAGGAGACGAACACGACATGACCATGCCCGCGCGCAACCATGCCGGGCACGAGCAGCCTGGTCAGCTGAATCGGCGCGGTGAGGTTGACGGCGATGAGGCCGGCCACTTGCTCGGCCGTCATCTGCTCGATCGGGCCTGCCCAGCCGATGCCGGCATTGTTCACCAGCAGGTCAACGCCACCAGGCCCGGCCGCCTGCTGCGCCGCCTCGGCCAGCTCGGCCGTCCCGTCGGCGGCGGCGAGGTCTGCTACCAGCACGAGCCCGCCGGTTTCCCGCGCCACCGCGTGCAGGCGGGCCGGATCCCGGCCGGCGATCAGCGGCCGGGCGCCGGCCGCGGCGAGGGCACGCGCGGCGGCAGCGCCGATACCGGACGATCCTCCGGTGACGAGTGCTACCGCGCCGTCGAGCCGCATGCCGCCTCACTCTGGCGCAGCCCACGCCAACCCCGCAAGGACCGCCTCGTCGAGCCGGGCAAAGCCCGCTAGCGGTTAACATCTATCCGTTTCTCGCCGGACAAATCTTAACCATTAAATTTCTTCACACAGTGAATTGTTGCGGCGGGGGGCCGAGTTGTGGGTGCGGCGCGTGAGTCCGCGTCGAGGGGTTCTGGGCGGAGGAGCTTGTCAGGCCGTGGCCGCCACGGCGGGAGCGTCGGTCGGCGTCCAGGACCTGACGATGTCGCGCATCGAGAGCAGCCCGGCTACCTCGCCGCCATCGATGACTATGAGGTGCCGGAAGTTCCCCCGCACCATGGCATGCGCGGCCTGCTCAAGCGTCCAGTCGGGTGCGGCGACCACCAGGTCGTCCGTTCGGTGCTGGCCGACTGTCTCGGTGTCGGGATTCTGGCCAGCGCCGATCGAGTCGAGGATGTCGCGCTCGGTCAGGATGCCGATGCCGGAGTGCGCTGGGTCGATCACGACCGCGGCGCCGACCCGGCGGGCCGACATGAGACGGGACGCCTCGCGCAGAGTGTGCGCTGGGCCGACGGTCAAGACGACTGTGGTCATCCCGTCGCGTACCTTCATGGTCGAGCACTCCCTCCAGGGGCCAGCATCGACATTCCCGGCGGCCGGCCAGCCCGTAGCACGGCGCGAATCTCGCCGCGGCCTGGTCCGGCTTGTGAACTTGTGAATGTCATTGCAACCAAGCATCGGTGATAGCGCAGCCGACGGCAACCCATAACGCCACCGTCGGCCGGTCGACCGCCGGGCGTGAGCTAGTCAGGTACCTGGCCCGGCGGCTCAGGCGCTGGGCGCAAGGTAGTCAAGCACCTGGCCGTGCAGCAGCCCGTTGGTGCAGACGACGCTGCCGCCATCTGGTGTCGCCTTGCCGGTCAGATCGGTGCAGATGCCGCCGGCCTCCTCGACGATCACCTGCAGGGCGGCGACATCCCAGAGCGAGACCTCCGGCTCGGCGGAGATGTCCAGCGCGCCCTCCGCGACCAGGACGTGCGACCAGAAATCGCCGTAGGCGCGGGTCCGCCAGACCGAGCGGGCCAGGCCGAGGAACCCGTCCTGACGGCTGCTCTCCCCCCAGCTTGATACGTCTGAGTAGGAAAACGACGCGTCCTCCAGCCTGGACACCTCGGAAACCCGGCACCGGGTCGCCTTGGTCAGCCCGCGCCCGGTCCACGCGCCGCCGCCGCGGGCAGCCCACCAGCGGCGGGCGAGCGCGGGCGCGGAGACCACACCCACTACGACCTCGTCGCCATCCATCAGCCCGATCAGCGTTGCCCAGACTGGCACGCCGCGCACGAAGTTCTTGGTGGCGTCGATCGGGTCGATCACCCAGCATCGCGCCCCGGAGCCTGTCCGGCCGAACTCCTCGCCGAGCATCGCATCCCGAGGCCGCGCCCGGCGCAGCACGTTGCGCAGCGACTCCTCCGCGGCGTGGTCGGCGTCGGTCACCGGAGTGAGGTCGGGCTTGGTCTGCACCCGCAGGTCGACCGCACGGAATCGCCGCGCGGTGATGTCGTCCGCCGCGTCGGCGAGGACGTGCGCGAAACGCAGGTCATCGTCATAGCCCGCCATGCCGCGAAACGGTACCGCCTCGCGGGGTCCCGAGGCCATGGCCGACCGCCGCCGGCGCGGCCCGGGCCTGTCGTACCGTGACCAGACGGACTACATGCACCTGGGCCGCGGCGGCGTCTCGGTGAGCAGGCTCTGCCTCGCCCGCGATGAACTTCGGCGTGATCACCGGCGAGGCCAGCGCCCGCCAGATCATGGGCCGTGCGCACGAGCACAGCATCAACTTCGGCGTTCTACGGCATCTGAACCAGTAGAACGACACCCCCAACGGGTTGAAATCACCGCGCGGACCAAGCAGGTCCGGTCACCGGTACGCGGCGACGCCCAGCTCGACCGCGATGACCAGCCCGGCCACGCCGATGATGGTGCGCAGCACCGGCCCAGGGAGCCTGCGCACGATCGCCGGGCCCGCCCAGCCGCCGATCAGGAAGCCGGCCGCGAGCGGCAGCACGAACGCCCACCGCACCGTCCCGAACACGGCGAACGCGACCGCGGCCACGGCGTTGGCCGCCGCGGATACCACGTTCTTCAGCGCATTGGTCCTGGCCAGCGACTGATCGAAGATGGCGGCAAGAACCGCGACCATCATGATCCCGCCGGCCGCGCCGAAGTACCCGATATAGACCGCGACGCCGAACACCGCGGCCAGCAACGGCCGGCTCCGGTTAACGCGGTCCTGCCCGGCTGGCCGCTGCAGCACCGGCTGCAGCAGCAGCACCACCGACGAGCCGGCGATCAGCGCGGGCGCGACGAACCCGAACGCGCCCGGCGGCCTCAGCAGCAGCAGTGCCCCGCCGGCCGCGCCGCCGAGCGCCGTCAGGAAGCCGATGCGGACCGCCCGGCCGCCCTGGCCCGCCAGTTCCGGCCGGGACCCGGCCGCCGCGCCCGGGCCGGTGAACACCAGCGCGACCGTGTTGGTCATGTTCGCGGTAAGCGGCGGCAGCCCGAGTGCGAGCAGCACCGGATAGGAAACCAGCGAGGCGAGGCTGGCGACGACGCTGACCAGGCCAGCGAGCGCGCCCGCCCCGATCAGAACTGCGGCATCGGCGATGGTCACCAGCCGGCCCGATCGCGCCCGGCGGCGCAGGCGTCAGCCGGGCCCGCCGTCATTCCGGCCCGGATCGTCCCCTCGTCCCCGATCATCCTGGCCGTGCACGCCGCCCAGGTCCGGTGCGTCCTCCTGGCTCGGCTCGCCCTCCCGGTCCGGCTCTGTATCCCCGCCAGGATCGCCGCCTTCCCGGCTGCGCAGTAGCCGGCGCAGCGAGTCGAGCCTGCCGCGCAGTGCCCCGTCATCGTCTTGCGCGGCCACCCATGCATCAAGCGCGCAGTCGGCCTGCAGGTGGGTGCAGCCGCGCGGGCACAGCTCGGTGCCCTCGGCCAGATCCGGGAACGCGCGCACGACGCGGTCCGGCGCGATATGCCCGAGGCCGAAGCTGCGCAGTCCGGGGGTGTCGATGATCCAGCCGCCGCCGGGCAGCCGGAACGCCACCGCCGACGACGAGGTGTGACGGCCCCGCCCGGTCACCGGGCTGACCGTCCCCACCGCCCGCTCGGCTGCCGGGATCAATGCATTGACCAGGGTGGACTTGCCCACCCCCGAGTGACCTACCAGCACGCTGGCCCGGTCGGCCAGCTCGGCCCGCAGGTCGCCGGGGACCACCTCGGCGCCCGGCCCGCGGCCAGTGACCACGTGCCGCAGGCCCAATGGCGCATAGCCGGCCAGGATCTCGTCCGGGGACGCGAGGTCGGACTTGGTCAGGCAGAGCAGCGGATCCAGGCCCGCGTCGTAGGCAGCAACCAGGAACCGGTCGATCAGCCGGGTGCGCGGCGGCGGGTCGGCCAGCGCGCTGACGATCACTAGCTGCTCGGCATTGGCGACGATCACCCGTTCTACCGGATCTGTGTCGTCGGCCGACCGGCGCAGCACCGACGTCCTCGGCAGCACGCTCACCACCCGCGCCAGCGCCCCCGGCGCGCCGGACGTGTCACCGGCCAGCCGGACCAGGTCCCCGACCACCACCCGGCGGTGCCCGAGTTCGCGCGCGCCCATCGCGGTGACCGCCCGGTCCCCGACGAAGCAGCGGTACCTGCCCCGGTCGACCGCGGCGACGAACGCCTCGGCGGCATCGGAGTGCGCGGGCCGGCGCCGGGTCCGTGGCCGCGAGCCCTTGCCCGGCCGGACCCGCACGTCGTCCTCGTCCAGGCCGGCGTAGCCGATCCGCCTGCTCAGGGCGCCCGCCCCAGCATCGCCGCCCACGAGCTTATGAAGCCGGGGAACGTCTTGCGTACCGTGGCCGCGTTGCGCACGCGCAGGCCAGGCACGGCAAGCCCGAGCACGGCGGCGGCCATCACCAGCCGGTGGTCGTCGTAGCTGGCGAACACCGCGCCATCGCCGCGCAGCGGCCTTGGCCGGATCTGCAGGCTGTCCGGGTGCTCGGTGACATCCCCGCCGAGTGTGCTGATCTCCCGCGCCAGCGCCGCGAGCCGGTCGCACTCCTGGGCCCGCTGATGACCGATCCCGGTGAACACCGACGGCCCGCTGGCCAGCGCCGCCACCGCGGTCAGCACCGGCGTGAGCTCGCTGACATCGCGCAGGTCCGCCGTCACGCCGCGGATCTCGCCCGGGCCGGTCACCTGCATGCCGTCGGCTGTGGCTGTGCACACGGCGCCCATCGACGTCAGCACGTCCAGGATCTGCGCGGCCGGCTGGGTGGTCCGCGCGGGCCAGCCGGCCACGGTTACCGTGCCGGCCGTCACCAGCGCGGCGGCAAGGAACGGCCCGGCATTGGACAGGTCTGGCTCGACGGTCACCGTCCCTGGCGCGAGCACGCCAGGGTGAACTCGCCATATATCTGAAACGGGGCCAACGGCGCCAGCCCCGCCCGGCGCCCGGCTTCTGGTCTCCACGTCGGCGCCCGCTTCGCGGAGCATTTGCACGGTCATCGCCAGATGCGGGGCAGACGGCAGCCGCGGCCCGTCATGGCGGATTTCGGCGCCCTTGTCGAAGCGCGGCGCGGCCAGCAGCAGCCCGGACACCAGCTGCGAGGAAGCGGAGGCGTCCAGGGTGACGGCGCCGCCGCGGACGCCGCCGCGGCCGCGGACGGTGAACGGGATGGCGCCGCGGCCGCCGTCGTCGATCGTCGCGCCGAGTTCACGGAGCGCGGCAAGCAGCGGCCCCACCGGCCGCGCGGATGCCCGGTCGTCACCGCGGAAGTCGGCATCAGCCACGGCGAGCGCGGCAACCGGCGGGACGAACCGGAGCACGGTGCCCGCGTTTCCCACGTCCACAGTCAGGCGGCGTACGCTGCCCGCGTGCGCTGGCCGAGTGCCGCCGGGCGCAGTGCCGGGCCCAGTGCCGCCGGGCGCAGCGCCGGGCCTAGTATCGCCGGGCGCAGCGCCGGCCCTAGTATCGCCGGGCGCAGTGCCGGCCCTAGTATCGCCGGGCGCAGTGCCGCCGGGCGCAGCGCCGGGCCGAGTGCCGCCGGGCGCAGCGCCGGCCCTAGTGCCGCCGGGCGCAGTGCCGCCGGTTGCGGCCGGCGTCACCAGCCAGCAAGACGCCGCCGCCGGACCGTCATCGGCGCTGCCGCTCGCGGCCTCGATCCGGGCACCGAGGGCGCGCAGTGCAGCCACCATCAGGTCGGTGTCCCGCGCGCGCAGCGGGTTGCGGATCGTGGCCGGGCCGTCCGCGAGCGCGGCGAGCACCAGGGCGCGGTTCGTCATCGACTTCGATCCGGGGAGCCGCAGCACGGCCAGGACCGGGCCGCTCGCGGCGGGCGCAGGCCAGTCCTGCGCTAGCCCGTCCTGCGCTAGCCCGCTGCCTCGCTCGGCGCCCCTGTCCATGCTGCGAGCGTACTGGCTGAGCGCCGCTGGCACTCGCCGGGCGGGAGCCGGACCGGCCGCGGACTTGTGCTGGGCTCGGGCCGGCCGGCCGCGGCCCGGCGGCCGGTCGGCCCGGCGTACGGCCGCAGCGGCTGATTTGCCTGATCCTCAGATTTCCCTGACACTACGGACTGGTCGTGCTTGCCAGGTTTGGCAAACCCGGATGTTGGCTATGAACTGCCACAATCTGTGTTTCCCCCAGCCCTGCTATGCGCCGTCAAGGTAGAGGACATGTGTGGTCGGTACGCGTCTGCGCGCAAGCGCATCGAACTCCTTGAGGAGTTCGCTGTCGAACGCGACCGGGTTACCGAGCCGCTGGAGCCTGACTACAACGTCGCACCGACCAAGCCGGTCTACGCGGTTCTCACCCGCCGTCCCCGCGGCACCGGCGAGCAGGACGACGGCGATGCGGCAGGCAACCAGGCGGCAGGCGAGGCGGCAGGCAACCAGGCGGCAGGCGAGGCGAGAGAACTCCGCGTCGTCCGCTGGGGACTTGTCCCGTTCTGGGCCAAGGACCGGTCCATCGGCAGCCGCATGATCAATGCGCGGGCAGAGACCGTGAGCGTCAAGCCGGCCTTCCGCGGCGCCTTCGCGCGCCGGAGGTGCCTGCTGCCCGCCGACGGCTACTACGAGTGGCACCGGCCAGCCGGCGACGCGAAGGCCGCCAAGCAGCCCTACTACATCTGCCGCCAGGACGGCGGGCCACTGGCGTTCGCCGGCCTGTACGAGCTCTGGCGAGACCGGGCGGTGCCCGATGATCACCCGGACGCATGGCTGTGGACTGCCACCATCATCACAACCAGCGCACCCGACGAGCTAGGCCGGATTCATGACCGGATGCCGATGGTGATCAGGCCGGACCTTTGGGCGGACTGGCTGGATCCCGGCAATAACACCGGCGACGCCCGCGGCCTGCTTGCCCCGGCCATATCCGGTGAGCTGATCTCGTATCCGGTCTCGACGGCAGTAAACTCGGTGCGTAACAACGGGCCCGGGCTGATCGAGCCCGCTGAGCCCGAACCCGCCGGCCCAGGTTCAGCGGGTTCGCAAGGTGAGCCGCCTGCCCGAGTGCGGAGATTACGGACCGCCGCGCCCCCGGGAGCGTCGGGCAATAGCTCCGACACGCTGTTCTGAGCCTGTTTACCTGGCTAGGCAGCGGACCCCATTGGCGTGCTGCCAGCCCTGTGCGGAAAGGACCAGCCCTGTGCGGAAAGGAGGTGCGGATCGGATGGATACCGTCGCGCGTAAGCGCCTGGAAGAGATCCGCGACGAACTCGACCGATCGATATCGGTGCTTGAGGGATCCGGCCCGCGGAATGACCAGGTGACGGAGTATCCGCAGGACCCGGCCGACGCCGGCGCCAATCTCACCGAGACCCAGCGGTCGGCGGCGATGCTGACCGTGGCGCGGCAGCAGCGCTCCGAGGTGCTCGGCGCGCTGAACCGCATCGATCAGGGCAGCTATGGAGTCTGCGCCGACTGCGGCGCCAAGGTGCCGGAAGGGCGGCTTGAGGCCAGGCCGGAGGCCGCCCGCTGCGTGTCCTGCCAGGGGAAGCGCGACCGGCTGCGGCGCTGATCCCGGTGCCGGAATTAAGCGCAACCGCGCCGCGTTGCACACCGCATGTCCCTAGCCGGGTACCGACCACACGAGGCCACGATGCCGGTGGCTGCCCGCAGGCCCGCGGGCCCTGGCAAGATATCCTCCGGCCTATACGGCTGGCATCTCCGCCAGCCTGCGGCGAGAATCGCGGGGGAGGTGGGTCCGGTCACTGAGACACTCGAGGAGCGCAGCGAGCGCTTCGAGCGTGATGTCTTGCCTTACCTGGATCAGCTGTACTCCGCGGGGATGCGCATGACGCGCAACGCGGCGGATGCCGAGGACCTGGTACAAGAGACGTTCGCCAAGGCGTATGCCTCGTTCCATCAGTTCCAGCCGGGCACCAACCTGAAGGCCTGGCTGTTCCGGATCCTGACCAACACCTTCATCAACTCCTACCGCAAGAAGCAGCGCGAGCCACAGCGGGCCGGTACCGAGGAGATCGAGGACTGGCAGCTGGCCAGGGCCGCGTCGCACACGTCCTCCGGACTGAAGTCAGCCGAGGCGGAAGCGCTGGAGCGGCTCCCAGACTCCGACGTCAAGCGGGCGCTGCAGGCCCTGCCGGAAGAGTTCATGATCGCGGTATACCTGGCCGACGTCGAGGGATTCGCCTACAAGGAAATCGCCGACATCATGGGCACCCCGATCGGCACCGTCATGTCACGCCTGCACCGTGGCCGCCGGCAACTGCGCGAGATGCTGCAGGACTACGCGGCAGACCGCGGCCTGGTCAGGGCGGCAGCAGCCAGCGATGGCGAGGCGTCATCATCGGGCGATGAACCCGGGAAGGACGCGAGATGAGCTGCGGTAAGCCGCATGATGTGCCCTGTAGCGAGGTGCTCGCGCGCGTCTACAGCTACCTGGACGGCGAGATCGAAGATGCCGGGTTCGCCGAGATACGCGAGCACCTTGACGAGTGCGGGCCCTGCCTGCGTGAGTACGGCCTCGAAGAGGTAGTGAAGCGCCTGGTGCACAAGCACTGCGGTGCCGAGACGGTGCCGAGCGAACTGCGGACAAAGGTGCTGAGCCGGATCCACGCGGTCCGGATCGAGCTTGAGATCTCGGAATTCCGCCCGGAGTAGCCCGCACGCGCTAGCCTTCCGACGTTGCGCGGTGCTGGAACCGGCCACGGCTCTGATTACATTTAGTATCTGACTGGTTACTCATTGTGCACAATCCGCTGAATCCCTACGCAAATCCAGCCCCTCGCGTTACTCTAAGTGTTGACTGCACGACGCGTTGCTAATCTTCGCGTCGGCATGTGGACAGCCGGCGATGTCAGAGTTGCCAGGGGAAACGGGTCAGCAGGAGCGAATGCGAGGAGTCGTGGGCAGGGTGTCCAGGGCCGCCTGGCTCTACATAGCCGCGGTGGTGATCGTGGCCGTAGCGCTCATCGCCCCGATGCGCTTCGATGGCCATGGCTACCTCTGGTGGGTTGAGCTGGGCGTCCTTCAGCTGCTTTTCCTGATCTGCGACTCCTCGCCGACGCCGCTGGCCTCGCGGCAGAGCGCATGGTCGCCGAGTTCCTCAGCCACGCTCGCGGCCGTGGTGCTGCTCGGCCCGGCCGGCGCCGGCCTGGTGGGCGCCATCTCCGTGTTCAGCTTGCGCCGCCAGCTTGGGCTGGCCGAGCGGCTCTTCAACGGCGCCATGTATGCCCTTTCCGGCTATGCGGCCGGGCGTGCGTATGCCGCGCTCGGCGGCCCGGTGGGCAAGCTGGTGCCGGATGACGTTCCCGCGGTCATCTGGCTCTTCGCCGTCGCCGCTGCGGTGCATGTCGTCACGAATCACGGGCTGCTGTGGGGAGCGATCCAGCTGACCAGGGCGGAGGGACGGCGGCGGGAACGGGTCCGGGTGGAGTCCAGCCTGTCGCTGCTGCTGGCCTCTGACCTCGGCTACGCGGTACTTGGCCTGCTCATCGCCGCGCTCTGGACGGTCACCGGCGCCTTCGCCGCGGTGCTCGTGCTCGTTCCGCTCTTCGTGGCCCGGTGGGCGATGGGGCAGTTCGCCGAGCAGCGGCGGGCGTACTCGGCCACGATGGAGGCGCTCTGCCAGGCGGTCGAGACGAAGGACTTCTAC
>WNGQ01003183.1_pt1 | contig 21014 bp, 15 predicted proteins | sample 5407661 | NCBI WGS metagenome assembly WNGQ01 (sample SAMN13153382, study PRJNA577476) | soil metagenome | isolation source: 60 cm soil or saprolite under Garry oak tree replicate 2 | place: USA:California | collected 2016-06-15 | reverse complement strand
CGCAAAAAATATCTCCGCCGGTTTGTACTTGCGCCTGCTGATTCCCGTCACCGCGCGCGACTTGCTGATTTTCGGATACTGCATGCTCTTCAACCGGAGATTGCTTTCGGGGCTGAGTCTATTCTGGCGGGAACGCGAATCGATCCGGGAAAAGCGAAAATGGATCCAAGCGCATCGCAGAATCAGCGACAGCGAACTGGTCCGCTGGCTTGATAATCATCCGCGCGGTCTGCCTGCGGATTGACTTTTTTATGCGGCAAAAACGGCGTGAACTTTTTTATGCGGGAAAAGCCGCGTGATGACTTTTTTAACGCCGCGAAGCTCCTGATCTCCATGACGTTCGCGGCGAGACCCGCTTTTCCCGCTCGACAACCTGATCATGGGTTGCCCATCGCCCGAGTAAGTTTGCCGTTTTTGCCCAGAAGTTCGGAAAAAAGAGACTCATATTTTTGCGTGGTCTCTTCCCAGCCGAATATTCGCGCGGCTCGCTCTCCGGCTTTGCGGGCCAAATCCTGACGGAGACTGGCGTCACGCAATAGCCGTGTGATTGCTGCCGCAAGGTCCGCGCGATCAGCACGAAAATGTATTCCGGCGTCGGCAGCCGTTTCGCGGTTCTCCGGCGTATCCAGGTAAAGGACCGGCTTCTGCGCGGCCATGGCTTCGATCAGCGCCGGATGAACGCCGCCCACCTCGCATGCGAAGACGTAAAGGCCGGCGTTCCGCAACAGCTGCCAATACCCAGCGCCGTAGACGGGACCAAGGAAGATCACGCGGTCGTCAGCAAGAGATTTCAAGCGCTGGACGTAACGCGCGTCGTAGGCATTTCCGCCGACGATCACCAGCGGCCAATCTGTTTTCACCCGGCGATAGGAGTCGAGCAAGAGCTCGGGGTTATTCTCCGGTTCCAGGCGGCTGACATACAGGATGAACTGGTTCGCGGGCAAATCGAGTGGCTTGGTTTGGGCGCCGTTTGCGGGAACTTCGGCGCCGTAGGCGATCATCGTGGAGCGCCTTCGATAATGCCGCCAGTAGTAGTCCTGCATCGTGCGGGAGTCTGTCACCACTCGCGTGGGCGTGATCGCCGAGAGCAGTTCGCAGAAATACAAAGAGGAGCGGCCGAGGAGGTTCCATTTCTTGCGTTTGCGATCGAGTCCATCGACGTTGAGCACGGTGGGCTTCCCGAAGAGGCGCGGAATCCAGGCGATCGGACCGTTGGCGACATTACAGATCAAGACTACCTCAGCCGCAGTGAAAGAAACGTGAATCAGCGAAAGAAACGTATGGAAGGCGGTGTCGAAGTGCTTCCTCGAAATGGTGGGCAGAATGACGCGCCGAACGCCCGGAGCTATATCGTCGTATGGAGTTGTAAAGGGGCGCCGGCAGTACACGGTGACTTCATGGCCGCGGGCCGCCAGGCGAGCCGAAAGCTGTTCGGCGAGCGTCTCAAATCCGCCGTAGCGCGCCGGAATGCCTCGCGTGCCCAGCATGGCGATTTTCATTTCCCGGGCACCAAAGGTTGCCTGACTGCGATCTTCTTCCGCAAGAGCACTTTCATACGCACCCGGCTGTGCTGAACAAGACCCGCCGAACTAGTTGCGCAGAACTCTTCTACCACATATAAGGGATGGCCGAGGCGCATCCGTCGCGTCATCAGTGCGACCCTGCGTGCGAGAATGAAGGTCTGCCAGTAAGACGGGAGTTTAATGCGAGTTCTCTTTGTCACCAATGACCGGGTTGGGAAGAAACGCGCCGGCCCTGCTATACGTTGCGTCGAACTGGCCCGGGTGTTATCGAAGCACCACGAGGTCACTGTAGCTTCAGGTCTTCCCGGCGACCTTGAGCTTGCCGGGATCCGGATGATTTTCAATGCATTAGCGGATTCAAGGCCTCTGCGAGCGGCGGCTCGACAAAATGACGTGATCATCACGCAGGGCTTAGTGCTTCATGTCTTCCCTTTCTTGCGGAGGTCCTCCCGCTACGTGGTTGTGGACCTTTACGATCCCTACTTATTCGAACATCTTGCCCGCGCAAACCGACGATTTGCAGCCTGGCGCTATCTTCGGCAGTGGCATCTCTTGAACCAGCAACTGCGGCAAGGTGACTTTTTCCTTTGCGCCAACAACCGGCAGTGGGATTATTGGATAGGCCGGCTGTGTGCTCTGGGGCGGCTGACGCCCGCTGAATACCAGCACGACTCGAGCTTCAGAAGGCTCCTCGCCGTTGTCCCCTTCGGTATCAGCTCAGAGCCTCCTATGCATAACCAATCCGTCGTTAAGGGCGTTATGCGGGGTATCGCCAAGGACGACATTCTTCTTCTATGGGCGGGGGGCATTTGGCAGTGGTTTGATCCCGTCACTGTAATCCGCGCAATGGCTCTGGTGAGCTGCGAGCGTTCAGACATCAAGCTGCTCTTCCTTGGGACTCGACACCCTAATCCAGAAATTGCAGACATGCCGATCGTGGAAGAGTCGCGGCGGGCGGCGCGGGACCTGGGTGTGCTCGGACGCACCGTCTTCTTCAGAGAAGATTGGGTTCCGTTTGAGGAACGACAGAATTTCCTTCTTGAGGCTGATGTGGGTATCTCGGCCCATGCGGATACGGTTGAAACTCGATTAGCTTTCCGCACACGGGTTCTCGATTACATTTGGTCCGGACTTCCCATGATCCTGACGGAGGGCGACCACTTCGCGGATTTCGTTATTCGGGAGAATGTCGGAAGGACGGTTTCGCCGGGAGACGCAGAAGGCTGGAAGCGGGCAATCCTTTCATTGGCCGCTGGCCGTGATTTGCGCCAGGAAATGCGGCTCCGGCTCCAGGCTTTGGCTGCCCAATTTCGCTGGGATAACGTTTCCGGGCCTCTGCTCCACTATTGCAACCAGCCTTATCATACCGAACGACTTTCGTTTTTCCAGATGGGTCTCTCTTGTCTGTTGACCTTAACATACCGGTGGCTGTTGCCCTTCCGGAGGAAACCGGCCCTCGCTCCTTCCCTCCCGGAACGCGGAGCGCAGGCCAAAGCCGATCGTAGCGAAGGAGCGGCTCTGCGAGTTGACAGATAAACGACCTCGCTTTAAGGTCGTGTCAGTATAGAGTCGACGTTTGGGAAGATTGAATGCGGCAATTGCTATGCGAAATCCGGACAAATAGAGAACTGATCTGGGCCCTCGCGCTGAAGGAGTTGCGAGTCCGGTACAAGCGGTCGGCGCTAGGCTTTCTTTGGGCGCTGCTGAACCCCTTACTCATGATGGTGATTCTCACCGTTGTTTTTTCCACGATTATGCGCATCCAGGTTGACCATTACGCGGTTTTTCTATTGAGCGCTCTGCTGCCGTGGACGTTTTTCTCGCAATCGCTCTCCTATGCAGTGGAGTCCATTGTGGGAAACGGCGAGCTGCTTAAAAAAGTTTATATAGCCAAGTCAGTATTTCCAACGGCGGCGGTCTTATCCAATGTGATCAATTTCTTTTTCTCGGTAATCCCCTTGCTATTTTTGCTGCCTCTGCTCCGTTTTCCATTCCACTGGACGTGGATCTATCTGCCTGTGCCACTTCTAGGCCTGGTTTTATTTGCGCTGGGGTGCAGCTTCTTTCTCGCCATGGCCAACGTTTTCTTTCGTGATGTGGCACACATCCTCCAGGTCATTATTTCCGCGTGGTTTTACGTCTCGCCGGTTATCTACTCGCTGGATCTCCTACCTGCGCGTTACCGATTATTCTTTCGGCTCAATCCCATGGTGTACCTCCTGAATGGATTCAGGCTGGCCATTTATTACGGGCTACTTCCTTCCTGGCAGTCTGTCGCAGCGTCTCTCGGATGCGGGGCGCTGGGGCTCGTTTTGGGATATTCGATCTTTCGCCGTTACCAGGATAGCTTTGTGTTCTATGTCTAGCAGCCAAATGATGGCGGATTCGAGGCGAATCTGCTTTGAGAACGTGGTGCAGCGCTTCCGAGTTATCCGCGAACGACCGGACACGCTTCGAGAAGCTTTTACCAAGGTCTTCCGATATGGCTCCCATTACCATGATTTCGAAGCGCTCAAGGGCATCAGCTTCGAAATCTCTGAGGGCGAAATGGTGGGCATCGTCGGCCGGAACGGATCGGGCAAGAGCACCACACTCAAGATCATCGCAGGTGTCTACCGGCCGATTTCGGGTGTGGTAAAAGTATTAGGCAAAGTAGCGGCTCTAATCGAACTCGGGGCAGGGTTTCATCCGGATTTGACGGGCCGAGAGAATATTGTTCTGAACGGCCTGCTGCTGGGGCTGTCCAAGCGGGAAATCCAAGCACGTGAGGAACAGATCCTGGATTTTGCCGAATTGGGGGAGTTTATTGATTCCCCGATCAAGCAATACTCAAGTGGTATGATCGTCCGCCTTGGGTTTGCTATTGCCATGGAGGTTGACCCGGACATCTTGCTGATTGACGAAATCCTGGCTGTGGGCGACGCTGTTACTTGAGGGAGTCCTGTTGGCGGACGGTCCCCCTGACCAAGTGCTGGCGGAGTATAGCGAACTTCTCCATCAAGCCGTGGGAACAAACTAAATAGCCAGAGCATAGTATGGCCAGTCTTGCACAAATAGGCTCGCTGCCCCATTCGCTGTACTGTCCAGTTTGCGAAACCTTGTACGGGCACGAACCGCCCACTGCGGGGACCCTAGCCATCGTGGGCGGTGATCCGCAGGATGTCCAGATCCTATTAGACGCGCCAAGACGTCTGACGGCCCTGTCAGCCTGGCAGGAGCATATCCCCTTCGCAATGTTCCTAGTCGGCATGATCAGACCCGAGACGATCGTAGAACTTGGTACACATGCGGGAGATTCCTACTGTGCTTTCTGTCAGGCAGTTAGCGCATTGCAATTAGCTACACGGTGTTTTGCAATCGATACCTGGAAAGGGGACCCGCAAACGGGCGTTTACGGGCCTGAGGTGCTTGAGGGCCTTCGTCGCCACCACGACTCGCTCTACGGAAGTTTTTCCACCTTAGTTCAAAGTACTTTCGATCAAGCGCTCTCGTATTTCTCCGAAGGTAGCATCACCCTATTGCATATCGACGGACTTCATACGTACGAAGCCGTGAAGCATGATTTCGAATTGTGGCTGCCAAAGATGAGTTCGCGGGGCGTTGTGCTATTCCACGACACAGCAGTTCGCGAAAGGGACTTTGGCGTGTGGAGACTCTGGGAAGAGGTAAAGTGCCTTTATCCGCATTTCGAGTTTATCCACGGCCATGGTCTCGGCATATTGGCTGTCGGCAGGGAACAGTCAAAGCGCGCCCTTGAATTCTTCAATGGCTCAGAGGAGCAGATTGCGGCAGTCCGCCGGTTTTTCTTCGCTCTCGGACATAAAGTGACCGCCCAACGAGAGGCGGAAATGGTCCGTCTGTCAAATGCGCTTGACTCGGAACGCAACCTGAGGCGGGAGCTGGAGGCTTCGCTCGCTCGGCAAGGTCAAATGCTATCCGAGTTGGGCCAAATTCAGAGGTCTCGCGGCTGGAAGGCGCTGCAGCATTATTACGTGCTGCGAAATCGAGTGCTGCCCGAGGGCAGCCGCCGAAGAAATGCTTTTAAGAGAATTTGGCGATAACCGGAGGTGAGGATGAACCTAAAGGCATTCGGAAGGCGTGTAATCGAGGGCCTCCTCCTCCTGCGAGATATGAGATTGGTTGCTGCGTCCGGGCTTTTCGATCGCGGCTGGTATTTGGCGCAGAACCCGGACGTAGCGGGCGCCGGCGTGACACCCCTCAAACATTATCTGCGGCACGGGGCGGTGGAAGGACGCGATCCGAGCCCGCATTTCGACAGCAACTGGTATTTGCAGACGAACCCAGACGTGGCGAACACAGGGGTTAATCCCCTGGTCCATTACCTTAGACACGGTGTCCGCGAAGGACGCAGACCGAACCCGTATTTTGGCGGTGACGAATCTCTGGCCGAAAACTCGGACGTAGCGAGGGCCGATAGAAATGTTCAAACCAATAAAGATGGGCAACCGACGGCTGTCGATGACGTTCTCCGCCTGCGATTTTCAGAATTGCGACCTTTGAGGGCGTACTCGGTTCCCGGTTTGGGCCCGCGCGTCACAATGGTGACTGACAGCATTAATCAACGAAGCTTGTTCGGAGGAGTTGCCACAGCGATGATTTTGGCCACCCTGCTGGCGGATAAGCTGGGGGCCGCCCTGCGGATCATCACGCGACGAGAGAAAGCCCACGGAATGAACTTCCGCAGGATCATCGAAACTAGCGGGATTCAGTGGCAGGGAAACGTGGAGTTTGTGTATGCCGGTATAAATGATGATTCCGCTGAAGTGGATGTAGGCGAAAAAGATTTATTCCTAACTACTTCCTGGTGGACGACCTGGAGCGTCAAGCAAAATATCGCCGAAGAAAAGGTCATCTATCTCTTGCAAGAAGATGAAAGAATGTTTTATCCCATCGGTGATGATTATCTGCGGTGTGAGGAAACTTTAAGCAGTTCCCAGATAAGGTGTGTCATAAACTCAAAATTATTGTATGACCATCTCGTATCGCAGGGCTTCGATAACATCAGACAGAGCGGGCTGTGGTTCGAACCGTCGTTCCCGAAAGCGCATTTTTATCCAGATAGTCACCGTAAGGATGGCAAGAAGAACTTTCTCTTTTACGCGCGCCCAACTAACTTACGCAACCTTTACTACCGAGGCTTGGAAGTAATCGACCAAGCGATAAAAAGGGGCGTACTGCATCCGGACCAGTGGAACTTCTTTTTTGTCGGGAGGGACCTGGCCGAATTGTCGTTTGCCCGGGGATGTCGCCCCCGAATCATGCAAAACTTAGAATGGCCGCAATATGCTGCCTTGCTTCGCCAAATCGATGTGGGACTCTGTCTGATGCACACACCGCACCCCAGTTATCCGCCATTGGATCTGGCCGCGTGCGGGGCCGTGGCGGTCACGAACCGCTCCGGACTGAAGCGATCTCTGGATTTCTATTCCAAGAACATCCTTTGCAGGGACCTCGATGTTGAAAGTCTCGTGAAGGGCATTTGTGATGCGGTCGATCTCGCCGCAGATGACTGCACGCGATTCGAGAACTATCGCAGCAACTCGCTCCTCGGCGACTGGAGCCTGTCTTTCGATCACGTGCTGCGAAATTTAGCGGAGGATCGAAGCCGTGTTCATTCTCAATGGCAGACCGATAAAATACTCCGATCCCTGGACAAGGCCGCTGGGGGATAGACTTGCCGCGCTGGAGAAAGGTCACAAGCGTGTCGCCTACTTCTACGAGCGTGCGGACAACAGCACGTTTCGCTATCGTGTCTATAATATGGTGGAAGCATTGGGGCAGTCCGGTCGGGACATTTCCGCGGCTTATTTTTTCGAGCGCGAAATCGATCAGCTGGACGCGGTGGTGGATATGGCCGACGTTCTGGTCATCTGTCGCGCGCGATATACCAACAAGCTCAATCGACTCATCACGCGCGTGCAGAGCAAAGGGAAACCCGTTTTCTTTGACGTCGATGATCTGATTTTCGACCCTGATTATATTCACCTTTTCTTGACCACCCTCGATCAAAAGCTGAAAAATTCAGAAGTTTGGGATTTCTGGTACGCCTGTGTTGGCAGGATTGGCGCTACCTTGCGGATGTGTGATCGGGCCATCGTGACCAACGATTATCTGGCATCCCGAGTGCGACACTACGCCGACAAGCCAGTGTCCGTCGTTCCGAACTTTCTAAACGAAGAGCAAATGGAAATTTCACGACGGATCTTTGAGGAGAAAAAGGCTCGTCAATTTGCTCGCAACGAAGAAATACATTTGGGCTATTTCAGCGGAACGCCGACCCACAACAAGGACTTCGAGATTGTCTCCGGCACGCTGGCTCAGCTCCTCCAGAATGATCCGCGGCTCAGAGTTAGAATTGTCGGTTTCTTGGACCTTAAGGGTCCTATTCGGAGCTACCGGTCTCGATTCGAGTTTCACCCGCTTTCCGACTTCATAAACCTGCAGCGCCTTATTGGTGAGGTCGAGATCAATCTCGTGCCGGTTCAAGACAACATTTTCACGAACTGCAAATCGGAATTGAAGTATTTCGAGGCGGGGATTACGGGGACCGTAACCGTGGCTTCGCCTATTTTCACGCTGGCGAAAGCGATTCGTGACGGAGAAAATGGATTCATCGCCAATGCTTTCCAGTGGGATGAAAAGTTGCAGTGTCTTTTGGGGAACATCGACTCATATCCACTTATGGCGGAAAAGGCGTTTGCACATTCGGACCAGAACTACTGCTGGGAAAATCAGGTGAAATTGCTAGAATCGACGCTATTTAGCTGAGTAACCCCTGAACCGCGCACGCCACCGGGACGGTGCCGACCTCGTGGGGTAGATGGTTATGCGAATGACATTTCCACGCCTGCTGCACTTCGCTGCACTACCGTCGAACGGTGTGGCGAAGCTGTTCCACAAGAGCATTTGGATCCCGAACAGAATGCGGTCCTTCGGGCACTTTTCTCTATCATTCACCTTCGGAAAGAATACCCCTCTATTCAGACAGGCCACTTTACAAACAGCGTGAACTATTTCCTGCAGCGCGCTGGCGAGGAGCTGCGCTTGCAGCCGCGGAAAGCCGGAGCCGTTCTCAAATCTCTCGGGTTTTCCCATCGCAAGCGAACGCATCTGGGCTGGGTCCTTTCGCTGGACCAAAGCGATGCTGAAAAGATCCACCAGTTGGCGGAGTGCTACGGGATTCACGATATGAGTGATCGCTCACTTGTCGCCGAGTCGTAGGCGTCTGTGTAAATAAGTCCCGGATTAGCGAATCCGCTCCGTGCCCAGAACGCCGGTACTGGATTTACAGCTATGCGAGCGTACGCGTGTTTGTAGTGCTTACGCGAAGCGCAGTGTCGCGGCGGGCGGAGAGATAGCGGCTTAAGCCGTCGTCCCAGCTCGGCATGCTTAGCCCGAGGCCACGCAGCTTCTGTTTGCTTAGAACTGAATAGGCAGGGCGCTGCACCGGGCTGGCGAACTCACGGGAGCTGACTGGCTTGAGGTTTACAGGTAATTTCTCCAACTCGAAAATTTTGCGAGCGAATTCGTACCAGGAGCACTGGCCCTCCTCACTCACATGGTACAAACCGTAGGCCTCTGTGCGAATGAGCTGGCTCACGGCTTCGGCCAAATGGCCGGTAAAGGTCGGCGTCAGCACCTGATCGTCGACGACACGAATCGGCGCGCCTTCGCTAGCTTTCTTCAGCATGGTCTCCACAAAATTGCCGCCTTTGCCGGCACTGCCCGCCACACCATAAAGCCCGCATGTTCGGATGACAAAGCAGCGATCCCAAGTGAGCCCCAACATGTGTTCACCTGCGAGCTTGGAGACGCCATAGACATTCAAAGGGCGGGGCAAATCTGATTCGGTATAGGGGCGGCGCTGGGCGCCGTCAAAAACATAATCCGTGCTGAAGTGGACCAGGACAGCGTTCTTTGGACGACAAGCGAGGGCGAGGTTTCGTGGACCCACGGCATTGACGGCGAAGGACTGCGCGGGCTGCTTCTCGCACTCCTCTACCTTGTGAAAGGCTGCCGTGCTAATCACGACGTCTGCATGAATTGAACTTAAAACCCGGTCGACCTGCGCGGAGTCTGAAACGTCAACATCCCGATGCGTCAGAGGCACAACCGAAAACTTCTGGGCTGCCAAGACTCGGCAAAGGTCCGTACCTAGCTGGCCATTGGCCCCAATCACCGCCACTTTCATGTGCCACCAGTCGTTTTGGGTGTCATCCGTTCGTCCTAACGCCAGAGTCTTTCACGCGATTCGCTATGCCAGCGTCGCGTTAATAATTTAGACTCTGGCATGGAAACTGGCCCGATTGTGATGCGCCTGCCAGTGTAACATTGCGGATGCACCCTTCGAGCAGAGCGCCTGCTCCTGGTAATACAAGAGCCTGAGATATTCCAAGAGAATTGCATGAGAGGGAAACTTATCTATTTTGGCTTCGGTCTGAGCGCAGTATTGCTCTGGCTGGTGCTGCGTAAGATCGACCTCGCGCGCATGATACAGGCGGTTCTGGCCATCAATGGCCGGTATTTTACGATCTCGCTTTGCTTTTATCTGCTGACGATTTATTTTCGTTCCGTACGCTGGCGTTACTTGCTGGAAGCCGACCCCCCCATTCCAGTCCCCGCGTTATTCTCTGCGACATCGATCGGACTGATGGCGAACAACATCCTTCCCGTGCGCATGGGTGACATCGTGCGTGCTTATCTAATTGGAAGACAGGCGAAAGTCAGTGGGGTGACTGCCTTCGCCACTCTGGCCGTCGAGCGCATTGTGGATGCGCTGTGTTTGCTTTCGATCCTGGGCTTCTATCTTCGCGCCATACATGGTCAGCAAATGCAGCAAGTGGGGCCGAGGATGGCCGCCTTGGGGGCGGCATTCGTACTTCTTCTTGCCAGTGGGATTGGAGTTCTCTACCTGGCATCCATCCGCCATCGCTGGGTAGAAAATCTCATCAGCCGTCTGCTGGAAACGCGGTTCCCCGGGGCCTCGCATAAAGTGCTGGGGTTATTCTCCAAGGCGGTTGCGGGGTTCAGCGCGTTACGCGACTGGCGCCAGCTTCTGCGCGTGCTTTTCTTCACCTTATGTCTCTGGTTTGCGGGAGCGGCCTCGTACTTTTACTTGATGCGCTCCTTCGCATTCCCCTTAGGATTTGGCAGCGCTTTGTTGGTGCTTGTTTTTGTGACTTTCGGCGTGGCTTTCCCTTCGGCGCCGGGCTTTGCCGGCACATTCCACGCGTTTTGCATTCTGGGGCTCTCGGTTGTGGGGATACAAAATCCAAGCCTAGCTGCCAGTTATGCCTTCACCTTGCATGGGACGGAGTGGCTCAGTGCCACGGCTTTGGGGTTTTACTTTCTTTGGCGCGAAGGCCTGTCTTTGAAGATGCTGCGGCAGCGAGATTTGGCCTCGACCCCGGCCCCAGCCTCATCCGACTAAAAGTTCTTTCGCCTGCTTAATCGTTGGTGCAAACGACTTATCGTTCCAAAATTCGATGATCGCAGCGCGAATATTGCGCGCGCGAAGATAGCGCCAGGTGTCTTCGCCGGGGTCAGCTGTCGCGTCCACCTTATCGGCGATTACGGCGGAAGGAGTGGAAGCCAGCAGCCCTTCACATTCGGTCCGGGAAGGCTTCATCAGGAATCCGCTCGGATTGAAAGGTGTGAGGAGGAAGGGAATCGTCAGATTCCACTCTTTCAACTTCGGCGCCAGCCATCCCAAATTATTCGTGGCCAAGCCCGGTTCCGTATGGAAGCGCTCTCGCATAGTTCTCACATACAATTCGAACAGGGACCGATTACCAAAGGCGAGCGCCAAATCGGTGATTTGCGGGTGAAGAAAAACGACTGGCGGCTCTAGAGATTTGAAGCTGGCCAACTCAACGTCGAATAAGATGCTCATGAGAGTATTGAAATCGCGCTTCAACACCCCTGGTGCTTTCAGGGCGCCGCGAATGCCGATCTTCAGCAGATCCACCAGCGCCATTTGTTGTATGCGCCGTCGTGCCGCTCCAACCAATCCGTAATCCGTGGCTTCGCGGACGTAACCAATAACGTTGGGAATTATGGGGTAAACCCGCAAGTTTGGAAATGTCTGCCGAGTCTTCTTCAACGCAGCCAAAACATCCAGTTGATTCAACGTAGCAACGGCGTCCACGCCCGCCGCCGCCGCATCATTGAAAACTGAGGCGATTTCCATGGGAGTCTGGAACCGCCCGACAAAATCCACCGGGGAATCTCTGCCGAGCAAACGGTTTCCGGTAAGATTTGCTGTCCCGAGCACCACCTGTGGCGAGCTTGCGTTCATAAGGTGACGCGTCCCTCGGTTGCCGAGCGGTAAAGTGCGTCCATCATTTCTTGCACTTTCAAGCCATCGAACCAGGAGACTCGAGCCGTCTGCTTCTGCTGGCACGCTTTGATGAAGTCCAGGTCCTCGTTGTAGTAACCCTCGCCGCCGTACTGCGGGCTCATATCGAAATCGGCCCTATCCATTTCGGCGCGCTGCCAGGTGGTCCAGCCTTTTGCATAAGCACCTGTGCTCTGGTTTAAATTCAGGCGTATGCGGGTGTCGTTGACCTCCAGGATGCCGGCTGAGCCTTGCAGGAAAATTTCCGTCTGTTCCACTGGGTAACCAGGCGTGCTCCAGGAGGTATCCAGCGTGCCGGCCACACCGTTGCCGAACTCCAATAGGGCCGTGGCGGCATCCTCCACTTGTTCAGAGTGAAGCCGGCGAGTCTGCGCGCAAACGGACCGCAATGGTCCAAAGAGCCGATAGAGCAGGAATAGCAAGTGACACGTGGAATTGGCGACGATGCCTCCTCCGGATTTCTTGGGGTCATAGATCCATCCGCGCTTGGGTGCAAACACTTGGCTGAGGTATAACGTCGACCGAAACAGAATCTGCTTACCGAGAACGTCGCTCGAAACGATTTCCCCGGCGCGTTCATAAACAGGATTGTGACCTTTCATGTATCCCACGGCATGGACGATCGAGCGATCCTTCAGCAGATCGCAAAGCTTGTGGGCGCCATCGAGCGATTCCGCCAACGGTTTTTCGAGAAAAACATTCAGATTTTTCTCCGCCAGTTGGCACGCGATTGGATAATGAGTGAAAGCCGGGGTGCAAACGAAAACGGCATCGACCGAAGCCTGGTCCAAGGCTTCGTCGATCGATTTAAAGAACGGCGCCTTTAGGCCCATGGTGCGCACGTGGGCTCCCAAACTTTCATCTTGATCCACCAGCCCGACGATCCGCGCCGAAGGAAGAACACTCAATATGGAGGCGTGAAGGAGGCCCATCTTTCCCAAGCCGATAATGGCCACGTTCTGAACGGCTTGTTCTTTGCGAATCTCCTGTTTATGCCCCCGGTCCATCACTTCAGTTGCGGCCGCGGAACTCTCAGCCGCCGCGAAAGTTTGCGACAATCCCTCTCGCAATCCACGAGGGCTGAATCCGAAATCATTGCGGGCCGCATCAATGCTGCACACCTGGTTTTGGTTCAGCCCCAAGACATTGTCCCGCGTGAACGGCGGATTCTTGAGCAAGCTGAAAGCCGCGGCGAACGCGCGACACACGGGCAAGGAGAGATAGACGAAGGGTTTCTTTTTTCTTCGCGCATGCAGGATGGAGCGAATGAAGTCTTCGTAACTGACCAGGTCGCGGCCGCCCAGATCATAGGTTTTTCCGAGAGTCTGGTCACAACCCTGGCATTCGAGAATCGCATCGCACAGATCGAACACGTGGATGGGCCGAATCAGGCGTGAACCCGAGCCCAGAATAGGAACCACCGGAACGGTATCCAGCAGCCGTACCATTTTTGCAAACAACCCCTTCGATCCCGGCCCGTAAATTGTGCTCGGTTTAAGAATTGTGTAGGCAAGCGGCGACTCCTTCACCGCCAGATCGCCGGCCAGTTTAGTGCGAGCATAGGTGCTGGGATTCTGTTCGTTAGCGGACTGGGTGCTGACCATTATGAATCGGTCGATGCCCTGAGCCTGGCAAGCTTGCAGCAGATTTCGAGTTCCCTGCACATTCACCTGGAAGCTCTGCGCGTAATCCACTTTGGTTTCCGAGGTCGTGGCCGCACAGTGCACCACGGCGCGAACAGGCGATTCCGCCGCGGCGCGAAGAGAGGGCGGATCCAGCAAATCCCCATAGCGGATTTCCATGCGGTTTACATCTAAAGCCGAAGTTTCGCTGGTTCGCCTCACCATGCAACGGACGTCCCTCCCCTTTCGGGCTGCATAATTGGCGAGATGCGAACCGAGGAAACCCGAGGCGCCCGTTATCAAAATGGTCCCATTCGCTGGCAAATTTCCGGCTCCTATCGGACTTTAAGTTTAAGATTGCATATGTATCCTACAGACGTTTTACGCAGTCGAAAACCCGTCCATACAGTTTCGCAATGACGCTTGGGACACAAACGAGGAGATTTGTGGTCACTGGGGCGACCGGCTACCTGGGGCCGTGGCTCGCGCGCGAAATTGTCCAACAGTTTGGCGCCTGCTCGCTTACCTGCCTGATACCGAAGGTATTGCCTCCGATTGAGCAGAAGTCCCTGGCTTATTTGCGGCGGCTTGGAGTCGAGTGCCTGGAATGCAATTTGATGAACTGCCCTGTGTTAGACGGAAGTCTTCCCCCTATAGACGTCCTGATCCATATGGCGGCCAACACGCGGACCGACCTTCCCGAGGATGAGCTGCAGGTAAATACCGTCGGCACAGAAAACCTGCTCGACACTTTTCGCGATTCGTTAAAGGGAAAACGCGCCTTGCTCACCAGCACCAGTGCAGCCATCGACCGGGACTCTTTTCCGCGATCGCCGCTCAGCGAAGACAGCGCGGCTCACCCGCGCACCGGCTACGGGAAAACGAAGCTCAAAGCAGAAGGCTTGGTGCGAGACAAAGCGGGTGAGTACGGATTCGACTATACGATTTTGAGATTGACCACACTCTATGGCCCGGGAATGCGGGGCGGGCTGTTTTATGTGCTTGCTGATTGGGCGAGCCGGGGCCGATTCTTAGCCAAGCTCAACTGGCCCGGGCGAGCGAGTTTCACCTACGTCGAGGACGCCGCGCGGATCGTGCTTTGGTTCGCATCTGCGGAAGCAGGATGCAACCAAACCTACTTCGTGTCCAGCGGTGAAACATACACCATAGGCGAATTGGCCGAACTGATTTCCAGAAAGCTGGCAGGCCGCCCTTCACAACTCTCCCTGCCGGGGTGGTTTTGGAACGCAGTGCAAAGGTTGATTTGGCTGCCGGGAGTTAAGCGCGCAGTTCCCTGGCGCCTGGCCAACGTCATTGACGATAGCCTGCTCTGTGATTCTTCCCGGATGCGCCGTATTTATCCGGGAACGCTGACCAACGTGGACGCCGGTCTCGACCGGACCTTTGGTCCCGATGCCTTGGAGGATGAGCTTGCTCGCGCGCTGGCGTAAATTCGCGACGGAGCACTTCGAAGATGTAACGGTTCGGGTGATGTACTTCGCCACTACCATCGATTCATTTGTCGTCTGCGCCGCGCTGGCAACGATAGCAGTGTCGTACCTCCGGCATTCCATCACCCCGAATTGGTTCGCCGTTATCTTGGGTTCGGCGATTGTGTATGCGGCCTTCAAAATCGCCGATTTCTATCCGACGTTCATCTTGTGGTTTCCGCTGTTTGGCCTTTTCCTCGCTCAGGCCTCGGGCTTTTCTTTCGGCTCGTTGGGGCGTTTGCTTCTGCTGAACTTCGGGTTTGCGGCTGTAGTGCAGCTGATCTTTCAAGACGTGCCGCACATGGTTGCCTCCCGCGACGTTACCGTGCCATTACGCATGTTTCTAAACTCCTTTCTCACCTTGGCACCGACGACACTGAGTCTTCCAGTTTCCGGTTTCTACGCACTGTTGCTTTCCGCAACCGCGTATTACCAGCCCGTGTTGTGGCATTGGCCGTCTGGGGCTGGTTATTACTCGACTATCCTGATTGCGGCGGTGTGCGTGCGCTGGCTGCGGCCTAAGACCTTTGTTCCGGCTCGCCATCAGCCTCGGAATGAAAAACCGCTCAGCCAGAGAGTGATTGTTTTCAATCTGGATGGCTTTAGTTTGCACGCTTTCCGCCGCGCGCGAATGCCATTTCTAAAAAAGATGGCAGAAGAGCATGCGGTTGCGTCGGAGGGTGCAATCACGGTATATCGCGCTCTAACCAATCCGGCCTTCGCCAGCATCATCACCGGCGCGCCGCCCAGCGTACACGGCGTTTCGAATAACAATTTCGGACAGCCCATTCGAGTGGATGGCTTGCCCGACCTCGTGAGCGCGCGCCTGTATGGCAGCATTCACGTAAGTCATTTTTCCAAGCCACACTGGAGAGTTCGCTGGTTTTCCCTGGTAAATCTGGGCGCCGAACGCACCGAGGAGCTGGTTTTCGATACGCTGAAGCAAGACATTTTGAACGAGCCGGAAACCCGCCTGTTCATCGTGGATATCAGCGAAACCGATTTTATCGGCCACTCCTATGGCACCTATTCCCGTCAATATCTGGGCGCTGGCGATAAAGCAGATAAACTCATCGAGAACTTCTGTGTTTGGCTTAAAGAGCATGGGCTTTACGACGATTTCACAATCATCATCTCTTCCGATCACGGCATGTTCATTACCGATCACTCTTACCTTCTTTCATCGCAGGAAATCTACACACCGCTGATTTTTTTCGGCAGCAAGATCGTCCCCGGGAGCCGGATTTGCGGCAAGGTTTCCATTATGGACATCAATGCGAACGTAAGTTACGTCCTGGGGCTTCCGTATAACTCTCATTCAGCGGGTCGCGTCTTTGAATTTATCTACAAGCGCGACGCTGACAGGCAAACTGCCACCACAAAGGCCGTTGTGGGAATAAAGAGCGGAGCTATTTAGAACCGCACCATGCTCAGCTTTGCGAAAATGCGGCTGATGGATCGCCACCTGGGAAGTCTGCTTTGTGGTTGTTTCGGCCTGCTCAACCGCCTGAAGCGCCGGCCGCAGCTGCCCCTGGAAGAGCCTCTTCGGTTGCAAAAAATTCTGGTGATGAAGTATTTCGGGATGGGCAGCTTGATCCTAGCCAGCCCGATGGTGCGGGCGCTCAGGCAGCACTATCCGGATGCCCATATTGATTTATTGACGATTGAGCAAAACCGGGCCCTTTCAAAAATTCTTCCGGTTTTCGACAAAGTCTACACCATAGATACAAAGAGCCTGTCGTCTGTGCTCAAGACCATGTTCCTAGCGCTTCGCCGCATCCGGCGTGAGAAATACGACGTCGTGATCGATGCGGAATTCTTCTCCCGGCTTTCGGGCCTGGTTTCCTATTTCGTTCGAGCTCGTTACTCCGTGGGTTTTTATCTGACGGAGATATGGCGCGGAAACTTCCTCACGCATCCGGTGCACTTCAATTATTACCGGCATGCGATTCTGGCGTTTATGGCTTTAGCCAAGAGTTTGGGAGTGGAATCGGCAGACTACGAACTTGAGCCTCTCGTCATCTCCAGCGAAATCGAGAGAAGCGTTCGAGCCAAATTGCAGACAATGGGAATCCTGCCAGGGCAACGCGTTATCTGCGTTAATGTGAACACAGGTCCGCTTTCTCCGGAGCGCCGCTGGCCTGAGCAGAGCTTTGCCAAATTAATCACGTCGGTCCTGAGCGAATTCCCTGAGGTAGTCGTCCTGCTTATTGGGGCTCCCTCCGAGCTTCCGCTCGTCGCCAAAATGCACAGCCTCGTTGGGTCGGATAATCAAGGACGCGTGCTAAATGTGGCCGGCAAATTCAGCCTCCCAGAGCTCTGCGGGCTGTTCAGGACATCCGAGCTGCTCATTACGAATGATAGTGGCCCTTTGCATCTCGCCGAGGCCCTGGCTGTGCCGACGGTATCCTTCTTCGGGCCGGAAACACCCTTGCTTTACGGGCCTACCGGCGATTCACACGTGGTTTTCTATAAGGGAATCTACTGCAGCCCTTGTCTCAACGTACACAACCAGAAAAAGGCTCCCTGCAACGGAAACAATGTTTGTATGAAATTGATCAGCCCCGATGAAGTCTTTGCTTCCACTAAAATGCTGCTGCAGGGACTGCGGGTTTCCTCTCCATTCCGGGTAACGTTCGATGTCTCCCTGAAGGAGCTCTTGACGGATTATCATACGCTCCCATTGGTTTCTTCTGCTCCTAACGCCGTTCCAGTCTCAGTCCTATCAGAAAAGTAAGAGAATGACCAAATTCCGCCGATAACGGTTCCCGCCTTTACCGCAGGAATAGCGCTGAGGCTGCCCTGAGATCTGCGGATTCCCCGAACAGATAGGGCCTGTCCCAAAACTGTCCTTTCGTACGGTTGTCGGGGCTGCTTATCTCAAGTTACAACACCAGGTAAGTATCGTTCACTGCCATGTAGTCGCCTCGGACAGCTATACACAACGCGTGTCCTGCGCCATGTGATTCAAACGGGGGCGCGGCCGGATGCGCCGTTGAACTGATTCGCTTCGCATTGTTTTTGGGCCACGGAATTTGCAAAGGAGACCCATGTCTCGAAAAATGGGATTCGCCTCCTTCTGTGTCGGCGCGCTGGTATTTCTGGTGGCGATCAGCCCGGCTAATGCGCAAATGCGCCCGGGGCTAATCACCCGGAATATCGAAGAAGCAAAGCGCGTCACGCTTCGAGGCAATCTTCGTCAGGAAGCAATCCGCCAGAACGATCGTGGCCCAGTCCCCGATAACCTTTTGCTGGAGCACATGTTGCTGCAGTTGCGCCGGTCTCCCCAGCAAGAGCAGGCGCTGCAGGAGTTCATCAACGAACTCCACACCCAAGGCTCGCCGAACTTTCATCGATGGATCAGCGCCCAGGAATTTGGAACGAGATTCGGTCTAGCGCAGACAGATCGCAACGCCATCGTGCAATGGCTGCAGTCGCACGGTCTTCAGGTGAACACGATCTATCCCAGCGGGATGGTGATCGATTTTTCTGGCACCGCGCGCCAAGTGAGCCAAACGTTTCACACGACAATTCACCATGTGGCATTCAAAGGCGAGCGGCACATCGCCAATATGAGTGATCCGCAGATCCCCGCCGCGCTGGCTCCGGCGATCATGGGCGTGGTCTCCCTGAATGACGTCAAGCCGGTCGCCCTGCACAAGATGCGCAAGGCCAAGACTAACTACACATTTGATTCTTTTGGCGCTACCTATGCGTTGGTGCCGCCGGACCTGGCGACCATATACAACCTCAATCCTCTCTTTGGCGCGGGCTACGCAGGCCAGGGGCAGACGATCGTACTGATCGAAGACACGGACGTATACAGCGCCGCGGACTGGACGACCTTCCGCTCCACGTTTGGTCTCTCGGGCTACTCGTCGGGTTCTTTCACGACGATTCATCCGGGCCCGTCAGGCGGCCCCAACAACTGCAGCAATCCTGGCGTGATCGCCCCGAATGACGCAGAAGCGATATTGGACGCGGAATGGGCCAGCGCCGCGGCGCCTGGCGCCACCCTGCAGATGGCATCGTGCGCGGATACCACCACCACGTTCGGCGGATTGATTGCCATCGAAAATCTGATCAACGGCCACGGTCAAGCACCGGCCATCATGAGCATCAGCTACGGCCAGTGCGAGACTGAAAACGGCGCAACGGCTAACGCCGCCTATAACTCGGCCTATCAGCAGGCCGTGACCGAGGGCGTTTCGATCTTTGTCTCCGCGGGCGATAGCGGTGCCGCCGGCTGCGATAACAGCGTTTCCGCAGCTTCCCACGGCGTCGGCGTGAATGCTTTTGCGTCCACGCCATACAACGTGGCCGTAGGTGGCACGGACTTCAGCGACACGTATTCTGGCACAAACAATCTCTACTGGAACTCGACGAACACGTCCACCTTCGCCTCGGCGCTGTCTTATGTTCCGGAAATTCCTTGGAACGACTCCTGCGCCGGCCAATTGATCTCCAACTATGAAGGCTATAGCACCCCCTACGGATCGACTGGTTTGTGCAGCAGCGATATCGGCGGATTCCTACAAACGACGGCCGCAGGCGGCGGTGGCCCCAGCGGCTGCGCGACGGGGACGCCTTTAATCAGCGGGGCTGTAGGGGGAAGCTGTCTGGGATGGCCCAAACCTTCCTGGCAATCCATACGCGGTAACCCGAATGACGGTGTGCGCGACACTCCGGACGTGTCGCTGTTTGCGGCCGACGGCCTTTGGAGCCACTACTATGTATTTTGCTGGTCCGATATTGCGAATGGAGGGGCCGCTTGCACGGGTGCTCCCAGTGGCTGGTCCGGCGCAGGCGGAACGTCGTTCGCATCGCCCATTATGGCAGGTGTCCAGGCCCTCATAAACCAGAAGGCAGGCTCGCGTCAGGGCAATCCCAATCCTGAGTATTACCACCTCGCTGCTACAGAATACGCGTCGAATGGCACCTCCTGCTACTCGAGCAATGGCGCTGGCGTGAGTAGCGCGTGCATTTTCTATGACGTGACCCAGGGCGACATAGACGTGAACTGTAGCGGCAAATTCAATTGCTACCAGCCTTCGGGCACGAGCGGAGTGCTTTCAACCTCGAATAGTGCTTACAACCCAGCGTATGGCACAACGACCGGATGGGACTTCGCAACCGGAATCGGCAGCATCAATGCGGCAAATCTCGTCAACAGCTGGCCAAACAGTACACCAGCCTTCTTGCTTTCCGCGTCGCCGAGCAGCTTGAGTATCACCCGGGGAGCAAGCGTTACAACCGCGATTAGCGTGATTCAGCAGAACGGCTTCAGTGGCAGCGTCAACTTGTCTGTCTCCGGTCTGCCCAGCGGTGTGACGGCCTCATTCAGCACGAATCCCGCGACGACTTCGAGCACGCTGACCCTGACGGCTACCAGCACCGCTGCGACAGGAGCAGTGGCCCTGACGGTTACCGGTACCTCAGGCAGTCTTACCAGTTCCACGAGCGTCGCGCTGACCGTGACGGTCGTAGGAAATTTTGCGCTTTCTTCATCGCCCAGCAGCTTGACTATTCAGCAGGGAGCCGGCGGAACGAGCACGATTACCGTGGCACCGCTGAACGGGTTCAATAGTAGCGTCAGCTTGTCTGCTTCCGGTCTGCCCGGCGGCGTGAGCGCGTCATTCAGCCCGAATCCGGCGACATCGTCCAGCACTATGACTCTGGCGGCCAGCAGCACCGCTGCCACAGGCACATTCCCGGTGATGGTCACAGGGATGGCGGGGGGCTTGATCAATAGCACCACGGTTTCGGTGACGATAACTCCTGGGCCGAACTTCACGCTTTCTGCATCGCCCAGCAGCTCAATCTTTCCGCAGCGAGCCGGCGGCACGAGCACGATTACCGTGACTCCGCAGTACGGCTTCACGGGCACCGTCAGCTTATCTGCTTCCGGGCAGCCCAGCGGTGTGACCGCCTCATTCAGCACGAATCCTGCGACGACTTCGAGCACGCTGACCCTGGCAGCCAGCAGCACAGCCACGACAGG
>WNGQ01009921.1_pt1 | contig 21016 bp, 20 predicted proteins | sample 5407661 | NCBI WGS metagenome assembly WNGQ01 (sample SAMN13153382, study PRJNA577476) | soil metagenome | isolation source: 60 cm soil or saprolite under Garry oak tree replicate 2 | place: USA:California | collected 2016-06-15 | reverse complement strand
TTCCGGTAACCGCCAAAGATGCGACGCCCCACCTTTCCAACATACCCCACCCGCGGCAGAACTTGCCGGTGGCGACGATCGTTATTGTCATAAGGCCCTGATCATCAGGAGTTGTAACTATGGCAAGGCCTTTGCTACATCTAAAGGCGGACCTATGACGCTCTTTCGACGTGCCTCGATCTTCTGGCAGTCCCGCCGGTTTTGGGGCAAGGCGCGGCCGCGGATTGCCCTCGCCCTGGGCGGTGGGGGTGTCATCGGCGGCATGTACGAGGTCGGAGCGCTGGCCGCCCTCGAAGAGCGGCTGAATGGTGAAGGCCGCGGCTTCGACGTCTACGTCGGCTGCAGCGCTGGATCGGTCGTCGCCTCGCTCCTCGCCAACGGTGTGCGGGCCCGCGACCTGTACCGGATCCTCGATCAGGACCTCGACGACCCCCTGAACTTCCGCCGGGGCGCCGTCTTCGCGCCGGACTCGTTCCGGCGGGCCGCGAGCCGCTTCGGGCGGATGATGTGGGCGTTCGGCAAGAACGCGGTGACCGCGGTCCGGGGCTCCATCCCCGACATGCTGGCCCGCGCCGAGCGCGACCTGCCGCCGGGGTTCTTCTCGCTGGTCGCCCTCGAGCGCTTCATGCGCCAGGGCTTCGAGGCGAAGGGGCTGACCAACTCGTTTCCCAATCTGCCACGCACGCTCCTGATTCCTGCCATCGACCTCGACCGGGCCGAGCGCGCGGTCTTCGGGCGGGGCGCGCTGTGTGACGTGCCGATCAGCCAGGCCGTGGCCGCGTCGTCGGCGATCCCCGGCTTCTTCGAGCCCTACACCATCGGTGGGCGCGATTACGTCGATGGCGGTGTCGGCTTCAGCGGCCACGCCGATCTCGCGGCCGAAGCCGGCGCCGACGTCGTCTTCGTCGTCCACCCCCTGGTGCCGAACCTCTGCGACGGTGAAGGCAACACCATGCGGTCGCGTGGGCTGTGGACGATCATGGAGCAGGCGAGCCGGATCTACGGGCAGAACCTGCTCCAGCTCGGCCTGACCACGCTGGCCGTGCGCTTTCCGCGCACGGCCTTCTTCCTCCTCGAGCCGCCGCGTACGAAGAGCCCGCTGTTCGGGCCGTCGATGGGCTTCGAGGCCGCGCGCGCCGCGCTCCGCTTCGGCTACAGCTCGACCCTCGCGTGGCTGGCGACCGAGGGCGAGGGTCTGATCCGTCGCCTCGTGGCCGGCGCCCCCGTCCCCGTCCCCTGACCGCTCGCTCTCAGGCCTCGCAGTAGTTTTAACGACGGCCGCTCGCCAGCTTGAGCGCGTCCGGGAGTGCGCGTAGCCGCGCCATCGCGATCACGCCAAGGAACGGTCCGACGGCCAGCGCCGCAAAGGCCCAGCGCCACCCCACCAGCTCGGCGAGGGGCGGGATCAGCCAGATCGAGACCATCGTGAGCGCGAAGCCGACACTCGTCTGCGTCGTCAGGGCGGTGCCCACGTACGCGGGTGGTGAGAGCTCGGTGACGGCCGTGGAGAACTGCGCCGAGTCGGCGATGACGGTGACGCCCCAGACGACACCGACGAGGAGCGTCAACCACGGTGGCCCGCCGAACGTCAGGCCGATCAGCAGCGCACAGAGACCCGAAAGCGCCATGGCCGCCATCGTCAGCGTCGTGCGACCCCAGCGATCGGAGACGATCCCTCCCGCGTAACAGCCGGCGGCGCCTGCGGCCATCGCGACGAACGTGGCCAGGCTCGCGTTCAGCCCCGCGTACCCGGCGCCGCCTCGGGTGGCCAGGCTCTCGGCGAAGAACACGCCGAGCCACGCCCACATCGCGTAGAGCTCCCACATGTGACCGAAGTAGCCGAAGCAGGCCAGACGCAGCGGGCGCTCCCTGAACACCGTGGCGGCCATGCGCACGTCGAACCGCGCGGGTGGAAATCGGTACGGGCCTTCGCTCACGCCGAGCCAGACGATCAGCGCGGCGATCGTGGCGAGCCCGGATGCGGCCAGGAGCGTCTGACGCCAGGGCAGATCGGTGACGCCGCGAATGAAGTGGGGTATCGCCGAGCCCACGGTCAGCGCGCCGATCAGGACCCCGATGGCGAGCCCACGCCGCTCTCTGAACCAGGTGGCGATGATCTTCATCGCCGGTGGATAGGCACCAGCCATGGCAAGGCCCGTGACGAACCGCAGCGTCAGCGCCGGGCCCAGGCCGTCGACGGTAAGGGCGAGTGTGGTGTTGGCGACGACGCCGGCCACGATGCTGCCGAGCATGAGCAGGCGCGGCGACCAGACGTCGGGCAGGTTGCCGAGCGCGCTCGCCAGCGTGCCGACGATGAAGCCGAGCTGCACGGCGATGGTGAGGCCGGCGCGTCCCGAGGCCCCCAGCGACCACTCGCGCGAGAGTGCGGGAAGCACGGCGGAGGCGCTGAACCACAGGGACAGCGCGAACAGCTCGGCCAGCGACAGGGCGGCGAGCGCGCGCCAGCGCCCGGCCACGGCGGAAGATTACTCGATGACGCGCTTGGCGCGGAGCCCGGCGATCTCCTCGCGGCTCAGGCCGAGCGTCGAGAGCACCTGCTCGGTGTGCTCGCCGCTGACGGGCGCCGCGGTCCGCACGGTCCCCGGCGTGTCCGACAGCTTGATGGCCACGCCGAACTGACGGACCTTCCCGAACTTCGGATGCTCGACGTCCACGACCATCTTCCGGTGGTTCACCTGGGGATCGCTGACCATCTCCTGCGGGTCGTAGACCTTGCCCACGCAGACGTCGGCCTTGACGAGGAGCTCGTACCACTCGTCGCGGGTGCGCGTCTTGATGATCGCCTCGATCTCGCGGCGGGCGCCGTCCTCTTCCGCGTTGGCCGCGCGGACGAACTGATCGGGCTTGCGCGCGAACTTGAGGAGATCGGGCCGGTTGATGGCCTTGCAGAAGTTCTCCCACAGCCACGGCTCGGTACAGGCGATGGTGAGGAGCTTGTTGTCGCGGGTCTCGTAGATCGCGTAGTACGGATACGAGCCGCCCAGGAAGCCCTCGCCGCGCTTCGGAGCCACGCCGTCGGAGAAGAAGAAACGCATGTTGGGCGTCGCCGCCAGTAACGAGATCGTGGTGTCGAGATACGAGACGTCCACGTGCTGGCCCCGGCCGGTCCGCTCGCGCGCGAACAGCGCGAGCACGATGCCGAGGGCGCCGTGCAGGCTGGCCCCGGCATAGTCGGCCACCAGGTTGAGGGGGATGGCGGGCTTGCGGTCGCGCTCACCGATCAAGCCCAGGACGGCGGCCAGCGAGAGATAGTTCAGGTCGTGCGCCGGATACCCGGCGGCCGGCCCGCTCTGGCCGAAACCGGAGAGCGAACAGTACACGATGCGCGCGTTGAGCGCGCGAATCGTCTCGTAATCGGCGCCGAGCCGTTTCATCACGCCCGGGCGAAAGCCTTCGACGATCACGTCGGCGTTGGTGGCCAGGCGCCGGAAGATCTCCTGGCCCTCGGGCGCTTTCATGTTGAGCGCCATCGAGCGCTTGTTGCGGTTCACGAAGGCAAAGGCGGCACGGCGTTGCGCGTCCGGATCGTCGGTGTGATCCAGTCCCGGCGTCTCGATCTTCAGCACGTCGGCGCCCATGTCGGCGAGGAACATGCCCGGCATCTCCGCCGGCGGGACGCGCGCGACTTCGAGGACGGTGATGCCGTCGAGAACGCCCATCGGGATCTCCTTAGTCGCGGTCGGCGACGAGGCGCGAGGTCAGCGCCCGGATGTCGGGGATGGCTTCCAGGTGCTCGAGCTGCTCGGCGATGCCCGCGGCGTCGCCCGGCGAGAGCGTGCCCTCGCAGCAGGCGAGGAACTTGGCGCGCAGCGCCTCGGCGGTGAGCGGCTGATCGTGATGACCGGTGGCCCCGCGCGCGGGCGAAGCCAGCGTGCGGCCGTCACGGAGCCGCACAGTCACGCGGCTCCACGCGTGCTGCTCCATGCGATCGGGCAGCGCGGGATCGACGACCATCGTCACGCGCGCCATCAGCGAACCCACGGGCTCGGGGATCGGGACGAGGCGAGGTCGACGCGGCCTTCGGCGGCGGCCGCGGCCGCACAGAACTGCATCGAGAACTTCCGCTCGAGCGCGGTCGTCGGCGCGGGGTGGATGAGCACGCTCGGCACGACGTGGTTCACTCCCACCTCGATCCCGGCGACCTGATCGGCGGCGAAGCCATGACGTGTCCTGAGGTCGAGGAGCGCGTCGATGGCGGAGTGGGTCAACGCACACGACGGATACGGCTTGACCGCCACGCCGGTCTCGAGCACGTGCCAGCGCTGGCCGAGTCCGTCGAGCGCGGTCGCGAGCGCAGCGGCAGGGACGGGCGCCGTGCCCGTCGCCACCAGGAATCCCTGCTTCCCGTCGAGGGCCGACTCCGACGCCGTGAGTCCCTCACGCGCGAGCAGCGCGGCGAGCACGCCGTTCCGCGCGGCGTGGCCCGCGTGATAGGGCTTGGTCATCGAGCCAAAGTTCTCCTTCAGCCCCGACGCCAGCGAGGCGGCCAGTCCCAGCGCGTGGCGGACCTGACCAAGATCGAGGGCGAGCAGACGCGCCGCCGCGGCGGCGCAGCCGATCGTTCCGATGGTCGCGGTGGAATGCCAGCCGCGCGTGTAGTGATCCGGATTGATCGCGCTGCCGATGGCGGCGTCGATTTCGAACCCGAGCAGGTAGGCGAGCGTCACGGCGGCGCCGTCCGCCGTCTCGGCCTCGGCGGCAGCCAGCGCGGCGGCCAGCAGGGGCACGCTCGGATGGCCCAACAGCGCGAACGACGTGTCGTCGAAGTCGTGGGCGTGTCCGGCGGCGCCGTTGGCGAGCGCGGCCCACGTGGGCGACGTGCGCAGCGAGGCACCGACCACCGTGCAGAGCGGCGTGCCGCCCTCGGCCCGCGCGACCTCGCGGACGATCCGCGCGATCGGCTCGGTGCTGCCGGCGAGCATGACGCCGATCGAGTCGAGCGCCGCGCGACGGACGCTCGCGATGGCGTCACGAGGACAGTCATCCAGGCTGGTCTTGACGACGAACTCGGCGATCCGGGCGATGGCGCTCATGGCCGTGGATTATAGTCCGGAACTTTCACCGCTCGCCTCGCCGCCCTCGTGCCTGCGGCACTCCTCGATCATGTCACGGCGGCGGCTCACCGCGCCGAGCGCGGTTCACCTCGCACTGCCACGGGGCGTCTCGGCTCGCACGATTTTCGATCATTTCACCGCTCGCCTCGCCGCCCTCATGCCTGCGGCAACTCGGGGGCGTCTCGGCTCGCACGACACTATTTCGCGTCGTGGAAGATCACGCCCAGCGTGTAGCGGGTACCGGTGGTGAGGCGGCTGACGCCGTGGCGCATGGTGACGCGGTGCCAGCCGCGCTGGCCTTGCGCCGGCCGCTCCCGCGTGGTGAAGATCACCAGCTCTCCCTGCTCGGTGGCGATGGCCTGGCCCCGGGACTGGGCGCGAGGGCGCTGCTCGACCAGCAAGAACTCGCCGCCTTCGTAGTCGACGCCGCGGCGGCTGAGGAAGGCGGTGATCTGCAGCGGGAAGGCGACGTCGCCGTAGAGGTCCTGGTGGAGACAGTTGTAGCCGCCGGTCTCGTAGTGGAGCAGGAGCGGCGTGGGTTTCGTCTGGCCGGCGCGCCGGCAGATGGCCAGCAGGCCGGGGAGATCGTGGGGATAGCGGCGGCGCGCTCCGAGCGATTTTTCCCAGCGGTTGGCGATCCGGGCAAGCGGCGGATACGCGTGTGCTCGCAAGTCCGCGACGACGGGTGGCAGCGGGTGGGCGAAGTACTTGTAGTCGCCGATGCCGAAGCGGTAGCGCGCCATGTCCACACGGCTGCGGAAGCGACTCTCCTCGCTGTACAGCGCGATCAGGCTCGCGCACTCGTCGGCCGTGAGCATGGGCGGCGTCCTGGCGTAGCCCCACTCGCCGAGACTCTGCTCGATGGCCTCCCAGTCGAGCTTGGCGAGCCGGTCGGCGATCGTCATCGCAGTCGAAAGACCATCTCCTCCTCGTCGTAGTATTTGTCACCGACCCGCAACACCCGCGGATGGCTGCCGATCACCTGGAAGCCGCACGAGAGATAGAGCCGCCGGGCGGCGGTCTGGTGGCGCATGACGTGGAGCCAGAGATGATCGAGCTCGAGCCACTCGCGCGTGAGCGTGATGACGACGTCCAGCATGAGGCGCCCGATGCCGCGCCCGCGCGCCTCGGGAGCGATGTACATTCCCCAGATCCGCGCGATGTGGCGCTCCTTGGTGGCTTCCAGACGATAGCAGCCGACGATTCCCACCAGGTGAGGGTCGAAGGCGCCGATCACGATGGATTCGTCGTCTCGCGCGGTGGCGAAGCGCTTCTTCACCTCCGGAAGTGATTCGGTCTCCTCCGGCGTGGCCACGAACGCGTCGGGATGTTCTCGCAGCGCCCGCAGCCGGAGCGCGAGCCAGGCCTCGGCGTCGGCTTCGGTGAGCGCGCGAACCTCCATCCCTCGATCCTACTCCGCTCCTCTGCTAATGTTCGCGCATGTTCGTGGTCGGGATCGACGTGGGCGGCACCTTCACGGACGTCACCGCGGTGGACGGCGCCAGCGGGCGGGTGGTCGTCACCAAGGTGCCGTCACAGCCGAACAACGAGGCCGCCGCCGTCCTGGCGGGTCTCGACGCCCTCGGCATCGACGGCCGCGGCGTGCGCCGGCTCGTCCACGGCACGACCGTGGGAACCAACGCGATCCTCGAGCGGCGCGGGGCTCGCGTGGCCCTGATCACGACCGCGGGCTTCCGCGACCTGATCGAGATCGGCCGAACCAAGCGCAACATCCCCGTGCTGTTCGTGCCGACGTTCGTGAGACCGAAGCCCTTCGTCGAGCGCGCGCTGAGGTTCGAGGTCGACGAGCGCATGCTCCACGACGGCGCGGTGCTCACACCGCTGCACGGCGGCAGCGTCGATCGCGTGATCGACTCGCTCCCTCGAGCGGCGCCCGAGGCTCTGGCCGTCTGCCTGCTCCACGCCTACGCCAATTCCGCTCACGAGCGCGCCGTCGGCGAGCGCTTCCGCGAGCGCTTTCCCGAGGTGCCGGTGTCGCTCTCGTCCGACGTCGTGCCGGAGTACCGCGAGTTCGAGCGATTCTCGACCACGGTGCTCAACGCCTACCTGCAGCCGCTGATGGACCGCTATCTCGCGGGGCTGGAGAAGAAGCTGTTCGAGGCCGGCTACGCCTACGGGGTGCTGACGATCGGATCGAGCGGGGGGATGATGACCGTCGAGACCGCGCGACGGCTCCCGAGCCGCACGACGGTGTCCGGACCGGCCGGCGGTGTGAGCCAGGGCTGCTTCACCGCCGCGCGGGCGGGTATCACCGACTTCATCACGTACGACATGGGCGGCACGAGCACGGACGTCTGCCTCGTGCGGGACGGCCGGCCACTGACGACGACCGATAACCTCATCGCTGCCTTCCCGGTGAAGGTCGCTCAGATCGACATCCGGACGGTCGGCGCCGGCGGCGGATCCATCGCCTGGCTCGACGTCGACGGCGCGCTCCAGGTCGGCCCGCGCAGTGCCGGCGCTCAGCCCGGGCCCGCCGCCTACGGCCTCGGGGGCGTCGAGCCCACGGTGACCGACGCCAACATCGTGCTCGGCAGGATGTCGACCGAGCGCCCGCTTGGCGGCGCGCTCCGGATTCACGCCGACCTCGCCCGGAACGCCGTCGCGGCGCTCGCCGCTCGCCTCCGGCTGGACCGGACGCGACTGGCCGAAGGCATCATCGACATCGCGGTGGCGCGTATGACCGCCTCGATCCGCGAGATCTCGATCCAGCAGGGCCACGATCCGCGCGACTTCACGCTCATCGCCTTCGGAGGAGCCGGCCCCATGCACGCCATCCCCGTCGCCGAAGAGCTCGGCATCCCGCGTGTCCTGGTGCCGAGACACCCCGGGAACTTCTCGGCGCTGGGCCTGCTCGTCTCCGACGTCAAGCACGACGACGTGCGGACCCGCATCGGCCGGCTGCACGAGCGGGTGCCCGCGCTCGAAGCCGCGTTCGCCGAGATGAGCGCGGCCGCGGCCCGCCGGCTCGACGCCGACGGCTTCGACGAGCGGTCGCGGCGCACCGAACGCTCACTCGATCTGCGCTACGCCGGCCAGGCCTTCGAGCTCAGCGTCCCGCTGCCGCCCGGCGCGCTCGATGCGCCGGCGATCATCGCGGACTTCAACGCGCGCCATCTCGCTACCTATGGCCACGCGGACCCCGATGGGGGCGTCGAGGTGGTGAACGCACGGATGTCCACCTACGGCGTCGTCGACAAGCCCGACCCGTCACAGTGGAGCGCTGGAGGTGGCACGGTCGACGACGCACGGATCGCGACTCGTGACGTCTGGTTCGCGGGCCGCGCCGCGCCGACGCCCGTCTACGAGCGCGACCGCTTACCCGGCCTCGCCCGGGTGGACGGCCCCGCGATCGTCGAAGAGTTCGGCGCTACGACCGTCGTCTTTCCCGCATGGCGGGCACGCCTGGCCGGCGCGGGCCATCTCGTCCTGGAGCGCGGCGCGTGATCGACCCGATCACGCTCGAGGTCGTCCGTGAGGCGCTCTCCTCGATCGTGCGCGAGATGCGCGTGACACTCGTGCGCACGGCGTACTCGTCGATCCTGTACGAGGGCGAGGACTTCTCCTGCGTGCTCATGGACCGCCACGCTCAGATCGTGGCGATGTCGCGCGGCCAGGACCATCCGCTCCACATCGTGCCCATCTCGTGGTCGATGAAGGCCGTCCACGAGCGCTTCGGGGACGACATTCATCCAGGCGACATCTTCCTGCACAACGATCCCTACACGGGCGGCACGCACCTCAACGACGTGGCGATGATCTACCCGATGTTCGCCCCGGCTCCCGGAGGCCAGACGGGTGAGCTCTTCCTGTTTCCGGTGGTCCGCGCCCACTGGGGCGACGTCGGCGGCATGAGCCCGGGCAGTCTCTCGGGACGCGCGACCGAGATCTACCAGGAAGGCGTGCGCATCCCCCCGATCCGCATCGTCGAGCGTGGCCGTCCGAACCAGGCGGCGCTCGACCTGATCTTCGCCAACATGCGCGGGCCGCGGGAGCGCGAGGGCGACTTCCGGGCCATGATCGGCACGTGTCGCAAAGCCGCGGAGCGCGTGGAGGCGTTGCTCGGCCGTTATGGCCACGCGACGCTGCAGGCCTGCGTGAGCGAGTTGCTCGATCGCGCCGAGCAACGCATGCGTCAGCGGATCCGCGAGTTGCCGCCCGGCCAGTACGCGTACGAGGCGTACCTGGAGGGAGGCCACGATCAGCTCGAGCCGCTGCGGGTGCGCGCCTCGGTCACCGTGAGCGGTGATCGTGTCATCGTCGATCTCGCCGGCACGTCGCCGCAGACGGCGGGCCCGACCAACGTCGGCCCTGCGATGGCGCCGACCGGCGCCTTCACGATCCTCAAGGCGTTTCTCGATCCGGGCGGTGAGATCAATTCGGGCGCCTTCCGCCCGCTCACCGTCATCGCTCCCGAGGGCACGATCGTCAACGCGCGACGCCCGGCGCCGTGCGGCGGGATGGTCGAGGTCAAGTACTGCGTTGAATCGGCCGTGATGGGAGCGCTTTCGCAGGCGATCGCGGGGAAGGTGACGGGCGATCTCAAGGGCGGCGGCAATCACTGCTACGTCGGTGGGCCGGACTTCATCTTCTACGAGTACCCGGCCGGGGGTACCGGCGGTTGGGACGGCGGCGACGGCAACAACGCCGTGCGCGCGTTCACCGAGAGCGACATCACGACCATCCAGCCCGTGGAGGCCGTCGAGCAGAAGTACCCTCTGCGCGTCGAGCGCTGCGAGCTGCGGCCCGACTCGGGCGGCGCCGGCCACTATCGTGGCGGGCTGGGACTCGTCCGCGAGGTCAGGGTGCTGGCGCCTTCAGCTCAGCTGTCCGTGCTCGCCGAGAAGAGCCTGCTGAGCCCCTACGGTGTCTGTGGCGGCTACGGCGGCGCGCCGAACCGGTTCTACGTCAAGCGCGCTGGAGCCGACGTCGAGCCGTCGCCGCTGCCGGGGAAGGTGAGCGCGTTCCCGCTCGTGCGCGACGACGTCGTCGTCATGGCGTCTTCGGGTGGGGGAGGGTTTGGCGATCCGCTCGAGCGCGATCCCGTGCGCGTGCTCGTCGATCTGGCCCAGGGCGTGGTGACCCCGGCCGCTGCCGCGTCGCTCTATGGCGTCGTCGTCACCGATGGCGTTCTCGACGAGGCCGCCACGGCTCAGCGCCGCCGCGAGCTCGCCGCCGAGCGGGTGATCGCGACGCTCCGGCTCACCAGTCACGACGAGGCGCAAACGCGCATCGTCTCGCTCGATGGAGCAACGGCGCGGAGGCTTGGCGTCACGCGCGGCCACGTCGTGGAGCTCGTGAACCGTGCCGGAGCGCCGGTACGCTGCTGGGTTGGTGCGGTCCGCGATGGGGCATCCCGGGAGGCCGGCGTGTCGCCGATCACGCTGTCGATGCTCGGACGCGTGGCCGGGGACGAGGTCGAGATCAGGAAACTCGCGTCGCCCGTTCAATGAGCATGGCCCTTGCATGACGTTTCGCTCGAGCGTGTGCGCACGCACTTGCAAAGGAGGGTGCTCATGGCGCGGAAGCGAAAGTACGGCCGGAAGGCCAGCTCGATGGTGAAGAGCGCGATGCGGCGGAGGAAGCGCGGGACGCTGACGACCAGCCGGAGCGGCAAGAAGGTGAGGAGTCGCAAGCAGGCGATCGCCATCGGACTCAGCGAAGCGCGGAAGAAGGGCGCCAGGGTCCAGCGGAAGCGAGCGGGTCGGCGGACGCGCTCCTGGACTCGACGCCGCTCAGCGAAAGGCGTCGGGCGGCTGTTTGATCGTGCGCCAGAACTCCGGGTCGTGGCTCGGGAAGATGCGGCCACCGGTCAGCCGTGCCAGCGTCTTCAGCCGCTTGATGGAGTGCATGGCCTGCGTGGGATTCCAGACGACGCCGGGCGGGCGCTCGCCGTCGATGTGCTCCTGCCAGTAGCACGCGTCGCCGGCGAGGATCACGGGGCCCGTCTGCGGCAGCTCCACCAGGAGGGACTGGTGCCCGGGCGTGTGGCCATCGGTGCGCAGCACCGTTACCCCGGGCGCCAGCTCGGTATCGCCGTCGAGCAGGCGCCAGCGCGCGTCGGGCAGGTCGAAGTTCTTCCGGTAATAAAACGGCGCGAAGAACGCCGCCGGGTGGTGCGCATAGGAATACTCGTCCTGCTGCGCGACCAGCTCCGACTTCACGAAGAACCCTGCGCCCCCGGCGTGGTCGTAGTGCAGGTGTGAGATGACGACGAGGTCGACGTCGGCCGCCTGAAGCCCGAGGGTGTCGAGCCGGTGGACGAGCAGGTCCTCCTCGGTGAAGCGCGCCAGCGGGTCGTTGCGCATGAGGCCGGGAACCGCGCGTGGTGAGAGCCCGGTGTCGAAGAGGATCGTGCCGTCGGTGGTCTTCACCAGCCAGCAGGTGACGGGGATCTGCACGCGATCGCCCGAGTATTCGCCGTAGAAGAGCAGCGAGCGCTGGGCGCCCATGAAGCCGTTCTGAAGCGCGTAGAGCTCCTTCACCGCCACGGCGCGCCATCATAACACTGCGACGGGCGGCTCACTCGCGGTCGGCTCACTCGCGCACACCCCCGGCCAGGAGCCCGCGCACCAGCGCGCGCTGGAGCAGCGCGACGACGAGGAGGGGCGGGGCCGAGGTGAGCACCGAGGCGGCGGCCACGTCGGCCCAGGGGATCTCGAACACGCCGGGAAAGAGAGCGAGCGCCACCGGCGCCGTCCGACTCGCCTCGGTCGCCGTGAACGTGTACGCGAAGAGGAACTCATTCCACGAGAGGAGGAACGTCACCACCGCCGCCGACGCGACGCCGGGGGCGGCGGCCGGCACCACGACGTGGCGTAGCGCCTGGAGCCGGCCGGCGCCGTCGACGAAGGCCGCATCTTCCAGCTCGCGGGGTAGCGCGCGCAGGAATCGCGCCATCAGCCAGAGCATCAGCGGCAAGGCGATCGACGTGTGGGCGATGATGACCGCGCCCCACGTGTCGCGAAGGCCGAGCGCCCGCATCGTCAGGTAGAGCGGCCCCACCGTCGCGATCGCGGGCAACGCCGTGGTCATCAAGATTCCGAGCACCAACGCTCGCCGTCCTGGAACCGCCAGACGGGCCAACGCGTAGGCGCCGAGAGTTCCGAGCACGGTGCCCAGAAGGGTCGTCGTCAATGCGATCCCGATGCTGTTCACCAGTGCGCGCGGCAACGGGCTCTGCGTGAAGACCACCGCGTAGCTGGCGAGCGTGGGATGTGAAGGCCAGAGACGCGCGCCCTGCTGGAGTTCCTCGGACGGTGTGATCGACGTCAGGAGCTGCCAGGCGACGGGGCTCGCATAGACCGCCAGCGCGAGCAGCACCAGGAGCTCGCGCCGGTGGCTCACGTCCGCGCCTCGGTGGCCTCGAGCGCACGCACGTGGGCCCACGCCACGAGGGCCACGATAACCAGCACGAGCACGGCCGCGGCCGCGCCGAGACCGAGCTGCAGTGTCTGGAAGAGGTGGCGATAGGCATAGAGGGTCAGTGTCTCGGTGGTCGCCGCCGGCCCGCCGCCGGTGAGGACGTACATGAGATCGAATGCGCGCAGGGCGTCGAGCGTGCGGAAGAGCGCGGCCGTCAGTAACACCGGCGCCAGCAGCGGCAGCGTGATCGTTCGTAACGTGGCGAGCCGTCCGGCGCCGTCCACAGCGGCGGCTTCTCCGATCGCGGGCGGGATGCTGATCAGGCGGGCATACGCGAAGAGGGCCAGGAACGGCGTGGTGCGCCAGACATCCGCGACGATGAGCGCGGGCAACGCGCGGCCGGGGATCCCGAGCCAGCCCGTGGGCTCGTACGCATCGTGGCCAGCGCGAGCGCCGCGGCCACACCGAGGACCACCTCGAGCGCGACGGAAGCGACGGTGAACACCACGGTCACGCGCAGCGCGTTGGCGAAGGCAGGATCGCGAAGGAGAAACGCGTAGTGGCGCAGGCCGACGAACTCGTCGATGCCGAACACCGGCACGCGGCGCTCGAGCGACAGGACGAGCGCCTGCGCCAGCGGATAGAGGGTGACACTCGCCAGCACCGCGAGCGCTGGAGCCAGCAACACCGCCGCGAGGCGTCGTTCGGCCGGGGCTCTCATCGCTCGGGCCGCTCGGCTCCTACTATTGCCATCGGTCGGCAAGGAAGTATTCGAGCTGGAGCCGCGCGGTCGCGAGCGCATCGCGCGGCGGGGTCACGCCGGTGATCGCCGCCGAGAAGGCGGGCTGCATCGTGGCCGAGAGCGTCTGGTACCACGGCGTGATCGGCCGCGGCCGTGCGGCGGCGAAGATCGGTCGCAATGCCGGCTCGAGCAGTTTCGGCTTCGTCGGGTGGAGACCGACCGCTTCGGCGATCGCGAGCTGGGCCCGGTCGCTGGTCAGGAAGCGAACGAGCTGCCAGGCCAGCTCGGGATGATGCGTGGCCCGGTTGATCGCGAGATGGGCGCCTCCGAGCGCACCGCCGCCCGGCAGCGCCGTGACGCCGACACGGCCCCGCACCGCCGACGTCGGCCTCTCGAACAGCCTCCGCGCGTAGGGCCAGTTGCGAAGGAACACGGCGCGCCCGGCGCCGAATTCGCGGCGTGTCTGCTCCTCGTCGGCGCCCGTCACGAGCGACGGGGAGATCCCATCGGTCAGCAGCCGTCGCCGGAAGCCGAGCGCGGCGGCGGCGCCATCGAGATCGACCAGCACTCGCCCGTTCGTCGCGACGAGCTCGACACCGCGCGCCCAGAGCTCCTCGAGCACGTTGACGACGAGTCCCTCGTACTGACGGCCCTGCCAGACGAAGCCGCCGAGCCGGCGATCGGCGGCGCGCTCCATTACCACGCGAGCCTGGTGGGCGAGCTCCTCGTAGCTTCGTGGTGGCGCGAAGCCGCTCGCGTCGAGCAGATCGCTCCGGTAGTAGAGGAGGCCGACGTTCATGACCCAGGGCACCGCCCACACGCGCCCATCCAGCATGGCCGTCGCCACCGTCGCCTCGAAGTGCTCGCCGCGCTCGGCCGCCGGCCAGCGGTCGGTCAGGTCGAGCAGCCACCCCGCGCGGGCGAACTCGGCAGTCCAGATGACGTCGACCATCAACACGTCGAAGCCGGCGGCACGGCCCTCGAGATTGATCACGTAGAATTGATGCTGGACGTCGGCGGTCCACGGCAACGGCTCGTGAGTGACCCGCACGCCCGGGTGCTCACGCTCGAATCCGCGAAGCAGCCGGGGCAGAGGATCGTCCTGGCCTGGCATGCGCGAGTGGCGGAACACGAGCTCGACACCGGGAGGTGCACCGCCACCGCCACAGCCGGCGAAGAGCAGCACGACGAGCGCGAGACCGCCGAGGCGAGCCACCATGGAGTAGAATCCCACCAGAACCCGGCGCAGGCGAGGACAGATCATGGACTTTGCGCTCACCGAGCAGCAGGAGCTCATCCGCAAGGAAGTCGCGACGCTCGCCCGCTCGTTTCCCGCCGACTACTGGCTCGAGAAGGACAAGAGCGGCGACTATCCGTGGGAGTTCGTGAAGGCGTTCGGCGCCGGTGGCTGGCTGGGCATCGTGATCCCCGAAGAGTACGGCGGCTCCGGGCTCGGCGTCACCGAGGCGGCCATTCTCCTCCACGAGATCTGCGCGGCCGGCGCGGGAACCACCGGCGCCTCGCCGATCCACTTCTACGTCTTTCCGCCGATGCCGGTCGTCAAGCACGGCAGCGCGGCGCTCAAGGAGCGCTACCTGCCGGCGATCGCCCGCGGCGACTGTGTGATGTCGTTCGGCGTCACCGAGCCCAACGCCGGCACCGACACCTCGCGCATCGAGACGCGTGCCGAGCGTCAAGGTGATCGGTTCGTGGTGAACGGCCGCAAGGTCTGGAACACGAACGCGCGCCAGGCCACCCACATCCTGCTCCTCGCCCGCACGTCGCCACGCGACTCGGCCAAGCCGTTCGCCGGCCTGACGCTCTTCTTCACGCCGTTCGACCGGACGAAGATCACGGTGCGCGAGATCGACAAGATGGGCCGGCGGGCGGTGGATTCGAACGAGATCTTCATCGACGGCCTCGAGATTCCCACCTCTGACGTCGTCGGCGAGGTCGGGCGCGGCTTCTATCACCTGCTCGACTCCTTGAATCCCGAGCGCGTGCTCACGGCCATCGAGGCCGTCGGGATCGGGCGGGCCGCCATCGAGCGCGCGTCTCAGTACGCCAAGGAGCGCGTGGTCTTCGGCCGACCGATCGGCCAGAACCAGGCGATCGCTCATCCGCTCGCCCAGGCGTGGGCCAAGCTGGAGGCGGCCGAGCTCATCACGATGAAGGCGGCCTGGCTCTTCGACCACGGTCGTCCCTGCGGGGCCGAGGCGAACACGGCCAAGCTGCTGGCCGCCGACGCGGGCTTCGAGGCCTGCGACGTGGCCGTGCAGACGCACGGCGGCTACGGGTACGCGAAGGAGTTTCACGTCGAGCGACTGTTCCGCGAGGTGCGGCTCTACAAGATCGCACCGGTGTCCCAGCAGATGGTGCTGAACTACCTCTCTGAGCACGTGCTCGGCCTGCCCAAGAGTTATTAGGCGTTCGCCCCGGCGTCGTTCCCGTCGCCCAGAGAGGCTGTCGTTGTCTCGGTTGCCCATATATATGGTCGCGATCCGGACCCATGATCGCGATACGGGGCGCCCATCCCGAGCGTGAATCCTGGTTGCGCGGAACCGTCTGATACTGTGAGTCCATGAAGCCGCGGGCGCGCCGTATCGTGCAGATCGTCGCGGTGGCGGCGCTGCTGGGAGCCGTCATCGCCGGCGTCGGCGGCTGGTATCTCCTCGGTGAAGAGCGTAGAACGGGGCGGATCGTCGCCGGAGTCCTCAGCGGCCGCCTGGGAGTGCCTATCGCCGTCGAGCGCGCCGTCACGCGCGGGACCAGTCTGCGGCTGAGCGGCGTGCGTGTCCCCGCCGTCAGCGGTTCGCCCGTCGAGATCGACATCGGTCAGCTCGACATCGAGGGCGGCGTCTTGCCGCTCATTGTGCCGGCCGGCCGTCGCCTCACGATCGTGGCGGCGTCCACGTCGGTCACGGTGCGCGACGGCGTGGAGTCGAAGGACCCTACCGCTGCCATCGAAGCCCTGCGCAGCGCGGCCGCCACGCTGCTCCGGTGGCCGGGCGCGTTCTCACTCCGCGTCGACGGTGGCCAGCTCACCCGCGCCGGCCACACGTTTGCGCTCGAGCTGACCGGAGAGAAGACCACGAGCGGCCTGACGCTGACGCTGGCCCTTCTCGACGCTGGCGCACGAGCCCTCCGACTCACGACGCAGAGCACGGGATCGGCCGACGACGTCGTGGCCACACGGATCGACTTCGCTGCGGACCCGTCACGTCTCACCGGGCTGTGGCCAGCCTCGCTGCCGAAGTCCACGGTGCTGACCGGGAGCGGTGAGGTGCGCCTGGCCCGTGGTGGCAGCATGACGGCGAGTGCGCGTCTCACCGCCGGCGACACGACGACGGCCCCCGTGATCGAATTGACGTCCCACTGGGATCCGGCAAAGGTCGAGCTCGTCGTCACCCGCTACGCGTTCGACTCGGGACGCGATGTCCATCTCGAGGGCGCGGCCACGCTCCCGGCCGATGGCCGTCCGCTGAGCGGTCGCGCCGAAGGCACCATCGACGGCAGCGCCGTCCGCGGGCGCGCCGCGTATGGAATCTCGGACGGCGCGTTCAACGGTGAGGTCACGATCGAGCCGTTCGACGCCCGAAGACTGGCGCAACGGTTGGGAGCGGCGATGTCGACCGAGATCGCCGCGCGTACGCTCGTCTCACGCTTCACCGGTACGGCCCGAGGCCCTCGTCCGGTGGCCAGCTTCGATTTCACGGGCCAGGTGGTCACGACGCCGGCGCTGGCGCATCTTCCGTTCGACGTCGCCGGCACCGCGACGATCGAGCTTGCCTCGGATCGCGCGGCCGCGATCGGCATCGGCGCCTCGACGCTGACGCTCAGCCGCGAGGGCCGCACCATCGGCCAGGTCACGGCGGCGTCACGTCGCGGCGGCCTGTGGCCGATCGAGATCCGCGGCACCGTCGATGACGCATCAGGACTGGCGCCGTTGCTGCCGTTACCGGTGCGCTTGACGGGACGAGCCACCGTCGCCGGAGAGCTCGGCAGCACCAGCCCGCTGGTGTTTCGCGGGACCGTGGAGGCGCAGCTCAGCGAGGCCGACGTCACGGCCGGCGGCCACGTGACGCTCACCGGAATCCGGGCCACCGTGCCCGTCTCATTCGGCGCCGAAGCTGCCGCGGCGGGTACGATGACGGCCGAACGCGTCAGAGCCTACGGCTTCACGGCCACCGGCGTGACCAGCAGCGCGAGGCTGAGCGGTGGGCGCCTGCTGCTGCCCGACATCCGCTACGGCCATTACGGCGGTCAAGGCGGCGGCTGGATGGAAGCCTCCGTGGACGGCCGGCCGACGCCCATGCGCGCGCGGCTCGAAGGCTCGCGCGTCGATCTCGCCGCGCTCGTTCGCGACGTCGGCACGAGCGCCGGCCAGATCACCGGTCACGCCCACTACGTCCTGACCGCTCAGTACACGACCGACAAGGGCTTGGCCGCCGTGGTGCAGCTCGCCTCCGAGGGCGGCGGCGAGGTGAGCATCGAGCCGATCCAGCAGTTGCTCGACTCCGCGGCCGTGCAAGCCGAAACCACCGGGGTCCTGCACCAGACGCTGCAGAACCTGCGCGTCTTCAACTACGAGTCGCTGGAAGGCTCGCTCACCTGGAACCAGGGGGCCGGCCACATCGATTTGTCACTGAAGGGCAAGAAGCGGCTCGGGATCTTCCCGGGGCCGGTGGACGCCATCAACTTCCGGAACGTGCCGCTGACGGTGCTGGCGCGCACACTGACGAGAGGGACGTCGCCATGACTCGCTCGCACTCGATTCCGTGGCTCGCGGTGCTGCTCGCCGGCTGCGTGGCGGTGACGATCAACGTGCAGTTCCCCCAGGAGAAGATCGACAGCGCGGCCTCGAACATCGAGGACCTCGTGCGCACGCCCAAGGACGCGCCGATCGAGCCCGCCCCGACGTCTCCTCGCTCGGAGGGCGGCACGCGCCTCATCAGCCTGTTCGGGCCCACGGTCGTCGAAGCGCAGGCCGTCCCCGACCTCAAAACGCGCACGCCAGAGGTCGTCGCGGTGATCGAGTCGCGCCGCGCCCGGTTCCCCGAGCTGGCCGCGGCGATGACCAAGGGATGCGTCGGCGAGAACACTCTGGGACTGCTGGAGGCGCGGCCCGGCACCGGCTGCCCGGCCACCGTCCCGGCGCTCGTCAGCGCCGAGAACCGTGATCGCATGGTGCTCTACCGCACGCTGGTCGAGCAGAACAAGATGCCGCCCGGTGATATTGCCCGCGTGCAGGCTGCGTTTGCGAAGGCGCATCGCGACAAGGCTTCGCCCGGCGCGTGGGTGCAAGACGACGCGGGGCAGTGGTCGCGGAAATGAGGCCGCCCGAGCCCGGGAGACGAGCGCGACCGCCCAAAATCTTGTCGTTGACAGGGTTTACGGGGCTTTGATACGTCTGAGTTGCTTCGTGTTTCGCGAAGCGGAAAGGTCTATTTGCCCCAGGGGCAGTGGCGGTACCTGAGCGTCCCGCAAGCGCTCGGGGGCCCTTGGCTCGTTTCTAGTCCCTTTTCACTAGGTTCCTCACCCCCCTCCGATTCATCCTCGTATCTACCGATCACCACCCAAGGGGAGCAACTGTGTGCTCCGTGGAATGGCGGCCGATGACCCAAGAAAACGAAAAAGGCAAGGTTCTCATCGTCGATGATGCGGGCGAGGTCGTGGTGCTGTGCGTCAATATGCTCCAGACGCTCGGGTACGTCGTGAAGGGCGCGCATCGCGGCGCGGCCGCGCTCGACCTGCTTCGTAAGGAACCCTTCGATCTCTTGATCGTCGATTACAAGATGCCCGACATGAACGGGTTCGAGGTCTTCGAGCAGGCGCACGATCTCCGTCCCGACATGGCGTTCATGCTGCTCACTGGCCACGGGACGTCCGACGTCATGGACGACGCCACCGCGATGGGCTTCCACTCGATTCTCCTCAAGCCGTTCACGCGCGAGCAGTTGCGGAAAGCGGTGGAGGAAGCCCTGGTGGAGCGCGGATGAGCGCGGTCCACGGCGTGCACGGCGTGCGCTCGGCCATGGCGGGCGGCGCGGACTGGAGTCTCCAGCGCGCGCTGACGGTCGGCTACGGCGTCGTGTACGACTACATCTTCGACCGCTTCGCGCCCTACCAGTCGCTGAGCGGCGAAGTGCTGGCCTGTGTCAAGGCGGGCACGCCCGCCGACACGCCACGCCGCGACGTGCGGGTGCTCGACATCGGATGCGGTCCCGGCAACATCACGCTGCTCCTGGCCGAGGCCGGCTTCTCGGCTCTGGGTGTCGATCCGTACGAGCCGCTCATCGAGCTGGCGCGCGAGAAGCGCCGGGCCAAGCAGCTCGCCAACGTGGCCTTCCAGCACGCCGACGTCGCCACCGGCGACCCGCGTTGGGACGGCGCGTTCGATCAGGTGGTCAACGTCCACTCGCTCTACGCCCACCCCCGGCCGGTCGAGGTGCTGCAGCTGGCCTGGCGGGCGCTCAAGCCGGGTGGCCGCGGAGTGTTCGTCAATTTCACGCGCCGGGTGCCGCTGGCCGCGACGTTTCAGGCGATCCGCCGGCGCGACGGTCTCGGCAGCGCGATGCGCTGCCTGCGCTGGGTGCTTCCCAACGCGATTTTCGAAGCGATCCGGCGGCCGATCGGGCCGCACTACTGGCCGGAAGCGGAGTTCGAGGCGCGTCTGCGCAACGCCGGCTTCACGGTGCTCGATCTCCGAAGAACGTTCTTCGACGACGTGAGTCTGCTGGCCTGGGTACGCAAGGATTCCGATCAGGAAGGTGGGTGACGACGGCGGTTGGCTACAGGTGAGGTGATTTCTGGAGAAATCTCTCATGTCATCTTTGGAGAGCAGTGACTTGGTGCTCGCCGCACATTCCGGCGAGAGGTGAGGGGATGACGCATGTTCAGTGAACATTGGCGAAGTCGATTGTTCAGTGTGTGGTTGGCCCTGGTGGCCGTTCTGATGGTTCTGGTTCTGCCGTTGCCGGCGCGGGCCGAGACTCCGGTGGCGCGGATGACGCTCTATGAAGTGAACGAGGCGCTCCGGTTGAAGGCCGTGCGCCACGACGACACGTCCGAGCTGAAGCGCCGGTTGGCGCAGGCCTCGCTGCTGGGCACCGACGTGGTGGCGGTCGGCCCGAAGTCGGTGTTCGTGACGGGGGCCTTCGTGAAGGCCGACGCGTCGTCGGCCGTGGACCTCGGCACCGGGCACGGCCCCGTGAAAGGCACGATCCAGCTCCTGACCGACATCGATCCGAACCGGAATTCACTCGACACGCTCCTGGTCACGGGTGAGATCGACATCCGGGGCGACCTCGATTTGACCACGGCGAGCGTCACGGCCACCGCGCCCATCACGGGCACCTGGCGGGCCGAGTATCGCCGTGAGCGGGGCAACTACCGCGGGGTGTTCCTCATCCCGTTCAACATGAACGGGACGTACTACTACCAGAATCCGGCCGATGTCATCCCGGGCTTCACGTGCAAGGGCGCGGTGGACGACTTCGGGCCGTGGGGCAAATTCTGTCGGGTCGACAGCACGGAGTTCGTGCTGGGGATCCCGTTGACGAAGGCGTTGTTGTTGTTCTCGAAGTGATTGAGGAGTCGGGGAGGCGTGAGCACGCCTTCCCGGCGTTCCTCGTGGGCGGCCCTCACGGGCTGCGTGACGACCTCAACCGGTGAGAAGGGAATGACGATGATCGGCGGTGTTCATGTTGGTCTGGTCGATCCGTGCAGGCAGTGAGCGCGCCAGCGCTGGCCCGCGCGTACGCACCGGCGGCCCCGTGGCCGCGACGTGTGGGCGTCGTCGATCGGGGCCGAA
>WNGQ01004474.1_pt1 | contig 21023 bp, 21 predicted proteins | sample 5407661 | NCBI WGS metagenome assembly WNGQ01 (sample SAMN13153382, study PRJNA577476) | soil metagenome | isolation source: 60 cm soil or saprolite under Garry oak tree replicate 2 | place: USA:California | collected 2016-06-15 | reverse complement strand
GAAGAGACCACGCAAAAATATGAGTCTCTTTTTTCCGAACTTCTGGGCAAAAACGGCAAACTTACTCGGGCGATGGGCAACCCATGATCAGGTTGTCGAGCGGGAAAAGCGGGTCTCGCCGCGAACGTCATGGCGATCAGGAGCTTCGCGGCGTTAAAAAAGTCATCACGCGGCTTTTCCCGCATAAAAAAGTTCACGCCGTTTTTGCCGCATATCAAAGTCAATCCGCAGGCAGACTGCGCGGATGATTATCAAGCCAGCGGACCAGTTCGCTGTCGCTGATTCTGCGATGCGCTTGGATCCATTTTCGCTTTTCCTTGATCGATTCGCGTTCCCGCCAGAACAAGCCCAGCCCCGAGAGCAATCTCCGGTTGAAGAGCACGCAGTATCCGAAAATCAGCAAGTCGCGCGCGGTGACGGGAATCAGCAGGCGCAAGTACAAACCAGCGGAGATATTTTTTGCGCGCATGAGAAAGCGATTCTTGATGGAATGCCGATTGATCTCGTCCGGGAGTTGCCGGAAGCGCTCCGGAGTCACTCGCCGCACATGCCAGGCCACGGCCTCCGGCACGTATAAGCAGGACCAGCCCATCAACTGCGCGCGCCAGGCCACGTCCGCGTCTTCGCGGTAGGCAAAGAAGTCCTCATCGAAAAATTCGCCTCCCACCGAAATATCCTCGACCATTTCTCGGCGGTAAAGAGCGGCGGCTCCGGTCGCGCCAAAGACGTATTCCCGCCGCCCATATTGCCCGCGATCGGTTTCGTCGCTCCCGCGATCCAGATGGCGGAGATTGCGAAGGAAATAGATTCCCGTCGAATCGATCACGTTGCTGCGCTCGTTGGTCGCGCCGGGCTTCCAGCGCAGCAGCTTGCCGCACAGAGCGCCGATCTTTCGTTTGCTCGGGCTTTCGCCCGGGTCTCCACTGCCCGCCGGCGCCAAGAGCCCCGCGGCCGCTAATAACGTCGATAGGAAATCGGGCTTCAAGATCACGTCCGGATTCAGGGAGAAGAGCCAATCGCCATGCGACTGCGCCATGGCCTGGTTCTGGCCCGCGGCAAAGCCGCGATTCGCATCGTTATAGACCACGCGCAAGCGAGTCTCGGACTTCCCCGCACACCCCCGCTCGAACTCCTGCCCGAAGTTTCGGAGGATCGCCCGCGTGCCGTCACTCGAGGCGTTGTCTACGATAATGATCTCCCGGTCCGCATAATCCTGCTGCAAAACCGATTCCAGGCACGTTTTGAGAACACTTGCGGAGTTGTACGTGGTGATGAGAATGGAGACCATCGCATCGTTGCCGCGTAAAAGCGGCACAAGGCATACTTCGTTTTAAGCCGCCCTTAAGGGCGGCGCGAAAGTCTACTGAAAACCTCCTCCCCCCGGCAACTTTCTTATGCGGCACAAACGGCGTAGGTTTTGTTAACGCGGTGGCCCGCCTAAAGGCGGCCGCTACAAACTGCACGCCCCCGCCACTTTTCTGCAAGTGTTCATTCTATAGGGACCTTAAGTGTTGAAATTCGGCAAGTGTTCATTCTGTGCGAGTTGCAGGCGCGTTCCGCGCATGTGTTCATTCTGCGAGAGTTGTGAATTCGGCGGCGACGCGGCATGAACTTCGTTAACGCGCGAAAGCTCCTGATGGTCTTTGTCAACGCCGCGAAGCTCATCCTGTGGGTAGACGTTCGCGGCGGGACTTTCGCGCGAAGAGCTAAGCGGCGAAAGCGCGACTTTTTTATGCGCCAAAAGCGGCGTGACTATGTTGACCGGCGGTGCCGGAGAGATCCCTCGCTCCGGTCCGTCGCTCGGGATGACGATGCTGGTCGCATCGTCAGCTTGGGCACACGAGGCGGGCGCGGCGTGGACTTTGTTAACGCGCAAAAGCTCATCCTGTGGGTAGACTTTTGCGCGCCCCACAGGGGCCCCACTGTTAACGCGCGAAAGCTCCTGATGGTCTTTGTCAACGCCGCGAAGCTCATCCTGTTGGTAGACGTTCGCGGCGGGAGTTTCGCCCGCAAGAACGCGCATGGCGGAAATGGTTCGCAGCAAAAGCTGGGCCAGATGGCCGAAGGTGGCGGCTTCCTGGCGAGAAATGCGCCTTTGCGCGAGCAGGCGAAACACCTGGGCGAGGGCGCGGTTCACGCCGGCAGCGGTAGTGAGGTCGCGGCAGGCGGAATAGAGTTCGGGAAGGTCGAGTGCGGCGCCGACGACGTTGCCTCCGGATACCGGATCGCCGAACAACTGATCTTCTCTTTCGGCGTGGAAGGGGCAGCGCGAGGGATGAATTTCGGAGCGAGCCATGCGGCATTGGCGCCCGTCAGAGAACGTGAACTGGCAACGCTCGGGTAATGGGTTGGTGTCTATGAAGCCGTTATCGCCGCGAAGCTCCGGAGAGGTCCCTCTCTCACGTTGTTCGCTCGGGACGACCATCCTGGTCGGATGGTCGAATTGGCAGCGGTCGGGCAATGGGTTGGGAGAAGTTTCCGGGCGGACGTTGTTGACGCGCGAAAGCTCCTGATCGCCATGACTTTCGCGCGAAGAGTTCGTCGGGAGATCGGCGCGATGCAGATCAGCGGGATTCTCGATGAAAAAAGGAAACGGCGGGACTTTGTCACCCGCAAAAAGCGCATCCTGTTGGGGCAAGGAGGCGGAAAAGCGGTGTTGGGGATTGCTTCTTGTACCGTGTTCATGCGCGATGTTACCATAGAAGTACACAGGCGTCAACGTATTTGTTTACGGATAGATTATTCGAATGAAGGGACGATTATTCGAACGAATTGCGCGGAAGGGGGATATTTAGAACTTCATTCGAATAGCACGGGGATGAACTGTTCGAATGCGATTACTTGGGTTGGCGGCGGTGGCGTCGTGATTGCAGAATGCCCCGTTTGCCGGGGGCATCAAAGATGGCGTAATTCCTGGCCCATCTTGCGGATGATGTACTGCCAGGTCTGCTAGATAATCTTTCAGTGATGAAGGTCTAATTATTCATATACTGCCCGGCGAGGCCGTTAAATTCCTGAATCGTCTTGCACTTGGCACTTCCAAACTCACAGGTGATGACTTCATCTCTGGTTTCGACCTTCGGCTTGAAGGAGATATAGTGGTTTTCTGCAAAATTCCCATACTTCGAATTCTCGTAAACATCCCAGACAGTCATGTCATTTGTCCATGTGCCGTCCTTGCCCACGTCGTAGTGATACTCGACTAGGATAAAGCACTTGTTCATCGACCGATTATAGTGATTGGTGAAATCCAACAGGATCGTATCCTTATCCGTCGCCCAGTTCTCTTTGAACCGGGCCTTCGCATCCTTCGAGCACTTTGCCTGGAGGTCATAGTCTGCCGTATTGCGATTCTTCTCCACTTCTGCCTTGAGCTCCTGATTCGCCTTCTCCAGATTCGCGATTCTCTGGTCCTGGCCCCGGTCGCATCCGACGACGAGAATCATTGCCGCCGCCGCGAGGAAACGTACGCGCATTTAATCACCCACCAAAATTGTGTGAGGCAATGTACGCCATCAGGATATGGGCAGGGAAGCATTCTTCTAGGTACAATACTGACGAAAGCGGGAACTCCCGCTAGGAGCGTGAGCCATGACTAAACTCGTGGCCTACCTAGTGAAAGAGTCCTGCCGCCAATTGCGCGGGTAGTGAACAGGACCAATGAACCGCTGCCGAGCTACGGTTTTCGCTACCCTGCCATTGACTCATGAGCAATGCACCGTTGTCCGTTAGGTACGCTGCCGCGGAGACCCACTCTGCGAGAACGGCGAATTTGGCGGGGCCAGTTGGCAAACTCGGTCGTAGGGAAGGTTCCACAATCGCGGCAATGCATGGCTGTGACGGAATTGAACCCCGCCGTTAAGGGGCCGGGCGACTCACAAGGTCAAGCGGCCCTGAAAGCTTTTGTTCCGAAGTTCGGGACGGGTGGCCCATAGAAGGTAACTTGCGTTTCATTCGAGGGGCAGCGTAGCATTCCGGCAATGGACGGGTTTGGAGGTTGGGTGCCGCACCCTTCGGTTTCAAGGGTGCGGTTTCTTTCATGCGGAATCCTCTGCGGCGCTATTACGGACGCGGGGATCTTCACTTCGTGACCTTTAGCTGTTATCGGCGGCGGCCATTGCTGGGCACGCGGCGGGCGCGAGATCGTTTTGTCAAAATTCTGGATCAGGTGCGCTCGCGATTCGGATTTCGGCTCATCGGCTACGTGGTCATGCCCGAGCACGTGCACCTGCTGATCAGCGAACCGAAAACGGCCAATCCCTCGAAAGCTCTGCAAGTGCTCAAACAGAAAGTCTCTCGCGAGTTGGGCTCAAAACCCGCACCCTTGAAAGCGAAGGGTGCGGCACCCGCAAAGCCTTCTCGTCCCAGCGACCCACCCGTCCTTTCCTTTGAATTGGTCGGCTCCGGGGCGCAGGGACTCCATTTTTGGCAGCGGCGCTTTTATGACTTCAATGTATGGAGCTCGGGAAAGGTGCGTGAAAAATTAGAATACATGCACGCCAACCCCGTGAAGCGAAAATTGGTCGAGCATCCGGAACACTGGCCGTGGAGCAGTTGGTCGCACTATGAAAACGGCAAGGAGGGTCTGATTCCCATAGACTCCGCCGCGGGGGAAGAAATAAAGGTCAAAGCCCGCACCCTTGAAAGCGCCCTTCGAGGCTCAGGGCAAGTAGGGTGCGGCACCCACAAAACCTTCTCGCCTCAAGGATGACCACCCGCCCAGGATGGCGGTACGTGCCTCAACCCGCGGCCTGCATCCTGATCGAGACACGCCGAAGACGGAGGCAGGTCAGGGCGAAAATCGTTCCAGGAGATTTTCATCCCGCTGGTAGCTGATATCATCGAAAGCAGCGGCCACGCCGTACCAGCCGACCTTCTCCGCTGGTTCGGTGCGAGTCACATGAGCCGCGGCGCTCATGCGCACTGTGGCTCGCGCAAGAGGTTGACCAATCAGTTGGACCTCCAGTTCGATGGGCGTGCCGGCATCCATGCGAAGCGGCGAAAGAAAGAAAAGGCCGCTCGAACTGATATTTGCCGTTTGCAAGGAGTATTGCTGGGTATGGCGTTGTCCGGCTACCCGCTCCAAGTGGAGCGGCAGGGAGAGCCGGGCGCGGGCGTAGGCCCGCCGTTCGCGAGCGCGACCCACCGCATGCGTGGGCACGCGCTTGATCCCCCGCGGCCGATTGGGCCATTCCGTATCCGCGGCACGCGCGGGAGCAGATGGAGCTTGTGGATCCTGAACTACCGATCCGGCCGAGCCTGCGGCTGGGGCAGGCCGAGACATGCGCATAGTTCCCCCTTTAGGGATTAGGGATGCGTTTCCGGCGCTGCTGGCGAGACTATGCCCCCGCGTTGATCGGAGGTCAACGAATTGCGGGCGATAGGCGTACCAATGTGTAAACTTCTTTCTGAACTCCGGGCAGAAGGGTTCGGCGCGATTTGAACGCAAGAATCGGATAGCGGCGGTTAGGCCAAGAATGTATTTTGGGGACATGAAACAGAGCACTCAGATGGGGATCGAGAATCAGCCGACAAAACGCGGCGGCGCGCCAAGGCTATCGGAACGCCGATTCTGGCGCGCTGTCGCGGCGCGCGACCGCCGATACGACGGAACGTTCGTCTATGCGGTTCGCTCCACCGGGATTTATTGCCGCCCATCGTGCCCATCGCGCCGCCCGCGACGCGAGCGGGTGCTGTTTTTTGCGGCGCCCGACGCCGCGGAGCGCGAGGGATTTCGGGCGTGTCGCCGTTGCCATCCGCGGGGCGTGCCAGGAATGGCGGAATCGCATTTAATCAGGCAAGCCTGCCTTCTCATGGAGCAAGACTCCGGCGATCCAGTGCGGATTGCGAGTGTGGCACGCCAGATGGGCATAAGCCCTTTTCGGCTGCAGCGAATGTTTCGCCGCCTGGTGGGGATCAGTCCGGGCGCCTATGTTCAGTCGGTTCGCCTGCGGCGTTTCAAGACACTCTTACGCGAGGGTAACGACGTGACCAACGCACTATACGAAGCCGGGTATGGTTCATCAAGCCGTCTATACGAACATTCCAATGGGCATTTGGGCATGACTCCCGCTACCTATCGGCGCGGCGGGCGGGGCATGGAAATCGGCTATACCACCGGGCCTAGCCGCCTCGGGCGGCTGCTCGTGGCCGGTACCGTTAAAGGCGTCTCGGCGATTTATGTGGGCGATTCCGAGGAGCGCTTGGAAGCAGCGCTTCGCCGCGAGTACCCCGCGGCAAACATATCGAAAAATCCCGCTCAGGTTTCGCAATGGCTCCGGCAGCTCGTACGGCACCTCTCCGGCCAGCAGCCGGATCTGGATTTGCCTCTGGACGTCAAAGCCACTGCATTTCAGCGCCGGGTTTGGGAAGCACTGCAACAGATTCCCCGCGGCAGGACGCGCAGCTACACCGATATCGCTCGCGCCATTGGGCTGCCCAAGGGCCAGCGCGCGGTGGCACGCGCGTGTGCCACCAACCCAGCGGCGATTTTGATTCCCTGCCATCGCGTGGTGCGGGAAGACGGAGGCTTGGGCGGATACCGCTGGGGGATCAAACGCAAACAGGCGCTGCTGGCCGCTGAGGCGCAAAAAGGCGCACGCGCAAAATCGAGCTGAAGTGAGGCTGGGGCTGCCCGCTAATCTTGCGGCTTAACCCGAGTGACGCCCTTGGGCCATGCCGGGCGGAAACGCGCATCGGAGATGGGAACATTTCGGGCGACATTCAGATAGCGAATGATCGAGTAATCTCCCGATCCGGTCTCGTAAAATTGCTGCTGGGCGGGAAGCCAGTTTGCTTCATTCAGCCAGAGCTCGATCTTCGAGATTTGCTTGCGCACGTCGTCGGAACGCGGCGTCAGTTCCAGACGCACCACCTTCTGGCCGTTCAAACTGTCTTCCCCTTGCAGCGTTATGAGATAGCTCTTTTTGAGGCTTTCGCCAGAGGTGCCAAAGCCCAAGAGGAGAAGCTGATCCACCAGATCACGGTGTTTGCTGAGATCGTACTCCTCGACACGGCGGATTTTCGGAGTGTAAACGTAGATGCGATCGCCGTCACGTAAGATGGTTTTCTGGTCCGGAGAGATCAGATCGATGCGCATCCTGCCGTCGCGGCGGACTTCGATCTGACCAGACTCCGTGGAGCGGTCATTGACGACCACGGTCACCTTAGTACGCTCAATACTGGCCGTGAGGCTTTCAAATTGATTTTGCTCGCGATCCATTTGCTTGAGAACGTCGTCCAGCGCCAACGGGCCGGCGGCCAGCCCGGAAGGGAAAATGGCGGACCCGGCGAGGACCAGGAACACGAACGCGGAGCAAAATAGGAATCGATAAGTTCTCATTTAGAATGGCGCCGACCTTTCTTGCGCATGCTAACACAACGTATAAGATGAGCTGCGCTGACGCGCAGTTTCTCATTTCTTAACAGATACGCTCAAGCATTTCGTCGCGCCGGATCTCAGGGTTTGATGGAGACATCGTAATAGGCGATCGACCCGTCATCCGCCCGGATCGGCTGGATTCTGACGATCTCAAAACGGCTCTTCTGCAAGGTCTCCACGTTTCGACTCACGGCTTCGTGTAGTTCGTGCTCCAGCTCGGATTCGGGGACTTTCGCCGAGGAAAGCAGCAGTTTGGCGCTGACGCGATAGGTTCTGGTGCCACCCCTCAGATCGGCATCTCGAAGCTCCACCAGGGCGGCATCGCGGGCCGGCCCGAGGGGCGGCTGGTCGTGAAACCAGGAGCGCGGTGACAAGAGAACAAAAACGACAATGACGGCGACGGCGATGTCGTAGGGCCAGGTGCCCCGCTCGAAGGACCAGAAGACGGTTCGCAGGAAGATGCGCCAAATCGTCCGCATAACTCAGTCGGCCGGTGCGCCGTCTACGATGATGCCGTCCCGCATGTGCACCACGCGATCGGAATAGGCTGCGGCTTCCGGATTATGTGTGATCATCACGATCGTTTGGCCGAGCTCGTGATTGAGCTGGCGCAGCATCCCCAGCACATTCTCCGAGTTCTTGGTGTCCAGGTTACCTGTGGGCTCGTCGGCCAGCAAGATTTTGGGCTCGTTGATAATAGCCCGGGCGATGGCCACACGCTGCTGCTCGCCTCCCGAAAGTTCCGCGGGCCGGTGGCGCAGCCTTCCACTGAGCCCGAGCAAGCCGGAGACGACCTCGAAGCGGTGCGGATCGAATCCATCGCCGTGAATATGCTGGGCGATGGCGATATTGCCGAAAGCGTCCAGCGTCGGCAGCAGGTTGAATCGCTGGAAAACAAAACCAACTTTGTGGCGCCGCAACCGGGTACGCGCCGCATCGCCCATTGCGGCAAGATCGTTTCCGTCGACGAGTACCCGCCCTTTGGTCGCTTGAGCCAGCCCCCCAATCACATAGAGCAGAGTAGATTTACCACATCCTGAGGGTCCCATGACCGCGACGAATTCGCCCGGCAGAACGTCAAAATTCACGCCCCGTAATGCCGGAACCTGGACCTTGCCTGAGCGATAAGTCTTCCAGAGATTTTCCGTCCTGAGTATCGGCTCCACTGCCTTCCCTAGAGAAATGGCGCCACTGAATGAAAATATTCTAGCCGGAGTGGGCGCCGCAACCTAGCGATTTAGCCTCTCGCGTTCGAAGGCGTCATTCGCAGGCCAGCGCTTCGACGACATCTTTGCGGCTGGCGAGCCATGCGGGATAAAGAGCGCCGAGCATCCCGCCGCCTACGGCGATCAGCGCGGCGCGCATGATCCAATCGGCTGTGATGAGGATCGAGAGTGTGGGAAAAGCGGAGAGAAAAAAGGCGCGGGCGAGGTAGCTCAGGCCGATTCCGAAAAGAATCCCCGCGCCACAGATGGCCCCAATTTCGCTGAGCAGCGCCTGGACAATGTAACCCTTGGAGGCGCCCAAGGATTTGAGCACGCCGATATCGCGAGTGCGCTCCACAACGGAGCTATACATGGAAAGGAAAATCACCAGAAATCCGATGGCTACGGCAAGCGCAATCATGCTGCGCACGAAGGCGTCCAGACCAGGAAGGCTCGTGGAAGTCATCAGCGATAAGAAATCCTTGAGCGGCCGGATTTCATAGCCCTGCAGGATGGCCTTCATCTGGTCCATAACCGCGGCAGTATGGCCGGTGCGGGTGCACTTCAGGAAAAAAATCGAAGCTTTGTCCCGGGCGCCGGAGAGTTCCTGCAAAGTGGCGAGCGGCACGAAGATGCGGGCGCCTTTTCCGTGTTCCACGATACCGGCGACGTGAAAATCGTGCTCCAGCATGCGCAACGTCTCGCCGACTTTGATGTTCTTGGAGCGCGCCGCCCAATCATCCACGAGCAAGTCATCCGGGCCATCCATATCGCGCCCTTGAAGAAAGACGAAGCCGCCGGAGACCGCGCGAAAGCTTTCCGGATCGATACCGTAGACGATGTCGATGCCCCCGGTGGAATTGAACTGCAGCAGAACCGGAGCGACCGCTTGAACGTATCGCAATTGCCGCAAGCGGTCGGCGATACGGATGGGCATTGGCGCGCCGTTGAAGGCGAGGAATATCGATGCCGAAGGGGGCTGCAGCATGATATCTGCGCCCACGCCTTCGATGCGCTTGGCCGTTTCCTGCATCATCCCGCTGGTCAGGCCCACGATGATTATGACCAGAGCGACCTCGACGCTGACGGCCAGAACGCTCACCATGGTCCTCAGCGGCCGATGCAAAATATTCGCCAAAATAAAGCGCCCGATCACGGTTGGGGCTCCTGCTGCCCCGCGCCCAAGTTTACAAGTTCGGTGCCGGCCGGCTGCATGAGGCTGAAACGATCGGCCGGGATTCCGGTATTGAGGGCCAGCTTGGTGATGACTAACGAGAGCTGATAATCCTGCTGCGGCCGCGCGATTCGAAATGTGCGCGGAAAGACGAGCGGAGTCGCTGCCGGATTGCCGCTCGGCGCTGCTGGCGCGCCGTTTTCCTGGGGATTGGGGGGCGGCACGTCCTGCCAATCCGCATAGCTGATATCGGAATCGAGTCTTCCGGCAGGCCCATAAATTTGGAGTCGGGAGACCCGCAAATCCGATCGATCGAACCAAATCTTGCGCGCAATTTCGAGCCCGGAGCCGGTACCGCGCAAGGCGCTCAGAACATAGTAGCGCGCCGGTGGCGCTTCAACCTGTTCCAGCACAACGGGCTCGCCTGCGCGGATTGGTGTCCAAAAAAAAGCATCCAGAAGGTGCTGAGGCCGGAGATTTTCGATGGGATTTTTTGTGGCGCGTTCCAGTTGGGTGGGTCCCACCAGGAATTCGTTCTTCGAAGGAATAAAGATGCGGAAGGTCTGACCGTCGCTCACCATGTCAAATATGTTGGTGGCGACGACGGGCGCCTGTCCGATGACGCGAATCATGGCCGGCCTCGCGGCCAATACGAAGCCGCCCACCTGGTGGTACTCGTGGATTACCCCGCTATACGTGGAACCCGCCGTGGGACTCATCTGCACGGAAGCATTCAGAGTACGCACCGCGTTGGCCTGCCGGTTATAGGAATCGACAAGCTGCGCCTGGTCAGCCTCCAAGGCCGGCCGAATGGCATTTTGCGGAACGGCACGCTTCTGGCTAACCGCACATCCCACGAGCGCCAGCGAAAGCAGCACAAGCTCAGCGAAGCGGAATCGGATGAGAGGACGTTTCAGTCGCTTCTCCCTCACGTGCAGCAAAGCGAAAAAAGTATCAGGCCGCCGATATATGGTCAATGCGGAGCCGAAGGCGAGGTGCTAAGCCGGACGGGTAACTTCCACCTGCAAATTCTCCAGGGCGCCTCGCGCGCGCCGGATCACTTCCGAAGCCCAGAGCTGGTTACTCAAAACCGTCAGAAATCCGCCTTCAAAATCGCACACGCAACAAAACAGATATTGCGGGAAGGCGGCATGATAAGCGTCCACCCCGCGTTCAGCCAAGGCGCCTTCCACCCATGCATCACCGGCGAGCAGCGGGGCGCCGGCGCGCACCCCAAAGGTCTGGCCCGCAAAACGCTCCAATAGCGGCTGAAGCTGGGCGTGTTCGGGTTGAGGTATGACGATGGCATGGGCGTTTGGCTCGCGAAAGGCGATCGTTCGCCGGCAACAAAAATCGCGCACGCGCTCTAAATGAGCGAAAAAATCGATGGCCCAAGGCTGTCCGGCGGCAAGCGCAGGCAGGAGCGCAGCCCAGATGCCGGCTGCTTCGCTTCCCGTCACCGGCTCGCGGGTTTCCGGCTGGAGGAGTTCCAGCCCGACGGCGCGCACATCCGCGCCCAAATCGAGCGCCTCGATCTCCAGCCGGTATCGGTGCTCCACGTATTTTGGCTACTCCTCGATGGGAGAGGCATCCTGGCCAAAACGGCGCTGATATTCGGAGGATTGTTTGCGCAGATCCAGCCAATCAAAGAAGGCGTCAGGCGTTTCCAGCCAGATTCGGAACCACTCGAGAATTTCCTGCTTCTGATCGCGTTTGTGCGCGTCGACGCGCGGGTTGCGGGCGATCATTTCGGCCCGGCGCCGGCCCAGCCGGGCCACCTCCAGCACGCGTTCGGCCGCCGCGCGCTGGCCTTCGGAACGGAACTTGCGCCAAAGCTCATCGAGGCGCATCAAGCATATTTCCGCCTCTTCCAGAGTCGCAAAATGGAGAAGGTCACGGAATTCCTCTTCATACTGGTCCTGTGTATCGGCCTGAGTGGCCAATACGACGCGCAGCCCGGCTCCGGCGAGAACTTCGGTGATGTAGTCGGGCGAGGTTTTCCCCGACGTTCCCAACTTGACGACGAGTTGCCGCCGAATCTGTTCTACTTCCGCGGGCGTGAATTTCTCCAGTCCGAGACCTTCGGCAATCTGCAGAATGGCCTGTTTTTTCGTCTCCGCGGCATGCCCGCTCATGGGAGCCTCTGGGGCGGCGACGAAATAGAATCGGGGCGCAGCGGCGTTGCCGAGGTGCTTGCAGGGGCAGCATGGCGCTGAGCTGCAAGCCTTTGGCGGTAGAGAGCTACATTGCGATTGTGCTCGGCGAGCGTCTTGCCGAAGAAATGGCCTCCTTCGGTATTGGCGACGAAGTAGAGATAATCGCTTCCGTCAGGGCCGAGCGCGGCTTTCAGCGATGCGGTACCCGGGTTGGCAATGGGACCAGGGGGAAATCCGATATGGCGATAGGTGTTGTACGGCGAATCAAAGGGCAGGCTAGTTGCAGCCAGGCTTCCATTGTAGTTTCCAGCCAATTCGAGTGCGTAAACGACGGTTGGATCGCACTGCAAGGGCACGCGCCGGTGAAGGCGATTGATGAAAACGCCCGCGACCAGGGGCCGTTCTTCTGGTTTGGGAGTTTCGCGTTCGACGAGAGAAGCGAGCGTCACGACTTGCCGGAGCGGCAGGCCTGAAAGATTGGGCTGCTGGGCGCTAATTGCCGCCCATTCCTGGCGGAAGTGAGCCACCATCGCAGCCACCATCTGTTCACCAGACGGATGGCGGGGGAATTCGTAGGTTGCCGGGAAGAGAAAGCCTTCCAGGCTGGGCGCTCCCGGAACAAGATCGCGTATCAGCGCGGGATTGCGAGCCGCGTTCAGGAAATTCTCCCGGCTGGTGAAATTCTCGCGCTGCACCAGATCGGCGATGTCAAACATGGATAAGCCTTCCGGTATGACCAATTCCCGGACGTAAACACGCCCGTTGGCAATCGCGTCAAAAACCTGGAAGGTCGCGACGGGATGATCGAAAAAATATTCTCCGGCCTGCAAGGTGCTTCGTGAGCGCCAGCGGGACAATCCTTCAAAAACCCACCGGCTGCGCACGACTCCGTCATTGGCGAGCAGGCGCGCAACCGCACGCCGGGAAGCACCATGAGGGACATCCACGAAAACGCCCTGGGATGGGAATTTCTGATAGGGAAGAGAGAGTGAGGCGGCGACCCACCCAGCCAAGAGCACGGCTGCAAGGAAGAGAATGGTAACGGCTCGACGCATATTGTCCTAGGCCGTCCTGCCCGTGCGATTCAGGTAATCACGCAGGATCACCGCAGCGGCCAGCTCATCGAGCCTGTGCCGTTTGCGGTTGTGAGACCGAGACTTTCGGGAGGCGGCCTGGGTAAGCGCCTGTTCCGCTTCCCAACTGCTCAGCCGCTCGTCGAACAATTCAACGGGAACGCCTAGATCCGAGCGAAGGCGTTCGGCAAACCGGGATGCTTCCGAGGCCATTTCGCCGGGAGTGCCACCGAGCTGTAAAGGCCAGCCAACCACGACGAGGCTAATTTCCTGTTCGCGGCAAAAGCGACGCAGCCGAGCAAGATCGTGCCGCCGGTTTGAGCGATTCCAGGTCGCCAAAGGCCGGGCGGTCAGGCGTAAGGGGTCCGATACCGCCAGGCCCAGGCGCCTTCGGCCGTAATCGATGGCTAACACGCGCCCGGCGCGCGAATCCGTAGCCATTTGGGACGCAAACACGGACAAACCCATGGTTTGATTATAATCCCTGGGAGAGGGCTCGACCGAGGCAACCACGCGGCGGTTACTATGGTTGCCGCCCGCGCCGTCCGCCTTCCCAATAAGGCCACACATCGAGAGTTTTTAACTGAGAATCGAGCCCGGTCTTCTTCAGAAGAGCTTCGATTTCAGGCCGGGAGAGCCTGGGCCCCAGCGGTGCGGCATATTCGGCCAGGCTGAAGGCAAGCACGCCGGCGACGGCGGTATTCAGTTTCAGGCTGAGGATATCAACCTTGTCGTAGGTATCGGAGGAGGCGTGGTAATTGGGAACGTAATTAGCCTCTTCCTGGTTCGCCACCAGATTGGGGACGCCTTCCAGCAGGAAGTCCAGATTATCGGTGCCGAGAATGGCATCGTCCGTGAAGCGATTGACGCCCCAGGAATTGAGCGGAGTCAATGCCTGGCGGAGGACTTCGGGCTGTAAGTCGTGGCGGCCGCCGAGCGAAAATCCGGTAACGCGCCCGCTTCCTTCATCGAATAGGATGGCCGCATCGGTACGATCCAGATCGTCGCGGTGCGTACGTACGTAGGCCCAGGATCCCAGCATGCCTTCTTCCTCGCCGCTGAACAGCACAAAGCGTATCGTGCGCTTTGGCCGCAAGCCCGTCAGATGAATATCGCGAGCCGCCTCGATGACCAGCGCTGCATTGCAGCCGTCGTCGAGGGCTCCCGTGCCTAGTTCAAAAGAGTCGAGGTGCGCGCCCAACACGACAAACTCGTTGGGGCGCTCCCTGCCTCGAATTTCCGCGATGACGTTTTGTTCCTCTGCCGGCCCGCCGATTCGGTTCGGAAGTTCCAGCCGGAGGCGAATTCGCTCTCCGGCCGCGAGGTCGCGCGCCAGGCGCTGGGCATCTTCGCGTGCGACGATGGCCTGCGGCAGCTTCTCGACCGAGCCGTCCTGGCCCAGGCCGGTGAGGTGGCGATAGAGAACCAGGCCTTCGCGCGTTCCCATCCAGAGAATGGCGCCGGCGCCAGCGGAAGCTGCACGCTCGATGATGGCCGGATTGCGCAAGTATTCGGCAAAGAGATCGTTAAACGTGCGGAGGGCCTCCGTGTGGATGAGCAGAATCGCTCCGCGAGCGGCGGAGCCCATGCGCGCGAAATCTTCCGGAGCGCCATCGCCGGCGTCCAGGAGATCTGCCTCGATTCCGCCGGGCGGCGTTGCCGGCGACCAGGCCACGGATACGGCGTGCACCGGAAAAGCAGACGGTGAGAGTATCGCGATGTGCGTAGCCCCTTCACCCCAGGTATGAGGAATAGTGAATTTTTCCGTGTGCACATTCTCAACGCCGGCGTCGTGGAAGGCGGTCACAGCCCATTCCACTGCCTTCGCCATGGCCGGCGATCCGGTCAGGCGGCCGCCGATTCCATCGGTCAGGCGTCGAAGGTTTTCGGCCAACGGCGATGCGCCCAGCGCGTTGGCGATTATTTTCGGCGCCGCTTGCGCGCAAGCGGATATCTCACTTTCCGAACAGGCCTGTGTGCTGGCCGCTGCTGCTTGCCGCATGCGGGCCAACGGGTCGGGTTCCGGCGGTGAAATCTGTGCAGCCGCTGATACCGCGACAACGAACAGCGCGGCAAGGAAGCCCCATAAGCCATTGCGTGTATACATGTACGGCCGGCCAATCGGGAAGCGATTCATATCCAATCACCAATTATAGCCTAGCGCAAATTCTCGCCCCCATCATCGCCGGCCGGCCGCCCAAAGAACCGAATCCGCGACGCGGGCGATTTGCGCCATCTCGCTGACATCGTGAACGCGAACAATATGCGCGCCATTTAAGATTGCCGTGGTTACCGCGGCGGCGGTTCCCCATTGCCGCTTTTCCGCAGGCCACACTTGCCGCTTGTCGCCTAGCGCCCAGCCGATGAACATTTTTCTCGAAGCGCCCACCACGAGCGGGCAGCCCAGGCAGGCTAACTCAGGCAGCCGGGCGAGGGTCTCGAAATTCTGCTTATAGTTCTTGCCAAAGCCGATGCCCGGATCCAGGAGAAGCTTCGATTCCGAGATGCCCGCCCGGCGCGCGCCGGCGATTGACGCACGCAAGCCTTGCGCGATATCGCGGATGACGTCGCGCGCGAAGGGCCCCTTGTGCATCGACCTGGGAGAGCCGCGCATGTGCACGAGAACCAAAGCGGCGCCTCGACTCTTTACGAGATGGGCGAGTTGGGGATCGGTTCGAAGGCCGCTCACGTCATTGATAATTTCTACTCCTGTTTTCAAACCCGCTTCGGCAACCTCGGCTTTCTGCGTATCGAGCGAAATAGGAATTCGCAATTTGCCCTGCAAACTCTCGAGCACCGGCAAGACACGCGCGATCTCCTCGCCGGCGCTGATCGGATGGGCTCCGGGACGCGTGGATTCGCCGCCTATATCGAGGATGTCCGCGCCAGCCTGCTCCATCTCGAAGGCCCGCCTTACGGCCGATTGCGCGCCGAGATAACGGCCTCCGGCATAAAAACTATCGGGCGTGACATTGAGGATTCCCATGATTAGCGTGCGCTCGCCGAGCCGGAGCGTGCGCGAAGGCAAGCGCAAGCGGTACCGCAAGCGCGCGAACATAGGCGTACATCTTAGATGGCAATTTATGGACTTTGCTAGCGGGAGGAGGCGGGGACGTAATACGCAGTGCGATGCGTGATTTGTGAGTTCGCGGGGACCCGCGCATTCGAGCGCTCGTCGGGGCGCAGCTCCACCTTCAACTTTCGCCAGCCGGGTTTCGCAACGCCCGCGGCGGGGTAATACCCCAATGTGTATTCCGCTTCCAGCTTCAGGGCGATGCCGTGATTCGCGCGCGTCACATCCTGAAACGTCAGAGATTTATCTGCCCCCGCCGCGGGCGACATACTTTGCGGATCCCAGGTGAGGCCCAGGGCGCTGTCCTGGCCATCGGTCAGAAGAACGATGGCTTTGCGGCCGGCGCGTCCGCTAAAAAGCCGGACAGCGGTGAGATAGGCCGCCTGATAGATGAAGGATTGGGAAGAGTTGGCCACCTGCGCGAGCCGCGGCGACGTGAGCGCGGCCTGGAGCAGGCGGCGATCACGCGAAAAGGGCAGCAGCACCTCAGTTTCGCCGGCAAAAGCCACAACCGCAACCTCGTCCTCGGGCCGCAGTGATTCTGTAAGGGATCGGGCAACGCCGCGCATATCTCGAAGTTCGCGATAAATGCTGGGGCTGGCGTCAATCACGAGCGCGATGCTCGCGGGAGTAGTCGCAGCGTCGAAGGCGCTAACCTTCTGTTCTGTGCCATCCTCCCACAGGCGAAAATCGTCTCGAGTGAGGCCTCGCACGCGCGTGCCGTCGGGTGCGGTGACGGTGCACTGCGCTTCCACCAGGTCCACTCGCGAACGGATGACGGGGGCGAGCCCTGAGGGCGCGGATGCGGATTCGCCGGCGGGAATCGGCCGCATCTCGCCGGTCGCGGGATCGCGTGAGATTCGTATCTCGTGCTCGAGTATGCGCGGCCGGGGAAGCTTGGGCCTCTGCGCCGGGGCCACGATGCTTGCTCCCAGCACGAAAGTAAAGGCAGGCACGAGAAAACGTCTGAACCGAATGCGGGATTTCGCAAGCAATTTCATCGCGGGTGGCACCACGGCGATTTCAGCCGCCAGGGAGGTCACAAGGAAAGAGATTACTCAAGATCAAAATCGCGCAGCGGCTTTTCCGCCGGTCCTTCGCGGGCCTTCTTCAGTCCTTCCTCGAACTTGCGCGCGAGAACATCTTCCTTCTTGTTTTCCGCTTCCCAGGATTCGCGGAACTTATCCTCTCGGCGCCGGGCTTGCTCGGCCAGAATCCGCGCCGCATCCGAGATATCCACATCAGGCGCCGCCTTTGGCGGCGGGGTGTGCGATAAAACTGCGGCTAACTGTGCGTCAACGACAAGCTTCGAGTGGCAGCACGGGCAGACAACTTCAATGGGCGCGGATTTCTTGGCCATGGCCCCATTGTACGCCTTCCGGGCCTCGTTGCATGCGGTCTCCAAAGCTCGCGGGAAAAGAAAAAAGGGCGCCCGAAGGCGCCCTCAGAAGACTGCTCGGATCGGATTGCCTCGCTATCCCTTGCTGAAACCGGGAGCAGGACGGAGTTCGGGCCGCGGAGCGGGCTTCGGCTCGACTCCAGGAAGCGGTTGCGTCGGCGGCACGGGCGCAGCCGGTTTGACCTTCTCCGGCAGCGGCTTGCCATCGATCAGCAGCCTCAAGTCAGCGGCATCCAGGACTTCGCGGACAAGCAGGGCCTGGGCAATGCGTTCGAGGGTGTCTTTATTGCCGTCGAGGATGTTGCGCGCGGTTTCGTAAGCCTGCGTCACAATTTTCCGAACTTCCCCATCGATGTGAATCGCGGTGTCTTCGGAATAATCACGATGCTGCGCAATTTCGCGTCCGAGGAAGATGGCTTCCTCTTTCTTGCCGAAAGCCAGCGGCCCGAGTTCGCTCATGCCCCAGTCGCACACCATCTTCCGCGCGATGTCCGTAGCTCGCTCGATATCGTTCCCCGCGCCCGTGGTGATGTGGCCAAGGAAAATCTCCTCCGCCGAGCGGCCGCCCATCAATACAGTGAGTGTCCCGATGAGATAGTCTCTCGTGTAAGTGTGCTTGTCGTCGATCGGCAGCTGCATCGTCAGGCCCAGCGCCATGCCGCGCGGAATGATGGTGACTTTGTGCAGCGGATCGGCGCCGGGGGTCATAGCCGCCACCAGGGCATGCCCGGCTTCATGATAGGCAGTGTTCCGCTTCTCCTCTTCCGAGAGGATCATGGACTTACGTTCGACGCCCATCAAAACTTTGTCTTTGGACATCTCGAAATCGGCCATGGTAACGACCTTGCGATTTTGGCGCGCCGCCCAAAGCGCCGCTTCGTTCACCAGGTTGGCCAGATCCGCGCCGGAGAATCCCGGAGTGCCGCGCGCAATCACCGAAAGATCCACATCGTCAGCAATGGGGACTTTGCGCGTGTGCACGCGGAGGATTTCCTCCCGGCCCTTGATGTCCGGCCGAGGAACTACCACGCGGCGGTCAAACCGGCCGGGACGCAGCAGGGCGGGGTCCAGCACATCCGGGCGGTTCGTGGCAGCGATCAGAATGACGCCTTCGTTTGATTCAAAGCCGTCCATTTCCACCAGCAGAGCATTCAGGGTCTGCTCGCGTTCATCGTGACCGCCGCCCAAACCGGCGCCGCGGTGGCGGCCAACCGCATCGATTTCGTCGATGAAGATGATGCAGGGCGCATTCTTCTTGCCCTGTTCGAAGAGATCACGCACGCGGCTGGCGCCTACGCCGACGAACATCTCCACGAAATCGGAACCGGAAATGGAGAAAAACGGAACGTTGGCCTCGCCGGCAATGGCGCGCGCCAGGAGGGTCTTGCCGGTTCCAGGAGGGCCGACGAGCAGAACGCCTTTGGGAATGCGTCCGCCCAGCTTTTGAAACTTTTGCGGATCTTTCAGGAATTCGATGATTTCCTGCAGCTCTTCCTTAGCCTCATCGATCCCGGCCACGTCCTTGAATGTGGCCTTCTTCTGCTGCGCAGTCAGCAAACGGGCGCGGGACTTGCCGAAGCTCAGAGCTTTGTTTCCGCCCGCCTGCATCTGCCGCATCATCACGATCCAGAAGCCCACCAGCAGGAATAACGGCGCCGCGGTGAGCAGGAAATTGATCCAGTCTGCGCGGGTAACTTCCTTGACGTTGATGAGAACGCCCTTATCGCGCAGTTCCTTGGTGAGATCGGGGGCCGCTTCCTTGAAGAGAGTTACGCGGAATTTCTTGGCTGGTTCGCGCCACTCGCCTTCGATTTCGTAGCTATTTGGTGAGAGATAGAGCGTGACTTCCTTTACATTTCCGCGGTCCACCTGGCTCATGAACTCGCTGTAGCTGGGTTCTTCCTGGCGCGCAGTCTGACCGCTGGCCGACACCATGCGCCAAAGGACGACGCACAACAGGATGATAAACATCCAGAAGAGTATGGTTTTTGCCGTGGAACTCGAATTCACGCTTTACCTCTTTCTTTCCTTACGTGTAGCCGCCAACCGCAATCCTCGCGCCCGGCGAGGCTGCACACCCACGTAGGGCACGTTACGGTACCACCCACGGCTTCCCGCAAGCCCATAACCCGCCAGATATTTAGATGCCGCAGCGAAGCAAAAGTAATCCGGCTTCAGATCCACCCTGCGTTCAGAAGGCTTATCGAAAAGGGTAGCCAGCTTCAGGGAACGCGGGCGCGTCTCTTGCAGACGCTTCAAAAGAAAATCCTGTGTCAGGCCCGACTGCACCACCGCATCGATGACCAACACATCCCGCTTCTCCAGGCGCGGTGGCCGGCTGAAATAGATCTCCCGGCGATCATGGCCGGCAAACTGGACGTCGCGGATTTCCGCCCACACGAAATGGCAAACCACCGGGCAGGAGATGCGCCTTATCAAATCGGCGGCAAAAACGAAGGCGCTGTCGAGCATCACCACGATATCCAGCGTCCGGTCCCCGTAATCCCCCGATATCGTTCGGCCCAATGACGTTACCCTCTGAGCTAATTGCTGAGAGGTATAAATGGGCTGGAGGGCCAGTTTCAAAGCTTTTCCTCCGCGATAATTACTCCGGCACGAGTTGCCGGTCGCGGCGCGAACGCCGCCGCGACGGGTAGGCCGCGGGTCCAAACCAGCATATTCGCGCTCGTCAGCACCGGCCAGCCCTCCCGATCCGGCACCGCTACTCGCTTCATCCTCAAGAACTGCTTAAGCTTACGGGAGCTGCGCCGCCCCTTTGGCCGGAAGGAGTCGCCAGGACGCCAATTGCGCAGAACCAAAGGTGAGTCAAGCAGGTCCCTGTCTAAGACAGCCTTGTCCGGATCAGTGTCGCTCCGCCAGAGGTGCCAGTCAACCACTTTCAGGTGAAAGCGGCACCTGATTTCTGGCACTGCAACCACCGTTGATTCTCCGGGATTTCCGAGCTCCACGAGACGTGAGAAAGCCGGCGAGACAGCGGAATTCGGCTCCGAGCCGGCGGCATATCCCTTGGTTTCCTCGTTAGCCGCGGAAAACCAGAGCCAATCAAAGCTACGCTCCACGATCACGCCGGGCAATTCGAGCCGGGAGCCGCTCGAGCCGGCCGCGGCCAGATGGACCACACGTTCTACGTGATCCGCAGTCCATTGCCGGCAATGGCCGCGCAGTTCCTGGATGATCCCGCGAACCAGCCGCTGCGTGACCGCCAATCGCGCCTCCTCGGGCAGGTCGATGCCGAGGGGCGGACCGGCATTCGAAGTTGGGTTCAATAGGTCGGCGGAACGGATGCGAAAGCGGCCGTCTTCTCGCTCCAGCAACGTATCCAGACGCGCGCGCGTCAGGGCCCTCCAGAAGGCTTCGTCTTGGCGCGACATTCTCGCCAATTGGCCGAGATGATTGACGATGGCGGGCTGAATGTCGCGTTCCAGAATTGGCAGGACTTCGTGGCGCAGGCGCGAGCGCAGCCGCGAGCGATCGTAATTGCTTGCGTCTTCCCGCCACGTCTGGCCCAGATTGCCCAAACATTCGCGCAACTCAGCGCGAC
>WNGQ01001970.1_pt1 | contig 21024 bp, 19 predicted proteins | sample 5407661 | NCBI WGS metagenome assembly WNGQ01 (sample SAMN13153382, study PRJNA577476) | soil metagenome | isolation source: 60 cm soil or saprolite under Garry oak tree replicate 2 | place: USA:California | collected 2016-06-15 | reverse complement strand
GTCCCGTGGAAAAAGCTGGTCACCTCGCGAACGGTTTTGTGCTTGTGCGGGCAATATTTTGCCTGCAGCTACTGCTTTTACTTCTTCATTACCTGGTTCCCGACCTATCTGCTCAAGGCGCGCGGCTTCGATGTCAAGCACAGCGCGCTGCTGGCGGGGACGCCGCTGTTCCTTGGAGCGTGCGGCTGCTTTTTCGCCGGCTGGCTGTCCCCGATTCTTAGCCGGGTTCTTGGTGATGTGCGAAAAACGCGGCGGGGCATGGGGGCTGTGGGCGCGGCTGGGGCGGCCTGCCTGCTGATCGTGGCGACGTTGCTCACAAATCCCTATTTGGCAGTGGCCGCCATCGCGCTGGTCTCCTTCTGCAATGATATCCAAATGCCGGGCGCCTGGACTGCGTGCATGGACGTAGGCGGAAAGTTCTGCGGGACGCTGTCCGGAACAATGAACATGATGGGCAACCTCGGTGGGTTCGTTTCTCCCATCGTCTGCGGCTACATCGTGCAGCGGACCGGCAATTGGAACCTTACCTTTTATGTGACCGCTGCCGCCTATGTGGCCGGCGTGTTTTTCTGGCTGGGGATGGACCCGGTCACGCCGCTGGAAGAACAGGGCCGACGACGCGGGGATGTGTGATTCGCCTCTTACCGCATCGGTTACCCGTCCGGGCCGCGGGCCACACCTGTTGTAGCCGGCGGGCGCGTTTTCACATTGGGCGCAATGGGCGACCTGCTCTGTCTGGATGCAAAAGATGGTTCGGTTATTTGGGAACGACATTTCTTAAAGGATTTCGCGCTTGGGGACCCACCGGTGTGGGGTTACGCGGCGGCCCCGCTGCTGGATGGGGAACGGCTAATCTGCCTGGTCGGTGGCACCAATAGTGCGGTAGTTGCGTTCCACAAGGACACAGGCAAGGTGATTTGGCAGGCCCTGTCCGCAGCCGAAATCGGCTACGCGCCGCCGGCGATCTACACCATCGGCGGCAAGAGGCAGCTCATTATTTGGCATCCTGACGCGGTTGTGGGGCTCGAACCCGAAAGCGGCAGGGTGCTTTGGACGCAAAGGTATCCGGTGGATGAGAAACCGCAACGGCCCGAGGTCACCATCGCCATGCCCCGGGTCATTCGCGACCGGCTTTTTGTGTCATCGTACTACCACGGTGCGTTGTTACTCCAAATCACCAATGACCCGCCCGGCGCCAGGGTGGTCTGGAACCGCCATAGCACCAGCCGCTCCAGCTTCAACGACGGTCTGCACACGGTGATGTGCACGCCGATCTGGAAGGGTGATTATATTTACGGAATATGCGGCATGGGCGAACTGCGGTGCCTTGACGCCAGGACCGGCGAGCGGGTTTGGGAGAGCGACGCAGCGGTTGGCGGCAAGACTGGTAACTTTGCAACGGCCTTTCTTGTGGAGCACCAGGACCGCGTCTTCATTTGGAATGACCAGGGTGAACTCATTCTGGCCCGGCTCACGCCGAAAGGGTTCGACGAAATCAGCCGGGCGAAGTTGCTCGAAACCAGCGAAAACACCCGTGGGCGCGATATTGTGTGGTGTCATCCTGCATTTGCCAACCGCTGCGCCTATGTCCACAACGGGAAGGATCTCATCTGCGTATCACTCGCCTCCACTGTGAAGTCCAAGGCGTAAAGTCAATCGCAAACGGCGATTTTTCTCTTTCTCGATCATCACTCCGTTCACGGTAAGCGGGATGCCTTTCAAAAAGAAAAAGGAGAAAACATGGAAGCCAACAAACCCCAAAAGACGTGTGAGCAACGAATAGACGAAGATTGGGCGCGGAGCGCGACCAGATTATGGAGATTGCGACGCTGATTTTGCCGTGGTGTCGTGACGGCAATTACGGCTGCCTGTTCGATGGCACGAGCAACCTGTCGCTAACCGGCAAGGTTGCTCACTTCGAGTTGGGCTACATCCCGGAATCGGCCAAGGAGTTGAAGGCCGCAGCGGGCTTCCTCATCACCAACCACGCCCGCAAACACATCATGACTTTGCCGCGCGCCCTTCGGCAACGGAATGTGTACGAGGAAGTCGCCCGATTCCTCGATATTCCAGGCGGACAGGAAATCGTTCAAGAGTCCTACGCCCAGCTTCGCAAGTTCAATTGCTGGAACATTTCCATCGTTCAGCAGTATGCGCGGTTCAAGCAGTCGCGCATCCGTTCGGCCGTGTTCGGGAACTCGCGGCAGTTCTTCATCATGCGCCAGAACGACCGCACGGACTTGGAAGACATTGGCAAGGACATCGCGCTGCCCGAGGTCACGCAACACGTGATCATGAACTATCCGCTGCCCGACCATCAAACCGGACAGAAGTATTCGCCGTTCACCTACCTGCACACCGACTCCGCGCGCAACCTCTGCGGCACGGTCCACAACGTCGCGTCGCCAGAAATGCTCTACTGCTCCAGTTCGAGCGGTGAGCACTTCGACCGGCGCGCCCGCGAGCTTCGCCAAAGTTCGAGCGTCGTCGAGGGAATCATCCTTCACGCGAATCGCCGGACAGAAAAAGAATCCATCACTCACTAACGCCTATGAAAAACATCATCAAATTACTCACATTCAAAACGCTGCTCTCTGCGCTCGTCGTCGGCCTGTTCGCGGGCTGTGCCGCCACGCGCCCCATTGCCGACACCGCGTTCGGCGCGGGCGGCGCTTACCTCGGCCACGAACTTTCCAATGGTGATCCACTTGCCACCGCCGCTGGCGCGGCAGGCGGAGTCATCTTGAGCGAGGGCCTCCATTACGCCGCCAAGAAACAGTCCGACAAGGCTTACGCCGCTGGGTACGACAAAGGCAAGAGCGACGCCGTGAAGCAGCAGTATTGGCTTTACGTCTGCATGCAGAAGCAACGCAACCAGGTCGGCAGCGTCCGCCTTTACCCCGTGCAATTGCCTGAACAGCGGATTGACGGGGTAACGTTCCAATCATCAACAAAATTCCTGCGAATTGAGGAGTAACGGAGTGGAGAGATGAGTGGCAGAACGAAATCCAATTGGGTATGCGGGCATCTCCGAAGAAGAGGCGTTGAAAAGGGAATGGAAGAAAAGTCCCGCGAGTTTACGGAGAAGGACAGCGAGCTTTGCGAAGCCGTGACGACAGAGCGGTTTCTGCAAACCTCGATTTGTTTGTTATCTGTTTGGCATCGCAATCTTTTCCAATTTCTCATCTGTCAGGAAAGAGGGCTGCATTCCCAGCGGCGGTGTTTCCCCCGCAGAAAACGACGCCTCAAGCTTATCAAGCTTGGTCCGCAGTTTTCTCACGAGTAAGGCACCCGTCTCGGATTTCTCCATCGGTCCAACTGCTTTCAATGCGTCGCGCAAATACGGAAGATTGGCGTTCCATATCGCGCGCATGTAATCAGTCTTTCTCTTGGCGTACCACGCAGTGAAAGAGCCGTCGTTTAGGCGCTTGGCAACTTGTTCATTGTCTCGAATTTCGTTTTTGAGTCGGGATATGGCGAGGAGCCGAGTTTGGATGGTGGCCTGCATGAGATGAGGTTTAATCAAGGTGTGGAATATCGCATAGCAATTGGTATCCTCGCAAACCACGCGCGTCCGCCTCGCATCTGTCATTGCAGCCTTCAGTTTCTCTTTCAAATCGGCGACGACTCTTGTTTGCGCTGCGATCTCATTCTGCACAAAGGTGACTTGGTCTTCCCAAGCGACGCGAGGATATGGTGGCTTGTTGTGGCTGACCTCCTCGGGTTGCTGAAGCACGCCGACGCAGGCTGTTGGGAACTCCTTGCTGTAGGCAGCCTGGAATTGCTCGATGCTATGGATCGCATAAGGATGGAGCTCCAGCACTCTTACCATGCCTGCTTTTCCCACAAAACCTGGCGTATCTCTCTCCTTACACTGTTCCAATTGGTTAAGCGCATACGCCACGTCACCTTCAACCTCGGAATTCAAGGGTGTGTTACAGGGCGAAGTGTCCCCGGCCCAGTATTCTGCCCAGCCTTCATTAAAGGCAAATCCTCTATTCGAGTGGTCGCAATGGTCGTGATAACGGGCGTACACGAACCTCGTCACATCCCAGTTGAAATGATTCTGATCGCCATCGAATGAATGGCGCACTGTGTGCGCGAATTCATGCATGCTTGTTCCACCATACGTGGGGTAATGCCGAGGCCAATGGGTTGTATCGAGATTCGACCAGGGTGTTCCCGACCATATACCGGACCAGTATTCGATGTCATAATGCCCGGCAGGCGGAATAGTGCCCGTGACGTTGATATAATCTTCAAATACAGCCTTTGCATTTAACCACACGCTAGGCGCGGTCGACTGGTTTTTATCGCCCCACACGAAAGCTCCCAAGGTAACGTTGCCTGAAACATTATCATGGTCGTGTTCCGGCGTGTCTTTTCCTCGGGCCGAATTTAACTCATCAGTGCATCGGACAGGGTGAGGTTGACCGTTGTACGCCGGTGGAAGCGTTCGGGGATAATCGTCCGACAAATCCACTCGAGCATAAACGTCTGGCTTTGACCACCAGTAGCTCCCTCCGTCACCACCATAGCCGTCGATTTCGTAATGCCCGTTTTGATCTGTATTGCCTGTCCCAAGGGTGTCGTCAAGAATGGTGTCGGTATCTGAGTCTGAATCCATTATCTCAACACGGGCAAACTTCAGCGGGACAAGATTGCCATTATCCCACGTATAGAAATCGCCGGAGGCATGAACGTGATAACCCGCCTGAACCTGTTCAGGCCAAAACATCATCGACACTCCGAGAATCGCGCACAAATAAACGACGCGTCTTACGATCAGATTACATCCAAGAATTAAATAGTTCATTTTGTTTTCCTTTTGCTGTTATCCAATTTGGTCAAGCGAATACATTAAGTGATCGTCCATCGAAAACATCTTTCCGGTCATTCGCGTTTCACCACAAAACCGCGTTGCGCCTTCAAGCCAACGTGCAAGCGCTACGCACGCCATCGCTGTAGTCAGCAGTCCGCGAACATCGGCGTGCGGACCAACCGGCAATAAAGGATCGTTTTCATACTGCCGAGGAACCAGCAGTAATGCACTTCCAGGCCAAGAGCTCCAGACAAAGCTGTCCGCAAGCTGATGCACTAGCGCTTCGGCGACAAACCCTCCGTCTAACGTAACCTCAAGGCACAGCAGCAGGGACAACGCTATCTCAAGTGGGCTGTCGCCTCCGTGACCCTCTAAAACTCCAGATTCGAGTTCTCGCCTGATCTCCTCTGGGACACCACCACTCTCTCTAAGAAAAACGGCTGACCAGAGGGTTGCGTAAACATCGGTCGCCCACCAAAACGACTTCCACATATTGCCGGGTTTCCACGCGGAAACCACAGCCGCGCGAATTCGTTGAATCACTTCATCCTGAGCGCCACAAGCCAGAAGCGCCAAGCCAACGACAGGCGTAACATCGGCATGGGCATCAGCCCAACTGCCGCGCGCAGGGTCAAGAAACGTGTGGGCTTGCCCGGCGGGATTAACATGGTCTTGCAAGCGCGCGCTCATGGCGCGTCCGTAATTTACTCCGGATCCGCAAAGAAAACGCACTGTCCACGCCGTGCTGTCAGCGTCAGTCTCCGTGTGCCGGTTGAAACCCCATCCAGTCGGCTTGCCCACTCCGCCCAACGCCACTGCGGCCTTGCGAATGCTGCACATGCAAGTAGCACGGTTAACGAAATGCGTCAGGCACCAGCCGACCCAAGCTGTGCTAAAAGCTTCGCTCTGACCGCGTTTCAGATCATAATCGCGCCATAGACCGTCGTTCGATTGACATTCAATTAGATAAGCCAAGCCCTTTCCAATCGCCTCGCCCACCCATCTTTGCAACGGATTTGTATGCATGGCTAAACAACAACGCAACGATACACGGAGTGCGACATCATGCACCATCGCGTTACGCTGGCACCGCTATCGCCGTATGAATTTCAGCCCCATCCGCCGGTGCATACGCCGCAGGCGTACCACCAACCGCAGTCCTCGTAGTCTGTGTACGAGTCTGACCTGCGACATCTGCGACAATTCTGACACCAGAGCACGGAAAGCACGCAATTCGTATTCGTGTATGGATTCGAGCAAACTTTACCTGCTCCAGTGGGAGTGTCCCATTCACTTGCCAGGGCCACTCGGATGTGCGTTTGATTCCCTGACATTGTTTCAGGGGTATCGACGATTAAGAATCCTGGAACCATAGACTAGTCCTTTCATTAGTTGTGCGCCATTCCAAAGGTGGGATGCGCGTGGTTTCGTGTTTCTATGAACGGCAAGTCAGGTTTCATCAGCAAGCAAGGCTCGGTTGAAAAGTAAGCCTTCCAGCCGGCGAAGCCATTCCTGCCGTATTTTAATCCCAGGTAAGTTAGCACCTGAGATCGCAAGATGTTCGAAATTGCCCTGAGACGCTCCAGAATGGCCGGAGAAATGGATTTCGTGGACAGAAATCGCCGCGCTTTGTCAAAGAGCACATTGGACGGATCAAACTTCACAGCACCCGTCCCGTTATCTGATTCGCTGTCAATGCCGACAACTCCTAATTCACCTGGAGAATATAATGCCTTCAGATCGCGGGTGACCTGTGACGCAAGCTCCATTGGCGCTTTGCACTCGTGGAGCAATTTACCGACTAATTGTTCATCCAGCTCTTCAATTTTGCTCGTCACCTTGTAGTAAAGCGCAACGTGCCTGTTTCCATTCTTAGAGACGCGCATTCCCATACCTCGTGGACCAGCCACACCTAGAATAGAGGCAATTGCCTCTGGCGAGCGTCCATCCCAGCGGAATGGGCGAGCATGTGCCATAATCGCCTGAAATAATGACTCGCTCGGTGGTTGCGGAAATCGAGAATAAAGCGACAATGCCGCGACTTCTCCTTTTGACCAGTCAACACGAAGCAAGTACGCATCAGGGTTGATGAAATTCGATACGCGCCTTACAGCCATCAGCCACTCGCCTCCGAAGACGGAGTTTTTAACAAGTTCGGACAGCACTGGAACAAGCGATGCGTCACCCCGCACCATGGTTCCGTAGGAATCCGAATCCTCGGTAAAACTGTACTCCAAGGAAGAATACAAATTCCGCCGAAAAAGCTGGGTGAATTTACCGGGCTGTAAAGACATAGCTTCAGACTAAAAAGCCGCCCCCATCAAATCGTTCTCGATAAATGGCAACAAGCCTAATGGTGCCGGACTGCCATCTGGTTGGTCGCTGAGAAACGGCCATTCCTCTGTAACGTCAATCCGGCAGAATACGCGTTCAGGCACGCCAGTCGCAAGATCTCGAAAGGTGAGGATCACGGCCAATACGCGCCGCGTGCCGAGACCATGAATCGCGCGCGTCTCCACTTTATCAAAGGATGCTTTCGCCGCTCTCTCTGCAACTGCGAGAAACAAACCCGGATGTCTCATCAGGACAAAGTTTAGCGCTCGGTGTGGATCGGTCGCGCCGATGTTCTGCATCGAACTCACCATTTGGTTAAACAGTTCGATTGCACTCCGTGACAGTGTCGCAGGATCAGTTTTTTTTGCCTGCAACGCCGGCTTAAGAACATCTTCCAGATTCTTGGACCATTCGGCCACCGAGAACGTATAGATCTGGTCGCATGCCACCATCGGCACCAACAGTCCGCCACAGTCAGACGGACCACACATCGGGCCCTGCCGCCCAACTATTAATACCCAATGATCCGACGAGTCGATCTGTGAAAGGCTCTCCAAAATTGTCGCGCGAGCCTGCGGAGTAGTAGGGGTCAAGACGAAAGCAGGAACCCCGGCAATACACAGTAGATACGCTACCCTCGGAGCAAGATGGTGGTTTGCTTCAAACACCTTCCGCAGGCGCTCCCCGCGCGGCAGCGACGCCAATCCTCCCGACATCTTGGCGCAACGATGGAATTCTCGCTCCAATCCTATACTCGGGAAGCGAACGTCCAGCTTGCCAATTGCGAACACAAACTGTTCGGGGTATTGAGGAGCAGTGGCCGAGCATTGTGGAGAGAACGGCACTGCCTTTTCTTTGGAATCCGGCGGATGTTCGACTTGCGATCGTTGAGATTCACTGGGTGTTGTTTTGTCCGGTTGTTGTGGTTCGTTAGGCATTGTTTTGTCCTTTCCACTGAGTCATCATTCTTAGAGTCCCGTCGCCGTCCAGAGGTTTCGGATAAGCCGAGGTCAGAGAAGTGCTGCGATTTCCCGCGCAACCCAGCAATGCAAACGCGCCTTCGCGCGGCGTTGCACCCGGAACAGCATCGGTAAGAAGAGCCAGCGTTGCAGTGACAAAGCAGGATGCAAAACTGCTTCCGCTTCGCAGCCGAACGCCTTCCGGCAATACCGCACCAGGCACGTCTGCTCCAGGAGCCGACAGGCCGCGGACTGCCATCAATACACCCCACCGCATATCATACATTGGTACGCCTTTGCGGTCAGTCGCGGTTACGGGGATAACTCCATGTACCCATAGCAACGGGTTCTGACTTCCCAACGTGCGCCCGCCCGCAGACAAAATAATAATCACTCCGCTGCATGCAGCCGCCCGAAGTGCTTCCGCGATCCATCCACCTTCGCGCCCGCCACCGAAACCAAACTCCAAGCTTATCTGAATGATAGTAGCTCCGTTCACTACAGCCAGTTTTATTGCTCCAACGAGGCGACGAGCAGTTTCCGCGGCGGATATTTTTCCTTGAAGCATGTCGTCATCCACCGCTGGAATACTGAGAAGTGGACATCGTGGGCAAAGTCCTAGAACCTCGGGGCCGTTTCCTGCAAGTGCTGAGGCAATGAAAGTTGCATGCTCCGCTGCGGCAGGGCTATGCCCCACTGTTCCCTTGGAATATTCTTCCAGAATTTCTATGCGTGCAGTTTTCAGGTTTGGGTGGCTCGTTTCTATAGATCCATCGATGATGGCGATCTTTGTCCGCGGAGAACCTCGCGTCTTGGCACACAAGTGACTGAGGTCCGCGCGGCGAACACACCAAGCAGCAGGAGCCTGCCAACGCGCTGAACGTAGCGTGCCTTCGGGATGAAGTTCCGTGCTCATGTAGGGTTACTATTGTGGTGGAACAGTCTTCTTCTCCCATCGCGGGGCGCGTTCGACGTGGCTGGCGCTCTGCCACGCACGCAGTTTCCCCGGCTTGCGCGTGTATCTCTTGTGCATGATGGCGTCCAATTGCGTGACCATGTGCTTTGATTTTTCCAATCCCGACCAATGAATTCAGCCCCGGGATGAGACTGGAAACCAGATAAGGTTGTCCCTCTGCAATGGCGGTTGCAAGGGGAAAAATGCATGGGGTGAGAAACTGGTCCAGCGAGTCTGATTCGGGCCGGAGAGGACAGACTTCCGTGCGCTTAAAACAGCAACTTGCCTCAAAAGCGGGGGTGTTCTCGACCATTCTCCAATGGGTATTCTCAATGCCTGAATTCCTTGGAATTGCGAGCCTCGAAGGCCCGCAGGCAGTGAAACCCACCAGTAAGGAGTCCAGTCCGTGGATTCTCCATGAACGTTCATTTTCTCCCGCCACGGACTTCGCTGCATGTTGTGTAGCTGATACACCGCCGCTTCTCCGCTTCGTGGTAAATCCTTTCCCGTAATCGGCGGCGTGTTGCTGCTGAAACGAAAGACAACACAACGAAAGGCACACCATGAAGAAATTCATCGCACTCACCCTCGTGACACTCGGTGTCGCGGTTTCCGCGCGCGCGCAGTGGATCGTCTATGACCCGACCATGAACGTGCAGCAGATCATGGCTCAGGCGCAGAACATCGCCAAATACATCCAGATGATCCAAAACCAGGTGCAGCAGATTCAAACGCTCACCGACCAACTCAACGAGTTCAAACACTACGAAGACCTGTTCGGCGATCCGAAGGCGGTCTTGCTCTCGACGGTTCAGCCGCTCGTCAATGATCTGCGGAAAACGGAGATTGGGCAGACGCTGACGACGCTCGAAACGACCGTCAACGCCGGTGAAGCCATGCTCTACAACGCGAGCGGCCTGTTTCATAGCATCGGCACGACGTTCAGCACTCCCAACGGAACAACGGTGACACGCCTGCAAGCGCCGTGTCTGCCCGTCGCCGCTGTGCAGAAGACAACGGACAATTACCTGTCCGTCTCCACCGACGCGACGGCACGGCGCATTGCGTTGAAAGCCGAAATCGCCGCGACCACCGACGCGCTCAAGGTCGCGAAGACCGACGCGGAAGTTCAAAAGCTGACGGGTGTTCTCATCGGGCTTTCGTCCGCGCTCAACAACACCGACTACGAAATCAATCAGGCCACAGCGTCCGCGCTTGTGCAGGACGTTGCCAACCGCAACGACGCCCAACGCCAGATCGAAGCGAAGAAGGAACAGCAGCACGCCGAGTTCACCGAGGCGTTGCAGAAATACGGGCAGACGTTCCGCCTGATGAATGCGCCCACGGCGTTCCCAACCCGATAGCCAACATTTGGCGCAACCTCAAATCGTCCCGACGTATGGCCACATTCGAGAACCTCTTTCCGACGTTCCTGCAAAAGTGCGCCGAACTGCACGAATTGCTACGCATCGTGGCGTTCATGCTGTTTATCGTCGGGACGATTCTATTCGTCCTGCACGGGTTCTCCGGGAAAACCCTCATGCTGCACATGATGCGCCTGTTCGTGCTCACGGCGCTGCTCGTGATGCTGCCGCAGTGGGGCAATCAAGCCCAATCGTTGGTGCAGACTTCCATCCTGGATGGTCTGGGCGTTGACCCAAGCCATGTGCAGGATCAGTACAATCAATTGCTCGTTGTCCGGCGCGACACGAGCACCGGTCATTCGTGGTGGGACATTCTCGGCGATTTGAGCGGATTCACCGTCGAGGTTCTTATCTCCGGTATCCTTTGGCTGGTCGGAGAGTTTGCGTCGTTGCTCGTGTTTTGGGCTTACATCATCCAGAAGTTTATTCTGTTCACTGGATACGCGCTGTCGCCGCTTCTGATCGGGTTCATGGCCATGCGTCCTCTGCGCTCCATCGGCAACCGCTACCTCATGCACCTGGTCGGCGTTCTTCTCTGGCCGCTCGGCTGGGCCGTGGCTGCGCTCATCACGCAAGGAATTCTCGATTTCATGACCGACCCTTCGTTCCGATTTATTGACCCAACGGCAACCCTTTATTCGCTGCAAGCCACTGTTGGCGTCGTCGTAGTCGCGTTTTGGATCGTGTTCAGCACGATTGCCGCGCCGCTCGTCATTCAGAAGGTTCTCGCCACTGGCGAACTCGCGGGCGGCCAGCTTATTGCCGGAGCGTTCAGCAGCTTTTTCCAAACGGCCGCCACCACAGCAGGCGCCGCCGCCGTTGCCGCTCCCATCGGCATTCCGGCCGTAACCGCTGGCGCGGCTGGCATGGCAGCAGTCTTGAGCACGCTCTCGACCGCAGCCGGACACGGTAGCGCCGGCGCAATCATCATCGCTCGCTCAGGTCTGCCGCCGCGCTCCGCTCGTGGGCGGCCGGGCGACGACATCACTGGCGACAAGGCCGTCCGCGAACTCATCTCCAAGGGCAAAGGCAACTATTACTGACATTTTGTGGAAACCACCGAACTCAATCCTCGCCAAACACCGACCGGCAACGGTTCTGCCACCGCCCGCGTTGCTCGCAAGCGTTTCGACCCAACACAACTTTTCGCGCAGCGAGACCGCCTGCCGTGGTTCTGGTTTTTCGTGGCCGTCGTCGTGTCGGTGCTGGCCGCGCTCGACCGCTACCACATCATTGAGCAGTTCAAGCAACGTGAGCGCGTCGTCATCATTGACCCGGCGCAGACCTATTACATCAGCCCGCTGCTTCAGTTTTCGGAGGCGAAGGATTTGCACGCGCAGCAGGCGGAACTGGCCGCAGTCACTTTCCTTGAACGCAACCCGAAGGATTTCGACCACCCGGATTTGTTGCGGCAGATGTTTCTCAAGTCCGCGCTGCAAAAAGCCCAGGACCATCGGACGCGCGAAGCGGTCGAGTTTCGAGCGAAGCAACTTCACCAGAAACCGGAGATTGCAAAGATTGATATTCTCGCCACGCGCGAAAACGAGGTGCTCGTCGCCGTCTCTGGTCAGGTTATCCGCACCGGAATCTTCCAGGAAAAGGTGTTCACCGAAGCCTTCAACTTCAAACCGAGTCTCCGCTTGCTCCGCAACCCCAACATGGCTGCCAACGGTCGTTTCCCCACCGCTGTCGGCGACTTCAAATATGAAATCAGCAATTAGCCTTCTTGTACTCGCCGCAACCGTGGCGCTGGCCGATCCACCGGAAGCCATTCAGCGCGTCACGCTGGACGAACGCGCGGTCGTCACCGTGCCTGTGGCGACCAATCGCGTCACGACCATCAGCTTCCCCGGCACGACCACCGCCATTGATGCCGTGGGCGTGACGGCTGACGGGAAGACACCGGGGCAATTCCAACTCGCAGCCGATAGGCCGACAATTCCCGTCTTTGCAACCGCGATGGACGCCGCTATGCTTGTCCCCATGCCGATACCGGAAATCACCGCTGCCGAGGACGCGCCCCGCTGCCGCCGCGACTGCTGTCAGGTGGACTTGCCCTGAAATAGCTACCACCTCAATTATGATTAACACAGTTTGGGGCAGCACTGACAAGCCAGTCTCCAGCAAACAGCTCGCAACCCGGCTGGCATCTGAGGCGGGCCTTGAGGGCACTCTTTACATTGGCTATCCGATTATCGGAACGCCCGAGGGATCATTTCCAATCGACGCGCTCTTGGTTTCTCCAACCAAGGGGCTCGTCTTGTTCAACCTCGTTGAGGGCCGAACATTGGGGGATTACCAGGCTGCACAAGACGAAGCATTCAACAAAATGCAGGCAAAGCTGCGCCAGCACCAATCTCTGATTCGGAGGCGTGAGCTTTTGGTGAACATCCATCCGGTTACGTTCGCACCAGCGGTTCCGCAGATTGGGCAAGTTGCGGTCGAAGGTTATCCAGTTTGCGGCATTGATTCTTTGCTCGGTACGCTTGATGGAATGGAAATAGGCGACGCGACGGTGTTTCCAGCGCTGGTTGCTGTCATTCAGGCAATCTCGGCGTTGCGGCGTGGACGCAAGAAGCGTGAACTGCACAACGCCAATTCAAAAGGGACGAAGATCAAATCACTTGAAGATTCCATTGCAAATCTCGACAAGCAGCAAAGTGCCGCGGTGGTCGAGACATTTGATGGGGTTCAGCGCCTTCGCGGTTTAGCGGGCTCGGGCAAGACAATCGTTCTTGCTCTTAAAGCGGCGTATCTCCACGCGCGCCACCCCGACTGGTTGATCGCCGTCACCTTCAATACTCGGTCACTCAAGAAGCAGTTTGAGAATCTGATAAGGACGTTTGTGTTGGAGCAAGCCAACGAAGAGCCGGACTGGGACAAGGTTCGGATTCTGAATGCGTGGGGCGCGGCTGGTGGAAAGGACAGAAGTGGAATCTACTACGAGTTCTGCTGTGACCACGGCGTGACATACCACGATTTCCGTTCTGCGGGCCAATTTGGGGCTGACAAACAATTTGAAGGTGCTTGCGACGCTGCACTGCAAAGCGTGAAACAGTTTGTCCCCAAATACGACGCCATCTTGGTGGATGAAGCACAGGATTTCTCGCCAAATTTTCTATTGCTTTGTTACGAGTATTTGAAACAACCGAAGCGACTTGTTTACGCCTATGACGAGTTGCAGAACCTTGGAAAGAGGTCGCTTCCCCCGGTCGAGGACATTTTCGGCAAGAACGGCGATGGGTCGCCGCGTGTGGTTTTACATCCAGATGAGCCCGGAAGGCCGAAGCAGGACATCGTCTTGGACATCTGCTACCGCAACTCTCGCCCGGTGCTTTCAACTGCACACGCTCTGGGTTTCGGCATTTACCGGCCTCCTGAAAAGGGTTTGGTGCAAATTTTCGAGAACAAGAACCTCTGGATAGACATCGGTTACGAGGTCAAAGACGGTGAGCTGGAGGATGGTCACGACGTGACGCTGAGGCGCACTTCAAAATCGAGTCCTGCATTCCTGGAAAATCACTCAGCCCCCGACGACCTGATTAGCTTTGAGTCGTTCAAGTCAGAAGCAGAGCAAACAGCATGGCTCGTTAAGGCAATCGAGCAGAATTTAACCGGAGACGAACTCCTGCCGGACGACATGGTTGTCATCAATCCCGACCCAATCACCACACGCGACGTCGTGAAGGATGCCAGAAGGATTCTGATGGAAAAAGGAATCAACTCAAATCTCGCTGGCGTCACCAGCTCAGCCGATGTCTTTTCAGAACCTGGCACTGTCACATTCACCGGAGTTTTCAGAGCAAAAGGGAATGAGGCCGCAATGGTCTATGTAATCAATGCACAGGATTGCTTCTCCGCGTTTCTTCCCGGAGATGTTGCGCGTGTCCGCAATCGTCTTTTCACCGCCGTGACCCGGAGCAAGGCATGGGTGCGGGTTCTTGGCTTTGGCAGAGGGATGGAGGCTCTCAAGGCAGAATTTGAAAGGGCGAAGGCCGCAAGTTTCGAGTTGCGGTTCAAGTATCCGACGGAAGAAGAACGAAAACAAATGACGATAGTAAATCGCGACATGTCGAAGGAGGAAAAGGACCGGTTCGCGAAAAAACAAAACAGCCTTCGAGACATCATCGACTCTTTGGAGTCCGGCGATACGTTCATCGAGGATTACCCGGAGGAAGTAATCAGGAAACTCCGGAAGCTGATCGACAAAAAGCCGAAGAAATCTTCCTGATGAAGGCCAAGGAGACGCTGAAGCAGTTGGAGAAACTCACCACAGCTATGGTTGGCCTGAGTCTCTCCAATGACCAAAACTTCGCTTCAACTCACGGCGATGTGGATGGTGACTTTGAAATTACCGTCAACAATGCGACCAGCATGACTGTGGCATTGAAAAACATTGCCTATCGCGAAATTTACGGTGAGTTGGAAAAGGCGCGTTGCTTCAACTTCAAGATGTTGGATGGAGCACTCGTCACGTTGCGCTACCGCTTCCGGGCTGGTGAAGTGTGTGAACATGTGCTATGCTATTTTCCCTCTCCCGACCTGGAACATTTTCAGAATGACCCCGAAGTCTATTTGTTGGACGAAATCTACGCGGACGTAATTGAGCGGAACATCGTGCCATTTCCGGTGCGATTCGATTTTAGTGACGACGCAGCCAAGTTTGTAGAAGTGCATCATCCCCATTCGCATCTCACGCTCGGACAATACCAGAATTGCAGGATTCCAGTCTGCTCTCCGCTTTCGCCATTCACGTTCGGCAGCTTCATTCTGCGGAATTTTTACAACACAGCTTTCCGGAAGTATTCAGACGAGCTTCCTTCCGTGGGACTGTTGTTCTCAAATACCATCACAGCCAACGAGCGGAAGATTCCTCACGTTGTTCTCGGTGTAGCCAATTGACCGATCAGCCTTTCCCGTATTACGACGACACGTTCAACCATACCCGACTGCGCACGTTCAACGGCGATCACCTGACGTTGCCCGGTGCAAGCCAGGTGGTTCAACTTCATCGCCATCAAAAGGCCGGCGTCTGGCGGATTCTGCAAACACCGAACACTTTGCTCGCCCACGTCGTGGGCGCCGGCAAGACGTACACGATGGTCGCCGCCGCGGAGCACAAAAAGGACAACACGCTGACCTTCGAGGAACTTGGTGTGGACCGCATTTTTGTGGACGAGGCACACTACTTCAAGAACCTGTTTTATCTCGCGAAGATGACGCGCATTGCCGGACTGCCGCAAACCGCCAGCGAACGGGCTTTCGATATGTATCTCAAGGTGCGACACGTCCAATCCATGAACAGCGGTGGAGGGGTCGTCTTCGCCACGGGCACACCGATCGCGAACAGCATGGCCGAGATGTTCACCATGCAGCGTTACCTGCAACCGGACGATTTGAAGAAGCGCAACCTGCATCACTTCGATTGGTGGGCGGCGACTTTCGGCGAGCCGGTGACGGCGATGGAGCTTTCACCGGACGGTGCGGGCTACCGTTTGAACACGCGCTTCGCCCGCTTCATCAATGTGCCGGAGTTGATGCAGATTTTCCGTCAATCCGCCGACGTGCAGGCCGCCGCGATGCTCAACCTGCCAGGGCCAAAACTCGACAGCGAAAAGCCAGCCGACGCTGTGCCAAACCTGAGCAGCAGCCGGCGCCAGGGATGGTGAGCCACACGATGCGCCGAACCGAAGCGCCAGCATGGCTGGGAGGAGCCCTTCGGCGCGGTTTCTGCGCGGACGCTCAGAGAGAATGTCCGGCCTCGATCTCTGCGAGTTGTTGCAACGAAGGCGCGCGCCAGACGTGGGCCTTGCCCTCGGCGTTGACGCCGACGAGCAGGTTGCATCGGGCGAGAATTTGACGAGGCTGAAGATGGAGCCTTCTCCGGCCAGTGTTGCTACTTCATGCCGCGTGGCCACGTCCCACAGTTTGACGGCTTCGTTGCCAACACTGCCGGAAGCCAGCCGCTGGCCATGCAAGTGTCAGTCCTTACTATTGACACAAGGTCAATTTGGCATTCTTGTTTCCTGCGTTCAGCAAGTTGGACACATAGGTCCAACTGCCCATCTCTAGTCGAGCTGCAATCCATTTTAAAGTCATCGTCGTTTCCTTTCGGAGGCGTCGCGCCATTGCCACCTTTGCCTTAGCGCCCTTCGGCTGGTCTGGCAAGTCCCGCTCTTCCCAACCCCTTCGTTTGAGTTCGTCCCTCACAATCCGTTCGGCCTTCTCTTGTTCGGTCTCCTGCCGGCGGGCTGAGTGATGCCTCGGTCCAACACGCTCCACCGCCGATACTATCAGTTCGTTGCGAAAGTCCTTGTCTCCCAAACACCAGCCCCGCCGGATTTGCCGATAATCGGCATCTGCCTCTTGCCCTCGCCGCTGTTCCATCTGCAGGGCAAATTCTCGGCGACCTGCGACACTGTCCTTCGGAATCCCGTGCTCTCCAAGCAGACGATCCACGCGCAGCCATGCTGGCCGCTGACTCGGTACTCCAAGGTAACTTCCGTAACTGCTCCAACCAAAACTTTCCAGCGCCGTTTCAGACTGAATTACCTTGGCTCGCACCGGATTGAGGTGGACGTAGTCGCAATCCGTTCGCGAGTAAACTGCGGCAGCCCGAAATCGGCGTCCAGTTGTTTGATCACCCCCTCGCATCCGGCCCGTCCGGGTCAAGTGCCATTTTAAGCGAAGCGGGGCCATCGGTATCCTGACCCCACGCCGAAAAGCAACACACTATTAATGGCACGAGTGCAGAGCAAAGAAACCTGCAGTTCCGCATATGACCCAAACGTTTTTTGGACAGCTATGGACTGACCCTGACGTGCTGTGGAACTGGAGTGCTGACGTTTTTGTTAACACATTTGCACACACAGTCAGTCGTAATACTTCTGGTTGCGCCGGCCTCACCGTTGTCGGAACGGTTCTTCCACCAAGCTGGCTCGTTCCCAGTCAAGGGCAAATCAATTGACCAATTTACGCCGTCTCCCGCTTGCCAGCCAGTTGACGGATCGGCTTGTGCTGGGGGCGTTCGATAAGCGCCCAGGCTCCTGGTACCGTCATGCCGTCAGCGGTCGGGCTCTTCGGCGCCATTGGGAAGCCTAATTAGCGGATAGAAAAAGCCCCCTCACCAAGTCAAGCTCTCCCCCTTGACAGCAGCCCGTAAACGACTACTTGACAACCCGATAATCTGATCTACGCTTTGGTCGGGCATAGAGCAGTGGCCCAAGCCGCCTTCCCAAGAAGGTAAGAATGAACACCAAGGCCATACAATCCGTCCCGTTTCGTGGATCTGAATCTTAATGACCCCATAACTTGTTACCCCCATCACCAGAAAATGATTCTGTCCCGCCATGATTCTGTCGATTCCGGATAGGACTTTAGACCCAACACCCAAACCATGCGCACCGGAAAAATCGCCCGCCTCCCTCACGACATCCGTGAGCAACTCAATCGCCGACTCAACGACGGCGAACAAGCCCACTCCATCCTCCAATGGCTCGACTCCGTCCCCGAAGTCCAAGCCGTGCTCGCCGCCGGCTTCGACGGCCGCCCCCTCAACAAAGTCAACCTCACCGAATGGCGGCATGGCGGCTACCGCGACTGGCTCGTCCGCCAGGACGCTCTCGATTTCGTTGAGGAACTCGATGATAAAGAAGCCCTCGGCCACCAGTCCTTGAGCGATCCCATCGGCGGCCGGCTGGCGCATTGGGTCGCCCTCCATTACGCCGCCTCTGCCAAAGCCCTCATCGCCAACGAGCAAAACCCTTCCACCAAATGGACTCGGCTGCGCGAGCTTTGCGCCGACGTTACCCGCCTCCGCCGCTCCGAACTGGCCGCCGAACGCCTGGACCTCGAGCACGCCTGGCTGGACTTGGAACATGAGGACCGGCAGGAAGCGCTCAAAAACAAGCTCTCCGGTTCAAAACTGCTCGCTAACTGCCTGGAGGACTTCCTGCACCGCCCCAAAGCGCCCCCGGCCAACCAAGCTCCCAACAGCTCCAACCCAGGCGAAACGACTTCTGAAACCCAGGAACACCCAGGGCCAGCCGCGCCCGCCTCCTTTTCTGACCCTGAGCCATTTTGACCCAGCACCCGCGGCCCAGTTAAACCCAGTTAAACCTAGTTAAACCTAGTTAAACCAAAATCTTTCGCCAACTGGCCCGGAGGTCCGGCTTCGGACCCGAAACCCAGGAGTTTAGATTCTCCGACTCTCACCCTGCCGAACGAGCTTAACCCGCTGATTTGGGCTTTACAGGCGTGGACTTTGCGTAGATAAGTTGGAGAGCATCCTTTCTTAATATTTCGCTGAGCCGCCTTATGTGTGCGCGTTCGAACGGTGTTTATCTGCAGGTTGCACTCATGCGGCTGTGCATCGGCGCGGTCGTGCTCGCGCCGTGGGGGTTTGTCCACGGCGCTGATGCGAACAGCGTTTCGGCTAAGTTTTCGCGCGCGCAAGTTGAGTTTTACCAAAACAAGATCCAGCCCATCCTCGTCGAGAGCTGTTACAAGTGCCACAGCCATCAGGCGGACAAGATCAAGGGCGGCTTTGTGCTCGACTCGCGCGAGGGTCTGCTCAATGGCGGCGAGGACGGGCCGGTCATCACGCCGGGTGACCCGGAGAAAAGCCTGCTGATCAAAGCGGTGCGGCACGAGGTCGAAGACCTGCAGATGCCGCCCAAGAAAAAACTGCCCGACGAGCAAATCGCGCTGCTGTTCGAGTGGGTGAAAATGGGCGCGCCCTATTCGGAAACGAGCGCTGCGGCAAGCGCCAAGCCAAGAAGCAGGAACATCACCCAGGAAGACCGCAAGTGGTGGTCGTTCCAGCCGGTGCGCGAGGTGAAACTCCCCGATGTCAAGGACAGCGGCTGGTCCAGGAACGGGATCGACAAATTCATTCTCGCCAGACTTCAAACTGAGGGACTGAGACCGGCGCCGGAGGCAGACAAGCGCACCTTTGCGCGCCGGGTTTACTTCGACCTCATTGGCCTGCGGCCTGGCGCGGAGGAAGTCGAGCGCTTCGTTGCTGACCAGGCGCCGGACGCCTATGAGAAATTGATTGATGGCCTGCTGCGCAGTCCGCAATACGGCGAGAAGTGGGCGCGCCACTGGCTCGACCTGGTGCGCTATGCGGAGTCCGACGGTTTCAAGGCCGACAGCTTCCGCCCCAGTGCCTGGCGTTATCGGGATTATGTCATTCGCAGTTTCAACCAGGACAAGCCCTATGACCAATTCATGATGGAGCAGCTCGCCGCCGACGAGTTGTGGCCGAGCGACCCCGAGGCGCTCATCGGCGTGAGCTATCTGCGCCTTCCAATTTACGAATACAATCAGCGCAACGTCAAAGGCCAATGGACCACCATCATCAACGACATCACCGACGTCACGGGCGATGTCTTTCTTGGGCTTGGGATACAATGCGCGCGCTGCCACGACCACAAGTTCGACCCCATCTTGCAACGGGATTATTACCGCCTGCAGGCCTTCTTCGCGCCGCTTTGGCCTCACGATGAGGCGCCGGTGGCGTCACCGGAGCAATTGAACGAGTACCGTGCGCAGCTCGCCAAATGGCAGGCAAAGACCGCCGACCTCCGCGCCCAGATCGAGGCCTTGGAGCGCCCGGCGCGAGAGAAGACAACCAAGGCCGTCATCGAGAAGCTTCCCAAGGAAATCCAGATCATAATGAACAAATCGGCGAGCGAGCGGACACCCTACGAACAACAGATCAACGACCTGGCCTACCGGCAGGTGACCGAGGAGCTCGAAAAACTCGATGGCAAGTTCGGGCGCGCCGAAAAGGAGAAGCTCGACGCGCTGAGCAAGGAGCTGGCGAACTATGACGAGTTTAGACCCGAGCCTCTACCCGCGGCAATGCTCGTGACGGACATCGGACCTGTCGCCCCGCCCGTGGTCATCCCCAAGGACAAAGCGCAAACGCCCATTGAGCCGGGCTTCCTGACGCTACTGGAGGAAGCGCCCGCGAAAATTGAGCGTCTGGCCGCTGCGCCGAATTCCACGGGCCGCCGCGCCGCCTTGGCAAAGTGGCTGGCACAACCGGACAATCCCTTCACCACGCGGGTCATAGTCAATCGCATTTGGCAACAACACTTTGGCCGCGGCCTGGTAGGGACGCCGAGCGACTTCGGCCACTTGGGGGAGCAGCCGACGCATCCGGAGCTCCTGGATTGGCTGGCGAGGTATTTCGTCGAGCATCGTTGGAGCCTCAAACAAATGCACCGGCTCATCCTCACCAGCGCGACTTACCGGCAGGCTTCAAATGCGGAATGGCCAGCGCCGAATGCGGAAGCGCAGGCCAGCTTGGCCCGCGGCCCGCGGCGCGTGGCCGTCCTGACTGACCCGGACAATCGCTGGCTCTGGCGCCAGAACCTGCGCCGCCTGGAGAGCGACCAGATCCGCGACGCGATGTTGTGGGTCAGCGGCGAACTCGATGCCACTGCGAGCGGGCCGAGTGTTGATGCCTCCAAGCCGCGCCGCACCATTTACACCAAATGGTTGCGCAACAGCCGCGACCCT
>WNGQ01001969.1_pt1 | contig 21024 bp, 22 predicted proteins | sample 5407661 | NCBI WGS metagenome assembly WNGQ01 (sample SAMN13153382, study PRJNA577476) | soil metagenome | isolation source: 60 cm soil or saprolite under Garry oak tree replicate 2 | place: USA:California | collected 2016-06-15 | reverse complement strand
TCGAGATCCAGGACCTCCAGACGAAGTTCCGAATGCACCCCGCCGTCCAGCGGCTCATCCGAGGCGGCAAGGTCGCGGAGTACAGCGCGCACCTCGTGCCGGAACTCGGCGCGGGGATGATGCCCCGCCTCGCGGCGGACGGCGTCCTCGTGGCGGGCGACGCCGCGGGCTTCCTGATCAACAACGGATACACGTTCCGCGGAGTGGACCTCGCGATCGCCTCCGGCATGGCGGTCGGCGACGCGGCGGAGGCCGCGCGGGCCGCGGGCGGCATGACGGCGGAGAACCTCGCGATCTACGAGTCGTTCCTCCGATCGCGGAACGTGCTCACGGATCTCGAGCGGTTCCGTCGCGCTCCGCTCTACATGAAGAACGACCGGCTCTTCGAGCTCTATCCTCGGATGCTCCTCGAGATCGCGCAGCGCCTCTACACGGTGGACGGGACCGGCAAGGACCGTCTCATGGACGTCGTCCTCGAGGAGGCCTCGGCCTCCCGCGTCCCGAAGCTGAAGCTTCTGCTGGACCTGCTCCAGGGGGCCCGATCGATGTGACCGCCGGCGCGAAGGGGCGGTACCGGATCATCGTCTGCATCAAGCAGGTCCCGAAGGCGCAGGAGCTCCAGGTGGATCCCGTCACCCAGACGCTCAAACGGGTCGGGGTGCCGAGCGAGATCAACCCGCCGGACGCGAACGCGCTCGAGATTGCGCTTCAGCTCAAAGACCGTCACGGCGCCGAGGTCGTCGTCCTCTCGATGGGCCCGACGTCGTTCGACGAGAGCCTCGAGCGTGCGATCGCGATGGGCGCGGACCGGTCGGTCCTGCTCACGGACCGCATCCTCGGCGGCTCGGATACGGTCCCGACCGCGTACGCCCTGAGCGAGACGATCCAGAAGGTCGGCGGGTACGACCTCATCCTCTGCGGTGAGGAGACGACCGACGCCTCGACGGGCCACGTCGGACCGGGGATCGCGGGACATCTCGACCTGCCGCAACTCACGTACGTCTCCGAGGTACAGGTCGTCGACGGGAAGGTGCGGGCGCGGCGCACGGCGGAGGACGGCACCGAGTGGTGGGAGACGTCCATGCCGTGCCTCGCGACGGTGAACTTCGGTTGCAACAAACCGCGAGAGCCGTCCCTCACCGGGAAGATCCGCGTGAAGCGCGGCGGCGTGATCGTGCACTGGTCGTGTGCGGACGTCGGGATCGATCCAAAGAAGGTCGGCCTCCTCAACTCGCCGACGATCGTCGCGAAGGTCGACACGGTGAAGCTGCCTCCCCGGGCAGGGAAGATCTTCACGGGAGACCCCAGGGACGCCGTCCGGCGGCTCCTCGAAGCCCTCGTGGAGGACCGGGTGATTGCGACGTGACGGACGCCCACGTCCTCGAGGACAAGTCCCACTTCCGCGGCGTCTGGGTGTTCCTCGAACACCGGAAGCACGGGCTGCGCGACGTCTCCGTGCAGCTCATCGGCGAAGGCCGTCGGCTCGCGGACCTCCGCAGGACCCCCCTGACGGGCATCCTCCTCGGACGCGACGTGGACGCGCTTGCGACGCACGCGATCGGCTACGGACTCGACCGCGTGATCGTCGTGGACCACCCGCTCCTCGAGATTTATCGATCGCGGCCGTACGCGCAGGTCATGGCCCAGCTGATCCGGCGGCACAAGCCGGAGATCGTCCTCTACGGGGCCTCGAAGAACGGCCGGGACCTCGGCGGCCGGTTGCATGCGATTCTCGAGACAGGCCTCGCGGCGGACTGCGTGAAGTTCGACATCGACGCCGAAGGAAACCTCGACATGATTCGCCCGAGCTTCGGGGGGAAATCGCTCGCGCACATCCTGTGCAAGAAGCACCGGCCGCAGATGGCGTCCGTGCGCCGGAACGTGTTCATCGCCCCACCGCACGATCCGTCGCGTCGTGGCGAGGTCGTCCGCGAGGCGGCCGAGCTCTCGGAGAAGGACGCGGACGTGACGCTCCTCGAGTTCACGGAGTTCACGAAGGAAGGCGGCCTCCGGCCGGAGGACGCGGACATCGTCGTGAGCGGCGGGTACGGCCTCGGCGATCCGAAGAACTTCGCGATGCTCCAGGAACTCGCGGACCTCCTCGGTGGGGCGGTCGCCGCGTCCCGGAAGGCGGTCGACAGCGGCTGGGTCCCGAAGATGCTGCAGGTCGGGCAGACCGGCATGACGGTCCGGCCGAAGCTCTACATCGCGGTCGGGATCAGCGGGGCCGTCCAGCACCTAGCCGGCATGCAGGAATCGGAGAAGATCCTCGCGGTCAACCTCGACCCGAAGGCGCCGCTCTTCGAGATCGCGGACTACGGGATCGTCGGCGATCTGTTCGAGGTCGTGCCGGAGATGATCCGACAGCTCCGCGCGCTCAAGGCCGCCGCCGTGGCCCCGGCGGCGATTCCGGCAGCAACTCGCTGACGTTCACGCGTCGCAGCGTGACGCCGAAGACCGCCTGGAAGTGCGCGATGACGGACGCCTTGACGTCCTCGAGGTCGACCGGATGGCCGAGGACCCGCTCCATCGAGGTCATGATGCCGCCCTCGTGCCCGCACGGCCGGATCTTCAGGAACTCCCGGAGGTCCGTCGTGACGTTGTGGGCGAAGCCGTGGAAGCTCACGTTCCGCTGGACGGCGAGCCCGATCGATGCGATCTTCTTGCCGCCGACCCAGACGCCGCGCTCGGGTCCGTCCCGCGTGGCGTCGATGCCGAAGTCCGCGCACGTGCGCAGCAGGACCTCCTCGAGGTCCGTCACGAGGCGCTTCACCTCGAGCCGGTCCGGCAACTTGAGGATCGGATACCCGACGAGCTGGCCGGGACCATGGTACGTCGCCTCGCCGCCCCGTTCGACCTCGACGACCTCGAGGCCGGGGTCGAGGACGTCCTCGCGCGTCCCGCGCCGGCCGAGCGTTGCGACCGGGTCGTGCTCGACGAGGATGAGCCCGTCGGGAATCTTGTCCTGCGCGCGGCGGTCCACGAGCGCCTTCTGAAGGTCCCACACCTCCCGGTACGGCCGTCGACCGAGGTCGAGGAGCCAGGCGTCCCGCACGATGAGAATCGCCTTCTCCGCCTCGTCGGTCGTGAGCATGGTCTCAGCGGTTCAGCACGTGAATCGCCTGCCCGAGGGCGGCCTCCGCGCTCTCCATGATCCCCTCCGGCAGGGTGGGATGCGGGTGTACGGTGAGCGCGATGTCCGTGATCGTCGCGCCCATCTCGATCGCGAGGGCGAGTTCGCTGATCAGGTCGCTCGCGTCCGGACCGACAATCGTCGCGCCGAGGAAGACCTTGGAGTCGGCGTCGGCGAGGAGCTTCACGAAGCCGTCGTACTCGCCCGTCGTGAGGGCGCGGCCGATCGCCGCGAACGGCACCCGGCCGACGCGCACCTTACGCCCCTTGGCGGCCGCCTCCGACTCCTGCATCCCGACCGTGGCGATTTCGGGATCCGTGAAGATGGCGGCGGGCATCGCGCGATAGTCGACCTCGACGGGATGGCCGGCGATCACCTCCGCCGCGATGAGGCCTTCCTTCGTCGCCTTGTGCGCGAGGAACGGCGGGCCGATCACGTCGCCGATCGCGAAGACGTGCGGATTCGTCGTCCGCAGTTGCCGGTCCACCTTGATGTATCCCCTCGGCCCGATCTCGACGCCGCTTTTGTCGGCCGCCAGATCGTCCGTGTTCGGGCGACGTCCGACGGTCACGAGGATCAGGTCCGCGCGGCGGGCGATCAGCCCATCAGGAGTGACGACGTCGACGACCGTCTGGTCCTTGTCCACCCGCCAGCCGCGCGCCTGCGACTTCACGTGGACCTCGACGCCGAGCTTCTGCAGGCCCCGCGCGACGACGCGAACCGCGTCGAGGTCCGTCCCCGGCAAGACTTGGTCCATGATCTCGATCACGACGACGCGGCTGCCGAGCTTCGCGTAGAACGTGCCGATCTCGAGCCCGGAGATGCCGCCGCCGATGATCGCGAGGTTCGGCGGGACGCGGGGGAGCTCGAGCGCTTCCTTCGTGCTCAGGACCTTCTTGCCATCGAAGCGGAACGCGGGCAGGTCGGACGGTCGGCCGCCCGTCGCGATGATCGCGTCCGTGAACGTGATGTCCTCGGAGACGCTCGCGCCGCGGATGTGCAAGCTCCCGGGTCCGGTGAACGATGCCTGTCCGGGGAGGACCTCCACGCCGTTCCCCTTGCACAGCTGGCCGATTCCGTTCACGAGCCGCTGCACGATGGACGACTTCCACGCCTGCAGCCGAGCCATGTCGACCTTGACCGGTCCGGTCTCGACGCCTCTTTCGGCGGCGCGCTCGATCGCTTGAACGAGGTTCCCCGTGTGGATGAGGGCCTTGCTCGGGATGCAGCCGTAGTTCAGGCATTCGCCGCCGAGCTTGTCCCGCTCGACGAGGAGGACGTGCTTGCCGAGTTGCGCCGCGCGGATCGCCGCGGGATAGCCACCGGGGCCGGCCCCGATCACCACGACGTCGACTTGGCGGGCCACGGACCGACCGATGGAGACGCCCTCGCTTATGCCTTTGCTTGGCGCACTCACCCGACGCCGACGAAAATCGTCGCGGGGTGCTCCAGGTGGTTCCGCACCGACTGCACGAACGCGGCGCCGACGTGGCCGTCGATCACGCGGTGGTCGAAGGAGCAGGAGAGGTACATCATCTCCCGGATGACGACGTGGTCGTCACGCACGACGGGCCGCTTCTCGATTTTGTGGATACCGAGGATCGCGACCTCGGGCCAGTTGATGATCGGCGTCGCGAGGATGCCGCCCTCCTTGCCGAGGGAGGTGATCGTGAACGTCGAGCCTTGGACGTCCGGCAGGGAGAGCTTCTTGTCGCGCGCCGCGCTCGCGAGGCGGTCGATCTCCCTCGCGAGGTCCCAGAGGTCCCTCTTGTCCGCGTCGTGGACCACGGTGACCGTCAGGCCCTCGTCCGTCGCGGTGGCGATCCCGATGTGGTAGTACCTCCTGACGACGATCTCCCCCCGTTCGTCGTCGACGGACGCGTTCAGGGTCGGGAACTCCGCGAGCGCTGCGACGACGGCTTTGATGAAGAACGGGAGGAACGTCAGCTTGATCCCCTTGCGGTCCGCCGTCTCCTTGAGGTGGTCCCGCAACGGCACGAGCTGGGACATGTCGACCTCCTCGACGTACGTGAACGGGGCGGCGGTCGCGTTCGACTTCGCCATCTTCTCGAAGATCCGCTTCCGCAGGCCGTGGATCGGGATGCGCTCCTCAGCGCCGCTCGGCGCGGCCGCGGCGACCGCGGGTCTCGTGGGTGCGACGGGCCCTTTCGTCCCCCGGCGCACGTCGTCCTCCGTGATCCGTCCCTGCGGCCCGCTCCCTCGGACCGCGGCGAGGTCGACGTTCAGCTCCCTCGCGAGGCGACGGACCGCGGGGGCCGCGAGGACCTCCCCGGGAACGGACGGCGGAGGAGGCGGGGCGGCCATCCGGACCGGGGCGGCGGGAGTGGCGGATGGCATGGGCGTGGCGGCGGGAGCCGGCGCCGGCACCGCCTCGCCCGCTTCGCCGAAGACGACGAGCGTCGAGCCGACCTTCACGACCTCGCCTTCCTTCGCCCGAAGCTGCAGGATCTTGCCCGTGACGGGCGAGGGGATCTGCACCGTCACCTTGTCCGTCATCACTTCGACGACGGGATCGTTCTCCTTGACAGCGTCCCCTTCTTTCACGAACCACTTGACGACCTCGCCCTCGTGGACGCCCTCCCCGATGTCGGGGAGCTTGAACTCGCGGGCCATCTCCGTCGCCAAGACCCGAGCGCGACTTAACGCTTTGCCCCTGTGCCTCGGCGATGCGACGTCGTCGGAATGCGAATCGTTTTATTGCCGCCATCCGATGTCGCTTCGGGGAGGAGTGGGTCGTGGAGGAGTGGCACAGACCGGTGGGCGTGATTTGTGCCCGGCGCTCCGCGCCGGAAGCGTTCCCGTCCTGCTCCTCCTTTCCGTGAGGTGACCGATCTTGGCCCGTCCCCTGGGGATCACGATCTTGGGTGCGCTCGTCGTGTTGGCGGCGTTCGTCATGTTCTTGATCGGCATCGCCGGCTTCATCGTAGGACTCGCTGGCCTGATTCCCGGATCGCCCATCCCTGGGACCACGTTGCTCCTGAACGGTCTCTTGTACGTGATCATCGGAATCGTGTTAGGGGTCGCGGGGTTCGGCCTCCTGCGCCTTCGCCCGTGGGCATGGGGACTCGCCCTCCTCGCTACGCTCGTGACGCTCGTCTACCTGGGCTACAACGTATGGCAGGATTCGAACGCCGGCAAAGACATCACACTGACGGCCATCGTCACGCTCGTGATCGTCGGGGCGGTCTTCGTGTACCTGCTGGGTGTCGCGCGGTCGTTCCGCCGCCCGCAGACGATGTGAGTCGGCGCGTCGCCGCGTTCGCGGTCAGAAGGTCATGACCTTGTCGATCGCCGCGAGCACGCGGTCCGCGTTCGGCATGTAGACGTCCTCGAGCGTGTACGGGAACGGCGTGTCGAATCCGCTCACCCGGACGATCGGTCCGCGCAGGTACTCGATCGCCTTCTCGGCGAGGATCGCGCTGATCTCGCCGCCGTAGTTGCCCGTCCGCGGCGCCTCGTTCACGATCACCGCGCGTCCCGTCTTCTTGACGCTCGCCAGGAGGGCCGGCTCGTCGAGGGGCACGAGCGTCCGCACGTCGATTACCTCGGCCTCGACGCCTTTCTCGGCCGCCTTCGTCGCGGCCTCGAGGCAGACCTGCGCCATGGAGCCGTACGCGATGAGCGTGACGTCCTTCCCCGCGCGGCGCACCGCGGCCTGGCCGATCGGCACGGTGACCTCGCCCTCCGGGACCTCCTCGCGAAATGCCCGGTAGAGCTTCTTCGGCTCGAGGAACATCACGGGGTCCGGATCCCGGATCGACGACGTCAGGAGGCCCTTCGCCTCGAGAGGGGTCGACGGCGTGACGACCTTCAGCCCGGCCGTGTGACAGAAGTACGCCTCGCTGGACTGGCTGTGATAGTGCCCGCCGCGGATGCCGCCGCCGTACGGGGTGCGGATCGTCATCGGCACGGTGAACTGGCCGCCGGACCGGTACCGCATCTTCGCGGCCTCGGAGACGATCTGGTCGAATCCGGAGTAGATGAAGTCCAAGAACTGGATCTCGGGCACCGGCCTCAGGCCGTAGAGGGCCATGCCGATCGAGGTGCCGATGATGCCTCCCTCCGAGAGCGGCGTGTCGAACACCCGCTCCGGGAACTCGTCGATGAGGCCTTCGGTGCACCGGAAGACGCCGCCGTTGCGGCCGACATCCTCGCCGAGCACGACGACCCGATCGTCGCGTCGCATCTCCTCGCGCAGCGCGTTGTTGATCGCTTGGACCATCGTCATCGCGGGCATCGTTCACGGCCTCGTCGCGTAGTACTCGGCGTAGGGATCCTCGCTCGTCGCGGCGCCCGGCAGCCGGCCGAGCATCTCCGGATCGTCCTTGAAGGGCCGGAGGTCCGGGTCCTCGTCGAGCCGGTCCTGGTAGTCCGCCTGCAGCTCCACGGCCCGGGCGAAGTGCTCGATCGCCTTGGACTTGTCGCCCATCCGCGCGGCGATGCGGGCGATGTTGTAGTGCGCGCTCGCCCTCCCCGGCTCGAGCTTCACCGCCCGCTGGAACGCCTCGAGCGCGCCCTCGATGTCGCCGGCGTTGAAGAGGTCGAACCCCAGGCTGTTCCATCCTTGCGGGTTGTGCGGCTCGGCTTCGCAGAGCATGCGGTCGATCCGCGCGGCCTCGAGGTAGTCGCCTTCCGCGCCGAGGCACGCGGCCGCGAGCGCGCAGACGTTCGCGTCGACCTCCTTCCGCTGCAGCAGCGGCCGGAGGATCGCGAGGGCCTCCTGGCACCGGCCTTGCTTGAACAGCTCGTGGACGCGCATCACGCCGGAACTCGTGGACGGCGGGGGCGCGGGTGCGGCGGGGCCTTTCTTCGCCACGCGTCACCTCCGGAGGCCCGCCGTCAGGGCGTCCTCCTGCTCCCGGAGCCGCGACGGCACGTTTGCGTAGACGTCCGTGAAGAGGCTCTCCACCGGCGGAGGCGGGATGCGTTCCGTCTCCTGGACCGCTCGCGTGATCTCGTCGCCGATCTCCTGCTCGAGCCGCGCCTCGCGGGCCTCGTCCCACCAGCCCGCGTGCTCGAGGTACCGCCGAAATCGGGCGATCGGATCGCGCGCCCGCCACCGGGCGACCTCCGCCTCGTCCCGGTACCGCGACGGATCGTCGCTCGAGGAATGGGGACCGAGTCGATAGGTGAGGGCCTCGACCAGGGTGGGGCCGCGCCCCGACCGCGCGGACTCCGCCGCCTCGCGCGTCGCGCCGTAGACGGCGAGGGCATCCATGCCGTCCACGCGGACGCCGTCGAAGCCGTACGCCTGGGCCTTCTGCGCGAGCGTCGCCGAGGCCGTCTGCCGCGCCACGGGCACGGAGATCGCCCACTGGTTGTTGTTGCACAGGAAGACGGTCGGCGTGCGGAAGACGCCCGCGAAGTTCATGGCGGCGTGGAAGTCCGACGTGCTCGTGGCGCCGTCGCCGAAGAAGACGAGCGCCGCCGCGCGGTCGCCGCGGAGCTTCATCGCCCACCCGATGCCCACCGCATGCGGGAGCTGCGTGCCGACCGGGGACGAGATCGAGAGGTAGTTCCCCTTCCGGTAGACGTAGTGGCAGGGCATCTGTCGGCCGTGCACCGGATCGCGGGCGTTCCCCATGAGCTGGCACAGGAGTTCCGTCAGGGGCATGCCGCGGACGAGCGCCGCGCCGGGCTCGCGGTACTGGGGGACGATCCAGTCGTCCGGCGACATCGCCATCGCCGCGCCGATGATCGCGGCTTCCTGTCCGAGCGACGGCCCGTAGAATCCGATGCGGCCTTGTCGCTGCAACGCGAGCATGCGGTTGTCGAGGATCCGTTGGAGCATCATGCCGCGGTACATCCGGACGGCGTCCGCCTCCGGGAGCTTCGGGTCCAGACGGGGGTCCGTCGACCCGTCGTCCTGGATCACGCGGAGCGCATCGACCAAGGTGTTCCTCGCACCCCCGGAGGCCCGGTGAAAACAAAACGGCCGGCGCCGCCTTAAGCCTTCCGACCTGGGAATCTTGAAATTGTCCGCGACATTGTCCGCGCGGTGATTCGTGGGCCTCCGCCGGAGGACGTACGGCTACGTCGCGATCGTCCTCGCGGCGGTCCTGTACGGCATCTGGCCGAGCCTTTCGAAGCTCGTCCTGGCTGAGGTCCACCCGCTCGTCATCGCGTTCCTGATTCAGCTGATCCCCGGGATCGGGCTCTCGCCCTCGCTCCGGGGCGTCCGGATCGCCCGATCGGACTGGAAGCTCGTCCTCCTCGCCTCCCTCGTCGGCGCCGTCGCCGGGCCGATCCTCTATTTCTACGGCCTCGAGCGGACGACGGCGGCGAACTCCGTCCTCCTGTCGAACAGCGAGTCCCTCTTCACGATCATGCTCGCGTACGCGGTCCTGGGAGAGCGGGCGACGCGGCGCGAGTACGTCGCCCTCGCGGGCATCGCCGCCGGCGCGTTCCTCGTGACGACCCAGCTGCGTTTCGGGGACGTGCGGTTCCTGGAGTTCCTGATCGGGAACGCGATGCTCGTGGCCGCCGCGGCATGTTGGGGCGTGAGCAACACGGTGAGCACGATCCTCCTGCGTCGGATCAAGATCCTCCCGGTCCTCGAGATCCAGCTCCTCATCGGCGCCGCCGTGTACGCGCCCATCGTCCTTCTCGCGGGCGCGCCCCTCGCGGTCCCGCTCCCCATCCTGCCGATCCTCGTCCTCCTATCCCTGAGCGCGGTCGGCGTGTTCTCCGTGCTCTTCTTCTACGCCTTCCGCACGATCGGCGCGATGCGCACGGGGGCCGTCCTCCCGACGTCGGCCCTGTGGGGCATCCTGCTCGCGCTCTACCTGTTCCCGAGCGATACGCTGGGCGCGGTGCAGGTCGCCGGGGGCGCCCTCATGATCCTCGCGCTCGTGGCGTTCTACGTCCTCCGCGGTCCCTCGGAGGCGGAAGGCGAAACCTTGAAACCGGCCGCGTCGGATGGTCCGGAATCACCGTGACTCCGACGACCCCGGATGAGACTCCGTTCGCGCGTCTCGCAGACCTGACTCGGAAGCTCGAGGCGACGCCGAAGCGCCTCGAGAAGCGCGCGCTCCTGGCGGAGTTCCTCCGCTCCCTCCGGAGGGACGAAGTCGCGCCCGCCGTCCACCTGATCGTCGGCCGCATCTTCGCGGAGTCCGACGCCCGCGCGCTGAACGTCGGCTGGGCGACCCTCAAGAAGGCGATGGCCGGGACGAAACAGGCCACGCTGAATCCGGAGCCGCTCACGATCCTCGACGTCTCCCGCGCATTCGCCCAGGTCGCGGAGGCCCACGGTCCCGAGTCGACGAAGGTGCGCCGGCGGATCCTCGAGTCCCTCCTCGGCCGCGCCTCCGAGGACGAGCGGGATGTCCTCTTGAAGAACGTCTTCGGCGAGATGCGGATCGGTGTGAATGAGGGCGTGATGCTCGAAGGGATCGCGGACGCCGCCGGGATCCAGGCGGACACCGTGAGGACGGCGCACATGTTCCTGGGGGACCTCGGCCTCGTCGCGGAGATCGCCCGGTTCGAGGGGGCGGACGGGCTGCGGTCCCGCGGCCTGCGCCTCCTGGCGCCGATGAAGCCGATGCTGGCCGAGATGTCCGAAGACCTGGGGGAGGTCCTCAAGGAGCATGGTGGGGTGACGGCCATCGAATACAAGCTCGACGGCGCGCGCATCCAGATCCACCGTCGGGGCGAGGCCGTCCGGATCTTCAGCCGGAGGCTCAGCGACGTCACGAACAGCCTCCCGGAGATCGTCGCGATCGCCCGTTCGCTGCCGGCGACGGAGTTCCTCCTGGAGGGCGAGGTCGTCGCGATCGATCACGCGGGCAAGCCGCTGCCGTTCCAGGACCTCATGCGACGATTCCGCCGCGTGCACGACATCGCTGCGGCCGCGGAAGAGATCCCGTTGCGGCTCTACCTGTTCGACCTCCTTCACCTGGACGGCCGGACGCTGATCGACGAACCGTACCGGGTGCGGTGGGAGCTCCTCGAACGGCTCGTCCCGCCCGAGTACCTCACGGCTCGCCGCATCGCACGGTCGAAGGAAGAGATCGAGTCGTTCCTGAGGGAAGCGCTCGTCGCGGGCCACGAAGGGCTCATGGCGAAGCACCCCGAGTCGACGTACTCCGTCGGGAAACGGGGCAAGAAGTGGTTCAAGATCAAACCGGCGGACCACCTCGACCTCGCGATCGTCGCAGCGGAGTGGGGGTCCGGCCGGCGAGAGGGCTGGCTGTCGAACTACTGGCTCGCGGTGCGAGACGAGACGACGGGCACGTTCCAGATGATCGGGAAGACGTTCAAGGGCCTGACCGACGCGGAATTTGAGGCGATGACGGACCGGCTCCGCAAACTCACGACGTCGGAAGAGCGGTGGGGGTTCCACCTCCGGCCGGCGGTCGTCGTCGAGGTTGCCCACAATGAGATCCAGCGGAGCCCGCACTACCCGAGCGGATTCGCGCTGCGCTTCGCCCGCATCGTGCGGATCCGGGACGACAAGGGGCCGCAAGACGTCGACACGTACGCACGGCTGAAGGAACTGTACGCGAAGCAGTTTGAGCGGAAGGGCCGTGGGCCCGAGGAGCCGTAGCCGCCCGAGTAGTTTCACGCACCCCACCGGAAAGGCCTTCGGCCCGCGCGAAATACCTCTACTTAGAGGTACGAAAAATGGAGATCGGATGCGGCGCGCGGGTGCGTGACTTCGGCGGGCGACGCTACTTCTACTTCTGGCATTACGAGCGCGACAACGGTCGGTCCTCGCGCAAGGAGGACTACATCGGCCGGGTCGACTCCGTGCGCGCTCGTGACGAATTGCTCCGACGGATGGCCTCCTACCATCGGAAGGCGGAACAAGAGTTCGCCCGACGGCGGGCCCAGATCGAGCGCCAGATCGCCGCTGCGGTCCATACCTCTGCTTAGAGGTACGCGCTCACTCGACGTCCCGCCCGGTGATCGTCTCCCGCGTCCGCGCACCCTGGCCTTGGACGGTCAGGTAGATCCCCGCAAGGGCGAGCGCCCCGCCAATCCCGACGGCCACGCCGGGCGTCTGCGTCAGGAGGACCCACGCGAGCAGGCTCGAACCGATCGGCTCGCCGACGAGGCTGAGGCTCACGATCGGCGCGGGCACCCAGCGCAGGCTCCAATTGTACAGCGTATGCCCGCCGATCTGGGGGATGAGGGCCATCGCGAGGAACAAGGCCATCTCTCTGCGCACGTCGCCGATCGGCGTGAGGCTCTCTTGGAGGAGCAGCGTGTAGAGGAACAGGACGCCGGTCGCCGTGACGTACACGACGAAGGCGTAGGCGAGGAGAGGGATCCGCTGCCGCAGCCTCCGGCCCAGGAGGAAATAGAAGCCGGCCGCGACGCCGCCCGAGAACGCCAGGAGGTCGCCCACCAAGCTCGCGCTCCTCGCCGCCGAGTCCGCGATCGCGATGACGACCACGCCGCCGAAGCCCAGCGCGATCCCGACGGCCATGCGTCCGTTCAGTCGCTCCCGGAGGACGAAGTGCGACAGGATCCCGACGAGCAGCGGGTGGGACGTCACGAGGATGACGGACGAGGCGACGCTCACCTGGACGCCCTCGATTTTCAGCGATCCGATCCAGAGCGTGAAGTGGGTCGCGAGGATCGCCCCGACGCCCATCATCAGGAGGACGTCCCGCCGCGGGATGCCGACGAGCGGTCGTCGGCGGTCCAGGAGGACGATCGGCGCGAGGATCGCCGAGGCGATCGCGAGCCGGTACAGGGCGATCGTGACGTATGGCGAGTTGGTCCAAGAGATGAAGATCGCCGAGAACGAGACGGAGACGACCGCGAGGGCGATCGCGGCGTACGGCCCACCTCGCATGCACCCGGTCACGGGCGCAGAGCGTATGTAACGGCTCCGATGCGGCTCACGGGCCGGGCGGCGGCGCTTGGGGCGGGGGCGGGTATGGACCGGGCGGTCGGGCCATCTTCCGGCGTCGCATCACCGCGAGCACCGCGATCGCGATCGCCGCGAGGACGACGACGCCCCCGATGATCAGGAGCAGGCCGACCAACCCGGACTGGTACCGGTATGCGGTCAGCTCCTGCTCCGCGACGCGGTTCCCGCTACCGTCGTACGATTCTTGTTTGACGTTGTTCCCCGCGCCCTCGGAATAGGAGTTCTCGTCGTGGGCCGTGCCGACGGAGGGGTTCCGGATCACCGCGACGTTGAACGAACCCGCGACGACCGTCGTCGAGTGCTCCGCGATCACCGTGCCGCTGTACGCGAGCGGGAAGCTGAAGGCGATGTTCACGAGCCGGACGGTCGTGTTGAGGGACCACTGCGCGTTGATCGAGAGGGGGAAGACCGCCTGGGCGAGCGGCGGGTCGAACGTCACCTGCACGTCCCCGAAGACCGTCGAGAAGTTCGCCTTCGCGAGGCCGAGGTTCGACTCCTGGATCCAGCTGTTCTGGACCGTCGCGTTGCCGTTGGCGTCCGTCGTGGTCGTCGTCACGTGCCACACGCTGTACGTGCCCGATGTCAGGGTGAGGGTCGTGCGCTCGTTGACGTCGACGCGGACCGTCGACGTCGCGCTGCCCGCGGTGCGCGCGTAGACCCAGAAATCGCCTTGGGTCCACGAGGGCCCGTTCTGGGCGGCGGCCGCGCGGGGTGCGACCGCCACGATCGACGCCAGGGCGAGGACGATCGCCAAGGCCAGGACGAGGGACCTCGGAAGGCGTGGCATCGGGGCTCCTCGGCCGCGCCCATACGGAGGGGGAGATATGAGCCTACCGCAATCCCTTATAAACGCAGGCTTTACGTCCGCGGTGCGGTTCCCGGCGCGGGACAGTGGCGGCCATGCACGCAACGGACGTACGGAAGATCGCGGTGATCGGCGCGGGCACGATGGGGGCGGGGATCGCCCAGGCGTGCGCCGCGGCCGGGTTCCCGGTGACGATGCGGGACATCGAGCAGCGTCTCGTCGACGGGGGCTTCCGGCGGATCAAGGAGCCGCTCGCAAAGCGCGTCGAGAGGGGCAAGATGACCCAGGGCGAGGTCGACGCCATCCTGACGAAGATCCGCGGGGCCGTCGACCTGAAGGAGGCCGTCGCGGGGGCGCAGGTCGTCATCGAGGCGGTCTTCGAGAAGATGGAGGTGAAGAAGGAGCTCTACGCCGAGCTCGACCGCCTCTGCCCGCCCGAGGTCGTGTTCGCCTCGAATACGTCGTCCTTGAGCATCACAGAGATGGCGAACGCGACGAAGCGCGCGGACCGGGTGGTGGGGATGCACTTCTTCAACCCCGCGCCGGTCATGAAATTGGTCGAGGTGATCCGCGGCTCCGAGACGTCGGATGAGACGGTAGCCCTCGTCAAGGGCCTGTGCGCGAAACTCGGCAAGGACCCCGTCGAGGTGAAGGAATCCCCTGGATTCGTCGTGAATCGCCTCCTCGTGCCGATGATGAACGAGGCGTTCAACCTCCTCCAAGAGGGCGTCGCGAGCGTCGAAGACATCGACAAGGCGATGAAGCTGGGGACGAACATGCCGATGGGCCCGTTCGAGCTCGCCGACTACACGGGCCTGGACATCGGTCTCGATGTGATGGAGGTCCTCTTCCGGGAGACGGGCGATCCGAAGTTCCGGCCTTCGACGCTCCTGCGGAAGTACGTGCGTGCGGGCCGCCTGGGGCGCAAGGCGGGCCGCGGCGTCTACGACTATTCGAAAGCGTGAGGCCGTCAGGGCGGAGGCTCGGGTGGCCGCTCTGATGGAGGTTGGGCAGGAACCTCGGGTCGTGCCGGAGAGGCCCTTCGCCGCCTCCATCGGAGGAGAAGCGCTATCGCGACGATAGCGACCGCGACTGCAACGGCCAACGGAAGTGCCCAGTATAGCAGCGGGCTGAGTCCGCCCATGGAGGGCGCCACATAGGCATAGGACACTAACCGAAATGTGTCTGTGAGCGCGCTGCCGGCATCATACATTTCGAGCTTCACGGCCCAGCCAGCGGTCTGCGCGTAGTAGACCAGCACATAGGGGGCGCCGGTGGCGGGACTCCGAACGACCGCGGCGTCAAAGGTCCCCGCGGGCACCGTGACGGACACCTCCGAGGTCACCTGACCGCTCCACGCCGTCGTGGTCGTCGTAGTCCCTGAGTTGGTGGTTGTCGTGACAGTCGAATTCCCGAACCAGCTAGTGCCGGGGCTGAGTGGGAAAACGAGGGCCGGTTCCGGCGGGCTGTAGGTCGCTGTGACGGTCCCCGCAGACGGGTAAACCGACTGGGTTTTCACCACTTGCAGGCCGTCCGTCGTCAGCCACCCATCAATTGTGAACGTGGTTGTGCCGCCGGACGACGTCGTTGTCAGGTTGGTCCACGCGTGCCACGTCACGTAATTCGTTGACCCCACGGCGACGACCGCGATTGTGTCAAGGGTCATTGTCTGCGTCGTGTTCGGGTAGCTCGTCGAACGGTACGTCCACTGATTGCCAGCGGCCCATGTGGGACCGTCCTGCGTCGCCGCCGCGCTGCTTGCGCCGTTAAGCAAGAGGTTCCATCCTAAGAGTCCAACGATGGCCCACACGAGGAGACGGCGAGACTGGTCCATTCGCACCCTCTCTCATGCACATCGAGGAGGACCGTCATGAACGTGCCGATGCTCGAGGTGAGCGCCCGCGCACCAACGTGTCCAGCCGCGGGGGGTTTACGGCCCCATCGGCGGTTCCTCGGGCGGCATTCCCGGCGGTGGCATCTGTGGCGGCATCGGCCCCGGCACCATCGGCGGTTTCCGGCGGCGGATTGCCAAGACTCCGACGATTGCCACGACGATCACCGCGAGGAGGACGAGCCAGATCCACATCTGCAGGCCGAAGACGATGGACGTGAAGAAACTCCCTCCCTGGTAGTTGTACGACGTCAGGTTGAAGTTCCCTTGGTTCCTCCCCGTGCTGTCGTACTCGCCGATCTTCGCCCAGTTGCCGACTTGGGCCGACCAGTAGTTGATCGTGTACGTGCCGTTCGCGGCGCTGGTCTCCTTCAGCGGCGTCGTCGTGAAGGTCCCTGCCGGGACGGTGACCGAGGCGTCCGCCAGCACCTCGAAATTCGTGGACAGAGTCTGGTAGGAGTACGTCTTCGTGCCGTTCGGATAGGCGGTCTCGGCCGTGATGGCGGTCGATGACACCCACGTGTGGCTCGTGACGAGCGGCCACTCGATCGTCTGCGGCGGATTGCCGCTGATCGTGAACGTGACAATGCCCGAGATGTTGATGCTCGCTTGGACCTTCACGAGGACCAACGTGTCCACGCTGAACCAGACGTCGGCGGAGTAGGTGAGGGTGAAACTTCCCGATGTGCTGGTGAGTTTCGTCAGGGTCCGGTAACACGAGTAGCTCGTCCCATTCACGAGGACGGATTCTGTGCCGGTCACTCCGATCGAGAGCGTGCTCGCTCCGGATGTTCCGGAACCTGTATCGTACGTCCACGAGTCGCCGGACGCCCATCTCGGCCGGTCCATGTTCGCCCTCGCCGGGCCGGCTAGGGCCAGCAATCCCGCTACGAGGAGCAGTCCGATTGCGCCCGCCAAGACCCGGTTTCGCGTCTGCAGGCAACCCACCTTCGGCCCCCGAGTGTCAGTCGGACCACTTGAGCTTACCGGTCCCGCTCGGAGAACGTTCATCGTCACCCCGTGCATTCGTCCGCCGGAGGAGCGTTCCCATGCCCGGCTTCGTCCGCGTGGAGATGGAAGATCGACTCGCGATCGTCACGATCGACCGCCCCGACGCCCTGAATGCGCTCAACGCGTCGGTCCTGCGGGAGTTATCCATGGCGGTCGAGCACCTCTCGATGGCCCAGGCCGTCGGCGCGATCATCCTGACCGGGGCGGGGGACAAGGCGTTCGTCGCCGGCGCGGATATCAAGGAGATGGTCGGGCTGTCCGCGCTGGAGATGCGCGCCTTCTCCGAGATGGGCCGGCGGCTCGGCGACGCGATGGCCGGTTGCAACAAGCCGATCATCGCGGCGGTCAACGGATACGCCTTGGGTGGCGGCTGCGAACTCGCCCTCGCCTGCGACATCCGGATCGCCTCGGACCGCGCGAAGCTCGGTCAACCCGAGGTTAACATCGGAATCATCCCGGGGTTCGGCGGTAGCCAACGACTGCCGCGGATCGTCGGCCCCGGCTGGGCGGCGGAGCTCGTCTACACGGGCGAGATGATCGACGCCGCGACGGCGGAGCGAATCGGTCTGGTGAACCGCGTGGTGCCTGCGGACCGTCTCCTCGACGAGGCGAAGGCGCTGGCGCGAAAGATCCTCGAGAGAAGTCCCGCGGCGATCGCCCTCGCCAAGGCGTGCCTGCGGTCGGCGATGGAGATGCCGCTCTCGGCTGGATTGGACTTCGAGACCGCCGCGTTCGGCGTCGTCGGCTCGACGCGCGACAAGGCCGAGGGGATGCGGGCGTTCATCGAGAAACGAAAGCCCGAGTGGACCGGGGCCTGACTCAGTACGACTCGAACTCCTCTTGCAAGTCGATGACGACCTGCTCGAGGACTTCCTCGAACGACGAGCTGCGGTACTCGCGCATCCCGCCGAGCTCGCTCTGGATCCGGGCGATGAAGTTGTTCGAACTCTTCAGGAACTCGACGTTCACGAGGGATTCTTCCATCACCACCCGCTCCTGGAGACCGATGGGCGCGCGATTCCATTCCGGCGTATCCGAGGTCCCTATTTAATAGTTGCCCGCTATTCTCGCGGCGCTGATTGCGACAACATCCCGCGGGCGGCAGTCGGCCCGTTTTCGCGAGCGTGTCAAGAAGCTTTATCTAGCACACTCCCCTTGGAGCGCCCTCCCGAACGGGAACGCGGAGCCAAACGTTGGGCAATATCCGGCCGACGTACATCAAGCGAGTCGCGATTGAGCTGGCGAAGCTCTATCCGAACGAGTTCACGGCCGACTTCGACCACAACAAGGCGAAGGTCTCTGAACTCACGGACGTGCGGAGCGTCCTGATGCGCAACCGGATTGCCGGGTACATCACCCGCTACCGGCAACGGATCGCCGCCTAAGCCCGACGCCCTCGCGCCCCGGCTCGGGCGATCGGATGCAGTCCCCCATGACGTACGCCGTCGAGACGCGCGACCTGACCCGGATCTTCGCCGGGAAGAAGAAACGCCGGTTTCGGCGCAAGGCAGGATCGAACGGGAGCGAAGACTCGCTCGGCCCCGTCACCGCTCTCGATGGCGTGTCGTTGGGCATCAAGGAAGGGGAGCTGTTCGGCATGCTCGGGCCGAACGGCGCCGGCAAGACGACGCTCATCAAGATCCTCGCGACCCTGCTGCTCCCGACGGCGGGACAGGCGTTCGTCGCGGGTCACGACGTGGCGAAGGATCCGTTCCCGATCCGTCAGCGGATCAACATGGTCTCCGGCGGCGAGACGTCCGGGTACGGTCTGCTGACCGCGCGCGAGAACATCTGGATGTTCTCCCAGTTCTACGGCGTCCCGAGCAAGGTCTCCAAAGAGCGGATCGACGAGCTGATGCACGTCTTCGGCCTGTGGGACAAGCGGGACGCGAAGGTGCGCATGCTGTCGACGGGCCAGAGGCAGAAGATGAACATGATCCGCGGCTTCGTGACGGACCCAGACATCCTCTTCCTCGACGAGCCGACGCTCGGCCTCGACGTGAACGCGGCGCGCGTGATCCGGGAGTACGTCATGAACTGGGTCCGAAAGAGAGCCGGCAAGACGGTCCTGCTCACGTCCCACTACATGGCCGAGGCGGACCAGATGTGCGACCGGATCGCGATCATCGACAAAGGGCGCATTCTGGCGTGCGACACCCCCGCGAACCTGAAGCGGATGATCCGCACGGAGACGACGTTCCAGCTCGAGGTGGACACGATCCGGGACACGACGTCTTTCATCGGCCTCCCCGGCGTCAAGAACTTCTCCCACAAAGATGACATCTCGAAGAACCGTTCTCACCTCACGTTCATCCTCGAGGACGAAGGTCCGGTCGCGGAGATCTTGAGCTCGATCACGTCGCAGGGCGCGAAGGTCCACTCGCTCCAGAAGTCCGAGCCGACCCTGGAGGACGTCTTCATCAGCATGGTCGGGAGGGGACTCGACTGAGCACCGCGAGCGTCCGGAGGACGGACTTGCGCTACCGGATCGGGCTCAACCTCCGAGCCGTCGTGGGCCGTTCCTATCCCCGGATTGTCGGCGCAAACCGGGAACCGTCGTGGATCTTCTTCGAGGCCCTTCTCCCGCTCCTCGGGATCGCGGCGTACGTGTTCATTTACCAGTTCTTCGGGGGCCAAGCGCTCGCGGTGATCAATAAGGCGACGCTGACCGCGCCCTTCGGGATGTGCGGGAGCAACCCGTGCGCCGATGCCGCGCAGCAAGCCCTATACCGCGCGGCCGTCTACTCGAACACGAACGCCCTCGTCGCGTCGGTCGTGCTCGGCGGCACGATGGTCGCGTTCTGGCTGAACGTCCTCTGGTCGATGGCGAGCCAGTTGTATTGGGAGAAGGAGATCGGGAACCTCCAGCTCTACATGATGGCGCCGATGAACCGCATGGCCCTCCTCGGGGGCATGGCGGTGGGCGGGATGGTCATGACCTCGATGCGGGCCGTCTCGACCCTGATCGCCGGGGTGTTCGTCTTCGGGGTCGTCTTCCAGGTCGCAAATCCACTGATGCTCCTCGCGGTCTTCTTCGCGACCCTGATCGCCCTGTACGGGCTCGGCATGATGTTCGCCTCCCTTTACCTGTTGTGGGGCCGGGAGGCGTGGAATCTGTCGGCCCTGATGGAGGAGCCGATCTTCTTCTCGAGCGGTTTCTACTTCCCGCTCGGAGGGCTCTTCCGGATCCCGGGCTGGGGTCCGGCCGTCGCGATCGCGGGATCGTTCATCCCCGCCTCGATTGGCCTCGATGCGCTGCGGCAGCTCACCCTTGGGTCCACCGCGTTCGGCGGCACGCTCTGGATCTTCAATGTCACGACGGAGCTGGAGATCCTCGTCGGGATGGCGGTCCTGTTCTTGATCCTCGCAAGGTACGCCCTGGCGTACCTAGAGACGCTCGCGAAGCGCGAGGGGAAGCTGACCTCACGGCATCAATGAACACATACTGGCGGACCTTCAAAGTGGCCGCGTGGCTCGGATGGGAGATGGACTCGAACTGGACGGAGCCGTGGCTCTTCGTCCTCTACTCCGTCATCAAGCCAGTCGCCGGCGCATTCATCCTCGTCCTCATGTACGTCGTGTTCGTCGCGATCGGCCGACCTCAAGGCGACCCCGACGCGTTCTCGTACATGTACATCGGGAACTCGTTCTTCATCTTCGTCGCCTCCGTGCTCTTCGGCACGTTCCAGGTAATCCAGTCGGACCGCGAATGGTACCAGACGATTCGGTACGTGTACATCTCGCCAATCTCGTACTACGTGTACATCCTGGGCCGTGCAGCCTCCAAGATCGCGGTCTCGGTATTCGCGGTCGCGATCACCCTTGTGTTCGGCGTCTTCTTCCTCGGCGTCCGGATGCACTTGTATCTGTCCGACGTCCCCCTGTTCGTCGTGACCACGATCCTGGGCCTCGCGGTCCTCTTGGCGATCGGCATCTGCCTCGGTGGGATTTCGTTCCTCACCGCGAAGCATACCCACGGCCTTGCGGAAGGCATTCCGGGGTTGTTCTACGTCTTCTGCGGCGTCTTGTTCCCCCTCTCGGTCCTCCCGGATTGGGGCCAGGCGATCGGCCGCGCGATCCCCCTAACGTATTGGTTCGACATCACCCGCCGCCTCCTCACGACGACCAATACGACCAATACCGTGAACACGACCCTGGGAGGATACGACGAGCCGACGATCCTGCTCTTCCTCGTCATCTCCTCCGTCGCCTTCTTCGGGCTGAGCGTCCTCATCTACAAGATCGGCGAGTACTTCGCCCGCAAGGCGGGCAAGATCGAC
>WNGQ01015063.1_pt1 | contig 21025 bp, 21 predicted proteins | sample 5407661 | NCBI WGS metagenome assembly WNGQ01 (sample SAMN13153382, study PRJNA577476) | soil metagenome | isolation source: 60 cm soil or saprolite under Garry oak tree replicate 2 | place: USA:California | collected 2016-06-15 | reverse complement strand
GCGATTCTGTTTGGGTGTACTCGTGAAAACCTAGCTAGGGTAGTGTTCCGGCTGATCTAATCCTGTAAGCGATTTAGCCTTTGTTTTCAATGCAAATCCGGTTCTACCTGAGTGTTGCGTTGACCCATTGACACCACCGGTTTTTTCGTGCTCCCGGCTCACGCCCGTGCATCGACAAATTCTCGCCTACCATGTAAAATTCTTGAATCTCCCCGTGGACCGGTAGCTCAATGGTAGAGCAGCTGACTCTTAATCAGCGGGTTGCAGGTTCGAGTCCTGCCCGGTTCACCATTCGCCTGCCCCAGTTGCTGAAAAACCGAACCAGGTGCAAAGGTAATTCGAAGCCCTGAGGCCATGCCACCACGGACAAAGAATAGTTTGCTTTGCAGAGCGCGCGGAGCGATGGTCTGCGCGCTGAGTGTATTGATGATCCCAGGTGGTTCCGGTGCAGGCGCCCAGCAAGAAAAACCGCAGGAGGCGCCGAAGCCGCAGGCGCAATCACAGTCCGGCGGCGCTTCCACGGGTGGAGTCTTCGCCCCCGTTCTCGACGAGAAGCACCGACCCATTACGGCGGGAGGATTCATCGAAGGCGCGCCCGTGATTTTCGAAGACGTCACAAAAAAGTCAGGCCTCGACAAATTCAAACACGTTTCCGGGTCGCTGGAGAAAAGCCTGATCCTCGAGGCTCCCGGTTCGGGCGTAGCCATTTTCGATTACGACAACGATGGCTGGCCGGACATTTATCTGGTCAATGGTTCTACGTTCGATGCGTTGCATGGAAAAGAGAAGCCGCCCCGTGCCGCTCTCTTTCACAACAACCACGACGGAACCTTCACCGACGTTACTGAAAAAGCGGGAGTGGCCAACGAGCGCTGGGGTTTCGGCGTGGCCGTGGGCGACTACGACAACGACAGCTGGCCGGACTTGTACGTTACCAATTACGGCAAGAACCGCCTCTATCACAACAATCATGATGGCACCTTCACGGACGTTGCCGAAGCGGCAGGCGTCGCCGTGAGTGGCGCCAAGCCCATTTGGTCCGCAGGCGCCACGTTCGGTGATTATGACGGCGATGGCAAGCTGGATCTTTACGTGACTGGGTACGTCAAATTCGACTTGGATAATCCTCCTGTCTCAGGAACAGCCGCAGCGCAATATAATTTTTGCCAGTATCGCGGAAAGCCAGTGATGTGCGGGCCGCGAGGGCTTGCGGGAGAGCAGAACCATCTTTTTCACAACAACGGGAACGGCACATTCACCGAGGTCAGCAAAAAGGCCGGCGTCGCCAATGAGAAAGGTTATTACGGGTTCGGCGTGGCTTTTGCGGATTTTAACGATGATGGAAAGCTCGATCTCGCCGTGGCCAACGATTCCGTGCCGAATTATTTGTTCTTGAACAAAGGCGACGGAACTTTCGAAGACGCCAGCTATCCATCGGGATTTGCGCTGAAAGAAGACGGCCGGGAACAAGCGTCCATGGGTCTGGGGATCGGAGATTATGAAAACAGCGGACACCTTTCGCTCTACGTGACGACGTTTTCCGACGATTACTATTCTCTTTACCGCAACGAGGGTGACGGCAATTTCTCCGATGTCAGTTTTCAAGCCGGCGTGGCGGCCACCACCATTCCTTTTCTTGGCTGGGGCACGGGTTTTCTCGACTACGACAACGACGGTTGGAAGGACATTTTTGCTGCCAACGGCCACGTCTATCCCGGCGTGGATCAAAACGATTGGGGAATGACCTTCGCCCAACGGCCGCTGCTGTTCCGCAACCTGGACGGGAAACACTTTCAGGTTGTGCCTGCCGCGCCCAATAGTGGTTTGGGCGTCGTCGTTTGCGCTCGCGGCGCGGCGTTTGGCGATTTATTCAATGACGGCAGAATTGACATGGTGCTCAACACGATCGATGGGCCGCCCGTGTTGTTGCGAAACGTCGTCAACAACGGAAACAACTGGGTCTCGCTGCATTTGATTGGCGGCGCCAAGGGGCCGCGCGACGCGATTGGCGCGAAAGCGTTCCTGACGGCAGGAGGGATTACCCAGCGGAACGACGTCATCAGCGGTGGGAGCTACATTTCCAACAATGATATGCGGCTGCACTTCGGAATCGGCAAGGCGAAACAAGTCGACAAGCTGGAAATTCGCTGGCCCGACGGCGCGAAGGAAAACGTTACGCTGTCCGGCGTGAATCGAGTATTCCGGATCACCGAAGGCAAAGGGGCCGCCGAAGAGGCACTGAAATGAGTTCTTCCGCGAGAGCGGCGGGCTTGCCGTCAAATGGGATTCCTGATCGTGGCGACTGTGTCCTACTCATATCTCAAGGCGACCATCGGATCGACGTTCGTCGCTCGCCGTGCGGGAATGAAGCAGGCCGCCATCGCAACCATGACCAGCAGCGCGCCGACGGCGACAATCGTGACGGGATCATCCGCGCGCACATCGTAGAGCATCGACTTCAGGTAACGCGTCACCCCAATCGCTACCCCCGTGCCAACTGCCGTGCCCACAAGCGCCAGCAACAGCCCTTGCTTTACCACCTGCCGCAATACATCGCCTGCTTGTGCGCCAAGGGCCCGGCGGATCCCGATTTCGCGCGTGCGGCGCGTAACCTCATAAGCAAGAAGACCGTACAGCCCGATGCATGCCAGCGTAAGCGCCAGCAAACCAAAAAAGCCGGAGAGCCGCGCCACAAGCCGTTCCTGAAACAATAGCCGGTCGATCTGCTGCGATTCGGTGGTGACGTCGCGCAACGGCAGGTTCGGATTGATTTGCGCCACGGTTTTGCGAATCGCTGGGACCAGAGCCTGAGGATCACCGGCAGTGCGCACCTCGAACGCTAACGCTGGACCCATCCCGCTCTGTGGCTTGTACATGATCGGGCTGATTTCCTGCCGCAAATCGCTGTACTTCGTGTCGCGAACCACCCCGATGATTTCATAACCAGGGCTCGCAGGTCCTTCCTGGCTTGCGTCGGACTGGCCGAAGCGCTTTCCCAGCGGATTTTCTTTCCCGAGAAACTTCGCAACGAACGCTTGGTCCACAATCACATGCGTTGGTACCGTAGGCCTCGCCGACCGCTTAGCCTCACTTGCGAACGCACTGGCGGCAATCTCATAGTCGGGAGTCGTGAAATTTCGTCCGGCAACGAAAGGAATCTGCATGGTGTCAAAGAAATTCGGCCCTATCTCCAGCACGTAGGATTCTGAATGGCGATCTTGGTGGGTTCCAGGCCAGTGGAACATGGTGACCATCAACGAACCTTCCAGCAGCGGGATCATGGAGTAGCTTGCCGACTTTACTCCCGGCGTTTCCGTCAGTCGGCCCTGCAAATCGCGGTAAACACTATCGATCTGCGCATCCTTATAACCCGCAAGCGATGGGTTGATTCCGAAGATCACGAGATTGTGAGAATCGAAGCCCACATCGATGCTGCGGAGGTTTTGCAGTGTTCGCACCATCAACCCGGCGCCAACCAGCACCACGATTGCCAGCGCCACTTGCGTCACCACCAGCGCGTTTCCAATAGTGAACCGTCTTCCCCCGCTGCGAGCCAGCTTGCTCGAAGCGCTGAAGCCTTCCTTCAGCGCCGGAGTCATGTCCACGCGCGTCCCGCGAAAAGCCGGCGCTAGGCCGAACAAGATCCCAGTGAAAAGCGAAACCGCCACCGTGAATCCGAGCACACGCATGTCCAGGCCCGCGGCGAACGTGAGTGGTCGCGGCTGATTGCTCGACACGAACGAAAGGATTGCGTGGGCGCCCCACGAGGCGAAAACGATTCCCAAAATGCCGCCAATCCCTGCAAGCATCACGCTCTCGGTTAAGAGCTGTCGCACGATCCGCGTTCGGCCCGCCCCTAGCGCCAGCCGCAACGCCATTTCCTTCTGCCGCGCTGCCGCTCGGGCCAGCATCAACCCCGCTACATTCGAACACGCAATCAACAAAATGATGCCTACCGCAAACATGAGAACGTACAACGGATTGGCGAACCGGCCACGACTGCCCGTCAATCCAGTCTGAGCGTTCACCAGAGTGATGGTTGGTTCGTCATCTGGCTTCGAGAGTGTCCTGGCTTCGCTGGTCGTTTCTGCGGGTGCTTGTCCTTGCGCCGCTTTCTTCTGAACGGATGGCCCCTGAATCTTCGCAGGTTGCGGGCCGCCCCCCGGAGGAGCCATCGGGCCTTGGACTACGACTGCGTCTCTTGGCCCGCTGCCCGGCGGAGCTTGCGCAACTCGCGAGCCACCAGTTGTAGACCCCGGTCCCGTAGGCCCAGGCCCCGGACCGCCTATCATCATTTGACTCCGTGCCGGCCCGCCCCCGCCTCTCGGACCTAGAGGCCTGAACATTCCTCCTTCGTCAAACAGCGGCACCGATCCATACAGCATTTCGTTTCGGAATAGCCCGCTAACGGCCGCTTGGGCCTTCGGCAGCGGCGTTTCTATTTTCAGCCGTCCGACGATCGTCAGCCACCAGTAAGTCACATTGTCCTGGCGGTTGCTCCACATCATCGGATTGGTTATGCGCGGTCCGGCTGAAAGTGGCAGCCAAACGTCATAATCGCTCCCCGGCGCAATCCCGGTGAATCGTTGCTCGGCCACTCCTGCGATCGTAAGAGCCGCTCCGTTCAACTCAATCGTTCGGCCAACCACATCACGAGCGCCTCCGAAGGAGCTTTGCCAGAATCCATAATTGAGCACCGCCACTGGCGCCGCCGTCGGCGAATCGTCGCTCGCTTCCAGCACGCGCCCCACCGCCACCTTCACGCCCATGGTGCGGAAGAAATCTCCGGAAACCAGTTGACCGCTGACCATGCTCGCGGGGCCGTTGCCGGTCAGAGAGAGAGGACCCGAGTTGGCGAACGCGGCTACTCCGGAGAACTGGTTTGCATTTCTGATCTCGCGAAACATCGGTTCGGAAAACGAGCAGCCAGAGGGATTTGCTGAACGAAGATCGCGCTCCCCGGCTGGACCGAATTCGTTGGGGCAATCGCCGGAGGACATGTAGGCGCTAATTCGCGGCGCTTTGTGCGCGCTCCATTCCAGAACCACTAGCTCCGACGGCTTCTCTACCGGGAGCGACCGTAGCATCACCGCGTCAATCAGACTGAAAATTGCGGTGTTCGCGCCAATCCCCAGCGCCAGGGTAAGCACAGCCACGGCCGTGAAGCCCGGTGACTTGCGCAGCATGCGGAGACCGTAGCGAATGTCTTGCCAAAGGTCCTCGATCCACGCGATTCTCCACACGTCTCGCGTGTCTTCCTTAACCCGCATTACATTCCCGAATTTGCGTACCGCCGCATAGCGTGCCTCTTCCGGAGTCATCCCGCTCTCGATGTTGTCCTGCGTTTCTCTTTCAATGTGCTCGCGAATATCCGCGTCGAGCTCATCCAACATGCGTTTGCTGCGCCTCATGATTCGCTCTCCTAATCCGCTGGTCGGAGGATCCGCGCGATCGCTCCCGCCAGTTTGTCCCATTTGCTGGTCTCCACCTTCAGTTGCTTCCGGCCCTCACGCGTCAACCGGTAAAACTTGGCGCGCCGGTTGTTCTCCGACGTGCCTTCTTCTACGGAAATCCATCTTCGTTTGATAAGCCGGTGCAGCGCCGGGTAAAGCGACCCCTGCTCCACCTGCAAAACTTCGTCGGAGTTCATCTCGATGGCTTTCGCGATGGCGTGCCCGTGCGCTGGCCCCAGCAGCAGCGTCCGGAGAATCAGCAGGTCCAGCGTCCCCTGCAGCAACTCGATGCGCTCGCGGTCTTCTTTAGTAGACATTCTAGGTGAGCATAAAGAGCTTCCCGTAGAATGTCAAGGGGAACACGCAATGGTTCGCTCCATCGGCGCCCGTCGCGGTTCTCTTCCTCACTTGAACTAAGGTGTTCTTCCTATTGACATTCTATAGGTGCGCGCGTACGATTCCTATCGTCTCTCGATAGGAGAAAGTCGCGTGCCCGCTCAACCCACAACTCTCTTGCAAGGCACGCTGGACCTGCTCATCTTGAAATCGTTGGCCACCGGCGAGCTGCACGGCTTGGGAATCTCCCGCCGGATCCAGCAAATGACCGGCGGCACTTTTGTTGTCAAACCCGGCTCGCTCTTTCCTGCTCTCCACCGCATGGAAGAAGAGGGTTGGACTTCCTCTTTTTGGGGCGATTCTGAAAACAATCGCCGCGCGAAATACTACCGCCTCACCAAAGCAGGAAGGAAGCAGCTCGAGGCAGAGTCGAAGCGCTGGGGCAGAATTTCTTGGGCCATCGCGCAAGCTTTGGAAGCGTCCTAACCCTGTAGGTGTAGCTGTAGAGGTGTGGTCATGCCGTTCTTTCCGAAAGCTGCAAGCCTTTTGCGAAATCTATTTATGACTCGGCGTGTCGAGCGGGACCTCGACCTCGAAGTCAACTCCCACCTCCAGCTGTTGATTGACGAGAACGTTCGTGCTGGCATGTCACCACAGCAAGCACAGCGTGCCGCGCGCATGGAACTCGGCGGTGCCGAACAGGTGAAACAACAAGTTCGCGAACAGCAGCTTGGCGATTCACTGCATTCCTGGATCAGCGATTTTCGTTTCGGTGTCCGCCAGCTCTACAAAAACCCGGGCTTCACTCTCACGGTGGTCCTTACCTTGGCGCTTTCTGTCGGCGCCAACACTGCGATTTTCTCCTTGGTGAACGTACTTTTGCTCAAAAGCCTACCTTATCCGCATCCTGAACGGATGGGGACAATTTACACACGGATCAACGGCTCATCCGCGGCCTCCGATGAGCGGCACAACGTAAATGGCGAGCAATGGGAGTTGTTGCGGGACAACGTTCCTGCACTAATCTCAGCAGCGACGACTCCTTTGAACGCTGATGTGTTCACGCCGCTTCAGCCCAGCCGTGCGGGCGAAGGTGGGGGAACCAACTTTGCCGCCATCACCCGGCTCCGTGAAGGCGCTACCTGGCAAGAGGCCGATGCACAAATCAACCTCGCCTGGCTAAGCCGCTCTGGTCGTTACGAATTAGCAGGAAACCCCAGCGCGAAGGTGAGCTATCACTCTGTGCCGTTCCAGAAAGGCCAGACCGACTCGCTGCGTCCCCAAGTGCTCGCGTTGATGCTGGCTGCCGGCTTCATTCTGCTCATTGCTTGCGCCAACCTGGCTGGCCTTACTCTCGTTCGCATGCTTCGCCGCACTTCGGAAGTGGCTACGCGGCTGGCACTGGGAGCTTCGAACTGGCAGATTCAGCGGCAGTTCTGGATTGAAAATCTCCTCCTGACTCTGATTGGCGGAGCTATTGGCACCGGCGTTGGTTTTCTGGGACTGCGCAGCCTCTTGCTCCTCCTTCCCGAACACTTTCTCCCAGTCGCTGGCGTTCCTCTAGACGCTCGCGTGATGATCTTCACGCTCACGGTGTCAGTGTTGACCAGCGTGCTTTTCGGCATGCTTCCGGCGCTCGTCGCGCGAAGGGTAGACCTGCGCTCCTCGATGGCCGACCGCGCCATGGCTCGGCCGGGCGGCCTGCGCCTCCGTCAATCGCTGCTTGCCGGTGAAGTGGCCCTCACCGTCGTGCTGCTTGCGGGTTCCAGTTTGCTCATCCGCAGCTTGATTTACTTGGAGACGCTGCCGCCTGGATTTAATCCTAACGGTGTCATGGTCGCCAAAGCTTCTCTCGATGACGTCCGTTACCACGATCCCGCAACTTTCCGAAAGCTATTGGACGAGAGCACCGCGGCCATGCGGGAAATTCCCGGCGTCCAGAACGCTGCCGTGGCATTGAGCCTTCCTTACGAACGAATTCTCAATGACTGGATCACGCTCAGCGATGGCAAGGAGGCCGGGCACCAGGATGGATCGGATTTGACCTACGTCACGCCGGGATATTTCGACACCTTGCAGATGCCTCTTCTGGTGGGCCGCGTCTTCACCGATGCGGACGGACCTGATACGCAGCACGTCGCTGTGGTGAACCAAGCCTTCGCCCGAAAATTCTATGGCGGAGGCAATCCCGTGGGCCGTTACTTCAATCAGGACACTCTCATCGTCGGCGAGGTTAGCGATGTCCCTATTGTTTCCGGCTTGGATCCCGTCGCGCCGATCCAAACCGAGCAGACCATATATGTTCCTGCAGCGCAGGTGGCTGGGGGATCCCTAGCGATCTTGCATGTGTGGTTTCAACCCGACTGGATTGTTCGCGCGGCGGGTCCAGTGGAGGGACTCACAGCTGAGATGCAGCGCGCACTCGCCAAGGCCGATCCTAATCTGCCTGCTTCCGGTTTCTACAGTATGAAGGACCTCTTGGCCAAGACCCTCGCCACGCAACGAATCGAAGTGGCATTGCTCGGCGCCATGGCCGCTCTCGCATTGTTGCTCAGCGCCGTCGGCATCTCTGCATTAGTAGCCAATATGGTGGCGCAGCGCACGCGCGAAATCGGCATCCGCATGGCCTTGGGCTCCACCGTCGGTCAGGTCATGCTGCAAATCGGCCGCTCTGGAGTGAACGCTTCGATTCTTGGCGTTGTTCTGGGGCTGATACTTTCTGCAGGAGCGCTACGCGTCATGAGCAGCGTCATTTATGGCATCGGCGTCTACGACGTCACCACCATCATCGTCGTGGTTTTCACGATCTCCGTGATGACGCTTCTCGCAACCATCATTCCCGCGTTGCGAATCGCCAGCATCGACCCCGCCAGAACTCTGCGCGAAGAGTAAAGCACCAACACTTTGGAACGATCACTGTTCCGCGGCATTCTGTGAATTGTCAATTTGAGCAGTCCTTAGGGAAGTCGGAATCGCATAAATAGCCGCAGCTCCCGCCATGCCAAAAATTGCGACGATTCTCCATGCCAGGTCATAGCTGTGTCTTGCATCAAAGATTTTGCCCACAAACCACGGGGCCGCCCACTGCCCGATGGAGTATCCCATGATTATCAGCGCAAGTAGCTTCCCGAGAGAACCTGTGCCGAAACACTCCGCAGTCACGAGTGGAATGAGCATGTAATCTGCGCCCATTGAAAAACCAAAGACGACCGCAAACGTCACTAAAATGACCGGCGCATGGGGATAAGCGAGCAGGAATACCGACGCCCCAATCAAAAAATAGAAAAAAGCCATGAGATGCGATTTTCGGACCCGGTCGGCAAGGTATCCAACGATCACGCGTCCTCCCAGGCTGGCAGTTAATAAGATCGTTGAGTACTGCGAAGCAGTCGTGGCAGAGTAACCGGCGTCCTTCAAAAACAAAATGAAATGTTGAATCACCGCTCCGATGGCGCCAATGGCCAAAGCCGATCCACCGACTATCAACCAAAAGACGGCCGTGCGGACGGCTTGCGCTACCCCCGCGGAATTTTCAGACGGCATTGCCTCTCCGAACGTTTCGGGATCAACTCCGATATCCTTAGGCGATGACCGCGTCACCCAAATCCCAATCGGGAAAAGCACCAGCAGAATAATTGTCCCCAGCAGTTCAAGTCCGTGCCGCCATCCCAAACTTCGCGCCAGGAAATTCACCAGCATCGGTGCTGCGACGCCTCCCAGGCCCAGGCCCAGATACGCATATCCCATCGCCTGTCCTCGGCGCCGGCCGAACCACTTCGCGATCAACACCTGATTGGCAATGGGTCCCGCGAGAACGTAGCCGATGACTTCCACGATGCAGAGAATTTCGAACTGCCAGAAGTGGCTCATCCTTCCCATGAGCAATAAAGGCAGTCCGACCAGCCCAACTCCCGCGAGGATCACAGCTCGCGCGCCAATCCGGTCAATGAGTGTTCCCGCCAACAGTCCAAACGGAAGCCCCGCGAAAAGGAATCCGAGCAGGAAGCCTTGCGTTACCTGAGCCCTGGTGAAGCCCAGGGATTCCACGAAGTACGGATAAAGAACCGGGAAGCCATAAAAAAGAATCCCGACGACGAAAAAAAGATTCAAGAACGCCGCGACAACAATCCACCAGCCGCGGGGTAAACATCTGGGCCACGCACCATGCGTGTGAGAGGGCGCGACGGGGTAAAACCAGAGCCGTGCAACAATTCGACGGCCATGGAATTCGACTTCATGCAATCTACAATGAGAGTTTCGCGCGATGATTTGGCCAAAAAAGATTGCAGCAGATTTTCCGCTGCCGCCCGCGTCCGCGCCATCCACGGCCCAAGATGATCCGCAAACAAACCACGTCGTTCGAAGGCATAACCCTGTATCAACTCGTCTTCCCAAACCCCCATCGCAAATTCCGGCGCTTCCTCGCACAAGGCGCGAAGCAGGAAGCTGCGGTCCGCGCCAAACAGTTCTTTATCCAATCGCATAATCCGCTCCCTCCGCACCTCATTGAGTGGCGTGTACGTGGACTGCGACGTTGTTGGAATCGCGCCGGGCGGCCTTTTTAGAATCCATCGCTCAATCTCGTATTCCTCAACAAATCCCAGCTTTGTGTAAATGGGTTTCCCCTGCGGCGTCGCATCCAGCTTCATGATGCGGATGTTTGAGTCATCGAGATACTCGATGGCTTTCTTTAGAAGCTCGGTTCCAATTCCTTGCTTCCGGAACTCCGGATCGACCAAAACCATCCCAATCCACGCAAAGCGACTCTCGTAATGAATGGTCGTCGCGGTTCCTACGACTTTCCCGTCGTGCTCCATCACAAAGCACCCGTGCGGACTGTTCCTGAGAAATCGCCGCCAATCGGCCGCTGTCTGATTCCATCCGGCAAGAGTATTCAGACGCAAGCCGCCCGGGACGTCCTGCTCAGTCATTGTGCGAAGATGCATCGAAATAAAGTCCTGGAAGTTCTAAGCCGCGTAGAAGAATACCCGAAACCTAAAGACCGTCCAGGAACAATTCGAGTACAATCACGCGGCGGTACGCGAAACTCATCCGGAGAAACGAAATCGTCATGTCGGGTAACCTTGCCTCCATTCAAGACGTAGCGCAACTGGAAGACCTTCTCAGCGAGCCAACCGAAGGTGTGGTCCGTACTCTGGGCAGCTTAGAGGGGGACATTGTCGTTCTCGGCGCAGCCGGAAAGATGGGCCCAACTCTGGCCCGCATGGCAAAAAGGGCTTCCGAGGCAGCCGGGGTGAAGAGACGCGTCATCGGCGTTTCCCGTTTTTCCTCTCCTCCGCTCGAAAATCAATTGCAGGCATGGGGCGTCGAGACGGTGCGTTGCGATTTGCTCACTCCAGCTTCCCTGGCCAAACTTCCCGATGCCGCCAACGTCGTTTTCATGGCCGGAATGAAATTTGGCTCCACGGGGCAGGAGTGGCTTACTTGGGCGATCAATTCTTTTTTGCCTGGACTCGTAGCCGAGCGCTATCGAGACAGTAGAATCGCGGTCTTCTCGACGGGAAATGTGTATGGACTGTCACCGATTGCACGTGGAGGCTCCTGCGAAAACGATACGCTGAATCCTTCCGGTGAATACGCGATGAGTTGTGTAGGCCGCGAGCGCATTTTCGAGCATTTCAGCCGGTCAAACAAGACGAAAATGACCATTCTTCGCCTGAATTACTCGTCCGAGCTTCGCTATGGCGTGCTTCTCGACATCGCTCAACGCGTGAAGGCAAGTCAGCCTGTATCGCTGTCCATTGGCTACTTAAACACCATCTGGCAGGCCGACGCCTCCGCCATGAGTCTGGAGTCGCTCCGCTGCGCCAGCGCGCCGCCCAATGTCATCAACGTTACTGGCCCGGAATTGCTCAGCGTCCGCCAAGTGGCTGAGGAGTTTGCGAAAAGGTTTGGCAAGCCGGCTCGCTTTGAAGGAGTCGAGTCTGACGACGCCCTGTTGAGCAATGGCGCCAAGTCGTTCGAGCTTTTTGGCCGTCCTCGTGTGAATGCTCAACAAATAATCGACTGGATAGCGGATTGGATTCGGCGAGGTGGCACGACTCTGGCGAAGCCGACTCACTTTGAAGAGCGTGTGGGCCACTTTTGAAGGTCTGCAAGGGGAAAGCCGGCGGCCTCGCCGTCGGTGTACACACCACTCAGTTTGCGATCCGCGAGCCGCGCGTCGGATTGTTTGAGCCTGTTTTGCGTTTGGCGGCCGAGGAAATGGACCGCGCGGACAAAGCTCGCGAAGTGCCGCTCATCCGCGTTGGCGGGATCTGCGGCAAAACCGCGCAAGCAGTAGGCGAAGCGCGCCTGCTGAGTGATTTGAAATATAGTATGGGCCTTTTGAGCCTCGCCGCAGCAAAGGACTTGGACGACGGCGCGCTCGTTGCCCACTGTCGCGAAGTTGCCGCGCTTCTCCCTATCATGGGCTTCTATCTCCAACCAGCCGTCGGCGGTCGCGTTCTTTCTTACAACTTCTGGCGCCGATTCGTCGAAATTGAGAATGTCGTGGCGATCAAAATTGCGCCCTTCAATCGTTACCACACCCTGGATGTCGTTCGCGCCGTCGCGGACTCCGGCCGCGAAATCGCCCTGTACACCGGCAACGACGACAATATCGTGATGGATCTGCTCACGCCTTATGCTTTTCAGGTCGACGGTAAGCAGAGCAGTCAGCGACGACGCCGACGAGAATTCCGAATCGTTGGTGGTCTGCTCGGCCACTGGGCCGTTTGGACCAAACGTGCCGTCGAACTCTTGAAGGAATGCCACAGCTTGGCGCGCACGGATCAGCCCGTACCATTATCGATGCTGGAAAAAAGTGTCCAGGTCACCGATTGCAACGCCGCATTTTTCGATACGCCCAACAACTTCGCCGGCTGCATCGCCGGTTTGCATGAAGTGCTGCGACGTCAGGGCTTGTTCGAAGGCATTTGGTGCCTGGATCCTCGTGAGACTCTCAGTCCAGGGCAGAAAGAAGAAATCGACCGCGTGTATCGCGCCTATCCTGAACTAAATGACGACGAATTTGTCCGCGAAGGACGCGACGCCTGGCTAAAGCCTTAGCCCTTCGGCTACTTTGCTCCCGCCGGCAGCCATGACATCCCATCCACGCCCGCCGTCAGCTCAATCGGCTTTCGCAGTTCCCACGTGTGCAAGTCCAGCACGTCAATCTTTCCCGCGCCCGTTCCGCTCAAATACGCAACTTCTCCTCCCGGCCGAATCAAAATCTCCGATGCTCCATCCGAAATCTTCAGCGCATGCGCCACTTTTCTCGACTGGAGGTCGATCACGTACGCGTGGCTGCTTCGGTCCAACGTTACCAGCCACCGCCCATCCGCCGTCGGTTCCGATGCATAAACTGGCGTCGGCACCTCAATCCAATTCGCAATTTTATTCGTCGCCGTGTCGATCACCGCGATTCGCGGCGCGCCACCGGAATCGTCGTAATCAGGCTGCGCTTCACCACGTCCAGCACACTCACGCTTCCCGCGCCCACGTTGGCCGTATACGCGCGCCGCCCATCCGGCGAAATCACCAGCATGTGCGACTCTTTTTGCCCCGTCGGAATCTCCGCCACAATTTTCCGCGTGCTCGGGTCCAGCACGTCCACTGCGTTTCCCAGTTCCGCGGTCACATAGAGCATTCCATCCGGTCCCCACTCCGCGCGATGCGGCCGCAACGGCTTCCCCAGATCAATCGTCGCCGCGAGCTTTCGCTCCTGCAAATCCACCACGTCAATCGTGCTTCCGTCCGTCCCCGGCCGGCCCACGCCCGAATTTCCGTAAATCGGCACGTACGCAAGCTTCCCGTCCTTCGACACCATCACTTCGTGCCCATTTACGCCCACCACGACCTTGGCCAACTCCTTTCGCTCCTCTGGATCCACAACGAGCACGGTGTGCTCCTTCTGATTCGCGATCACCAGCAGCCCGCCGCCCGCTGGTCTTGCCTTTGCAATCCACAAAGCGCCCAAGCTCGCCGAAACCACAATCAACGCAAACAGCACTCGCTCTCTAAACACAACGCACCTCGCTCCAAGTTTTTTCAACGCCTTGTCTTTCTCTTCTTTCCCACTCTCAACTTCTTCGCCGCTTCCCGGCTTCTCACTTTCATTCTTTGCCCCGCCCCGCCTCGGCTGGCACGCCCTGCACTTCTCCCGCTCGCAATCGCCTCCTGCATTTTCTTCGGCAGCTTCGCCAGAATCATTTCATACGATTCCCGCAGCAGTCCCGCCAGTTCCTCGTGCGCCAACGCGTCTCGCGTTTGCAACGCCACCCACTGCACCCGTGCCAGGTATGGCGCCGGAATAATGTTTTGCCGCTCCGTCAACTCCACAAACTTTTCCGGCGACGCCTTAAACGACAGACACACTGGCGCCGGTTCAAGCGGCGTGACCGCAAACATTTTTCCGCCCACCTTGAACAGCAAATCGTAGCCCCACTGAATCTGTTCTGTGGTGCCCGGAAACGACAGGCACAACTTGCGCAACCACTCCGCGTCCATCCGCCGAGTCTATGCCAGAATCCCATCCGCCTCAATCCATTCGAACACTCAAACGACTCGGTTCCGGTCCGGTCTTTTCACCCGCCCATCCGTTTCACCCTGCGGAATACCCCGCTCCCGTCGCGCCTTTTCACGCACGTCAGCCTTCCCCCCTTTTCCCCATCACATCCTATTTGCTTTCAAATCACAATCTTACGGTTCGAACCGACTGGCCCGTCACTTGCCACTACCCATTCGGGAGCCGCAGGCGCAGGGAATCGTCCACGCTTTCGAATGTAGTCGCCCCCAGACGCCGACCCGGCTCACCCTGCATGAGGGGTTGCCAATGAAACTGAATCGAGATATCGCGACCGTCGCTGGTCTGCAAGTCGTCCTTTTCTCCGTCCTGACCCATTTCGAACCGCAATTTTTCCTGCTTCATCTTTATCAAACCATCATTTACATGGCGATTCTGATTCTTCTCGCCGGCGCAGCGCGCCAGGTTTTGCGCCTCATGCGCGGCCAAGCCGTCAGCAACGACGTCAGCTTCATCGCCGCAATTTCCGCGGTGCTTGCTGTGTTGATGATTATTTTTTGCGCGCGCCATTGGAAGCGCGAATACGCCGGCGTTGGCAAAACGGCCACCACGTTCGCCATTAGTCTGGGCGTGGTCGCAGTTTATTACGGAATCCTTGCAATCTGGTTCTGGAACATGATTCCGACTCAGATCGCAAATGGATAAATCGAAAACAACCCCATTCGATTTAGGCAAAAGGCCGGAGCAATTTTCCTCCGGCCTTTTGCTTTAACCGTTAACTATCTTCGCCCTACCGCGCCCCTGCCGCGGCATCCATAGGACTCAGAGTCGTCCGGCTTAGAAGGTATAGACCAGCCCAGCTTCGATTCGCGCGTTGTTTTGTCCGGTCCCGCCAAAATGCGTACGCAGGTACTCCACCTGGATCAGGCGAATAGAGAAGCGGTCGTTATACTTGTAATCCACGCCGCCTCCCAGGGTCACCGTGAAGCTGTTTGCGCTGCCACCGTTGCCCCCGATGTGCTGTCCCCCGAAGAGCACTTGACCGAAAGGGTTCAGCTTTCCATAGTTCCGGTAGGTTACCCTTGGGCCGAACAGGTAGTTCACATCGTGCAAACCCGACCCCACGCCGCTCTCTTTGCAAAAGCCAAAGTCGCCGACGCCGCCCAGCCAGTCACTGAAGTTGTAAGCGAGGTTGGCGTCGAAGCCGTTGCAGCTCCTGCCCCCTGGATTCAGGTGCTCGTACTCGTACCCTGCAAAGAACTCCGCTTTGGGTGCAGTTCCCTGGGCCATCGCCGGAGCTGCGACGAACAGGGCGAGCACGATCAGTATGATGAAATTACGCATTTCTCCTCCTGCTAGGAATTAGGCTGGCGAAATTGCAATGGTTCAGGGAATCGAGGGTGGAACACCAGCATAACACAACCGTTTCCCTCTCAAGCCTTCCACGCCGCGACCCGCAGTCTCCGGTAATCCAGCACCCAGTTCCCCTCGTGAAACAACTTCCCTCGGCACTGCCGCTCCACTTCCCGGATCCACCGCGCCGCGTCTGCTTCCCCCATCTTCTCCACGAACGTCTTCCGGAACACGCGAATCCAGTTCTCTAAGCCGCGCTCGCCTTCTTCCAGCACCGTCGGCCGGTCGAAGAGCGACGCTTCCCGCACTTCCAGTCCATGCCGCTCCAGCATTCCCGCATATTCCGCCACGCTGGGGTAAAACCACGGTCCCACCTCGTCGGGAGGCCGCATTTCCAGCGTCGCAAGGGCTCCGTGAAACGCCGCCACCAGCCTTTGAATGTTCCCCTTCCCGCCAAACTCCGCAACGAACCGTCCGCCGGGCTTCAGCGCCCGCGCCACCCCCGCGATCACTTCCTCCGCCTCGGGAATCCAATGCAGCACCGCATTGGAGAACACCGCGTCAAATCTCGCCGCGCCTGCCTTGTCCGCCTTGTCCGTGTTGAACCGCAGCTCCCGCGCATCCATCACCTCAAACCGCAGCGCCGGAAATTTCTTCCGCGCCTGCGCAATCATCTCCTCCGACCGGTCCACTCCCAGCACTTCCGTGCCGCGCGCAGCAATTTCCGCCGTCAACGCGCCCGTCCCGCAGCCCAAATCCAGGATGCGCTCGCCCGCCTTCGGCGCCAGCAGCTCCACCAACCCCTTCGCCTTCTCATACACAAACGCATGCTTCGCGTCATACTCCGCCGCATTCCATTGGTTGCTCATAGCCGTCATTCTAAAACGAAGTAAGCACGCCACGACGTAACGAAGTAAGGATTACCCTCCGGACCGCACGAGGTCTGCTGCCCGCAGGGCACTACGTGCCAGGACGGTCATCCGTGCTCCATCTCAATGCAGCTTCCGCCGCAGCTGCGTTACACTTCCCGCGTTACACTTCCCGATGACCGGGTCGCGATCCCGCTTAGGATGGTCTATGCCGCCCAATCCGACGCCTCCGCATTTGCACACTCTGCCTCCGCAAGCGTTCCTTAAGCGCCTTCTTGGAGGCCTATCGTTCTTCACCATGGTGATGACGGTTCCCCAAGTTCTCACCATCTGGGTCAGTCATCGAGCAGCAGGGGTATCCATGCTGTCATGGAGTGCATACCTCGTCTCTGCTGTTGTGTGGTTTTGGTACGGCTTACAGAAGCGCGACAAGAACATCTATCTGCCATGCATCGGGTGGATCCTGCTCGACTGTGCGGTGATTGTCGGAACGCTTGTCTACGGCTAGGCGCTAAGCTTCCCACTCGACTGGCTTCCAAACGCGAGCTTCGTAGGGATGGGTCGGCCGATGACCCTGGGCGCACGCGGCGCCATGATTGCTCCAATTCTCACGGATGTGCGCCATCAAGTCCGCGTCGCGCACTCCGTTTTTCACCGGCGCCAGCAGAATTACAGGAGACTCGCAATCCGCCTTCGCGCATTTCAGAAACACGATGTACACGGCCAGGTCGTCGAGGGACTTGGCTGAGTCCGCGTCCTGAGGACTCTTGGCGCCTGACCCCAGGCGGGAGCGCGTCAGCGTGTTGCAGAGAGGGCACGCATAATTGATGTAAATGCCATTCTCGGACGATGTGGCTTGCAGCCACAGGATGGGTTCGAGCGTGGAGAGCCGCTGAGGCGTTCGGCGGGAACAATTGCCGCAAACGACGTCGCGCATCAGCGCATCGGGCATGCGGGAGATGGTATCAGATTTGGTAATTTTGTCAGCCGCGGACGAAAAAATCCTCTACACGCCCGTGGGCTAGCCTCGTTGTCTCCCGGCGAGAATTGAATGAGGCTATCAAACAGAAAGCCCGGCCAGAGTGGCCGGGCTTTTCTGGTTTTTCGGCAATGCCGGACGGCTACCTTACTGCGGCGGCTGCGGCGGCGACTTTGACTTTGGCGAGCTCAGGAACGACGCCGAGCTGCTGCATCAGGCCCAACGCGTCCCAGTTAATCCAGCCTTCCACCATCTTGCCGCTAACGAAGCGGGCCATGCTGATCCCGGAGATACTGAACGGCTTCCCGGTTGGGGCAATGTCGTTGAGATCACCCTTATGAGTGCCGTGGCAGGACCAACGGGCCGTCACGGTTTCGCCTTCGGCAGTCAGCTCCTCGATCGTCAGGCGAAAGTCGGGAAACGCCGTACGGTAGAGAGTGGCTCTTTTCTTTTCACTCTCGGGGCCGTGCCCAAAATCGGGCGTTGAAGGATCGTGGTGCGCGTAGATGGGGGCAAAGAGCTGGTCGGCCACCGGTAGATTACCCTTATTCCACACTTCATCGAACAAACGGCGGACTACATTCTTGTTTGTATCTGACATGGTAATTCTCCTTTTTTGCTTTTGCGAAATTCGAGCTTCCCCATCGCCTGGAGCGAGTCGGGGTTGCCTAATATGGCCTGGAACCGCTGGCGTCTCGAGTGTGTGGAACCTGTACGTCGGACAGGAGGGTTGCGCCCCGCGCAAGGGAATAAAAAGGAACCGAGTAGGTTCTGCCCTTCTTAGCGCTCGATGCGGAGCTTGTCTTTAAAGAAACTGCGTTCGGACTAGCAAGCGGGAGTCTCGCCCCGAACTGCGGGACTTCGCCATCATCCTGTTCCCCGGGAGCGTGCGTGTCAAGGACAATCGAAAGATTCTTTTGTGCAAAACGACCGGCGGCGAGGGATGCGGAACGGGTAAGCGGAAATGTTGAGAGAACAGGGTCAGCTAGGAGAAAGGACATCGACTCAACCCCCGCACCCTTTGACGAACCAAATTCCAAAGGGATTATGGCCTCTCGTTATGGTGAATGACGCGAACCAATTTCGCGGCGAAGGTCGGCGGAATGGCTCCGCCCGCGAAATATTCGGTCAAATCGTCAACCACAACCGTAGCGGGAGAGTCAGTCTGGCCATACGAAGACAGCAGCTGGTTCGCAAGCAGTTGATTTTTGAAATTCATCTCACATTTATCTATGCCGTAGGGATATGCGACTTGAGGCAACTTGGCAACCATAGTCTGCGAATCAAGGTAGATGAGCCAGACTGGCCCTGAGTTCATGGTTCCGTTGTTGGCAAGGTGACCTCTGAGCACTAGCTGACCCTTGAAGTCAACTTGGTCGAAAACAAGTGGCAAATCTCCTCCTGTTCTCCGAGCGCCTTTTGCGATAGTGCCAAGAACGACGCGGCTCACCACCAGCGCCCCGTACTTGTCCCCCGCTTTCAGAGCCGAGATTTTGCCATGCGTTGTTAAAGTCCTATCGGTGAATGTGAGCGTTGATACTATTTGTCTTAATGCTGCCAAATCCTCCGCCGTTGGCGGATGCTCGTTTCGTGCATTCCACAATGAAATAAGGATGCCTTGGCCTTCCGAAATGGCGACGCCGTGCCCTGGTACATACAGGTAATACTCCTTGAATATAGGCGAGGTTATCGTCACCCATCTCCGCCCGTTTACCGTCTCGTGGTCGATAGCCGCATGGAACAATCGTGCGCTGTCCAAATAAGGCTTCGGGTCCCACGAGACGAACTGAGACTGGATAAAGATTTGGTCATTCGTAGCGGGATTAACCAGTGTGCCGAAGTTCCTTTTCAGGAAGGAAGCGTAGTGAAACTGATAGCCACTCTTGACATCGTCGTAGAGAACCCAACCGTGGGACCCCTCTTTTTCCTGGCAGACACTACTTCCTACGAGTGACAGGACAACGATGAAATGTGACAAAGCCTGACGTTTACGAAGCATATCACCCATGATTTTCGTGAGCTTGCGAGCCGCCGAGTGCCGCATCCCTGAGGGTTTCAGGGTGCGGGTTCTGACTTCCCTTAACTTCTATTCTATCCCCGCCCAGCCGCGCGTCCTGATGAGACTTTTTGACCGGTCCAATCGTTTACTCCTGAGCAAGGAGCAGCGGCACAATCTTCTCGCGATTTGAAATTCTCGGGAGCCACGATGACTAGGCCAACGAAGAGCAGTTCTTTCACACGCATCTGTTTGTTCGCAGCCGTTGCCATGCCCGTCCTCTATTTCGGTTCGCAACTCGCTGCGGCGCCATTCTATCCGGGCTACAGTTTCTCCCGGGATTCGGCGAGCATGCTCGGCACTTCTTTTTCCCGGCATCCCTGGATCTTCAACTTGGGTGCGATTCTCACCGGAATCGCCGCCCTCGTCGGCGCGATCGGGCTCTACCGCGCCTTCCGTGCCACCTCAAATATCATGGTCGCGTGGCTCATCGGCCTCTCGGTCGCGGCTACTGGCATCATGTCCGTCAAGGCTGGCATGTTTCCTTTACCCGATTCCCGCCATGCATCTTGGGGATTTCTCGTCGCCTTTACCATTGTTACTCCTCTCCTGCTGCTGATCGGAGTCTGGAAACACCAGGGCGCAAAGGCCATTCGGCTCTATCTGATCGCTTCCCTCGCGCTGATTCTGGTTTTGTTTCCGTTCATGTTCGGAATGGTTTCCACCACGCTTTTGCAGCCGGGCACGTTCCAACGGCTTTTCGCCTTGGCCACGTTCGTTCCCGTTGGCGTGGTCGCCTATTTCTTCAGCAGAGGAGGAGGGCTACTTCGCGGCCAACTCTTTTGAATCACCCTTCGAGACCCGCCGCGATGAAAAGCCGTTGGCCTGTTTCCTTGTTGTAAATGACGTATTGGCCCGGCAATAATGCGGCAAGCGCTTCGATTCGTTGCTTTGCAGCCTCTGAGGTTTGCACTGCTTCTACGAACTGGAGTTCTCCGTCGTCGAGTAGGTCACCGAGCACTATGAGGATGCAAAAAGAACATCGCATCCTTTCAAACTCCGTCCTAACTGGGGACATAACGAATAGTGCAGCTCCCTCTCAAATCGTTTCAGAATGGGAACCCGGCGGGTGAGGCATAGGCTGGATCGCAGGTCACGAGAGCGGGTGCCGCATCCCTGCGGTTTTCAGGGTGCGGGTTTTGACTCTCTTTCACTCTCCGCTATCCTGAACTAAACAAACGACTTCCCTCCCTCTTCCAACATCCCAAATCCGGCGTCTAATTCTCTGCTTCTAAGTCCCTGTATCGCAACGACTTATAAACGTACTTGAAAAGTAAACAGAAATGTGCTACAATGTTTTTGTCGGTTGGGGACGACGCCATTATGCGCGCCTTTCCCATCCCGTCCGCTCTCCCGGGACGCCCCCACCGGCCCTCCCTGAATCATCTTCGGCTCGTCCGCCCACTCAGGACCGCCTCATCAAGGCACTTCATCTCCCTTTGCTCACCCTGT
>WNGQ01003570.1_pt1 | contig 21032 bp, 20 predicted proteins | sample 5407661 | NCBI WGS metagenome assembly WNGQ01 (sample SAMN13153382, study PRJNA577476) | soil metagenome | isolation source: 60 cm soil or saprolite under Garry oak tree replicate 2 | place: USA:California | collected 2016-06-15 | reverse complement strand
AGTGGTGTTGGCCAATACCGCCAAAAGCTTCTGCGATGCCATGCAAGAGTTCCGATACTGGCGAGGAGGGGTGGTGTTGGAGAAATCAGGTCAGTTACCGCAATGATAGCTGATAGGTCTATTTGACATGATAGATTGCAGCAGTGCCTGACCCATTTCCCAATTCGCTGTTTCTTACCTTGCCGAACGCAGTCGCCATCAGGCACGAGCAAAACAATTCCGACCAATGACTTACGGTAACCACGGTGAACCACGGCGAGATGGATTGACAGCCTGCGAATCTGGGGGTCGGACATTCGAATCGTTCCGTGGCGCGCCACTCGGCTACAGCGAGGGCCTCAAGCAGGATTCTCGCAGCCGCGCCGCGTCGCCGTGGCTCCCAACCAAAAATATCGAAAACAACCCCATGCAAAGTAGCAGGCGGTCGCCGGCAAGGACGCTTTGGTCCGATACTTGACGCGTCGGGCAAATCAGCGGCACTGCTTCATCATCGCACGATCCGCGAGACGCCCGTGGTCCTCGTCGAACAACTCGCCAAACCACGCCTCGAGCAGCCGATCTCGGCCTCGGTCACCGGCACGTCTTCCGGCCAGTCATCCGTCAATGTCACCGAAGCGCGCTTCGCCCGTCGACGGCGAGGACGAGCGCGGGCGCGGCCACGGCAAACTTACGAGAGAAGCCCGCTCCGATCCCAATCGAGGTTGTCACCAGCGATCGGCGGCGGCGGGAGCCATCGTTGCGCCTGCGATTTCGAGTGCTTAAGCGCGATAACTTTTCGTGCCGCGCATGTGGAGCGAGTCCCGCTCTTAGACCGGGCCTCTTGCTGCACGTTGACCTCACCAAGGCATGGAGCCTAGGCGGCGATACTGGAGGAGAACCTTCAGACCCTGTGTGAGGCATGCAATCTTGGTACGAGCAATACGACGTAGTCGGGCCCAGCTAGCGATGCGACCGAAGGCACCTCAAGAGGATTGCCACGGTGAGCCCCAGGCCATGGAACAAGTTGCCGGCTCTGCAACTTGCTGACGCACCATTCTTTGAAACATCGTTCACCGCACATCTCGGGAGGCTGCGCCCAGCACGGCCGCGATCCGCAAATCTACGTAGTGCATGAATATTTCAAACGGACGCGGTGCGCTTAGGGGATTGGCAACCTGAAGATGACAATAATTTCTGCATTCAAATACTGGAGACTTGTACATGCGTAAAACAGCAATGACGCCGGATGCCTTGCCGCATCGCGGCAAGGCCGCCCCTTTCCGTGTCGCCATCGGTCTGGCGCTCGCAGCGGGCGCCGGCACGATGTTGTGGGGCGTCGGCACCCACAGCCTCTCCTTCGCGAGCGAAACTCCGATGACGGTCGAAGACCGCGTCGCTGCCCTGACGGCAGAACTCGCCCAGGTCAAGGCGGGGACCGCCAAGCTGCGCGAGAGCCAGGGCGACACCTCCGAGGAGCTTTCCCATATCCGCGCGAGCCTCGCCAATGCCGAGATCGGTCTTGCGGCGCTGCGCACCAGCACCGACGAGAACGAGGCGCGCGGGCGCGATACGGCTGCTCAGATCGAGTCGAATCTCGCCCAGCTGAAGGACGAGACGCTCCGCCTCCGCATGGCGCAGGACGACGCCGCAACCGGAATGGGCTCGCTGCGCGCCAGCGTGGCGAACAGCGAGATCGGCGTCGACAAGCTCCGCGCGACCACGAGCGACATCCGCCAGCGGATCGGGCGCATCGAGGCCGCCAGGGACGCGACCGGCTCGATCGGCAGGAGCCACAGGCATCACGGTCACAAGAAGTGGGTGGCGCAGCGCTGAGGCGCGGGCACTACCCTCCTCAGGAGAGTAGCCTGGAGGGCGTGCGCGCCGCTGTTTTGGTGACGGCCTCCCGTCATGACATCGGTCGCGATCTGGAATTGCGAACTAACGAACTCGCGCGTGCCGTTCGCCTGGCTTGCGACGATGCCGATTCGGCGCTCGTTGTCGACGAAGTGCGCTCGGGCGTCAGGCTCGGCATCCGCGGCAGCTCTCGGCTGGGAATCGCTATTGAATTGAATTCAATTCAACGATCGAACCCGAAGATGACCACAACGATCAAGACGCGAGAACGGTTGGTCCGAGCGGCCCAAGAGGAGTTGATCCAGAGTCATGGGCATCTGGAAATGCAGTCCGTCGCGAAGCGGGCGAAGGTTTCGGTTGGGCTGGCCTATCACCATTTTGGATCGAGGGCTGGCCTGATCGCCGCCGTTGTTGAAGAGTTCTACAACCGCCTCGATGGCGTGGTAAACTGGCTCTTGGAATTGCGAATGGCAGCGTGTTTGCCGACGACGCGTGCGTCTATCTCGCGAAGGATATGAGGGTCGGACTGATAGCATCGGCGATCTGATGCTGAAAGGCTGGTGCCGGCGGCAAGCCGTGGAGCCGTCGATCTGCTGATCAATGACATCGCGTGCGGCGAGCTCTATGACCTTCAGGAGCGCTACGGCCTGTTGTTCGACCGCAGCAAGACGCTGGCCTTGCATCTTTTCGAGCACGTCCATGGCGAAAGCCGCGACCGCGGCCAGGCCATGGTCGACCTGAAAGCCATGTGGGTGAACGCCGGGCTGTCATCGCCGCCAACGAACTGCCCGACTACGTACCGCTGTTGCTCGAATTCCTGTCGACGCAGTGGCCTGCATCCAACAATGGCACATTACGTCAGGTTGACGGGCCCCACGGGGGTGCCGGGAGCCGTTTCTCCATAGCGGCGCGTTGAGCAGATCGCATCGATCGTTGATCTAAGCCGCGTCCGACAGGGCGCTGTCAGCCGCCGCTGAAGTTCGCTCGCCAAGATCAAACCATTTTCCGAATGCGATGAACGGCACTTCAGCATAGCGCCACAGCAACCAGGCCATTGGGGTCGTCACCGCAACCGCGAGGACGGTCGCAGCGACGACCGCGATAGAGGTGGGCAGAATGCCTACCCCGACGGTCCGTAGGGCAACCACCATTCCAATCGGATGCAGCAAGTAAAAGCTGTATGAGATGCGTCCGTAGGTGCGGACGATCGGTGCATCGAGGATGCGAAACATATTGAGCGAATCCCGGAACGCGATCGTCATGACCAGGAAGGCAGCGCTCGCGCACTCGAGCATGATGATCAGCGCGGTTTGCTTCCTCGATCCGCAGAAGCAGAACAAGGCGATTGCCGCAAGCGCGAGGACGGCTTCGGTTTTGGGAGTGAGCTTCTCGGCTAGCGGTCCGCCTCGAAAATGCAGCATGACGCCGACAACGAAGGCATAAAGCGGCGCCAAATTGGTAAAGCCGCCAAGCAAATGGACGTAAGTGCCGACAGAGGAGAGGCCGAACAAGACCGCTATCAGGATCGAAGGAGGAATGGCCCCCCATCGCTTGAACGTCCAAAAGGTCCCGAAGATCAGGGGGGTAGCAAAGCATTCCACGGTCAACGACCACATGACGCCGTTGATGTCGTTTCGGATCATCAGCACGTTGAGGAGGACGTTGACGAAATCAAAGCGCGGTTGAAAGCCGATGAAAAGGCCGAATTGAAAATAGAGAAAGGTAAGCAGCAGAACCACGGTCGCCGCAGCCGGCAGAAGCCGAAACACGCGATGTCGAAGAAAGTCAAATGGATTTGGGTTTTTTTCGAGCGAACGAGCCAGGACAAACCCGCTCAGGACGAAGAACATGACCACGGGCGCCATGCCGGTCACGTTCGTATCGATGAATTGTCCGAAGACGTGATATCCGACGACCGAAACGGCGGCGAGGCCGCGCAGGGATTCGAGACGGGGCAGGAAGCCAGTTCTATGTTCCGCAATCATCGCAGCTGATCGTGTCAGCGCTGCACGTCATAATTTGGGCGCTCCAGCGGCAAGCGGGCATTTCGCCTGATGGCGTGGTGCTCCGATCCAGCCATCACAGCGACTGATCCGTGCTGAAGCGCCCGAGGCCTCCCATCGCAAATCTCAGGTCGAGGGACGGTCCGTCACCTCCGAACAGGCGTGCGCCAAAGACCCGCGCAAAGGCAGCGGGCTCGAGCTTCATCGCAGTGTTTAGTGTTGTGCAATAAACATAAACTAAATCAATGAGGAAGACGGCGTGATCGATCTTCCGGCCTGAGTCACGGGCGCTCGCCGGGATAGCCTGAGATCGGCGGATCGCCGTGCATGAGTCCAGTTATCGCACTGCAACAGGCATTATTTGAATTTACTTGGAGAGGACGAGGCGCTCGATGGGCGCTCGCAGGTTTCCTCGTCCCTCGTGCAGGTTTCGCTTGACGGCCGCGCGAAACGAGTATCGGATGTTTAGTAATAAGCAAGACTGAACATCGCGCCTGGAGGCGACGCCTTGAGGAAATCGGGACTCGGCGCTTGGCCGAGTCGTGACTTTCCTTCGATCCGCCTGCCTCAAGCCCGCTCGGGCTTCGATGCGTCAAGCCGCTGCCGGAGAAGGGCGCTCCGGACGCGACGAGGGAATGCGTCACGAGAGGAAAAACACATGCCAAAATCTGCGACTGGAAGGTTGTCGAAGTGGATGGGCAGCGCGCTCGCCCTCTTCGCAGGCGTTGCGTTGTCGGCTGTTGGAAGCCAGCCGGCAGCGGCGGAGGGCAAACAGCTCACGCTGTGCTGGGCGGCCTGGGATCCGGCCAATGCGCTGGTTGAGCTCGGGAAGGATTTCACCAAGCAATCCGGCATCGAGATGAAATATGAATTCGTGCCGTGGACGAGCTATGCCGATCGGTTTCTCAACGAATTGAACTCACATGGCAAGCTTTGCGACCTGATCATCGGCGACAGCCAATGGATCGGAGGGGCTGCGGAAAACCAGTGGTACGTCAAGCTCAACGACTTCTTCGCCAAAGAGCACATCTCGATGGATGATTTCGTGCCGGCAACCGTCGTGGGCTATTCGGAATGGCCGAAGAACACGCCGAACTATTGGGCGCTGCCCGCGATGGCCGACGCGGTGGGGTGGACCTATCGCAAGGACTGGTTCGCGCGGCCGGAAATCCAGTCCGCGTTCAAGGCCAAGTACGGTCACGATCTTGCGCCGCCGAAGGGCTATGAGGAGCTGAAGCAGATCGCCGAATTCTTCCAGGGACGCGAGATCGACGGCAAGAAGGTCTACGGAGCCTACATCTTCACCGAGCGCGGCTCGGAAGGCATCACGATGGGCGTCACCAACGTGCTCTACAATTACGGCTTCAACTACGAGAACCCCAAGAAGCCGTACCAGATGCAGGGCTTTGTCAACTCGGCGGATGCCGTGAAGGGACTCGAATTCTACAAGTCGCTGTACAAGTGCTGCACGGCTCCCGGCATGACCAACGCCTACATGCAGGAAGGCCTGGATGCCTTCAAGTCGGGCCAGGTGGCGATGCAGATGAACTGGGCTATATCAAATGGTTCGCGCAGCCTGCGGTGCAGCAAAAGTGGTGGGAAATCGGCGGCTACTCGGCGTTGAACGCGGTCGTCAATGCGCCGGGCTTTCCGAAGAGCGCGCCCTTCGCTCCGCAGTTCCTCGAATCGATGGCGATCGTGAAGGACTTCTGGGCCGAGCCGTCCTACGCGCAACTGCTGCTCGACATGCAGAAGCGGGTGCACGACTACGTCGTCGCCGACAAGGGAACGCCGCAGCAGGCGCTCGACCTGTTGGTCAAGGACTGGACCAAGGTCTTCAACGAGCAGGGCAAGAAGGTTGCGTCCGACTGAGATCTGCCGTCGCGACAGCTATGCGACTTGGTCTCCCCGGAGCTAAGGTCCGGGGAGACCAGACCAGCGGGCCAAGAAAAAAGCGAAGCAAAAAGCAGAGCAAGAACGAAGCAAAAGCCACGCGCAAGATGACCACGATCATTCATCCCGACCACGCTCCGATTGCCCGCATCGGCGAGCCCGCCGGAACGGGTGCTGCAAAGCGTGGACGCGGCCTGTCAGATCGGACCATCGCCTGGCTCTTCGTTACTCCAACCATTGCGCTGTTGCTCGCGATCAACATCTTTCCGTTGATCTGGATGATCCGGCTGTCGTTCACGAGCCTGAACCTCAGCATGTCGTACTTGCCGCTGCGGTTCGTAGGCCTCGACAATTTCAGGGACATCCTGACCGACGAGGATGTCTGGGCCCGCCTGCAAACCACGGCGCAGTTCGTGATCGCTTCGGTGGCGCTGCAGGTCTTCGTCGGCTTTGGGCTGGCGCTGCTGATCAACCGCCAGTTCCGCACCCACAGCTTCTGGACCACCATCATCCTGTTGCCGATGATGCTGTCGCCCGCCGTCGTCGGCAATTTCTGGACCTTGCTGTTCCAGCCGCAAATCGGACCCTTCAACTACCTGATCAGCCTGTTCACCGGCGTGCCGCCGAGTTCGTTCAGCATGACCGGCGAAGTCGCGCTGGCGCCCTGGACCATCGTGCTGGTCGATACCTGGATGTGGGCTCCCTACGTGATGCTGATCTGTCTCGCCGGGCTGCGCTCGATACCCGACTACATCTATGAAGCGGCCGAAGTCGATCGCGCCTCGCCCTGGCGGCAATTCTGGTCGATCACATTGCCGATGACCGTGCCGTTCCTGATGCTCGCGGTGCTGTTCCGCGCCATCGAGAATTTCAAGATGTTCGACATGGTCAACCTGCTCACGTCAGGCGGACCGGGATCGACGACGGAGCTCGTGTCGATCACGTTAAAGCGTGCCGCATTCGAGAAATGGCGCACCGGCTATTCTAGCGCGCTCGCCATCATCCTGTTCGTGACCGTATTCGGCGCGGCCAACATCTACGTCAAGGTGCTCAACCGGGTGAAGCAGCGATGACCGCAATCGCAAAATCCACCGCGCATTCCATCGTCGAGGCCTCGCCGCGGGCGAAGGCCGTCGCGGGCGCCATCGTCGTTCTCTACGCGGTGATCGCGATCCTGCCGCTGCTGTGGATCGCGGCGACCGCGTTCAAGTCGCAGAGCGACGCCATCGCCTATCCGCCCAAGGTGATCTTCCAGCCGACGCTGGAAGGTTACGTCAACCTCTTCACCGTGCGCACCCGGCAGACACCGGATTTCATCGCCAAGCTGCCGCCGGCCGTGACCTGGTATGACAAGCTCGTGCGCCGGCACGACATGGTGATCGCGGGACCTTCGAAAGTCGTGCCGCGCTTCATCAACTCGCTCATCATCGGCTTCGGCTCGACGTTCCTGGCCGTGTTTCTCGGCACGCTCGCCGCCTACGCCTTCTCGCGTTTTCGGATTCCTCTGGCCGATGATCTGTTGTTCTTCATCCTGTCGACCCGGATGATGCCGCCGGTCGCGGTCGCGATTCCGATCTATCTGATGTACCGGCAGCTCAATCTCACCGATACCAGGCTCGGCATGATCCTGCTCTACACCGCGGTGAACGTGTCGCTCGCGGTCTGGCTGCTCAAGGGGTTCATCGACGAGATCCCGCGCGAATATGAGGAGGCCGCGCTCGTCGACGGCTATACACGGCTGCAGGCGCTGCGCAAGGTCGTGCTGCCGCAGGCGGTGACGGGGATCGCGGCGACTGCGATCTTCTGCCTGATCTTTTCCTGGAACGAATATGCCTTTGCGGTGCTGCTGACCAGCGGCGAGGCGCAGACCATGCCGCCGTTCATTCCCTTCATCATCGGCGAGGGCGGTCAGGACTGGCCGGCGGTCGCCGCCGCAACCACGCTGTTCGTGGTCCCGATCGTCATGTTCACGATCCTTTTGCGCAAGCATCTGTTGCGCGGAATAACCTTCGGAGCGGTGCGCAAATGAGCATCTCCGTGACTGGCAAGGTCGGAGTGTCACGCTGGTTTCGGCGCGGGCCCTGGGAAGCCTTCGCGATGGCCTTGATCGCGGGCGGCATCGTCATGCTGGTGCAACCCTGGTCGATCGATCTCTTTAGCTATTCGTTCGTGACGATCCTTGCCGGCACGCTCGGCTTCGTCGTCGTCAGTCATTTTCCGGAATAGGGCGATGGCACAGATCAGGGTCGAAAATCTACGCAAATCCTTCGATCAGTTCACGGCCGTACAGGGCTCGAACTTCACGATTGAAGACGGCAGCTTCTTTGCGATGCTGGGGCCGTCCGGCTGCGGCAAGACCACGACGTTGCGCATGATCGCCGGCCTGGAACTGCCGACCGACGGCCGGGTTCTGCTCGACGGCGAGGACGTCACCTTCCGCCGCGCCGCCGCGCGCGACATTGCGTTCGTGTTCCAGCTGTTTGCGCTCTATCCCCATATGAACGTCGCGGGGAATATCGGCTTTCCCTTGAAATGCCAGGGCATGGGACGAAGCGAGATCCGCGCGCGTGTGACGGAGACGGCGCGGCTGTTGCGCATCGAGCATCTGTTGTCGAGCAAAACGTCAAAGCTGTCCGGCGGCGACCGGCAGCGCGTTGCGCTCGGCCGCGCCATGGTCCGCCGGCCGAAGGCGTTTCTGATGGACGAGCCGCTGGGCGCGCTCGACGCCGAGTTCCGTCACCTGATGTGCGGCGAGCTGCGCGATCTGCATGACCGCATCCACGCGACCACGATCTATGTGACGCACGACCAGCTCGAGGCGATGTCGATGGCGGACACCATCGCGGTCATGAACGGTGGCCGAATCGAGCAGATCGGCTCGCCGCAGGAGATCTACGATCGTCCGGCCAGCATGTTCGTGGCGGATTTCATCGGCTCGCCGCCGATGAATTTCTTGAAGTTCTACAGCAGCCTGCGGACGGGGGATCGGGCGATCGATTTCCATTATGCCAGGATCACGGTCCCCGAGATTCGCGAGGCGCGCGCCGACGGTCCGCTGGTGCTTGGGGTGCGACCCGAACATATCCGGTTTTCGGATGTTGCGCCGGTCCGGGGGCGGGTGTTTGGCGCGGAATATCTCGGGACCACCCAGATCGTAACCGTCGATACGGAATATGGCCGCGTCGCCGCGCGCCTGCCGTCGCACCTGCCGGCGAAGATCGGGGACACCGTCGGGCTGACCTTCCGTTCCGAACGCCTGGCGCTGTTCGATGCGCAAAGCGGGTCGGCGATCTCGACCGCAAGTCATGAGGTTGCCGGCCATGGCTGACGTAACCTTACGCAATGTCAGCAAGCGTTTTGGGGCGATCGAAGCCGTGCGCGAGTTCTCTTTCGAGGTGAAACACGGCGAGTTCGTCGTGCTGCTGGGGCCGAGCGGTGCCGGAAAGACCACGATCTTGCGGCTGATCACGGGCCTCGAGCATCCCGACGCGGGATCGATCCTGATCGATGGCCGCGACGTCACCGGCGATCCTCCCGGGTCGCGCGACATCGCCTTTGTGTTCCAGCAATATTCGCTCTACCCGCATCTGACCGTGTACGACAATCTGGCGTTCCCGTTGCGCTCGCCGGCGCGCCGCGTGCCCGAACCGCTGATCAAGAAGCGCGTCGAGCAGACGGCGGAGCTGTTGCATATTTCGAGCAAGTTGAGGAATCCGGCGACCCGGCTTTCCGGCGGCGAGATGCAGCGCGTCGCGATCGGACGCGCGCTGGTGCGCGACCCCTCGGTCTATCTGATGGACGAGCCGTTGTCCTCGCTCGACGCCAAGCTGCGCGCCGAGCTTCGGCTCGAGCTGAAGCGCATTCAGCTCGAACTTGGCACCACCATTCTCTATGTGACGCACGACCAGGTCGAGGCCATGACCATGGCCTCCCGCATCGGGGTGATCCGCGACGGGAGGCTTCTGCAACTCGGTTCGCCGCGCGAGATCTATGAAAATCCGGCCGATCGCTACGTGGCCTCGCGCCTCGGCACGCCGCAAATCAACTTTCTTCCCGCCCGCCTCATCCCGGATGTGCCGACGCCCGCGGGAACCGAGACCGTCGGCATCCGCACCGAGCATCTGCAGATTGCCGCGCGCAATGGCGGCAGCCTGGTCGGCCGCGTGCATCGCGTCGAACATCTCGGCGAGCAGAATCACGTTCACCTCGAATACAAGGGCGAGATGCTGGTGACGCTCGCCGACCCGCACGAGCCGCTCGATGCCGGCCAGGACGTCGAGCTTCATCTGTTGCATCCGCTTTATTTCGACGCGGCGGGACGACGGATCCCCGCCGCGGTGCAGTGAGGTTCGCACAGATGACGCTCCAGCCCGATACGTTCAAAACGATCGTCAAGGAGGCCGCCGAACAGGTGATCGCCAGCGCGCCCGAATTGACCGCGCTCGATCAGGCGATCGGCGACGGCGACCACGGCACCAACATGAAGCGCGGCTTCCAGGCCGTGCTGGCCAAACTCGATGCGATCGGCGCGCAGCCGCTGGACGAGGCGGTCAAGATGATCGGCAAGACCCTGGTGATGACCGTTGGCGGCGCGTCCGGGCCGCTCTATGGCAGCTTCTTTCTCGCCGCCGGCGAAGCGCTGGCCCACAAGCAGCTGCCCGAGGATCTCGCGGACGTCTTCGGCAGCGGCGTCAGTGCGGTGAGCGCACGCGGCCGCTCGCAGGCCGGCGAGAAGACCATGCTCGACGTGCTCGTCCCGGTTCTGGATATCCTGAAGGCCGAGGCCGGCCAGGCCGATCTGATCGCGCGGGTCCGCGCGACCGCGACCGAAGCCGTGGCGCGGACGGCGCCAATGCAGGCGACCAAGGGCCGCGCGTCGTATCTTGGGTCCCGCAGTGTCGGGCATATCGATCCCGGCGCGCGATCGAGCTGCGTTCTGCTGCAGGCTGTCTGCAGCACGCTGGAGGGCCGGCAATGAACGACATGGTCGGCATCGTGATCGTTTCGCATTCGAAGGACATCGCCAAGGGGACCGCCGACATGGTGCGGCAGATGGTGGGCAGCGAGGTCAAGGTGGCCTTCTGCGGCGGCGATCCCGATGGCGGATTGGGGACCAATGTCGGCCGGATCATCGACGCCATCAACGATGCCTGGTCGTCGAAAGGCGTTGCGATCCTGGTCGATCTCGGCGGTGCCGAGACCAACAGCGAAATGGCGGTCGAAATGCTCGAGCCGGAGCGGCGGGGGCTGGTTGTCGTGTGCAACGCCCCGATCGTCGAGGGCGCCGTCATGGCGGCAACCGAGGCGGCTGGCGGCAGCACGTTGGAGCAGGTGAGGGCGGTAGCCGAGGAGCTTTCTGCCGGCTGATCGAAGCCGGCCGAACGATGATTGGACACATGGATATGCTGGAAACTTCCGCAAACGGGCCCTTCGTCACCGGCAAGGTGCGGCTGGAGCATGCCGTCGGCATGCACGCCCGCCCGGCGGTCAAGCTCACCAAGCTTGCCAAGCGGTTTCAGGCGCAGATTTCCATCCGCGCGTCGGAGGCGGCCGACTGGATCAATGCCAAGAGCGTCGCCAAGGTGATGGCGCTGCGGGCGCCGCGTCACAGCATGATCGAGATCAAGGCGCTCGGCGAGGACGCAGAGGCTGCGGTCGCAGCTCTGGTCGATCTCGTCGCCACTGATTTTCCCGACGTGGGACCATAAGAGATGCGCGCGGATGTTGCAGGGCTGGCTTACCGTGGCAGAACCGCCTCGATCGGTTTTGCCCGCGGGCCCTTCATCCGCCTCAGCGCGGGTACCGATGGCGAGCGCAGCCCGGGTTCGGCGGCGGAGGAAGCGCTTGCCCTTCGTCAGGCCATCCAGGCATCGAGCGAAGAGATTGCCGAACTCGCAACTGCTGCCGGCGGCGAGGCTGCCCAGATCCTCGAATTTCAGGTGGCCTTGCTGGAAGACCAGGATCTTCTCGATCCGGTTTTTGCTGCGATCGCTGGAGAGACGCCGGCGGACGCGGCATGGTCGTCGGCGCTCGACGAACAGATCGCGGACTACAATTCCGCATCCGATGAATATCTGCAGGCCCGCGCGTCCGATCTCGCCGATCTGCGCGATCGCGTCTTGAGGATCTTGCGCGGCGGGGAAAGCGAGGCTGTGAAGATTCCGAACGGCGCGATCGTCTGTGCCGACGATCTGCCGCCGTCGCGCTTCCTGGAAATCGACTGGTCCGGCGGCGGCGGGCTGGCGCTGTTGCGCGGCAGTCCCGCGAGCCATGTCGCGATGCTGGCGCGCGCGAAGGGCATTCCAATGGTCGTGCAACTGGGGTCGGTCTCCGACGGAGCCGTGGCACTGCTCGACGGCGAGGGCGCCACGCTCGAGCTCGACCCGAGCGCGGAGCAGGTCGGCCTGTTCGAGCGGCGAAAGGAAATTCATCGCAAGAGTCGCGCCTCGGCACGCGCCATCCTGCGGCGGCCGGCGGCCACCTGGCGCGGCGAACGCATCCGGCTTCTGATCAATATCCAGCGCGTCGAGGACCTCGACCACGCCGACGCCCAATATGCCGACGGCATCGGGTTGATGCGCACCGAATTCCTGCTCACCGGGCCCGACGGCCTCCCTGACGAGGACACCCAGTTTCGCGTCTACGACGCGGTGCTGCGCTGGGCGGACAAGCGGCCGGTGACGATCCGCACCTTCGATGCCGGCGGCGACAAGCCGGTGCCCGGCTTCACGCCGGACGGCGAGACCAATCCGTTTCTCGGGGTTCGGGGCTTGCGGCTCTGCCTGTCCCGGCCGGATGTTTTCACCGTGCAGCTTCGCGCGTTGGCGCGCGCGGCGGTGCGTGGAAATCTCAAGGTCATGTTCCCGATGGTCACGGTCGCAGGCGAGCTCGAGGCGGCGCGCGAACTGTTTACGGAGGTCGTGAATGGCTTGCAGGCCGAAGGCATCAGCGCGGTGCTTCCCGAACTCGGAATCATGGTCGAGGTGCCTGCGGCGGCGCTCTCGATCGGCGACTTCAAGGCCGCCTTCTTTTCGATCGGCTCGAACGACCTGGCACAATATGTCCTTGCCTGCGACCGCTCAAACGGAGCTCTGGCAACCTTGCTCGATCCCCTGCATCCGGCCGTTCTCGAGTTGATCGCGCGGACCGCCGAGCACGGCAGGCGCAGGGGAATAAGCGTCAGTCTGTGCGGGGACATGGCGGGCGACCCGACTTGCATCCCGGCGCTATTGCACTGCGGCCTGCGCGAGCTCTCGGTCAATGCGCCCGCACTGGCGCAGATCAAGCAAGCGATCGATCGCCAGAGCAGCGGAGGCGGCAGTGACTGAGGCCGTGCTCGACGAGCCCAGCGAAGCCGGCGTGGTCGCTGCCTACAAGCGCATCTTCAAGGATGTCCTGGACAGCCGGCCGTCGGGGATGCGGCTTCGCCTCGCGCACGCCATGGGCAAGAACCGCAGTTTCGTCAGCCAGATTTCCAATCCGGCGTATCTCGTTCCGATACCGGCCCAGCATCTCAATACGATCTTCGATGTCTGTCATTTCCCGCCGGCGGCCAAGGCGGCGTTCCTGCGCGCCTATGCGAAGGCGCATCCGCGCCGGATGAGCCGGCTGACCGAAGGTCCGCACGAGCGGACGCTGACCTTGCATTTGCCGGACCTCGGAAGCGCCAAGAAGAACGCGCAACTTGATATGCTGCTGCACGAGTTTGCGCGGGGATTGTCCGCCATCTTGCTGGACGAAAAATAAATCCGAAGTCCTGGGAGGGACGCATGAAGAAATTCATCAATTCCGTCGACGCCATGCTGGCGGAGAGCCTCGACGGCTTTGCCGCTGTTCATGCCGATATCGTTACGCTCGGGGAAGAGCGGAAATTCGTGCGCCGCCGTACGCCCAATCTGCAAAAAGTAGCCCTCGTGTCCGGCGGCGGCAGCGGGCATGAGCCGCTGCATGCGGGGTTTGTCGGAACGGGCATGTTGGACGCCGCATGCCCGGGTCAGATCTTCACCTCGCCGACGCCGGACCAGATTGTCGAGGCGGCCACCGCAGTCGGCGGCAAGCCGGGCGTGCTGTTCATCGTCAAGAACTACGCCGGCGACCGCATGAATTTCGAGATGGCGGCGGAGATATTCGAAGGTCAGGCGGCGAGCGTCATCACCGATGACGATGTTGCGGTCGACAAGTCGACTTACAGCGAAGGCCGCCGCGGCGTGGCGGGCACGCTGGTCGTGGAGAAAATCGTTGGCGCCGCCGCCGAGAAGGGCATGGATCTCAGGCTTTGCGCGCAGCTCGCCAATGAGGTCAATGCGAAGACGAAATCGATCGGAGTCGCGCTGAACAGCTGCACGGTTCCGGCGGCCGGCACTCCGACATTCGCGCTCGGCGACGACGAAATGGAAATGGGCGTCGGCATCCATGGCGAGCCGGGCCGCAGACGGGTGAAGCTCGCCGGCGCCGACGAGATCGCTGACCAGATGGTTAGCGCGATCGTCAGTGACTATGAGACCGGCGCCTCCGGCCGCGCGTTGCTGTTCGTCAACGGTTTTGGCGGTACGCCTGCGCTGGAGCTTTATCTGATGTACGATGCAGCACGGCGCATCTTGCAGAAGCGCGGCATCGCCATCTCACGTTCGCTGGTTGGCTCCTACGTGACCTCGCTCGACATGGCCGGATGCTCGATCACGCTGACCATGCTGGATGAAAACCTCACCGCGCTGTGGGACGACCCCGTGCATACCGCCGCGCTGCGGTGGTGAGCGACGGTGCCGTCAAAAGCTTGACGCCAGCTCGATGAGATGACGGTGCGCGACCTCGCGGGCAGACCGCGCAGGCTCGGCGGGGCCGGCGGTCGGCCCGATCAGCGCGAAACGAACGTCGCTGATGCCGATGAAGCGCAGTATCTCGCGCAAATACGGGCTCGCCATGTCGATGCGCCCGCGATTCATGCCGGTGACATAATCGCTGCCGCTCGCCAGGATCACGATCGTCGGCCTGTTCTTCAGGAGCGGGAAGTAGCCCTGCGCCGGGTCGAATCGGAACGTGACCCCGGGCTGCACGATCAGGTCGAACCATTGCTTCAGTCGGTAGGGGATGCCAAAATTCCACATCGGCGTCGAAATCAGCACGCGGTCGGCCAGCGCGAAGCGGATCGCCATGCGTTCGATCACTGCGAAAGCATTGCGCTGGGCGTCACTGAAGGCGCGCCCGCCCAGGCGGGCGTATTTGGCCTCCAGCGCGTCGCCATCGAACTCGGGCATGGTCTCGCGCCAGATGTCCAATACGTCGATGTCCCAGCTCGGCCGCGCCTCGCGGAATCGGGTCACGAACGCCTCAGCCCCGGCCGAGGATTCGGAGGTCGCGCGCGGCGAACAGCGCAGGTGGAACAGTTTCGGCACCCTTCTTACCTCTCTCCACGTCGCCTCGCGCGTTCACCCGAGTGCCTTGATCACCGCGTCCGCTCTCGTGACGATGGCGACGTTCTGCATCGCAAAATTGATCGAGGCGTTGTGCCACTCGGCATTCATCGTCGAACAGCAATCCTCGGGCACGATCATGAAATAGCCCTTGTCGGCGCCGGTGCGCGCGGTGTGTTCGATCGACATGTTGGTCCAGGCGCCGGTGTCGATCAGCATGTCGCGCCCTGTCGCTCTCAGAATGGTTTCCAGCCTCGAGCCTTCCCATGCGCTCATCCGCATCTTCTCGACGATGAAGTCGCCCGGACGCGGCTCGAGTCCCGCCACCGGCGCAGCGCCCCAGGAGCCGCGGACCAGCGCCTTGGCGTCGGCGAGACCCTCGAACAGCGGCGCGTTCAAGGTGAGACCCGGCGCGCCGGGTTCGACCACGAACCAGACATGGATCACGACGACGCCCCGTGCGCGCGCCGCATCGGCCAGCCGGCGCACATTGTCGACGACACGTTGCGCGCGCGCATGAGCCGGCGCGCCGGACTCGGCGAACGCGCCACCCTCCATGATGACGTCGTTCTGCAGATCCTGGATGATGAGCGCGCAGCGCTTCGGATCAAGCTGCAGGTCGTCGGCCTTGAGCTGCGGCGCGGGCGCGGATGCTGACGAGGCCGTGGCGGCTGCGCCGCCTTTGGCGGTCATGTACGGCTCGCTGCGCGGCCCGACCTTGGTCGTGACCGTGTAGACCGAGTGCGTCGCGGTCATGAACAGGGTGCGGAAGTCGGCGCCGCCCCAACTCAAGTTCGCCACCAGTTCTGGAACGCGAACCTTGCCCAGGAGCTCTCCGGTCATCGCATAGACCCACACCCCGCCCGGCGCGGTCACCCAGATGTTGCCGAGCTGATCGCATTTCATGCCGTCGGGCAGACCAGCCTCGAGCTCCGAGCGGATGCTGGAGGCGAACACACGGGCATTGGCAAGCGAACCGTCGGGGGCGACGTCGAAGACGCGGATCAGCGCCTGCACGGTGTCGTTGACGTACAGCTGCTTTTCGTCCGGCGAGAAGCAGAGGCCGTTCGGCTGGTCGAACAGATAGCGGTCGACCAAAAGCCGCGGCGCGCCCCCGCCTGATGGCACGCGATAGACACCCTGGAAGCCGAGCTGGCGCGGCCGCTCGACGCCAAAGACCGGCATGCGGCCGTACCAGGGATCGGAGAAATAGATCGCGCCGCTCGAATGCACGCAGACGTCGTTGGGGCTGTTGAGTTCCTGGTTCTCGAAGTGCGAGGCGAGAATTTCTCTGCGGCCGTCGGGCCGCTCGCGGATCAAGGATGACGTCGCGTGCTCGCAGACGATCAGGTTCAGATCGGCGTCATAGGTCATGCCGTTGCACTTGTTCGCCGGGCGTCTGACCTCGACGACGCCACGCGTTGCGTCCCAGCGGCGGCGAACGTCGGCGGGCATATCCGAAAACAGGAGATAGTGACCGACCGGATGCCAGATCGGTCCTTCCGTGAAGGTGAAGCCGGTCCCGAGCTGGCCGACCGGCGCATAGGGATCGATCAGGTTTTCGAATTCGGGGCGAAGCGTGGCGTGGGTCATGGGCGATCCCCTTCGCGTTGGCTCTAGGCCGGAAACCAGTTGCGTTTGGGCAGCGATTGAACGATCGGTCCGGGGACCTGGTCCTGCAGCCGCCCGACGACCTGGCCGCCCTCGATCCTGCAGGGCCGGTCGTGCACCGGCAGCAGAAAGCGCGAATTGCTGACGAGCTTCTTGATCGCCGCTTTTTCGGCGCGCTTCGAGGTGCCGTGGTTGCCGGTGGTCCGCGGTTCGGCGTCGTGGATCTCGCGGAAGGGATCCACCAGCTGATCGTTGATGTCGTAGAGCACGTCGCCGCAGATCGTCGCTATCCCCTCGGTGGTGTGAACATGCAGATTCATCGACCCTTCGGTATGGGCGTTGGCAGCCTCGCAGTACACGCCCGGGATCAGCTCGACCGGACCCGAGAGCTCGAGGTCGAGAAATCGCAGCGCGCTCTTGGTGTGCAGGCGGTCGATCAGGTGCTTGATGTCGGGCGCCGGATATTGCGGATGCATCAGGCCGGAGACCGAATATTCGAGCTCCTTGCGGTTGACGACGACCGTCGTGTTCATCGGAAACAAATCGTCCTTGCCGGCGTGATCGATATGCAGATGGGTGTGGCACACGAAGCGGACGTCGCCCATGCGCACGCCGTGGCGCGCCAATTGGTTCTCGATCATGTTCTCATGAAACTGCAGGCCGCGCATGCCGAGCGTTTCCATGATCTGATTGGAGCGGTAGCCGGTGTCGACGAGGATGGGAAAGGGGCCGCCGGTAATGAGAAAGCCCAGCGTCAGCACGCGGCGCGTGCGCCCGCAGTCGCGACCGAGCACCAGGAAACTCGACTCCAGCTCGATGTCCCCGTAGTCGAGAATCTTGATTTCCAGCGCCATGTTTGTCTCCCAGATGCATGATTTGCTTTGCCGCGCGCAGACGCGCGCCGGTGATGATGCGCATTGGCGATGCCGGTCATGCCGCTCTCCCTTGTCGGAGCGACAAGAGATGGTCGACCACCATCGCGCTCGACCCGCCCTCGGCCATGTCGTCGACGAAGCGGCGGATGGCGACCAGCGCCTCGGTCTGCGGCACGAAGCCGGCGCCGATCGCGAGCGGGGTCAGCCAACTCAGCCACCAAGCGCGCCGCGAAAGCCTGGCGACCGCGTCGCGCAAGGCGTTCGCGTCGCCGCGCTCCAGCCCGTCGGACAGGATGATAACAGCGGCGCCGCGGGCGTAGGCGCCAAAGCGTGGCACGGCGAGAAACGCCTGCAGCGCCTCGCCAATGCGCGTTCCGCCGTCCCAGTCGCTCACCAGATGCGCGGCGGCCACGAGCGCCTGCGCCCGGTTCTTCAGCCGCAACGCCCGCGTCAGGCGCGTCAGGCGCGTGCCAAAGGTGAAGACCTCGACATTCGATGTCGCCTGCACGAGCGTATGTGCGAGGCGCAGATTCTCCTCCGATCGCGCTTTCATCGAGCCCGAGACGTCGATCAGGAGCAGCATCTTGCGCGGCCGCGTGCGCCGCTTCAGCCGTCGGAGCCGCATCACCTCGCCATCGTTGCGCGCGGCTTCGCGCAAGGTTCGCCGCAGGTCCGCCCAGGGCCCGCGCCGGGCGCGCATCCGTCGATGCCCACGCCGGCGCGGCAGGCGACTTTCGGCTTCGCGCGCGAGACGACGGAGCGCGTCGCTCGGCCCACCCGGACTGAGGCGGCGTTCCGCAAGCGCTTCGGCGCGCACCGCCATTTCGCCTGACTCGTTGGCTTCATCGGCGAGCGGCGGCTCCTCGCCGCCGTGTCCCTCCTCCTGCAGCCGAACGACGTCCTCATCTTCGCCTTCGTCGCCTCTGGTCTCTTCACCGCCGAGAAAGTGAATCCGAAACAGAAGGTCGTAGGCGGCGCGCCGCTCGGGTGGCGGCGCCAAGGTCGCGAGGCCTGCCTGCCGGATGTCCTGAAGCTCACGCGGGCCGAGCAGCGCGATCGCTTCCAGGAACGCGGCGGTCTGCTCGGGTGCGATGGCAAAGCCGTTGGCGCGCAACAGCGCCACGAACGACACGAAGGCGCGCGCGGCGCGCGGTAGTGGCAATGGCTGTGCCTCGCTCACGCGGCCGCCTCCGCGATCAATGCATCGAGCCGGGGTGAGATGTAGGCGAGGTCTTCCTCGTCCTTCAGGGCGACGCCGATCGAGCGCTTGAATGCATCTGGCCAGCGCGCGCCCTGCTTGTTGAGAAGCGTCGCCGCCTCCGCCCAATCGACGGCCTCGGCGATGCCGGGAGACTTGCTCAGCGGCTCGCGCCTGAGCCTGTCGACGGCGGCGACGACGGCGCGCGCGGTCGCCTCCGCAACGCTGGAGGCGCGCATCATGATGATCCTGGCCTCGCGCTCGGCGCTCGGATAATCGATCCAGTGATAGACGCAGCGCCGGCGCAGCGCCTCGTGCAGATCGCGGGTGCGGTTGGAGGTGAGCACCACCACCGGCCGCTCGACCGCCCGGATGGTGCCGCGCTCCGGAATCGAAATCTGGAAGTCGGAGAGGAACTCGAGCAGGAAGGCCTCGAACTCCTGATCGGAACGATCGATCTCGTCGATCAGCAGCACCGTCGAATCCGGCGCGCGCAACACTGCCAGCATCGGACGCTCGATCAGGAAAGACTCGCCGTAAATGTCGATGGTTTCGTCGCCGGCCTGGCGGATCGCCAGCATCTGTCGCGGATAATTCCATTCGTAGAGCGCTGCTGAGGCGTCGATGCCCTCGTAGCATTGCAGGCGAATGAGCCGGCGGCCGAGCACCGCTGCGATCGCCTTCGCCGCCTCGGTCTTGCCGACACCGGGCGCGCCCTCGAGCAGGAGCGGCTTGCCCAGCGCGAGCGCCAGATAGGCCGCGGTGGCGATACCATCGTCGGCGAGATAATAGGCCGCGCGCAGCGCCTTCTCCAGCGCCTCCGGACCATCGATCCCGGCGATGTTGCCGCGAACCGCCATCAGCGCCGCGCCTGCGGTCGCACGCCGCCTTGCGCCTTGATGGCGCGTAATACTTTCTCCGGCGTGATCGGCAGATCGTCGATGCGAACGCCGACCGCGTTGAAGATCGCGTTCGCGACCGCCGGCAACACCGGATTGGCGCACATCTCGCCCGGGCCCTTGGCGCCGAACGGGCCATCCGCCGCCGGCCGCTCCAGCACCGCGATATCGTGCGGGCAGATGTCGCCGGGACCCGGCATCAGATATTCGACGAAGTCGCGCGGCCCGTGGACAGGGTCCGGATAGTAGGGCTCCGTCGTCTCGAACAGCGCGTGGCTGACACCCATCCAGGCGCCGCCGACCAGCTGCTGCTCGACGAGGCGCGGATTGAGCGCGCGTCCGAGCTCGTAGGCAGAGTCCATGCGCACCATCGCGACTTCGCCGGTCTCGTCGTCGACCTCGACCTCGGCGACCATGCAGGCATGCGCATAGCAAGTCGCCGGCGACATTTCGCCGGTCTCGGGGTCGACGGCGGAAAGCGGCACCAGGAAGATGCCGCGCCCGGAGATCGTCTTGCCCTGCCGGAACTGCGCGGCGATGGCGACGTCCTTGGTCGAGATCGACCTATGCGGCGCGCCCTTGACGTGAATGTTGCCGCGCCCGTCGGTTTCGAGATCGGCGGCATTGACCTCGAGTTCCTCGGCCGCGGCCTCCATCATCACCCCGCGTGCTTCCTTCGCAGCGGCCATCACCGCGTTGCCGACGCGATGCGTGCCGCGCGACGCGAAACTGCCCATGCAATGCGGCCCGGTGTCGGAATCGGCGGTATCGACATAGACATCCTCGACCGGCACGCCGAGCGTCTCGGCGCAGATCTGCCGAGTCACCGACTTCATGCCCTGGCCGAGATCGATCGAGGACAGCGACACCGTGAACTTGCCGCTCGGATTGGAATGCACCAGCGCCTGGCTCGGATCGCCGCCGAGATTCATGCCGATGGGATAATTGATCGACGCGATGCCGCGTCCACGATGCCTCGTCATGATCAGCGCCTCCTCGAGCCAAACACGGAGGAAAACCGCATCGCGCCGTGCGACGGGGCTTGCGGCGCCGGCGGCGGCGCAACCGGCGGCGTCGGGTGCGGCGGCTCGGGCCCGCCGGCCGGCTGGGGGCTGCGATCATAGGGCGTGCGCTGCTGCGCGGCGGGGCGCATGGCGGCGGCGGGTTGGTCCCGGGTGGCCGGAGGAACCGCGGCGCGTTCGCCGCCGCCGTCCTTGCGCGAGGACATCCGCTTGAACTCGTCCCGCAGCGGCCATTTCGCCTTTTCGGCGGCGACCTGCACGCATTCGATCAACGCGGTATTCTTGGCC
>WNGQ01003253.1_pt1 | contig 21032 bp, 19 predicted proteins | sample 5407661 | NCBI WGS metagenome assembly WNGQ01 (sample SAMN13153382, study PRJNA577476) | soil metagenome | isolation source: 60 cm soil or saprolite under Garry oak tree replicate 2 | place: USA:California | collected 2016-06-15 | reverse complement strand
TCGACCGGGAGCGTGCCATCTTCGAGGGGCAGGCGAAGGATCAAAAGAAGCCCGAAGCCGTAATCGAGAAGATCATTCAGGGCAAGATGAACGACTTCTACAAGCGCGAGGTCCTGCTCGACCAGGCCTGGGCCAAGGACGACAAGCGGACCGTCGACCAGATGCTCAAAGCGGCGATCGCGAAACTCGGCGAGAACATAACGATTTCCCGTTTCGCCCGTTTCAAGGTCGGAGAAGCCAGCTAGTCCAGCCACGTCATGCAGTGATCAAGCCGTCGGCTCTGCCGCGCTACAATCGGGTGCTTCTCAAGCTGGGAGGTGAGGGACTCGCCGGCAAAGCGACCTTCGGCATCGATCCCGATGTCGTCAACGACATCGCTCTTGACATCATCGCGGTGAAGTCCAAGTACAACACCCAGTTCGCGATCGTGGTGGGTGGTGGCAATATTATCCGCGGCGACGCGGCGAGCAAGCGCGGCATGGATCGGGTCACCGCGGATTACATGGGCATGCTCGGCACCGTGATCAATGCCCTGGCGCTCCAGGACGCGTTGGAGAACCGTGGCCAACCGACTCGGGTCCAAACCGCCATCAGCATGCACCAGATCGCCGAGCCCTACATCCGCCGTCGCGCCGTCCGCCACCTGGAGAAGGGACGGGTCGTCATCCTCGCCGCGGGCAGCGGCAACCCCTACTTCAGCACCGACACGACCGCCGCCCTGCGCGCGGTCGAAATCGAAGCCCAGGTGGTGCTCAAGGCGACCAAAGTCGATGGCGTCTACGATGCCGATCCCGTCACCAACCCAAAGGCCAAGCGGTTCGCGCGCCTCGACTACCTCGATCTGATCAACAAGGACCTGCGCGTGATGGATCACACCGCGGTCACCCTCTGTCGTGAGAACAACATCCCGATCATCGTCTTCGACCTGGCGCACGGCGGCAACCTGGAAGGTGTGGTGGCCGGCAAGCAGATCGGCACACTGGTGGGACCGCCCGCATGATCGAGGCCAACATCAAGGACGCCGAAACCAAGATGCAGAAGAGCCTGGACGCCCTCGCCAAGGAGATCCTCACCATTCGCACCGGGCGCGCCAGCCCGGCGCTGGTCGACAAGATCCCGGTCGAGTACTACGGCAATCCGACGCCCTTGAACCAGCTCGCCACCATCACCATCCCCGAGGCGCGCATGATCATCATCCAGCCCTGGGACCGGACCATCATCGGCGCCGTCGAAAAAGCGATCCAGAAGTCGGAGCTCGGACTGAACCCCGGGAATGACGGCCAGCTGATCCGGGTCCCGATTCCGCCTCTTAACGAGGAGCGGCGGCGCGAGTACGCCCGACTGGTCAAGCGGTATGCCGAGGGCGCGCACGTCGCGGTTCGCAACATCCGGCGCGAGCAGATGGATCGCATCAAGGCGCTGGAGAAGGAGAAAAAGATCTCGGCCGACGAAGCCCGGCGCGGGGGCGACCAGCTGCAGAAGGTGGCTGACCGCTACATCGGTCTGGTCGACCAGATGGCCGCCCGCAAGGAAGCCGAGATCATGGAGGTCTGACGCCCAAGAACCACCGGTGAGCCAGTTGCCCCCGCCCGAACACGTCGCGATCATCATGGATGGCAACAGCCGCTGGGCCCGTGAGCGCTTGCTGCCACGGGTCATGGGGCACAAGGCCGGGATCGAGACTATCCGTCGTGTCGCGGAATCCGCCGACCGGCGTGGTGTCCGCGTCCTGACGCTCTATGCCTTCTCAACCGAGAACTGGTCCCGTCCCCGCGATGAAGTCGATGCGCTGATGAGCCTGTTTTCGGAGACCATCCGGCGCGAGGTGGACGAACTGGCGCGCCGTGGCATCGAACTGCGCTTCTCCGGGCGGCTGCAGGAGCTGTCCCCGGCGCTGCAAGACCAGATGCGGCAGGCGAGCGAGCGAACGCGGGTCAGCGCCAGGGCGATACTCAACATCGCGATCAACTACGGCGGCCGGCAGGAGATCATCGACGCCATCCGAGAACTGGCTCAAGAGGGCGCCGACCTCAGCCAGCTCGAGGATGCCACGCTGGCGAGCCACCTCTACACGCGGGGCCTGCCCGATCCGGACCTGGTGGTTCGCACCGCCGGCGAGATGCGCCTCAGCAACTTCCTGCTGTGGCAGACGGCGTACTCCGAGTTCTACAGCACCCAGACGCTCTGGCCCGACTTCGCCGATGCCGACTTCGATGAGGCGATCGCCTCATACCAGCGGCGCGTCCGTCGCTTTGGCGCGCGCCCCGAGGAGGTCCCCAATCGAGGTCGCTGATGCGACCACGCCGGCGGAGCCACCGCTAGCCGCACCGCGACGCTCCAACATGGTGATCCGCATCGCCACCGCCGCAGTGCTGATCGCGGTCGTGCTCGCCGTGCTCATCCTGGGCTCGGTCTGGGTCTACGCGGCGATTGCCGTCATCCTCGGCGCGGCGCTGATCGAGTACTGGAACCTGACGCGGGCGATGGCCGCGCCCGCCCCGCTGTGGCTGCTGTTCCCGCTCAGTTATGCCCTCCTGCTGCGAGAACGTCTGCCGTCGTGGGCTGATGTCGGCTTCCTGCTCGCTGCCGCCACCGTACTTGGCCTTGGCACGCTGGTGTTCGTCCGCGATTGGCGCGCGAGCCTCACCCGCTGGGCGCTCGCCGTCGGGGGAAGCCTGTACCTGGCCTTTACGCTGAGCTTCTATCTCTCGCTCTACTTCCTACACCGCCCCGATCCCAACCACCTGGGGTTCGGCTATGTGATCGCCGTCTTCGGCGCGATCTGGGTCGGCGACACGGCCGCCATGGTCGCCGGCCTGCGCTTCGGCCGGCACCGATTCTTTTCGCGCATCAGCCCCAAGAAGACCGTGGAAGGGGCGGTCGCGGAACTGCTCGCCAGCACGGTCTTCTTCGCGATCGTCGGCCTGTTCCTCAACATCAGCTTTCCCCACAACCTCATCATCGGGCTGTTGATCGGTGTCTTTGCGCAGGTCGGCGACCTGGTGGAATCGCAGATCAAGCGCACGGCAGGCGTCAAGGATGCGAGCCAGCTGATCCCGGGTCACGGTGGCGTCCTCGACCGTATTGATTCGCTCCTACTCGTGGGAGTGGTCGTGTACTATTACGTGACGTTTCTGCACCTCGCCTAGGCCGGTCGGGTGCATGACTCAGGTTGACAACGCGTTTCAGCTGATGCGGGAGCACCCCGCCCACCCTGACTAAAGCAATGAGATCCTCTCGTCCGTCGCCCCGACGCCTGGCGCTGCTCGGTGCGACCGGGTCGATTGGCCGGCAGGTCTGCGACCTCGTGGAGCGGCATCCCGACCGCTTCACGCTCCACGCGTTGATTGCCGGGAGTGACGGGGCGGCGCTGCAGGCGGTGGCTCGCCGGCATCCGGAAGCCCACGCCCTGCTGGCGCACCCCGCCGATGCTCTCGCCGGCGCCGCGGCGCGCGCCATCGATGACGCCATGCGTGACCCCGAGGTCGATCTCGTAATCGTCGCCGCCGCCGGCAGCGCCGCGCTCATCCCAACCCTGGCCGCACTCGAGGCCGGCAAGGATATCGCCCTCGCGACCAAAGAAGTCCTCGTGATGGCGGGTGAGCTGGTCCGCGAACGGATGCGGCGGTACGGGTCCCAGATCTTCCCCATCGACAGCGAGCACAGTGCCATCTGGCAATGCCTGTGGGGTGAGAAGGAGCGCGGCATTCGCCGCCTGATCCTGACCGGCTCGGGAGGTCCGTTCCTGCGGCGCCCGGCGGAAACGCTGGAAAGCGTGACCGTTGCCGAGGCGCTCGCCCATCCCCGCTGGAAGATGGGGCCGAAGATCAGCGTCGACTCGGCCACCATGATGAACAAGGGTCTCGAGGTGATCGAGGCGCACTTCCTCTTCGACGTCCCCTACACCGGCATCGATGTCATCGTGCACCCGCAGAGCGTGGTCCATTCGATGGTCGAGTTCGTCGACGGCAGCATCAAAGCGCAGCTCGGTGTTCCCGACATGCACCTGCCAATCGCCATCGCGCTCAGTTTTCCGGACCGGCTCGAAGGCGTGGCGCCGCCACCCGACCTCGCGGCCCTCGGCCAGCTCTCCTTCGAGGCCCTCGACGCGGTCCGCTACCCGGCCGTGGCGCTGGCCCGGGAAGCGGGAGAGCGAGGGGGAACCGCGCCCGCCGTGCTCAACGCGGCCAACGAGGAAGCCGTCGCGCTTTTCCTCCAGGGCCAGCATCGCTTTGTCGACATCGTTCCCTCGGTCGCTCGCGCGCTCGAGGCCGCGGAACCGGCGCCGGAATTGACCCTGGATGCCGTGATCGCCGCCGACGGTCGAGCGCGCGCCCATGTGCGGGCCTCTGCCAAGGGACCCTCCCGGCTCTGGAGCCAGCTGCCCGCATGAGCCCGGTGGTGCTCGTCCCGCTCGTCATCCTCATCTTCAGCCTCCTCGTGATCGTGCACGAGTCGGGTCACTTCATCACCGCCAAGCTCGCTGGCATCAAGGTGGAGCAGTTCAGCGTGGGATTCGGCCCCCAGCTCTTCGGCTGGACGCGCGGCGAGACGCTCTACGCCGTCCGGGCCATCCCCCTCGGTGGCTTCGTCAAGCTGGCGGGAATGGACGGCAGCATGGACGCTGGTCCTCGTAGCTTCAACGCGCACCCACTCTGGCAGCGTTTCGTGGTCATCGTCGCCGGCTCCGCCTTCAACCTGGCGCTGCCGGTCCTGATCTTTTTCGGCGTCTACACCACGGTCGGTGCGGCCGAAGTCCAAACGCCGATCGAGGTGAGCGCCGTCGACATCGGCACCCCGGCAAGCACCGCCGGGCTGCAAGCGGGTGACGTGATTCGCTCCGTCAACGGCCGCCCCATCAACAAGTTCGAAGACCTGCGAAGCACCCTCGATGCCGCCAGGGACACACTGGTGACGGTGGTCGTCGACCGTCACGGTCAGCCGGTGACCTTGACCGTGACACCGAAGCTCGACCCGGCTTCTGGCAGTTACATCCTCGGCTTCCATCCCGCCATTCATTCCTTCAAGCCGGGCCCGGTCGATGCGGCAGGACGGGCACTCCGCGACACCGGCGATTCCATCACCGGCATCGTCGGCGGCATCTACCAGCTGGCGACGGACAAGAAACTCGGAGGCCTGCTGGGTCCGCGGGGACTTGAGGGCCCGGTCGGGATCGTGAAGACGACGGCCAGGGCCGCCCAGGCCGGGCCGCTGTCACTGGTCGCGGTGGTCGCGCTCTTGAGCCTCAGCCTGGGGCTGGCGAACATCCTGCCGTTCCCCGCCCTGGATGGTGGGCGCGCCGCCTTCCTGGTGATCGAATTGGTCCGCGGCCGGCCGGTCGATCCCGCTCGCGAGCAAGTCGTCCACTACGTCGGCCTCGCTCTATTGTTTGGTTTGATCGGACTGGTGACATATAACGATTTGTTGAGATGAACCCATGAAACCACGCCGTAAGTCGGTTCCGGTTCGCGTTGGCAACGTCGTCATCGGCGGCGCCGCCGAGATCGTCGTGCAGTCGATGACCAAGGCCGACACTCGAGATGTCAAAGCGACGCTCAACGAGATCGCGCGCCTCAAGGACGCGAACTGCCGCATCGTGCGGGTCGCCGTGCCGACGAGAGAGGCGGCCGTCGCGATGGTGGAAATCAAGAAGGCGTCGCCGCTGCCGATCATCGCCGACATTCACTACGATGCGCCGCTGGCGCTGATGGCGCTGGAGGCCGGCGTCGATGGGCTGCGGCTCAATCCCGGCAACATCAAGGACCCGGAAAAGGTCAAAGAGATCACCCGCCGGGCGAAGGAACGCGAAGTGCCGATCCGCATCGGCGTCAACGCGGGTTCCCTCCCGGGTCGTCCCAAGGAAGGCGCCGGCGTGCGCCCGCCGACCGAGGAAGTCGTGGCCGCCATGGTCAACGCCGCGCTGGGCCATATCCACATCCTCGAATCGCTCGATTTCAACCTGATCAAGGTCTCGATGAAGGCCTCCGATCCGCCCACCATGATCGCCGCCAACCGGGCGATCGCGGACCAGATCTCGTACCCGCTGCACCTCGGCGTTACCGAGGCGGGTCCGCCGCGCACCGGCGCCGTGAAGAGCGCCGTCGGGATCGGCGTCCTGCTGGAGGAAGGCATCGGCGACACCATCCGCGTTTCTCTCGCCGGCGACTCGGTCGACGAGGTGGAGGTCGCCTACGGCATCGTCAACGCCCTCGCCGAAAAGCTGACCGGACCCAACCTGATCGCCTGCCCGATGTGCGGCCGGCTGGAGATCGACATGCTGCCGATGGTGGCCGAGGTGGAGAAGGCGCTGAAGAAGATCAAGCGGCCGATCAATGTCTCGGTGATGGGCTGCGTGGTGAATGGCCCTGGCGAGGGCCAGCACGCCGACATCGGCATCGCCGGTGGCAAGAACAAGGGCATCCTCTTCAAGCACGGCAAGATCGTCGGCACCTTTCCCGAAAAGGAACTGGTGCCCGCGCTGCTCCGCGAACTGGACGCGATCGCGAAAGAGGACGAGCAAAAGCTCGCGTCGTAGGTCCGTATACTCCTAAGCCACATGGCCGTGGAGGAAAAGCCAGAAACCGGGTTCGTCAAGGAGATTCGCAAACAGTCCCAGGATTTTCCGGGCTGGTACAACGACGTCGTCCGCAAGGCGCAGTTAGCGGACAATTCCCCCGTCGCCGGAACCATGATCATTCGCCCCTATGGCTACGCGCTGTGGGAAAACATCCGCGATCCGCTCGACGGTCTCATCAAGGAAACCGGGCACGAGAACTGGTACTTCCCGGCGCTGATTCCTCTCAGTTTCCTGCAGAAGGAGAAAGACCACGTCGCCGGCTTCGAACCCGAATTTCAACTCGTCACCAAAGGCGGCGGCAAGGATCTCGAGGAACCGCTCGTTTTGCGCCCGACCTCGGAGACGATGATCGCGACGGTGCTGCGCAATTACATTCAGTCCTATCGCGACCTGCCGGTACTCACCAACCAGTGGAACAACATCTTTCGCTGGGAGTTGCGCACGCGATTCTTCCTGCGCACCCGCGAGTTCCTCTGGCAGGAGGGCCATACCTTTCACGAGACCGCGGCGGAGGCCGAAGAAGAAGTCGCGAAGATGCTCGACTGCTATCGCCGCATCGCCGAGGAGTGGTGCGCCATCCCGGTCCTCACGGGTCGCAAGTCCGAGACCGAGAAGTTTGCGGGCGCCCAGTACTCGACCGCGATCGAGGGCATGATGATGGACGGTAAGGCGCTGCAGATGGGCACCTCGCACTACTTCGGCGAGAACTTCACGCGCGCGTACGACCTGACCTACACGGGGCACACCAACGAGCGGCAGTACCCACATTCGACGAGCTGGGGCATGTCCACGCGCATGGTGGGGGCGGTCGTGATGGCACACGGCGACGACTCCGGCCTGCAACTGCCGCCCCGCATCGCTCCAGTGCAGGTCGTCATCATCCCGATCTTCCGCGGCGACGCCGAGCGGAGCCAGATCGAGGCCGCGCTCCAGCAGGTGCGTGCCGACCTGGAGGACATCCGCGTCAAGGTGGATTGGCGTGATGAGCGGCCTGGATTCAAGTTCAACGAGTGGGAGTTGAAGGGTGTTCCGCTGCGCATCGAGATCGGTCCGCGCGACCTGGCCAGGGGCGAGGCGACCGTGGTCCGTCGCCTGAACCGCGCCAAGCAAACCATCCCACTCGGTGAGCTGGGCGTGGCGATCCCGGCGCTGCTCGAGGAGGTCCAGGGGGCGCTCTTCAGGCGGGCTCGCGAATTCCGCGAGGCGCACACGGTCAGGGTGGATTCGCTGGACGCGCTGGTGCGCTTCTTCGAGACCTCCATCGGGTTCGCCGTCACCGCCTGGTGCGGCCGGGAGGACGACGAGCGCACGGTGAAGAAGCGGACGACGGCCACCACCCGGGTGATCCTGTCATCCCGACGGCCGGAACAGCCCTGCGCCGTCTGCGGCCGTCCGGCCACGGTGGAAGTGGCCTGGGGGATTGCCTACTGATTCATTCCCGGAAGTTCGGGGATAATTCCGCCATCAACGAAATAGGGACGCGGAGATGCAGTTTGCCGACCTTCTAACCCGGGTGAGCTATTTACCGCCGAAGGACATCGAGGTCCTTTCGCGGGCGTACGACGCTGCCGCCAGCGCCCACCACGACCAGAATCGCCTGTCGGGCGAGAAGTTCATCGAGCACCCGCTGAGCGTCGCCGCCATCCTGGCCGACCTCCAGCTGGATCGCGACACGCTGGCCGCGGCGATCCTCCACGACACGGTGGAGGACACCCACCTGACCGTCTCCGACCTGGAGCAGAGCTTCGGGCCGACGGTCGGCAAGCTGGTGGCGGGCGTCACCAAGCTCGAGAAGATCTCCTTCCACAGCCCCGAGCAGGCGCAGGCGGAGAACGTCCGCAAGATGCTCGTCGCCATGGCCGAGGACGTCCGAGTGGTGTTGATGAAGCTGGCCGACCGGCTCCACAACATGCGGACGGTCGAGTCCCTGCCGGAGGTCCGGCGGCGCGCGATGGCCCAGGAAACGCTTGACATCTACGCCCCGCTGGCGCACCGCCTGGGCATGTGGAACATCAAGTGGGAGCTCGAAGACCTCTCCTTCGCCCAGCTGCATCCCGACGAGTACCGCGAGATCGTCAAGAAGATCGCCCGCAAGCGGAAGGAGCGGGAGACCGCCGTCAACGACATCAAGGAGATCCTGGAACGCGAGTTGACCAGCGTCGGCATCAAGGCCGATACGACGGGGCGGCCGAAGCACGTCTACAGCATCGCGAGCAAGCTCGCCATGGGAAAGGAGTTCGAGGATATCTACGACCTCTCGGCCATTCGGGTACTGACTGATTCCATCAAGGATTGCTACGGTGCCCTGGGTGTCATCCACTCGCTCTGGAAGCCGATTCCGGGCCGTTTCAAGGACTACATCGCGATGCCGAAGTCGAATGGGTACCAGTCGCTGCATACCACCGTGGTCAGCCACAGCGGCGAGCCGATGGAGATCCAGATTCGCACCCACGAGATGCACCGCACCGCGGAGTGGGGCGTGGCGGCCCACTGGACCTACAAGGAGGGCGGCAAGGACGACCGCAAGATGGACCAGCGCTTCGCCTGGCTGCGCCAGCTGATGGACTGGCAGAAGGAAGTGCTCGACGCCGAGAAGTTCGTCGACGCCGTGAAGGTCGACGTCTTTCGGGACGAGGTGTTCGTCTTCACCCCGAAGGGGGATGTGCTGGCCCTGCCGACGGGCGCGACGGCCGTGGATTTTGCCTACCGGATCCACACCGAGGTGGGGCACCGCTGCATCGGCGCCAAGGCCAACGGCCGGATGGTGCCGCTCGACTACCAGCTCCAGAACGGCGACATCCTCGAGGTCCTCACCTCCAAGGGACCGCACGGACCGAGCCGCGACTGGCTGGGCTTCGTCAAGACGGCGGGAGCCTCGCAGAAGATCCGCGTCTGGTTCAAGAAGGAGCGGCGCGAGGAGAACGTCACCAAGGGCAAGGAGCTGCTTGACAAGGAATTCCGGCGGATGCAGCAGCGAGCGCTCGCGTCCATCGGCGACGAGCGGGTGCTGGAGCTTGCCCGGGAGTTTCGCTTCACCGACCTCAACGATTTCTACGCCGCCATCGGATACGGCGACGTCAGCCCGCACTCGGTGCTCCTCAAGTACATGGCGGCCGGTGAGCCGCAGGCGGACGGCAATGGCGAGTTCCCGCTCATTCCGCTGGTGCCCCAGTTCAAGCCCACGGGCGAAATTCGCGTCAAAGGCGAGCGGGGCGTGCTCACCCAGATCGCGCAATGTTGCAAGCCGGTGCCGGGCGACCCGATCAGTGGCTACATCACCCGGGGCAAGGGAATCACGGTGCATCGAACGAGCTGCAAGAACATCATGAACGTCAGCAACCAGGAGCGCGTCGTCCCGGTCGATTGGGACATCGGCGGCCGCCAGCTCTACCCGGTCGGGATCAAGATCGAGGCCTGGGATCGAACTGGCCTGCTTCGGGATATCGCGACCGTGATCGCCGAGAGCAAGATCAACCTCACCGGCGCCGAAGTCCAGGTCTACGACGACAAGACGGCGGTGATCTCGACCACCGTCGAGATCAGTAGCCTCACCCAACTCAGCCGGCTGATGGAACGGCTGGAAACGGTCAAGGACGTCCACACCGTGGCCCGCGAAGGCAACCTGGCGCATAACTAAACCCACGCTGACCGTTACCGCTTCGTCACGCTGAACGGTTCGGCGGCGGAGAAACGGTGGCCGTAACCCGGTCTGCCTAGCATCGAATTCCGATGGGTGCCCCGTCGAAGAGCTGGCGCGCGCTGGCGGGCTTCCTCGGCGTTGCCGCCGGGGTCGCCCTGCTGTTCACCCTGGTCGCGATGGTCGCGCTCCGACCCAAGGACGGCCTGGCCTGGGTATGGGTGCCCGATCTCGGCGCGGACCTGCGGGTCGACGCCGGGCTGCAGACCAAACCGCTAAAGGACACGGTCGTGGCGGCCGTGCTTCAAGACCGGGCGCTCGAGGGCACCACGGCAAGCGGCCTCTCTGTTGCCCCCGCGCTGGCCGTGACCCCGCAGCCAGCCGTGGCCATCAACACCTCGCCGGCCGCACGGCCGGTGACGACGCCGGCCCCTTCTCAACCCGGGCCAACGGCAACGCCTGATCCCGGACCGGGGCCAACTCCAACACCCACGGCGGCGCCAACCCCCACCCCGACTCCGGCGCCGACGCCGACACCCAGCCCGGCTCCGACGCCCGTCCCCACTCCGAGCCCGACCCCCGCGCCGACCCCCACGCCGCAGTTCGCGATCAAGTGGGCTGGCGAGCTGGTCACGAAATCAAAGAACGGCAACGGCGCCCGCTGCTCGCAGAGCACGGTCACGGCAGTCGGTGGCTTCACCACGAACGGGGTGGGCGGCACGGTCTCGTACCAGTGGGTGCGGGTCGATAACCAGGGTAACCGGACCAACGGCGCCTCCGGCACGATCCAGGTGGCCGCCGGCGATTCGAATCTGCACCAGGTCACCAGCGACATCTTCACCCCGGTACACAGTGGCTCGGATCAGTTGGTCTTCCTGACTCCCGCCTACTCTGTCCCGGCGCAGAGTTGGACCTGTGTTGGCTAGACCACGCCTCCGCCGCCCCTTGACCCTGCCCACCCTGAGGATCCGCACCCAGATCATCCTGCCGTTCCTGCTCCTGATGCTGATCCTGGGCGTGATCGGCACCTTCCTGACAACCAGCCTGGTCGCCACGTCGCTGGAGAACCGCATTGCCGACCAGCTCGTCCACTCGCAGGATGCCGCGCTGGACGCAGCGGTCAAGCTCCAGGGCCGCCAGGTGGCGGCGATCCGCTTGATCGCCAATACAGAGGGGATCGACCAGGCTGTCCGCGCGGGCGACGCCGCCGCGCTTCGCCGGCTGATCGTGCCCCTCGAAGTGAATAACCGCCTGGGCACTGTGATGATCTTCGACCCTAGTGGAAAGACCATCCTCGAAATCAGTCAGCCCGACGAGACAAACCCGGACGGCCTCGTCTTCCAGAGCGGGACCGATCTCTCGAGTGAGCCGGTGGTCCAGCCGGTGCTCAGGGGCGATTACGACGCGCTTGGGGACAAGTACATCGGCTACATCGGGTCGCCGCCGCGCACGCTGGCGGCGGCGGGTCCTGTCCTGCTCGGCGACCGGGTTGTCGGTGGAATCCTCGTGCAAGCGCCACTGGCCGGCGTGCTCACCGAGATGCAAACCAAGGCGCAGGCCGAGGTCGTCCTGCTCGACGCCGGCGGCCGCCTGCTGGGAAGCACGCTGCCCGGGATCAAGGGAGAGCTGATCGACGAGCACCTGCGCTCCTACCTGGCACTGGCATCGCCCGGCCGGGCCGCGTCGCGAAGCCTGTCGGTCGGCAGCCAGGAATACGAGTTTCAGTTCACCAACTTCTATCTACGGCAGAACCCTGCCGGCTTCCTCGCCGTCGCGGTCTCTCGGAAGAGCGTGATGCAGGCCGGCACGCAATCCGCGATCCAGATGACCACGCTCTTCGCGGGGGTCGTGCTGGTGCTGTTGCTGGTCGGCTACCTGCTGGCGCTGCGTCTGACCCGGCCCATCGAGGCGCTCGTGAGCGGGACGCAAGCGGTCGCGCGAGGCGACCTGACCAAGCGACTCGAGGTCAGGCGTCGAGACGAGCTGGGTGAGCTGGCGACTGCCTTCAACACCATGACCCAGGATCTGCAGGAGCGAACCCGATCCCTCAACGAGCAGATGCGCCGTCTCGCCGCCCTGTCGCAGACGAGCCAGGGCCTCGGCAAGGACTCAGAGCCGGGCGCCATGGCGGAAGCGATCCTCGGGGTCAGCCTGAAGGCGCTCGGGCTCGACACCGCCCTGTTGCTCGCCCGAAACGAGGCGAACGGGCTCGAAGTGCGTGCCACGGTCGGCGCCTCCGGCAAGGCAGCCGGTCAGCTGACGCGGGTGAGTCCGGTCACGCTGGCGGAAGGCTTTGCGGACGAAGCGACGGCCGGCGTCGAAATCGCTGAGACGCTGGCCAGCGATGTCCGACGCGCCCTCCGCCTTTTCGCCGAGCTCGCCGGTGTCGAGCGAGCCCTGGTGGTGCCCCTGATTCGTGGCGAGCGCAACGCCGGATACCTCGTCACGGGCCTGGCCCCGGGATACACGCTGCCCCAGCAGGATGTCGAGCTGCTGCAGACGATCGCCACCGAGATGGCGTTGATGATCGAGAACGCCGACTTGCGCAAGAAGGCCGAGTTGCAGTCCCATCGTCTCGACCAGGCCATCATCGCACTCGAGAAGATCTCGCAGGCATTGACGGCCGTGACGGTTGGAACCGACAACCTCCTGCGCGCGGTGGCGCATGCTACCTCCGAGATCCTCGACGTCCCGTATGCGTCCCTCCACCTGCGCAAAGCGGCCTGGCGGCAGCAGTTCTCCGATGTCATCGTGGGTGCCACGACTCGGCGCGAGCTCGCCGCCGTCCGCCAGGGCGGCGACGTCGCGACGCCACGCGTGGTGCGCCCCGAGCAGCTGGTGGAAATCGACCTCCTGGACGAGCGTGGCGAGCCGTTGCCGCTGGCGCGACGGATCGGGCTGCAGCGCACGGTCGCCGTCCCCATGTGCCTGGCGGGCGAGATCGTCGGTGTGCTCGCCGTCCACATGAAGGAGCCACGGCCGCTGGAACGAAGCGAAATCCGGGTGCTGCAAACACTGGCGAACCAGGCGGTGATCGCGATCGAGAATGCGGCAGCCTATGAGCGCACCAAGGAGCTGGCGACGACCGACGCCATGACCGGGGTCGCGAACCATCGTGAGCTCGAGACCTACCTCGACCGCGAGCTGCAGCGGGCACGGAAGACGAAAGAACCTCTTGCCATCATCATGTGCGACGTCGACCACTTCAAGGCCATCAACGACAGCGTCGGTCATCCCGCCGGTGACAAGGTGCTGCGCCACCTCACGCGACAGATCCTGCTGCCCGCGATCCGGCCCAAGGACCTCGTCGCCCGCTATGGCGGGGATGAGTTCGTGCTCGTGCTGCGGGGTGCGGACAGTCGGGCGGCGGTGGCGATCGCGGAACGGATCCGAAGGACGGTGGCCGGCCAGGCCGTCATGCTGGATGGCAAAGCGGTTTCCAATCTCTCGCTGAGCCTGGGCATCGCCGTCTTCCCGCGGGACGGCGACAGCCGGGAAGCCCTGGTGCAAGCCGCCGACCAGGCGCTCTACGTCGCCAAGCGGACGGGTCGCAACCGGGTGGTTCGCAGCGACGAGGCATCCTCCGAGACGCACCTGGCGAGCTAGCGCGGAAGCACGCAAAGCCATTCGCTAAGCTTCGTGACCATGGCGTCGATCGCGCAGCGTCCGCGCGGCACGCAGGACCTGTTGCCCGCGGACCAGCCGTACTGGGCGGCACTTGAGGCTGCCGCCAAGAACGTGGCGGAACGGTTTGGCTACCAGCGGATCGAGACGCCGATCTTTGAAGCGACCGACCTGTTCGTCCGTGGCGTGGGCGAAGCGACCGACATCGTGAGCAAGGAGATGTTCACGTTCAGCGATCGCGGTGGCCGTTCGCTCACGCTGCGACCGGAGGGAACGGCCCCCATCGTACGCGCCTATTTCGATGCCGGCATGCAACTGCAGCCGCAGCCGGTGCGGCTCTACTACATGGGCCCCTATTTCCGTTCCGAACGCCCGCAGGCCGGGCGGTTCCACGAATTCCATCAGTTTGGGATCGAAACCATCGGCGATGCGAGCCCGCTCCTCGACGTCGAGGCGATCGTGCTCGGCTGGAACTGGTTTGCCGGGCTCGAGATTGCCGGCGTGACCCTTCACCTCAACAGCATTGGCGACGAGGTCTGCCGGCCGGCGTACCGCGAGCTGCTGCGCGACTACTTCCGGCCGCATCTGGCCAGGTTGAGCGAGGAGAGCCGGGCGCGGTTCGAGCGCAACCCGTTGCGGCTCTTCGATTCGAAGGATCCGCAGGACGAGGCGCTGAAGCGCGATGCGCCGCGAATCGTCGATCACCTCTGCGCCCCCTGCGCCGAGGCGTTCCGCATCGTCAAGGAGGGACTGGCTGCCGAGGAGATTCCCTTCGAGCTCAATCCCAATCTCGTTCGCGGCCTCGACTACTACACTCGGACAGTCTTCGAGTACCAGCACGAAAGTCTCGGCGGGGCGCAGAATTCGCTGGGAGGCGGCGGCCGCTACGATGGCCTGGCCGCCGCGTTGGGCTATCGGTCGACGCCCGGGGTGGGTTTTGCAATGGGCATGGACCGGACCGCCATCGTGTTGAAGCCGAGCACGCCAGTCGCCCCACCCGTGCCCGATGTCTATGCGGTGGCGCTGGAGGCGAAGGATGAGCTGTATGTCTTCCACCTGGCGTCGACCTTGAGGGCACGCCGGATGCGTGTCGTCTTCGACCCGGGTCCGGCGCGGCTGGACGCGAAGCTGCGCAAAGCGGCGCGGCGCGGCGCCCGTCTGGCGCTGCTGGTCGGCCCCGAGGAGCGCGAGAAGCATCAGGTGGTGATTCGCGACATGCAGGAAAAGACCCAGACGAGCGTGGCGGAGCGCGACCTGCTGTCGACGATCAGCCAGATGTTGGGCGGCGCGTGAGTCTGACCCCGCGCACGCCCGCCGGCACGATTCGATCCGACCAGGTCGGACGCGACGTGGACCTGTACGGCTGGGTGCATCGGCGGCGCGACCTCGGTGGTCTGATCTTCATCGACCTGCGCGATCGAAGCGGGATCGTCCAGGTCAAGTTCGACCCGGTGAACGCCCAGGCGCACGTAGCCGGTGGCGAGCTTCGGCCGGAATGGGTGGTCCACCTAAAAGGCCCCGTGCAGCGGCGCCCACCCGGAACCGAAAACAAGGAGCTTCCGACCGGTGAAGTGGAGATCGAGGCGCGCGCCGTGACCATTCTCAACCGCGCCCAGCCACCCCCCTTCGCCGTCAATGACGACAGTCCGGTCGACGAGCAGGTGCGGCTTCGCTATCGCTACCTGGACCTGCGCCGGGCGCGGATGGCGCGCAACCTCCAGCTGCGGCACCGGCTGACAAAAGCGATCCGCGATTTCCTCGACGCCGAAGGGTTCCTCGAGATCGAAACTCCAGTGCTGATCCGGAGCACGCCAGAGGGCGCTCGCGACTTCCTGGTCCCCAGCCGGCTGAAGCCGGGTTACGTGTACGCGCTGGCCCAGTCGCCCCAGCTCTACAAGCAATTGCTCATGGTGGCCGGCATGGATCGCTACTTCCAGATCGTCCGCTGCTATCGCGACGAGGACCAGCGTGCGGATCGGCAGCCGGAGTTCACCCAGCTGGACCTCGAAATGTCCTTCGTCAACGAAGACGATGTGCTCGACGTCGTCGAGCGCTGCTTCGCCCACGTCTGGCAGAAGGTGCTCGGTGTCACGGTGCCGATGCCGATCCGCCGCATCACGCACGCGGAAGCCATGCTGCGCTACGGCGTCGACAAGCCCGACCTGCGTTACGGCCTCGAGATCGAGGAGTTGTCGTCGATCTTCGACAAAACGGAATTCAAGATTTTTCGCCAGGCGCTCGACGCCGGCGGCGTCATCCGCGCGCTGCGGATCCCTCGAAGCGTCGGTGCAAAGGAGATCGCGAGCGAGAGCTCGTCGAGTTGCAGGCCGCCACCAAGGCGGAGCCCGGCGACGTGGTCGTTGCCGTTGCCGACCAGGTCGGGATCGTGTCGGCCGCGCTGGGGGCGGTACGCAAGGCCGCCGCCCGAACGCTTGGCCTGGTGAAAGAGGGGGCTTTCGAATTCGTGTGGGTTACCGACTTTCCTCTCTTCGAGCGCAGCAAAGAAACCGGAGAGATCACCGCCGCTCACCACCCCTTTACTTCGCCCAGGCCCCAGGACCTCGAGCGGCTGGCCAGCGAGCCGCTCAAGGTGCAGGCCCGCGCCTACGACCTCGTGCTCAATGGCACCGAGCTCGGCTCGGGCAGCATCCGGATCCATGACCCCGAGTTGCAGCAGCGAGTTTTCCAGGGACTGGGCATCTCGCGCGAGGAGGCAGAACAACGTTTTGGATTTCTGCTGACGGCGTTCCGGTACGGCGCGCCGCCGCACGGCGGGTTCGCGTACGGCCTCGATCGGGTCGTCATGCTGGCGGCCGGCCAGGAAACGATCCGGGAAGTGATCGCTTTCCCCAAGAATCAGCAGGCCGAGGAGTTGATGACCGATGCGCCGGCGCCCGCCGATCCGAAACAACTCCGTGAACTCGGCCTCGAATTGGTCCGGCCGCCCCTGAAACGGCCGCAGTAACGTTTCGATCGAATCGGTGACCGGCCTTTTGCGGGCCTGTGACGGACCGCAAGATCAGCGCCATCTCGGGCGTAAGGTACGGAACTTACAGTAGGCGACATGAACGCCGCCCTCTTCACCAAATCGACGACTGGACTCATTCTCGCTTCCGGTTTGATCGCCGCCTCGAGTGTTCTCGGCCATGCGCAGGATGCGCCGGTGGCCCTGGGCACCCTGGCTACCTATCCGTTGAGCTCGGCGTATGCGACCGTTCCGACCGGCCAGGCAACCCTGGGCGGCCACACCTTTGACATGACCAGCGGAAACATGGTGAAGCTCGCCACGAATGCCTCGGCAAGTTTTGCGGGCTCGTACCAGAACCCCACGGCCGTCCACTTGCTGCTTAACTCGGCCAACACCTACAGCTGGTACGACGGCACTGCCGTCGGCACCGTCGTGCTGACCTTCAGCGATGGCACGACGCAAACCGCGACCCTCACCGTCGGCTCGAACCTGCGCGAGTGGAACCTCGGTGGCTACGGTTTCGTGAACACCGTCACCGATGTCACGGCGTCGACCACCACCCCGTACTCGAGCCAGGTTTGGACGACCACGGTGCTGGGCGGCACCGGCACTGCGGTCCTCGACATGCTGACCGTCCCCGTCGCGAACGCGAACACGACGCTGACGAGCGTGCAGGTGACCAATAACAACCCGTTCGGCGGCGCCCTGTCGATCGACCTCTCCGGCCTGACCGTCGAGTTGGGAGCAGCGCCAGTCCCGACGCCGACGCCGCAGCCTCAGGACTGCACCCGCCCGGGCAACTCGTGCAACACGCCCGCCGCGGATAACAGCCAGGCGTGGAAGTGGCAAGCGCCGGCGCCCGGAGCAACCGTCACGAATCCGAACGCGAAGACCACCGCCAGCGCGACGATCAAACACAAGAGCCACTAGGCAACGCACCGTCCAAGAGGGGCTCGGCCAACCGGCCGGGCCTCTTTCGTTTTCCAGGACTCCGCAGGCTGATACACTCGCCTCGTTGCCTGTGCCGATCCCGCCGGTGTTCGTCCTGGCCGCGCTCGTGATCCTGCTGGGCACACAGCTCGCCTACGTGGTGGCGCCACGGGCGCCGCGCTACCTCGTCCGGCTTGGCCTGAGCACGCTGGCCGTCCTCCTCGGAGAAGCGCTTGGTATCGCCGGCGTTGGCGGCCGCCTGGCCCTCGGCGAGTTGCACCCGGTCAACGACCTGGTGGTGCTGGCCGCTGTCCAGTGGGCGGCCACCCGGTGGTCGCGGCGCGTCCAGGCCGTCTAACCCGTGTCGGCGACGTTTGACGCCTTCGCGAATGAGGTACAACTTGGGCAATATCCCGTGAGTGGGGAGCTCGAGAGGAGTTCGTAATGGTGTGGCAAGTCGGCGTGCTGCTGGTCGGCATTGGATTCCTTCTGTTCAGCATCTTTGCCTCCTTCATCCTCCTCAACACGACACGCAGCCTGCGGACGATCGAAGCCATCCTGTCTCTGACACTCGACGAAGCTCGGCTGGCGCTCCCCGAGCTGCGCCACAGCCTGCAGCAGGTCGATGACATGGTCAGCGGCGTCAACGACAAGTTCACCGCCGCCGACCGGGCGATGAATGCCACCGGTGCCGCTATCAGCGGTTGGCGCGATCGCGTGCGCGATGCGTTAGGCGGACTCGGGCGCCGCCGTCGATCACCAGCCGGTCAGCATCGGGAGGAAGCATGAGGGAACACCGACTCCGCCACCAGCCCGCGACCACCGGCCACGAGGCGCCGACGACAAGCGCATACGTCACGGAGTTGAAGCTCCCGGCGGTCGGCGATTACATCGTCGTCGCCAAGCGGGCCGCCGCCTCCCTGGGCCTGGTCGTCGGGTTTTCGGTCCAGGAAATCGACGATCTAAACATCGCAGTCACCCAGGCATGCGAGAGTGCCATCGCCGCCGCCACCCAGCAGTGGGGGAGTGGCAACGGGCAACTGAAGTTGGTCTTCAAGAGTCGTCCCCGTCGGCTCGAGGTCGAGGTCCGCAGCGTGCCGCCGCGCGCGGTCGAGCAGCAGACCGTGCGCCGTGCCCAGCGCGAGGCGGACCTCGATTATGAAACCATTGGCTTGAACATGATCCGGCTCTTCGTCGATGAACTCCGCTACCAGGTGGACAACCAGACTGGAAGCATGCGGATGAGGATGGTCAAATACCTGATCGAGTAGACCGGCCAGCGGCTTCGCCGTCCACCGTCCGACCCAATCGAGAGCTCGTTCGGCGCCTGTTCCTCAAGTATCAGAAGACCAAAGATCCCGAGGTCCGCCAGCAACTCGTTGAGCTGTTCAACAACCTGGTGATCTTCCTAGCCAAGAAATTCAGCAACCGTGGCGAGCCGCTCGAGGATATCGTCCAGGTCGGTTACATCGGCCTGCTTGCGGCGATCGAGCGTTTCGAGCCGCAGCGCGGTCTGGAGTTTTCGACCTTCGCCACACCGACCATTGTTGGCGAAATCAAGCGGTATTTTCGCGACAAGAGCTGGGCAGTCAAGGTGCCACGCCGCCTCCAGGAAACGATGCAGCGTGCCGACGTCGCCTCGCAGCGGTTGCAAGCGAAACTCGGTCGCCAGCCGTCGGTGAACGAGATCGCCAAGGAGCTCGAGCTGCCGCCGGAAGATGTGTTGGAGGCGATGGAGGCAAGTCCCGCGCAGCGCACCATCCCATTCGAGTCGACCGGACCCGCGCCCAAGGATGACGACGGCCTCCAGCTGACGGAACGTCTCGGGCGAGAAGACGAGAACCTCGACAAGGTGGAATTGCAAGATCTGCTCGACCAGGCGATGCGCCATCTGACGCCGCGTGAGCGACGGATCATGTACCTGCGCTTCGTCGATGAGTTGCCCCAGGCCGAGGTCGCCAAGCGGCTCGGGATCTCCCAGATGCATGTCTCTCGCCTCCAGCGCGCCGCCGTCGAGCAACTGAAAAAAGAGTTGCCGGTATCGAGTTAGGCCCATAGGCGATCGGCGCGACCGACAGTAGGAATGAGAGAGGCCCGAGGGGGCTGAAGGGGAGGGTGTGCGGATGGGCAGCTACGTGCTGGGTTTCCAGGAGATCGACCAGACGCAGGTCGCAATCGTTGGCGGCAAGGGCGCGCACCTAGGGGAGCTTTCGCGGATCGAAGGCATTCGCGTGCCAACTGGCTTCTGCGTGACGACGGACGGATTCCGGCGAATCATGGCGGAAGCGCCGTCCATTGACGAACGGCTCGATCGGCTGCCGCGCCTGAACCCGGACGACCAGGAGGCGATCCGCACGCTCAGCGCGCAGATCCGCCGGACACTCGAAGGGATCGCCGTCCCCGAGGATCTGGCGGCTGCGATCACCCGCTCGCTCGCCCGGCTCGGCGAGCGAGCCGCCTATGCGGTCCGATCGAGTGCGACGGCAGAGGACCTGCCGACGGCCTCCTTCGCTGGCCAGCAGGACACGTACCTGAACGTCGTGGGGCCGGCGGCGATTCTCCAGCACATCAGCCGGTGCTGGGCATCGCTTTTCACGGAGCGGGCCGTGACTTACCGCGTACGGAATGGATTCGATCACCGGAAGGTCTACATGGCCGTGGTCGTGCAGCAGATGGTCTTCCCGCATGCGGCCGGCATCCTGTTCACGGCCGACCCGGTCACGTCCAACCGGAAGGTCGCCTCCGTGGAGGCCACCTTCGGCCTCGGCGAGGCCCTGGTCTCCGGCCTGGTGAACGCCGACATGTACAAGGTGCGGGACGGCGAGGTCGTCGCCAAGGCGGTCGCCACCAAGCAGCTTGCCATCCGCGCTTCGCCGGCAGGCGGGACCCACGAAGAAGCGATCGAGCCGGAGCGGCAGGAGCAGCCAGCACTGACGGATGCGCAGGTCGTGCGACTCGCCCAGCTGGGACGGCGGATCGAAGCGCACTTCGGCCGCCCCCAGGACATCGAGTGGTGCCTGGTCGATGATGAATTCCAGATCGTCCAGAGCCGGCCGATCACCACGCTGTTCCCCATCCCCGCAGCCGGCGACCACGAGAACCACGTCTACATCTCCGTCGGTCATCAACAGATGATGACCGACCCCATGAAACCCCTCGGTCTCTCCTTCTGGCAGATGACGACCCCGCGGCCGATGTTCGAGGCCGGCGGGAGGCTGTTCGTCGACGTCGCCCGGGATCTGGCGTCGCCAGCGAGCCGCGCCCGCCTCCTGGGCCTGGGGAAATCCGATCCGCTG
>WNGQ01004976.1_pt1 | contig 21040 bp, 25 predicted proteins | sample 5407661 | NCBI WGS metagenome assembly WNGQ01 (sample SAMN13153382, study PRJNA577476) | soil metagenome | isolation source: 60 cm soil or saprolite under Garry oak tree replicate 2 | place: USA:California | collected 2016-06-15 | reverse complement strand
CCGCATCCCGACGATCACAACGCTAGCGGCAGCCCGCGCCGCCGCCGAGGGGATTGCGGCACTGCAGCGAGGCGAAGTGAACGTGAGGGCGTTGCAGCAGTTGCACGCTAAAAGAGTGATTCCTGGCAAAGCGCTGTTATCCTGACCTACGCACTGTTCGGGCGGACGCCTAATCGGATCACCGGCTCAAATAGGTTTACGTGTTTCCAACTTTACGCTGGCACAAGCGACCCGATTCCGCGAAGAGAATGGAGCCAAGCGGCTCCCGACTTGAGCGTGGTAGCTCTGACGGACGAAGATGCGCCCATCAGAGCGCACTTCAGCAAACCCGAAGTGCAATACATTGGTTCGACTTCAAATTGTGGTTGTGATTTCCCACATTTGCTGTTTCAGAGCGGCGACTGGCCCGCGCCGTTGGAAAAGAATTCGGAAAGAGCCGCCAGTAACAGCTTCAACCAGGAGGCCCTGGTCAGCGTTTTGCGACAGAACGGGGAAAATACAATCGAGCTTTATGGAGTTTGGAACGGAGACTTTTCGAAGCCGTTGGCCCGCGAAGAGATTTCTCTACACGATCTCCTCGATCCGGCTTTTTATTTCAAAGAGCAAGGGTTTTACAAAGTGAGGTTGTAAGACGATAGGGTGACATACCCGGCTCGGCTCTGGGTCGGCCCATGCCTTCGGTTCCTTTCTGATCCAGGGGGTGTCCCCCTTGTCTCGCCGTCCTTTGGCGAGACAGTGCGGGGATGTTGACTTGACCGGATTACAGACGTGGAAAGGTCAAAACACCCACCCTCTGCTTGTGAAAATAAACTTTAATAACTCTGTCATCCCGAGCGGAGAAGATCGCCCGCGAAGCGGACGATCTTCGCAGTCGAGGGACCCGCTGTTTGCCTGCGTCACCAGTGCTGCATGCGGACAGCAGCTCCCTCCACGCGCGCAATGATCGGCTTCGCCAATCATTGCGCTTGGTCGGGATGACAGGTTTTGCGGTTTAACCTCGGGCCGGCGAAAGCACCGTGCACTAGCAGACACTCTTTCGATTGCGAGAGCTTGTTTTCTTCGTGTCACGGTATGCCTTCAGGCATATCGCCAAAGTACGCTCACAGCCCAACCCCTTCAGACGGCTGAGGGGAACCCGCAGCCGCTATAAGCCGATGTTTTGGGCAAACCAGAGTGGCACGGCTGAAGCCATACCCTGACACAACCCTTTCGCTCCGTTGCGTCCCGTGGCTGAGGATGCCGTTCCGCCTCGCGGGTTTCAAATCATCCACCCTAAACCCCAAACCTCTCCCGATACCCACTCGGCGAAGCCCCCGTATGCCGCTGAAAGATCTCCCGAAAAAACGCGACATCCTGGTAACCCACCGCGTCACTGATCTCCTGCATCGTCCGATGATCGCTCTCCAGCAGGCGCTTGGCGGCGGCGACGCGCAGCTTCTGCAAGTAGATCAACGGGCTGTCTCCGGTCGCTTGCTTGAATCGCCTTACAAAATTCCGCAGGCTCATGCCTACGCGCCGTGCCGGATCTTCCAGCGGGAATGTCTTATGGAAATTCTGGTGCAGCCACTCCTGCGCATTGGCGATGGAGTCATCACTATGCTCAGTCTTCAAGGGGATAATGGCGAACCCGGCCTGCCACGCGCGTGGTGTATCGATCAGCAGCGCCTTTGCGCTCTGCACGGCGATTTCGTGCCCGCAGAATTTCTCCACTAGATACAGGCTGAGATCGAGCGCCGCGTGCACCCCTCCTCCGCAGTAGAAGCCATGGTCCTCGGTCACCATCAACTCGGGCATCCACTTTACCCTTGGATATTTCTCGCGAAACCGCTCGGCCAGGCCCCAGTGTGTGGTAGCGCGTTTGCCGTCGAGCATGCCGGTGGCTGCAACCAGGCCCACCCCAGAGCACACACTGGCGATCGCCGCTCCGCGCTGGTGCCACCGCCGCATCCAAGGCACAACCGGCGCATTGCGCTCGACAACGTCATCGAGGCCCAATCCGGTCGTCGGAATAAAAATAAGGTCCGTCTTGCGGACCGCCGTGAGCGCCACGTCCGGCTTGATGTGGATTGGCCCGGCACACAGTACCGCGCGTCCGTCCACCGATGCCGTGGTCACGCGAAACCGCGGGACCTGCCGCGTTCCCGTGAGATAGTTCCACAGCGTGCCGGCATGACAAAAGACCTCCAGCGGGCCGACGGCAGTGGACGAGAAAGTTTGGTCGAGAAATAGGATGGTAACGTCTATCAAATATCCTCCGGATCACTATCCAGCTTCGCGTCCTTTGCGGCTTTTTCTTAGCGACCTTTGCGGTTAAAGGCTCTGCTCACTGCACCAAAAGCTAACCGCAAAGTACGCAAAGATATCGCGAAGTTTGCAAAGAAAACCGTTATGGCCTAATAACCTACCTACAATGGCACATCTGCCATCTTGTTTCAAGCCCTTCCAGCAGCTACTCTCAGGAAATCGTAAGCGGCTTACTCAACTGGCTGTATAGGAGGACTAAATGAGTGAACACTACCACGATGTCGGCGATTTGCGTTTCTTGAAGGAGATGGGCAAACTCGCGCCCACGGAATTCAACGCATGGCTCGCGTTGGACAAAATTGTCGGCCGCGACGACGGCGCCATTCCGAGAAAATATCGCGAACTCATCGCACTGGGTGTTGCCTTCACGACCCAATGTCCCTATTGCATCGAAGTGCACACAAAAGCCGCAAAGGCCGCGGGCGCCTCTCGCGAGGAAGTCACCGAAAGCTCAATGATTGCTGCCGCCCTGCGCGCCGGAGGAGCGGCCACGCACGGCGCCATGGCCCTGAAGTTCTACGACCAGGCGTAAATCCGAACACGAATTCCATTCGGAGCCGGCTGGGTCCACAATTCAACGTACGGGAGGACGAAGTATGGCCCTGATTCAAGGAAAACCGATCGAGGAAGTCTTAACCCGAGAGCCGCAAGCTCCATCTCACGGCCTCGAGGAGGAAAACCACATGGATGAAGTTGTTCGCACTAAATACTTGCGGATCGCGCTGGCGCTGGTTGTCTGATCTTCGTTGTCGGCATCTACCCACTCACTATCATTTGGCCCTCCGGCTGGTCGTGGCACACGGGCCATTCGGATTACTTGCAGATGATTCTGGGCCTTTACGCGACCCTGGGAGTATTTCTGCTGGTTGCGAGTCGCAAGCCACTCGCACATTTGAGCCTGATCTGTTTCACGGTATGGTCCAGCATTGTGCACGCCGGAATCATGGCAGAGCAATCGTTGGCAACCTCTGAGCACATGGGGCACCTTTGGGGCGATGTCCTGGCGCTATTCGCTGTAGCCGCCGTCCTCGCACTTCTGACACCGCGAGGCGGGGCAGCAAAGCTGCACAGTTAGGAGAATGTCTTGTCGGTACCTAGCCAGAGATAACGTGGGGAACAGGACGACTGAGTAACAGGACAAACGAATCTCAAATCCTGAGTTTCCTTCGCGCTACGCCAAGCATGCTCAACAACCCTGTCCCCATCAGTCCCAGGGTTGCCGGCTCGGGAATCACCGCAACAGGAGTATTTCTAAACACCACTGGCTCGGCGTAGTAGAGTCCAGAGAGCGGGTTAAAGAGAAACGTCATCGTACCAATACCGCTCCCGCTCACGCCAAAGCCCTGGCCGGTGGCGATTATTGTTGCGAGAGTTGAAAAATCAGCCGTAACTAGCACGGTGAAGTCCTTGCCGTTAGTTGGAAGTGTGAAGCTACTCAAGAATAGACTTCCGCCTGAATACACGACATTGTCATCGTCATAAGACGTGTCGCCGATCTTGGCGAAGTTGTTCCCATTGTTCAAGAATAGGCCAAGATCTCCGCCAAATGTCCAACCTGGCGCATATCCCTGATCATTGAATGAGTCATACGGAGTTCCGCCACCGCCGCCGAAAGTCAATCCGCTACTCTTTATGATGAAGCCAAAGTTGTCGCCGCTGCCGTCGTTTGGGCTAAGTCCAGAAAACGCTTCATGGCTCCTCCCCGCAACTAACCCGAAACGCTGGCGCATGCTATACCACCTCCTCCAGTTCGTCAATGGGGGCATCAGTGCCGTGTAACTGTTATCCTCAGGGGGCGGCTCGGCGACGATTTCGGCGCACGTTTGCTAATCTAGAACCGGATCTGCACATGCTCCTACACGGAATCTTCCCTCCCATCACGACGCCGTTCTACCCCGACGGACGCGTGTATCTGAAGAAGCTCGAGCACAACGTCGAGCACTATTCGAAGACTCCGGTTGCCGGAATCGTAGTGCTTGGTTCGACCGGAGAAGCCATCATGCTGTCCGACGACGAGCGCCGCGAGGTGCTGAAGACCGCCCGCGCAGCCTGCGCGCCACAGAAGGTCCTGATCGCTGGCACCGGGGCGGAATCGGCCACTGAGACTCTTTACCTCACCGAATACGCCGCCGCACTCGGCTACGACGTCGCACTCATCCGCACGCCTCACTTTTATCGTCCGCAGATGCAGCCCGCGAACCTCCTGGCCTTCTATCGCACCGTCGCCGACCGCTCGCCGATTCCAATCCTGATCTACAGCGTTCCGGTGTTCACGAACTATGACATGCCCGCCGAGCTAGTGGTCGAATTGGCAGAACACCCAAACGTCATCGGCATAAAAGAATCGGGCGGCGACGTTGAAAAAATCCGCCGCATGGCGGAAGCCACGCGCCACATCCAGCGCAGCGCCACAGTGACAGAGACCTTTGCGGCAGTGACACCACGGGCGTCTCGCCCGTCCAGCAAGTCGTCGCCCACGTCCGAGCCGTCCTCCTCCTCCGTTCGCGTCATCGGCAAGCTGAAAACCCGTCAAAAAGAGGTCGGATTCCAAATTCTCGCTGGAGCCGCTCAAAAGCTACACCCGTCACTCGATGCGGGCGCAGTAGGCGCTGTCCTCGCCTTTGCCGATCCCGCTCCCACTGCCTGCTACGAAATCTACGCCGCCTGGAAAGAGGGCGACGCCGATCTCGCCCGCCTGAAGCAAGAACGCATTTCGACTGCCGCTGTCAACGTTGCAAGCCAGTTCGGCATTCCAGCATTGAAATATGCCATGGACCTAAACGGCTACTACGGAGGCCCTCCCCGCCTGCCCCTGCTTCCGCTCACCGCCGAGCTGAAATCCGAAGTAGAGCACCTGATGGCAGACATACGCAATTAAGCACTACAATTTAAGAGGACATATATAAGGAGCACTGGTCATGGCGACAACCTTGCAACCAGAGACCGAGCAAACCACCAAATCGCTGGTCAATTACCGCGTAGACAACGGTGTGGCAGTGATCGAGATGAACGATCCGCCAGCCAACACCTACACCTATGAAATGAACCGGCAACTCGACGACGCCATCCTTAAAGCCCGCATGGACAACGATGTCTATGTAATTCTCCTGACCGGCGCGGGCGACAAGTTTTTCTCCGCCGGCGCGAACATCAAGATGCTGGCCAGTGTCGATCCCACTTTCAAGTATTACTTCTGCCTGCACGCCAATGAGATGCTCCTGCGTCTGGAACACACTCCCAAGCTGGTCATCGCCGCGCTCAACGGCCATACCGTCGGTGGCGGACTCGAAATCGCCATGGCCGCCGACATTCGCATCGCCCGAAAAGACGCCGGCAAGATTGGGCTCCCGGAAGTAAATCTTGGAGTTTTACCTGGAACTGGCGGTACTCAGCGGTTGTCGCGCCTGGTTGGTAAAAGCAAGGCCATCGAGCTCATGGTCACCGGGAACACCTTTTCGTTCGAAGAAGCTCGTGAACTGGGGATCATCAACGACATCTACGAGCGCGAAGGCTTCATGGAAAACATCATGGAATACGCGTGCCAGTTCTGCCCGCCCAACAAAGCCGCGAAAGCGGTGGGACGAATCAAGCGCGCCGTGCAAACCGGATGGGAGATTCCGATGGAATCGGCGCTGGCGGTAGAACGCGAAAACCAGCAACTACTCTTCCAGAGCGAAGACGCGAAAGAAGGCCTAGCGGCGTACGTAGAAAAGCGCCCGGCAGAATTCAAGGCGAAATAACAAAGAGATTTGTGGAGGCGCGGGCGTCCTCGCCCGTGCAACTCCAGGCAGGACGGGCGAGACGCCCGTCGCTCCAGAAGCATTGGAATCACCCTATGCCCGGCAAAATAGCGAAAATCGGCACTTTCAGCGACTGGATCGGCCTGTTCGACGAGTGGCGCAAGGAAATCGGCGTCAATCGCGACGAGATCGCCAGCTTCCAGTTCGACACCCTCTTCGGCGCAATCGAAACGGAAGAAATCCAGTTTGGCCACTTCAAAGGCAAGCGCAAATGGGAAAACCTACGCCAGATACCCACGCAGCAAATGCGCGACGCCCTGCTGAACATGATCGTCTATCAAGGCGATACTGAATTCGCAAGCGTCGAGCAACAGCGCCATCTGTTCGAAACCGCCCCTACCGACTGGGACCGACGCGCCATCACCCGCGTAATGATCGAAGAGATGCGCCACGGCTGGCAGATGTGCGCGCTGCTGGTCGAGCACTTCGGCTACTCCGGCAAAGTCGAAGCCCAAAAAATGCTCGAGCGGCGGGCATTTGAAAATAAGCGTCTGCTTGGTGCCTTCAACGTCGATGTAGATAACTGGATGGACTTCTTCACCTACACAGACTTCGTTGACCGCGACGGCAAGTTTCAACTGCAGATGCTGAAGTACTCGGCCTTCGCCCCGCTAGGCCGTTCCATGTCCTACATGCTGCGCGAAGAAGCCTTTCACATGGGCACCGGCAACGACGGGCTGCGCCGCATCGTCCAAGCCGGAATTATTCCCGCATGGCTCATCCAGAAGTATTTGAACAAATGGATTTCCAGCTCCTACGATCTCTTCGGCACGGACCATTCCTCCTCTGCGCCCTGGGCGTACGTCTGGGGAATTAAAGGCCGGTACGACGAGCCGAAAAACGATAAAGAAGCTAATCTCGACGATTTGAATGACTACAACCGCCAGTTATATCGGGACGAGGTTGCTGGACTGATCGAAAGATTCAACAGTGTTCTCAAACCGGGCGAACCAAAGCTGTACGCGCCCGATATCAAATTCAATCGCGCTATCGGAAAATGGGCGGGACAGAAATTTCATCCTCAGACCGGCGGGCAACTCGAAGACAAAGAGTATGAGCAGCAACTCGGCACCTTCTTGCCCAGCGAGGAAGACAAGAAGCTGTTGCTCGAGATCATAGCTAATGAGAAAAAATGGATTGTTCCCAAAGAAGGCGCCCGCGATCCGTTTGAGACCATCGCCGAGCCCAGGAAGTCAGCAATCAACCTGTAACCGGGAACGCGCAGCGAGCATTACCGGAGACCATGTGGGAACGGGCGTCCACGCCCGTTCAGCCGAGCAACGCTCGGCGGGAGCCTGATCTGACCACAACAGCAGTAGAGCGACCAACCACGACGACGCGCAACTACACTTTGAACGAGCTCATGGTCGCAGCTGCCGCCCGCGAAATCCGCGACAACGAAGTAGTCTTCGTCGGCATGCGCCTCCCGCTAATCGCATTCGTAGTTGCCAAGAAAACGCATGCCCCGAACGCCGTCGGCCTGTTCGAGAACGGAGTAATTCGTTCAACCCCGGCATCCGAACTGATCTACACGATGGCCGATCCCCCAAATATTCTCGGCGCGACACAGTGCCTCGACATGCTAGGCGTGATGTCCCTCCTGCAATCCGGACGCATGCATCTCGGATTCCTGGGTGCCGCCGAGGTAGATCGCTTCGGCAATCTGAACTCCACCCAGGTACAGGGGCACGAGAGCACAATCCGATTGCCAGGCTCAGGCGGCGCGTGCGACATAGCATCGCTGGCGCACCGCTTCCTCGTCCTTCTTGACCATAAAAAAGAACGCCTCCCGGAACGCGTCTCGTTCATGACCAGCCCGGGTTTTGGAGATGGTACTGAATGGCGAAAGAGAGTTGGCTTGCCGCGCGGCGGGCCCTCAGCCTTGATCACAACCAAAGCCGTGCTCCGCTTCCACGACGATGCAGAAGCCTATCTGGATTCCGTTCATCCTGGAATTGAAGTTGAAGAGGTACTGGAGAACACAGGCTGGAAGCTCCAAGTTTGGGATAACGTAACCGAAACTCTCGAGCCCTCCGCAGATGAGCTGAGAGCCATCCGCGAGTACGATAAAGAAGGTTTTTGGACAAGCTAGCTTTGTGTGGCGCGGGCGCCCTCGCCCGCGAATGACATGTCACTACAAGTAACGACCAAATTCGAGCGGCTGTCGCTGGAACTCAAAACCCCAGTAGCGAATCTCGCTCTGAACCATCCATCCCTCAACGTAATCGACATCCAGATGATGGATGAGCTGGCACCAGCCATAGCAGAGGTCGGAGCGAGTCCGGAGATTTCCACCATTGTCTTTCGCGGAGCCGGACGATGTTTTTCCGCTGGAGTTGACGTGGCAGCACATGCGCCCGAGACCGTGACAGAAATGCTCAACAAGTTTCACGCTGTCATCCGTGCGCTCCTGGGATCCGCCAAGATTACGGTTGCCGTCGTCCACGGCAAGTGCCTCGGAGGCGGCGCCGAATTAGCGATGGTCTGCGATATCGTAATCACCGCGGAATCAGCCGAATGGGCATTCCCGGAGATTAGTTTAGGCTGCTTTCCACCCGTGGCATGCACCGCATTGCCCGCTCTAGCCGGACAGAAGCGCGCGGCTGAACTAATCCTGACCGGAAGAAAATTCGATGGGCTGGAAGCCCTAAGCCGCGGGCTTGCGAGTTCCGCAGTACCTGAACATCAACTCGATGACAAGCTCGCAAGCCTGTTGCGTCGTCTGGATCAACTCAGCCCCGCAACGCTGGCGCTGGCGAAGAAGGCCATCTACGCGTGGGACTCAATCCATTTCGACAAAGGTCTAGCCCGGGCTGAAAAGATTTACCTCGACGAACTGATGAAAACTGAAGATGCACAGGAGGGTATACGAGCGTTCCTGGAGAAACGCCACCCCGAGTGGAAAGGCCGCTAAACGCAGCCGAAAAGGTCTCGCGTGGAAACGCCGCGCCTGAGAAAGGCCCGCGCAAAAAGTCTCCACACCTGATGTGCGGAACGCGGTTTTGGGGAGTCGTCGCCGCTGCGGTGTCCGCCTATCTTGCGTACCTGTCGTATTCGCAAGTGCGCGAAGGCGACTTTTACTGGCAGCATGAGTGGTGGACAATCCTGACCTGGGCCGTCTGGTTGACGTTAATTGCCGGATTGCTCACTGAAACCCAGTGCTGGCGCGAGCGAATACTTTTCAGTCTGGTGCTGATCAATTTCGCTCTCGGATTTATTTTTGCCGCCTGGGCATCAGCCCCGTCGAGTGTGATCCGGCAGGCAAGAGAAGCCGCCGTGGGACTCTGGACGCTGGCGGCGATTGCGAGCCTAACAACATTGTCGCGCCGGACGCAGGCGTCAATCTGAATCGACAAAAGTTAATTTATGCCGAAGCTCCGCTCCATGCACGATGCCATCGCCGAGTTCGTCCCCGACGGTTCGTCGGTCGCGCTCGGCCTGCAGATGGAGCAAATGATCCCGTTTGCCGCAGTTCACGAGATGATCCGGCAAGGCAAGCGCAACCTAACCCTGATCGGCCCGATTTCCGACATCTGTTTCGATCAACTCATCGGCGCAGGATGCGTTGAGAGCGTCATTGCCGCCTGGGTGGGAAACGTAATGATGGGCTCGGCCTACAATTTCCGCCGCGCGGTCGAGCAAGACGGAATGAAGGTCTTCAACATGACCAACTTCAGCATAGCGCTCGCGTTGCAAGCCGGCGCCATGGGAATTCCATTTCTACCGACGAAGACAGCCCTCGGAAGCGACACGGCCAAAGGCAATCACTTTTTCTATCAAATCTTTTCGCCATTCGCCCCGAAAGAATCTCTCTGGGCGGTGCGCGCTCTGAATCCCGATGTCACTATCGTCCACGTGCAGCGTTCCGACGCAGAGGGCAACGCGCACTGCTGGGGAAATTTCGGCGTCATGCTCGAAGGCGTACGCGCAGCCAAGCGCGTCATCGTAGTGGCCGAGGAAATTGTTGACGCGAAGATCATCGCCAGCGACCCGAATCGCACCGTAATTCCGGGATTCATGGTGAACGCGGTAGTCGAGTGTCCCTATGGTGCGCATCCTTCGCCAGTGCAGGGATATTACAATCGGGACAATGCGTTTTTCCGCGAATACCACGAACAAACAAAAACGAAATCACAGACTGATAAATGGCTGGAGCAATGGGTCTACTCGGTTCCAGACCGCAGCACTTGTATGGAACAACTAAGCACAGAGCGTGTTGCCGAGCTCGCAGTGAAGCAACACGCCTACGCAGCAAAGGCAGATTTTGGATATTAGCGAAGATCGTGTAGGGGCGGGCGTCCACGCCCGCCCAGCCGAGCACAGCTCGGCAACCCCAGAAGGCGCGGGAGTGGAAAAAAAGACGGAATGGGCTCGAAAGAAAAAGCCGCAAAGCACTGGGAACAGACAAACCGTAACATGGATCGAGGAAGCCCAGTCCCGAAGGGGCGAAATACGTTAGCCCAAGGCGTAAGCCCTGGGTAACCAAGAAATGACCCGAGTCCCGGAGGGACGGCACAAACGTGGATTACGAAATCACCCCAGAAGCCGTGAAAGGCATGAGCGACAGCAGAGAACGTTTCACGCTACTCGATGTCCGCGAACCGTGGGAGTACGAAGCCGCCCGCATAGAAGGCGCAACCCTCATCCCAATGGGCGATGTCCCAAACCGCGCGCACCAGGAACTCGACCCCGACAATCACATCATCGTCTATTGCCATCACGGTGTACGCTCGATGAACGTGACCGCATGGCTGCGCCAGCAGGGATTTGAAAAGACGCAATCCATGGCAGGCGGCATCGACGCCTGGTCGCGAAGAGTGGATCAGAAGGTACCGCTGTATTAAAGGAAGGTCCTAGCTGCTAGCTCCTAGCCAGCAGCAACCAGGGTTTGCTAGAAGCTAGCAGCTAGGAGCTAGAAGCTGTTTTTCATGAAAAAACAACTCCTGGAACTCCGCGTCAACGGCCGCTCGCGCGAGCTGGCAATCGAGCCGAACCGTCTTTTGCTCGACGCGCTGCGCTTGGACCTGCAGCTCACCGGCTCCAAGCGCGGCTGCGACGATTCCTCCTGCGGCGCCTGCACCGTGCTGGTCGATGGCACACCGATGCTTTCCTGCACGCTGCTAGCCGCGAGTTGCGAAGGCCAGGAGATCACAACGGTCGAAGGCGTGAGCGAGCACGGCGCCCTCGCCGCAATCCAAAAAGCCTACGGCGACTGGGGAGGCGCACAGTGCGGGTTCTGCACTCCCGGATTCATGATGACAGTGAAGCATCTCCTGTCAGAAAATCCGCACCCCTCGGAAGAAGAAGTTCGCGCCGCGCTCAGCAGCAATCTCTGCCGCTGCACCGGCTACAGCCAGATGTACGAAGCAATCAAAGCCGCCATAGAAGCCGAGCAAAAGGGAATGGCAACAATAAAGTGAACACTATCTTAACCTCTGTCATTTCGACCGGAGTTCGACCATCCGCTTTAGGATGGCCGAACGGAGTGGAGGAACCTGCTGTTTGCTTGGAGCGGCAAACGGATCGCGCCATTCGAAGGCTCTCCTTTATTGCCGTGCTCAATACGCTTCTACCTTGCGGGTCAATCAACCTGGCTCAAGCACCTGATTCCATCTTCATTGTATTAACAGGCGAAAGACGCTGTCCAGCTTTGCTCGACCGGACCGGCCTGGACGCCCGTCCCCACACGATCATCCCATGACTGACTTCTCCATCATCGGCAAGCCCATCGCCATGGTCGATGCCGCAGGCAAAACCACTGGCGCCGGCAAGTACACTGACGACCTGACTCTGCCCGGCATGTTAGTCGGCAAAATCCTGCACTCGCCGCATCCACACGCCCGCATCAAGCGCATCGACACCGCCCGCGCCGAGAAGTTGGACGGAGTGGTTGCAGTCGTCGTCGGGTCAGACGCCCCCAATCCCTATGGAATCCTCCCCGTCGGCCACGATGAACACGCGCTGGCTGTAGATAAGGTCCGTTACGTCGGCGACAACGTAGCCTGCGTCGCTGCCGAAGACGAATCCACCGCAGAAGAAGCGTTGGAACTAATCGACGTTGACTACGAAATCCTGCCCACATACTTCGATCCGGAAGAGTCAATGAAGGCCGAGCACGACCTGATTCACGACAACAAGCCGCACAACCTCGAGAAGGACTACCACCACGTCTTCGGAGATCCCGAGAGTGGCTTCGCGGAAGCCGACCAGATTGCCGAAGCCCGCTTCATCGCCAACGAAGTCACTCATGCCGCGATGGAGCCGCATTCGACCCTGGCGAATTTCGATCTTGATCCGTACACCGGCAAACTTGGCCGGCTCACAGTCTGGTCCTCCACGCAGGTTCCGTATTACTTGCAGCACAAACTCTCACTCGTCCTAGAAATGCCGATGTCACAGATTCGCGTCATTAAGCCGCTGGTCGGCGGCGGTTTCGGCGGCAAGAGTGAAGTCATCCCGCTCGAAATCATTGCGGCGATTGCAGCCCGCAAAGCACAACGTCCGGTGAAAATCACCTATACGCGCGAAGAAGTTTTCTGGGCCCATCGCGGACGTCCGCGCACCATCATCGACCTGAAAACCGGAGTGAAGAACGATGGCCGCATCACCGCCGTAAAGGCCCGCGTCGTGCAAGACGGCGGCGCCTACTGCTCTTACGGCGTGGTCACTATTCTTTATTCCGGCGCTCTACTGGGCGCGCTGTACGACATCCCGAACATTCAATATGACGGCTATCGCGTGCTCACCAACAAGCCGGCGTGTGGCGCAATGCGCGGGCATGGCACAGTCAACGTCCGCTTCGCATTCGAGTCGCAGCTTGATGAACTTGCCACAAAACTCCACATCGACTCCGCCGAGATTCGCCGCCGCAATCTCCTACAACCACCATGCGTAACTGTGAACGGATTACGCGTACAAAGCTACGGCCTTCCCGAATGTATCGAAAAAGTTATTGAACGCTCAGGATGGAACGATCGCAAAGGTAAGCTGCCGCTAGGACGCGGGCTCGGCATCGCCTGCAGCCATTACGTAAGCGGCGCCGCCAACTCGATCATCCGTTCCGATATGCCGCACTCAACCGTCAACATCAAAATCGACCGCGACGGCGGAGTCGTCGTATACACAGGCGCCTCCGAAATTGGCCAGGGCTCCGACACCATGACCGCGCAGATAGCCGCCGAAGTCCTCGGCTGCTCGCTCGCCCGCGTAAAGGTCATCGCCGCCGACACCGACCTCACTCCCATCGACATCGGCTCCTACTCCAGCCGTGTAACCTTCATGGCCGGAAACGCCACCCTCCGCGCCGCCCAAGAAGTAAAGAAACAAATCGCCACCGCCGCCGCAAAGAAGATGAATTGTTTGCCGGGCGACTTGTTCTTCGCGAATGACAACATCTCCAGAAACGGACATGAAGCCACAGACCATGTGCGGACGGGCGTCCACGCCCGTCCTGCCCCCGCCGTGTTTGCGGGGGCAAGCGCTGTGCAGCATCCATCTGTCTCCGGCCGCGTAGAAAACCAAATCCTCCGCGGCTCACTACAACAAAAACGAAAAGAAGATGAAACTCCAAAGACTTGGATGACTTTCGAAGAAGCGGTTGTCGCCGCAATCGATTTCCACGGCGCGCTAACCGGCACCGGCTCCTACGCACCCCCTCCCGAAGCCCGCGGCGGCAAGCACAAAGGAGCAGGCGTAGGCCCCTCGCCAGCCTATTCCTACTCCGCCCAAGTCGCCGAAGTCGCCGTGGACGAAGAAACCGGCGAAGTCACCGTCCACAAAGTCTGGGCCGCCCACGACTGCGGACGCGCGCTCAACCCAGTCTCCGTCGAAGGCCAAATCATCGGCTCCGTCTGGATGGGCATGGGCCAAGCCCTAACCGAAGAAATGATCTGGAAAGATGGCCTGCTCATGAATCCCGGCTTGCTCGAATACCGCAGCCCGTCGTCTGTCGAATCGCCCGAGGTCGAGCCGATCATCGTCGAGAGCATCGATCCCGAAGGCCCGTTCGGCGCAAAAGAATGCAGCGAGGGATCGCTGGCCGCAACCATTCCAGCAATCGCCAACGCAATTTACGACGCCGTAGGGATCCGTTTGCACGAAGCGCCATTTACGCCGGAGCGCGTGCTGGCAGCATTGCGGGCAAAAAAAAATGCCAAGCCACTGAATTTGACCGAGGGTGTCGATCCCACGGCACCAGCTCGTTTCCGCGAGCATGGAGGCGCATTGGTCTTCAAAGCGAAAGGCCCGGAACGACATCCGGCGGACTCGGTGCGCGCAGAATGAGAACCATAACCACAGAGGACACAGAGGGGCACAGAGTTCTCTCTCTGTGTGTTCCTCTGTGCCCCTCTGTGTCCTCTGTGGTTATGGTTTTATGAGCCTCGCCCCATTCCAACTCCTTCGTCCGCGCACACTGCCCGCTGCTCTGGGAATGTTACAAGAGCATTCCTGCAACATCCGCGTGCTTGCCGGCGGCACCGACCTGCTTCCGTCGATGGGCCAAAAGCTTTTCGATCCGAAATACATACTCGACCTCCATCAACTACGCGAGCTAAGGGGAATTCACGAAACAGAGCACGGAACGGAAATCGGCGCGCTCACGACCCTACACGCACTCGAGCACTCGAAAATCTTGCGAGAGCGCTACCCCGTCCTCGTCGAAGCCGCCAAGACCGTCGCTTCTCCCGTTCTCCGCAACATGGGCACAATCGGCGGCAATATCTGCCTCGACACTCGCTGCCTCTGGTACAACCAGTCGCTAGCCTGGAGAAAATCCTGCGGCTTCTGTATTAAGAAAGACGGCAATCTCTGCCATGTCGCGCCCGGAGGCACCAAATGCTGGGCAGCATTCTCCGGCGACACGCCTCCGGCTCTGCTGTGCCTGAATGCAGAGATCGAGATCGCTAGCGCATCGACCACCCGCCGCATTCCGTTGGACGATTTCTACACCGGCGAAGGTGATGATCACCGCAAGCTGCAAACTAACGAACTGGTAACGCGTATCATCCTGCCGCAAGCCTTTGCCGGATATCGCGGCGTGTACCGAAAATTGCGAATTCGCGGCTCCATTGATTACCCACTCGCAGGGGTAGCTGTTGCTCTAAAGCGCTCGAACGGCCACGTCGAAGACCTTCGCATCGCCATCACCGCAGTCAATCCCGCGCCCACACTGGTGAAGGGAATCGATTCGGCCCTTAACGACGGGAGTGTCACTGAGAACACTGCGGAAGCTATCGGCGTCCTGGCAGCTCGATCGGCAAAGCCTCTAACCACTTCCGCACTGACGCCCGAGTATCGCCGTGAGATGATTCGCGTGTTCACCACAAGAGCAGTGCTAGCCCTGGCTGACGCCTAACGCATGAGCTCGGGCACGATGGCTTGGACCCGAAAAAGTTCAGGCGGAAAGGTCCACGGCGCGGCCAGACTGAAGAACATCCAGTTGGTGCAAGTTGCTGTTCGAGCGTGGCAGAGAATCGATGCGAAGAACCGCAGGAACATACCTGGCACGGAGATCAGGGAAGACACAGTGGGCCTTCGATGCACGCGAGAGATGCTGCGCGTTAAAGATGCTGGCTGTAGCAGTGCCATTGTCCTGCAAGGTTCTCGCGAGAGCTTGCAATTCTATCCTACGGGCGAGTTGGCGACCGACACTCTCAGGCCGGACAAGCCGGGCTCATCTCTCTTGACTTCGGTCTGGGGTTCAGATACGCTCCGCCGTGCTCTGGGATTGGGGCCCTGGGGCGTCCGGTAAGTCCCACCCATTCCGAAAAAATCCACTTCACGACCCAGGAGGGTCACATCCATGAAAAGGATTACAAGCTGTCTGTTGGGCGCAACATTTTTGTGCGCAGGTTTGGGCGTGGCCGCGGCGCAAGAGATGGCCGAGACAACGCCGCCGCCCAAAGTGTTGCTGATCTTTCGCGAGTTTCTGAAACCGGGCAAAGGCGGCTCGCCGCACGAGAAAGCTGAGAGCGCGTTTGTGCAGGCGTTTGCCCGCGCCAAGTGGCCGACACATTATTTTGCGGCAAATTCTCTCACCGGCAAACCGCGCGCCTTGTTTTTTATCGGGTATGACTCGTTCGACGCTTGGGAGAAAGACGGTCTGGCGATGCAGAAGAACGCCATGCTCTCCGCTGCGCTCGACCGCGCTGCCGTTGCTGATGGTGAACTGCAGAGCGAGGCCGACGGCAGCATGCTTGTCTATAACGAGGAGCAGAGTTTGCGTGCGCCGGTCGATATTGCCCACATGCACTACTTCGAGATCTCGTTATACCGCGTCCGTCCCGGTCATCGAGAGGAGTGGAATGAGGCCGTCAAGCTGGTTAAAGCGGCTTACGAAAAGCTCCCCGATTCGCACTGGGCTATGTACGAGGCGGCTTACGGCCAGGAGGACACGACTTTCGTCGTATTCGTTCCCATGAAGTCAGCGGCAGAGATCGATCGCAATTTCGCGCAGGGGAAAGATTTTGTGGCCGCAATGGGCGAAGATGGCATGAAAAAACTTCATGACCTGGAGGCTTCGGCGATTGAGTTCACCCAAGCCAACATTTTCCAGTTCGCTCCGAAGATGAGCTATCCGCGGGACGAGTGGGTGAAAGCTGATCCAGATTTCTGGAAGCCGAAGGCATCCGCCACCGCGCCTGCGAAAGCACCCGCGAAGACGGAAGAAAAACCTGCCGGTAAACCGTAAGCGAGATGTTATGAGGTTGCCCCACCCTTCGCGATTTTCGGAAGGGTGGGACACCGCTCACAAAAAGAAGACTTATTTGTAAGTGGCGTTGGTGCGCGCCAGGTAATCGCGGTGCGCACTGAAGTCCGTCATCGAACCAAATGCAGGACCGGCCAGTGGACTTGCCTTGAGAGCATCACGCCGCGCCTCGTTGACCTTGTCCAGGGCTTCGGGGCTCGACGCAATGTACACGATCATGAATGTGCCGGGCGCGTCACTGTGGATGGCTTCGGTATCGATTTCGTACTCGTGAATGGCGCCCTCGGCAAGCTCTTTCTCCAGCAGCGGCACAATCAGGTTTTTGCTGAGTTTCTCCACCGCGTCGTCCGGAGCATCTGCCTTTAGCTTGTAAGACGCTACGTAGGTGTATCCATTCTTAAACGATCCGGAGTGCCAAGTTGTAATACCGGCTGACGTAAATGTTGTCCCAGTGTTTGGTCGAGCTGGCCAGGACGGGGACCGTCGTGGTTCCAGACTGGTAGAACTGCTCCAGCACATTGATGATGCCGGCCATGGACATTGCCGACCACCAATCGTCGTGAGTTCCACCGTCCGTTGAGTGGACCAGATTCACATCGTTGCCGTAGGCCACAATCGTTCCGGCGGCAAGCGCTTTCGCTAAAACTTTCTCGTCCGCCGCAGTGTTCTTTTCCATATCAGCCCATTGCGCTCGCGGAATAGCCCAGTTCCCCACGTACGAGTACATTGGCGGTTTTTCTTTCACCTCTGAAGTCTGTGCGAGTGCAGGCGCCGCACAGATGGCGGCCACGGCGATCGCGCACACAACGACTACACTTTTACCCCAACTTTTATTCATTGATTGTCCTTTGCGAAGGTGCCCTGGATTTGATCTTGCTATCGTGGGCCACGCAAGTGTACACTGCCGCACCGAGATGTTAACTGGATTGTTAGCTCCTGGTGTTTCCAAAATCGGGTATTTGGTCGCGAGGTTTAACGGCCGACTCCTGAAGCCTGAAGCCTGACGCTACGCTATACTTGACCTTGGATGGCCGCCCAGCAAAAGACTTTTTATCTCGAAACCTTCGGCTGCCAGATGAACGCCCACGACTCGGAAAAGGTCGTCGGCACGCTCATCTCGCAGGGATACCGCAAGGTTCCAACCGTCGAAGAAGCCGGCCTGGTGCTCTACAACACTTGTTCGATTCGCGACAAAGCCGAGCAGAAGGTTTTTCACCGCCTGGCTGACTACAAGAAACTGGAGAAGCAGGGCAAGAAATTTGGCGTGCTCGGCTGTGTGGCCCAGCAGGAAGGCCAGAGGATTTTCGAGCGGGCGCCCCACGTCTCGATGGTCTGCGGGTCGGCATCGTACCGCAATTTGCCGCAGATGCTGATTCAGATCGAGGCAGGGAACCGCCGCGTCACCGGCCTCGATGACCGTGAAACCGACGAGTGCTTCGAGACCGAATTCACCGCCCGAACGAACCCACATCGCGGGTACATCACCATCATCGAGGGATGCGACAAGTTCTGCTCATACTGCGTGGTCCCGTTTACTCGCGGCAAAGAGCGCAGCCGGACGTCGGACTCGGTGCTCGCGGAAGCGCGGCAGATGGCCGATCTGGGCTACACCGAAATCCAGTTGCTCGGACAAAACGTAAATTCCTATCGCGATCCAGCAGGGAAGAAGACGTTCGCCGAGCTGCTGGCTGCCGTCGGCGAAGTCCCCGTGATCAAGCGTGTGCGGTTCACCACTTCCCATCCGCGCGATTTCGGAAAAGACATCATTGAGGCAATCGATGCCGTGCCCACGCTGTGCGATCACGTGCACTTGCCGGTGCAAACCGGATCCACTCGCGTGCTCGACGCCATGCAGCGCCTCTACACCCGCGAACAATATCTCGAGCGAATTTCGTGGATGAAATCCGCGCGCCGGGACATCAGCATCACCAGCGACATCATCGTCGGCTTCCCCGGAGAGACGGAAGAGGATTTCCGGCAGACGCTGTCATTGCTAGACGAAGTCGAATACGACGGGGTCTTTGCCTTCAAGTACTCGCCGCGCCCGAACACGCCGGCCATCAGCATGCACGACGCGATCCCGGATCAGGAAAAGTCGCGACGGTTGGCCGTCCTACTGGAAAAGCAGCGCGCAATTCAACAGCGACGAAATCAAAAGTACTTAGACCAGCAACTTGAAGTAATGGTTGAAGGGAAGAACGCGGCCCGGCATCAGTGGATTGGCCGAACAACGCAAAACAAAACCCTGAACTTCACTGCTGCCGATGGCACCAATCTGGAGTCTGGCAATTACGTCCCAGTCCGCGTCACGACAACCTTCCCAAATAGCCTGGCAGGTGAGATGGTGTCATGAGCAAGATGTCTTCCTTCGTGTGCCTTAGCTTCCTTAGTGGTTCATGATTTTAGAGTATCAACCACGAAGGACAGGAAGTTTCACGAGGAAGTCGCAAGCGAGGAGTCACGATGGAAGTTGAAATGAAAATCCGAGGCCTCATGCTGGATCCTGTCACGAATACCCCTATCGTGATTCTGAAGGACTCCGGCGGCGACACCGTTCTGCCCATCTGGGTTGGAGTCTACGAGGCCAATGCCATCGCGCTGGAAATCGAGAAAGTCAGCACGCCCCGGCCGATGACCCATGACTTGATTAAGAACGTGCTCGCCGGCCTGGATGCTCACGTCCACAAAATCGTGGTCACCGAATTGAAGGAAGATACTTTCTACGCGGTCATCTGGATGGAACGCGAAGGCCGCATCATCTCGGTGGACTCCCGCCCGTCGGACGCTCTGGCTTTGGCACTGCGCGTGGACTGCCCCATCTTCGTTGAAGACGAAGTCCTGAAGACGTCGAAGAAAGCCGCTAATTCCGCCGAAGCCACCAGCGAGGAAATGCGCAAGTTCCTGGAGAATCTGGGCGACGAGGATCTGGGTCGCTGGAAGATGTAGGGAAAGCTTTATGCGTCATCATTATTTTCGTGAGGACGACTCTCAATTTGGATGATGACGTATTCGGGCAAGTCAAGCAATATGCCGAGACCCGCTCCCTGGCTTTGGGACGGGCGGTCTCCGATTTGCTTCGGCGTGGACTCGGGACGCCGCTGCCGACCCAAGTAAAGAATGGGATTCACGTCGTAGTACTTCCAGCGGGTTCGCCCGCGGTTGACTCTGAGCGTGTGAAAAAGCTTCTCGAGGACGAATAATGGCCGCGTTTCTCCTCGACGTCAACGTTTTGATTGCCTTGGCTTGGCCCACCCACACTGCTCATCAAAGCGTACAACGCTGGTTTGGCAAGAATGCTGGACATGGCTGGGCCACGTGCCCGCTCACGGAATCCGCATTCGTCCGCATCTTATCTAACCCTGCATTTTCTTCCCACGCTCTCAATCCGCGCGAAGCGTTGGGCCTATTGAAGGCCAATAAGCAGCATCCTGCACACCGTTTTTTTGCTGACGAGATCTCATTCCCAGAAGCGGTGAAAGGTTTCGAGCAGAGACTTGTTGGTCACAGGCAAGTCACAGATGCTTATCTGCTCGGCCTAGCTATGTACCATAAATCGATGCTGGCGACCCTCGATTCTGGACTTAAATCTCTTGCCGGGGAGCTTGCCGGCCTGGAATTGATCCGGCAATAAATGCACAGAAAGCCGCACTGAGGACTCGTCCTCGTTCTTGCGCATTCGCTTAAGCAGATCACTAAGTCTCCATTCGCATAATGCAAGTCAACGTCCACGAAGCCAAGACGCACCTCTCCCGCCTTCTACAACGGGTTGAAAATGGCGAGGAGATCACCATTGCGCGTGGCAACAAGCCCATCGCACGGCTTGTGCCGATCCGATCATTGCGCAAACACGCGCAGGGCATGGATCAAGGAAAGGTCCGGATCGCTGAGGACTTTGACGCCGCGGATCCGGAAATTGAGGCTTGTTCTATGGCGAGCCCCTTCCGAAGCGCCGGCGCAAGTCATGACCCATTACTTGATTGACACGCCGGAAAGGCTTTGGGCCGCCGAACGAGAGCGGAAGATCGCGCCACGCACCAATAACTCTGATAAACAATTTCGATTGGACGCCCTCGCCGCCGAGGCCCTAAACTGTTGGGAGTGCGACATGGACGCGCCAGGTCCCGGGTGCTGCGGATCAAGCAAACTTCCGCGCCATCGCCTTTCCCCCCGCCTTTTCTAACTTATCAGTTCGATCAGGCATACGACGAGATGTTCGAATCGCCCGGCC
>WNGQ01006544.1_pt1 | contig 21041 bp, 17 predicted proteins | sample 5407661 | NCBI WGS metagenome assembly WNGQ01 (sample SAMN13153382, study PRJNA577476) | soil metagenome | isolation source: 60 cm soil or saprolite under Garry oak tree replicate 2 | place: USA:California | collected 2016-06-15 | reverse complement strand
ACTCGGCCCAATCTGCTTGCGTGCGGCGCGTCGTCACTTTGGCAGAGCGCTTGCCAGCCAACGGTTCACACACCAGAAACACGTTGCGCACCCCTTCTCGCTCATATTCGTAGTCGTACTTCTCCACATCCCCTGGTCGCGGGGGCAGCCCAGGGCGTTTGTCCTTGAGCAATTGCTTGCTGATCTCATCCATGCACAGCTGCGGAAAGCGGGGATCGTAGGGGCGCGTGTCCACGCGCAGCACATCCTCCATAGGGTAGACACACAAGGCATTCTGCTTTGGGGGAATGCACCACTGCTCTTTTAGCCACGGCTTGAGTTTGTTTTTTTGAGTGTCCGTCGCACTGTTTCATAACTGACTTCCTCCACTTCCCCGAGTGCTACCAGCTTGTTGGCCAACAGCCGCAAGCTCCAGCGCCCCTCTCCCTCTGGCTTCTCGCCACAGGTGATGGCTATCAGGTGGGCTTCCAGTTCCCCATGCAGTTTGCGCATCTCGGGCCGTTGGGGCTGTGGACGTCGAGTGAGCGCATCGTCGAGTCCCTGTTCGAGAAAGCGACGGCGCACGCGCCAGATGGTGCTTGCTCCGACGCCAAAGGCCTGCTGAATCTGCTGGTCAGACCACTTGGGTCCATCTGAGCTACTATCGACTTTAAGCAAGATGTGGGCATGCATGATTTTGCGCGCTGATGCCGTTCCACTCCCAATGAGCTGCTCGGTTGCTGACGCTGCTCTTGCGTTAACTTCACACTCTTCTTTTTCATCTGAGGCTCCTTGCAAGACTCTTCATCACTCTTGCTCTCAAGGATACCCCATGTCTTCCTCTCCTTTCAAATGAGCTGTGACAGTCCACTAGGTCAAGTTGATGAAAGCAATGGAACCTTTTCATTCATAACATTTCTTGGAGGTCATCAGATCTCTTTAGGGACACCTTACTCCGGCGATATTGTCGTTACTGAGCAGGATACAGACCTGCTGCTGGGTCACTTTGGACCTTCTTCGTGGGAGATCATTAACGCATACCTACATGGCCAAACGCCACCGCCTCCTAAGCCCTTTGTTGCTGTATACGTAAGCCCAATAATACAGTGAGGGCCACAAGACCCTACTTGTACATTTGGGCATTACATGGGCCAAGCCGGCACAATTATGTGGATGGTCAACCTCTCTTTTTGAGGGGGCAGCTGCCCACCTAATTATCGAAATTCCAACCATGTAATGCCCAAATGTACACCTTTGATGCGTCGGAACTCCCATTCGGCGGTCTGGCCTCTGTCACGGCCATCCGGCACCGGGTACTGGTGCCTGGCTGACTAGCACCTGTCCGGTCCGGGCTGCGACCGCCTCGTTCACCTGCTCGATACCGCGCCTCTCAGCCGCCAGCAGGAACAGCGTCTTGCGGTCCGGTCCGCCGAGCATGGCGGCGAGGTGCTGCAGCGGATCGAATACGACCGCTGCAGCACCTCGCCGCCCTGCGACCTGGCGGGCCGTGCCGTCCGGGGTGACCAGTGCGATGATGCCGGACGTGGGCGGCTGGCCGGCGAGGAAGCCGAAGCGGATGCTGTTGAGGTAGATGTTGCCCCGGCCATCTACCACGATCTCGTTCCAGAAATCGGCGACCCCGCTAAGGTCGGCGTGCCGGACCATCGACCCGTCCGGCTCCCTGCGCAGCAGCTCCTTGCCGGTGACCAGCAGGCGGCCATCGGGCAGCTAGTCGATGGCCCAGCCCAGGCCAGCAGGTCCGTGGCCGGTGACTTCGCTGTTGCCGAAAGGATCGATCGCGACGATCTCGCCCGTCCCCCAGTGGGGGTATCGCTACGCAAGGTGTCATAGGCCGCAAAGTAAGACTGTCTCAAGAGGGTGTAGAGTACCGAATCGCTGATTGGAAACGGAACACGAGTCCTTTTTCAGGTTCAGAAGGTCGAAAACGGCCTCATTTCTGGCCTCTTTTGCCAAACCAGTACCGTCTCCATGCGAAAGCGGAACTCACTCATTCTTCATATCACGGTGGCTCTCCTGCATGAAACGTTCTTTTTTTTATTTCTCCAGACCTATAGTAATCACCCCCTCTTTGCGTGCGATCTCGTGCGCGCCATTGAGCGCGAGACCTGTGCCAATGCTCAATCCTCTGGCGCGCGTCACGCTCAGAATATCTAGCCGGGCCGCTTCGAGCATTGCGGCCAGTTCCGCGTCTTGCGTGGAGAGGAACAGCCAGCCCAGTTCGGCACCCAGCGAGATGCTGACCTCGCTCTTGTAGCGCCGCACCGCCGTAGCTACTTCGATCAAGATCTCGCCCGCGCCTTCGGCTCGCTCGCTTGCCCAGTCCGGGTTTGCCTCTGGCCAGCACGTCAGATGGATCGAGGGATGGTCCTCGTTCCCGGCGAACAGCCCGCAGTAGATTTCTTCAGTCACATAGGGAAGGAAAGGAGCAAAAAGCTTGAGTGTCGTCAGCAGAGCAGAATAGAGCGTGTAGCGCGCACCTTCTCGGAGCGGGCTGGCCTCGCCATAGATCCGCTCTTTGCACATTTCCAGGTAGTTGTCGGCCAGGTCGTGCCAGAAGAAGCTCTCGATCTCGCCTTTGGCCGTGGCGTACTCGTAGGCTTGGAGAAGATCGGTCGCGCGTCGGATTACGCTTGCCAGGCGAGTCAGCAGCCAGCGATCGGTTGGCGTGAGCTCGATTCCCTCGGTCACCGGTTGATACCCCTCCAAAAAGCGTTCGCTGAAACGGGCCACATTCCAGAGCTTGGTGACCAGTTTCGCGCCGTTCTTGATCTTCTCCTCGCTAATCACCGAGTCCTTGCCAAAGCCGGTAGAAGCTGCCCAGTAGCGCACAGCATCGGCAGAATAGCGTTCGATCATCTCCAGCGGGGCCATGGGACCGCCGCCGCGGCTCTTGCTGATCTTCTCGCCGCCAGCTCCAGCCAAGCCCCATCCGGAGATCGCTACGGTCTTCCAAGGCAGTGTGTTAAAGTGATGGAAAGACTTCACGATGGTATCAAAGGCCCAGGTGCGAATGATTTCGTGTCCCTGTGGACGTAGCGCGAAAGGCGACACTCGCGCGTAGAGGTCCGGATCCGCGAACCAGCGCCCCACGATCTGTGGCGACATTGAAGAAGTGGCCCAGGTATCCATCACGTCCTCTTCCGGCGCGAAGTCCGTACAGCCACACTGACAGCCACGTGTGGGCTGCTGCGTCGTTGGATCGATCGGCAGCTGTTCCTTGTCGGCCAGCAGCACCTCGCCGCACTGGCGACAGTACCAGAGTGGAAAGGGCACGCCAAAGTAGCGCTGGCGCGAGATGCACCAATCCCAACCCAGGTTCTCCACCCACTCACGATAGCGAGTGTGCATATGTGCTGGCTGCCACTCGATCTGCTCACCAGCCTCAAGTAACTGCTGCTTGAAATCGAGCACACGAATAAACCACTGCCAGGCCACCAGGTACTCCACCGGCGTATCGCAGCGCTCATGCACGCGCACGGATTGTGTCACCGGCTCGCACTTCAGCAGCAAACTGTGCTCCTCCAGCCGCGCCACAATACGCTGCTTGGTTGCCTTTGTGCTCAGCCCCGCGAATTCACCCGCGGCCTCAGTCATGCGCCCATCGCGTCCGATAATGATCTTGAGTGGCAGTTTGTGCGTATACCACCACTCCACGTCGGTTACGTCGCCAAAGGTACAGCACATCACCGCGCCAGTACCCTTGGCGGGATCGGCCTTGGGATCGGCCAGCAGCGGCACATTGAAACCCAGCAGCGGCACCGTCACCTGTGAGCCAATCAGACGAGCGTATCGCGTATCTTCAGGATGCACAAACAGAGCCACGCAGGCGGGCAGTAGCTCTGGCCGCGTCGTGGCGATTGGTAACGTCGAGCCACTCTCCAGGGTGAAGGCGAGGGTGACAAACTCGCTCTCTCGCTCCAGGTCGTTTAGCTCAGCCTGGGCAATGGCTGTGTGACATTTGGGGCACCAGATGGTCGGAGCCTCGCGGCGATAGGCCAGACCCTTTTTGTAGAGGTCGATAAAGGACCACTGCGAGGTTTTGCGCGACCACTCGTCGATGCTGCGATAGCCGTAGCGCCAGTCAACTGAGAGGCCAAGCCGTTGCCAGATCGCCTGGTAATCCTTCTCGACTTCCTCGCTCACCTCCAGGCACTTCTCAATAAAGGCTGTGCGGCCCACCTGGGGAGCGGTGATGCCCAGACGCTTCTCCACCAGCCGTTCGGTGGGCAGGCCATTGTCGTCGTAGCCCATAGGGTAGAACACGTTGTAGCCGTTCATGCGCCAGAAACGGGCCATAAAATCAGTCTGACTGTAAGAATAAGCATGGCCGAGGTGCAGATTGCCCGACGCGGTCAATGGCGGCGTGTCGATGGCGTAAATCTTACGTTGTTCGGGTTGCCCGCCCTCGCGTTTGAAGTGGTAGGTACCCTCGCGCTGCCAGAAATCGCGCAGGGCCGGTTCAGTTATGCCAGGGTCGTACCGTTTGGACAGACTCATGTCCATCGCTCCTTTTCCCAATAAAAAAACCCTTCAATCCACATGAGGACGAAAGGGTCGATCTTTTCGCGGTACCACCTCAATTCGCCGGGCGTTGCCGCACCGGTGCACTTGTTACCCCGACGGTTCGCCAGCTTCGCTCATAACACCTATTCAGCTTCGCGCCAGACGAATCTACCGAGTTGATCAGGGCCTGGCTATAACGGGCTAACCCGTGCTTGATCTACTCACCGCGTTCGCACGGCTTTCTTCCGCATTGCCTCTGGGTGACATTCAACTCCAGCCGCTGCGAAGGGCTTCCAGCCGTCGACCCTTCTTCTCTCTCAGCTTGCCAGGGGTCTACTCTTCCCGACGTATTCCTATGCTGTTGTGTGTTACGTGTTACTAAGTATACCCAATTATAAGGTAGGTGGTCAATGGTTATGAAAGCTTGTCTACAGAAAACGAAATGAGAATATTATCACAGTTATACCCTTTCGACTGTAATATCGTTCATACTTGCTACTCTGCCCCTGGTGACAGCTTACTTTTACCCCTTGTACGTTCAGTGGTGATCGCTCAGTTCTTCAGGCCTTGCGGTGATATAAAATGGTAGTTTGTAACGAGGCAGAAAGTCGTCCTGCTGTTTACGAAGGGAGCGAGAGGCGCTTTTCTGCTGCTTCCGCGCGGAGTCGAAAGCCTAGTACGTCATCCTGACGGGAAAGCCAGCGTTGCTCCCACTCCGCAGCCCTGCGTTCCGCTGTGAGCAATCGCTCGACCAAAGCTGCCTTGGTGAGCAGTTGATACCGCTGACGTGCCCGCACTTCATCACGGGTGAGTTTGACTGTACCTCCTGGAGGACGCTTTTCAGGCTGAAGCCGAGAGGTGGGAGCGCGACGTTGACGTTTCCAGCTTCGATACTGCTCGTAGTACGCCCGTGCCGCCTCATTCGTCAAAATGGCGCTTTCTGAAATTCCTGCGCCGGTCGGATCGAGTTCCCGTGACTTGGCCACAATACTTGCCAGAGAGATCCGTGCCTGAGCGCCCCGCAGGGCCTCGACCGACTGGTGGACAAGAGCGATCGTACGCTGGCGCTTGGGCAGGTATACCTGTTCAGCCAGCCATGCTGGGGCTGTGGACTCATTCGATGACGATCTGTGGGGCACGGTGTTCGTCCTCTCGGTAGTGTTCAATCGCATCCATTTCAAGCAACTCTGTTTCACAATGGTGCAGAAGTTGGGTGATCCGCTCGACTTCGAGGGCCAGGCCTTCTTGTTGGCTGTAGGCCAGCTTTTCCTGCGCGCGCTTTCGCATGTGCTCGACCTGGTAGCGCTTGGCTGGGTCGGGAGTTTTCGCAGGACAGCCGATACAGGCAAACTGGGAGGGGCATCGCCCATCCAGGGTACATTCTCCGCCAGTGACTGGAATGAGTGTCCCAACGCACCGCTTTGCTTGCTCCAGTTGCGCTTGGATCTCTTGAGGTGAGCGGAGAAAGACCTCGCGGACATTGACCTGCAACGCGAGATGGGTGACGAAGGTTCCGTGTTCTTCTGCCACAAGGCTTTCTGGTACCCGGCTGTAGTACTGAGTGACTTCCAGATCTTTCTGTTTGAGCCACTCAGCGACAATATCAACGGGAACCCGGGCGACCTGAACCGCGTAGGTCGCGAAGGCATGGCGCAACAGATGCGCTTTGAGCACAACTGGTTTGCCTTCTTTCGTCTCAAAGATCATACCGTGCAGCAGGAAGCGCATACAGGCCGTGATGGTTCCTCCGTCAAGGTGGTGATGGCGATACTGGAACAGGTATGGTGCTGGGGCAAAGCGATGTGCCCGCCCATTCGTCGGCGCAAACGGAACGACGGGAAGCACCTCGGCTCCGCTGAGGGAGTAATGCTCTTTGAGCATCCGCCCGGTTTTTTCAATCAGCCGCAGCGTCTCTTTTCCAATGAAGTAGTTGCGCGGCGTGTCGGTTCTCTCTCCCTTGGGAATGAGGCGAAACAGGTAGCGGATACGAGCAGAGCGGTCCCTGGCTCCTGGCGGAGGATCATCGACCAGGCGCACCAGGCACTCTTTCGAGACGCGCGCCTGCATCAATTCATTGAGACGCAGGCCGGTCGTCGTAAACATGTCTAACGCTAATAGGCCAAAGGTAGCTGCGGCATACAGCGGCTCCATGGGAATGAGCATGCCATCCGCGCGTGCTTGCGCATGAGCCATGAAGCGCGCATCTCCCTCATCATGAGACCAGCACAGCAGACCAGAGGTGCTCGTTTGAAACGGCGTCGTACACCCTCGCTCGGGGTCCGCATATCCCCATTGGCGCAGCCAGGCTTGCTTGGCCTTGACTTCTTCATCGGTCCCACTCACCGGGCCATCACCCAGCAGGCCAAGCTTCAGCAGGTCGGTGAACCACGGCCCAGAAGCCGTGGTGTCATCAGCCAGGCGAGTGGCCTTCACAAACTCGACAAAAGGGGCATTCCGCTCGTCAGTGAAACCGCGCAGCCGCTCTTGTGCGTTGGTCACCGTCTGGCGACCGTACCGCTCAGGACGCGAGAGCACGAAACTGCTCCGATCCCAGAGCCGAAAATGCCACCGCGCAGGCCCCTCTTCGTAAGAAAACTCAACAGGAAACGGTCGGTCGTCTCGGCTCACCCGGGCAAGGGCTTCCTGAGAGGCCTGGCGCAGGCGCACGAGACAATTGTAGCGCAGGTGGGCTTGGGCACGCAGCGCGGCGAAGTGAGGGACGATCGCGTCGGTTTCCTGTTTCCTGGCGTGTTGTTGCCGTTGCTGCGACTCTTTGAAGTGAAGGAGGCCGTACACAGCCACCCGTGGGACCATCGGGAGAGAAAAGGGTTGATAGCGCTCCTGCTCTGCCTCAGGAAGGCCCTTCAGCCACAACCAGACCTGCTTACTGGCCGTACTGTAATCAATCCAGAAGCGTTCACGAGTGGGCGTGCTGTCTTGAGAGAGGACTTCTCCCTTGAGGTAGGATGGGAAAAACTGTTCTGCCTGCCATTCGTCCATCTGCTGCAGGGCGAGTTCCTGGAACACGAGCTTGAAACGCGTATGCAGCCTGCACATGACCAGTTTGACCGAGCGGGCATCATAGCGCCGCGCGCTCATCACTGCTGCCACCAGTGCCAGGTGATTGGCCCAGGGACTGCCGACTACCGCGTGCTGGAGATAGCGGATATTGCGCCACTCCACAGGTGGCCAGGTGCCGTGTGCATCCCCGCCGGTCTTGGGGGCGCGCACAATCTCAGGCGCAAGCGACCCCTCTAAACATGTCCAGGTGAAATCGTGGGAAGGATCTTTCATCAGAGGCCCCCTCCCAACTGATGCAGGAAGTCGAGATCGGGTTCATCTGCTGGAAGAGACGTTGCCCGTTCCACTGAACGTTTCTGCATCCTGCGCCGGCGGAGGACAGACGGAGATCCCGGCTGGGAGAAAAAGCGCTCCAGTTCCTGGTGCATGCGTGTGTGGAGCACATCAAGCGTCTCGGCATGGCGGGCAGCGTCAAAGTAGTGCTCGTAGGCTTCCAGGGTTTCTTTACTGCGCCACTTCATGTACTCCACCAGCTCCTGGAGGCGGCGCTGGACCTCTCCCTCAGCCTGCGACGTTTCGTAGATGTAGCGCACGGCCTGAGTGACGTGCCAATGGCGCGCCTGGTGGACATCGGCGTCAATCTGAGCCGCCTGGCAGGCCGGGTTCCAACTGTGCTCGCGGTAGGTCTTGGCGGAGAGCGCCGTGCGTTGCCTGCTCAAAAAGAGCGGAATCGTGTGCAGATCGCTCCGCCCAGCTTTGGCCGCCTGCAGATACTCCTCAAGGGTGCATCTCTGCGGATCAAGGCTCCGCCGCTCCCCATCGAAATACCGGCGCAGGATTTTCGCTGTTTCACTGGAAAAGCGCAAAAACTTCACCCGCCTGCCATGACTCCCTTTACTGAAAGCTGTCGCTTCCTGAGTCATGCCGCGCGCGACCCAATCGCCGAGGGTCAGGCCAACCACCTCAGAGACGCGGCATCCCGATTCAAACAAGATTCGGGTGACGCATTCTTCTCGGATACCCCAGTGCTTGAGCTGTCTTCCCCCTCTCAACACCCGTGCAAACAGCGTCGGATCATCAACGACCTGCGGTATCCAGCGCTCATCCTCCAGTTTGAAGTAGCTATCAGAGAGCCGGGGCTTCCGCATCTTTCGTGGCTCAACCACCCCGCTTCTGGCTGGCATGCGGGGAGAGGCTCCCTCTTCACTGTCCTGAGCCTCGAGAAACTGTATCACGGAAGACCCAGAGTCAATCAGAGGATTTGGGGAGCCGTAGTAGCCTTGCTGACACATGATCTGGTAGAAGAACTTGAGGCCACTCAGGAACAATTTCACCGTTTGATGGGTTTGATTGGTCTTGAGAACCAGGAGAAACCCTTGATGGTGCCGACGAGCGATACAATGCAACTGGTGAATCAGGTAGTCTTCGACTGCGTGGCGGACGCTCTCTGGACCGCTTTTCCAGTTCTGAGCAGCGCGCACCTGCCATTCATCTGTTTCCAGGTAGGTAAAAAAGGGCAATAGCGCCCGGAGGTAGCCTTCGACTGTTTTCTTTTCAACCCGGGCTGCTGCCTCTTTGCCAAAAACCGTCAGCTCAAAGTGAAGCTGATCCTGGCAATCGAAGACTAAAAAGGGGTGTCGATGACTCACCTCGGGCGGACGAGGAGCAAACCAGTAGGCATTTCCCATCCCTCTCTACCTTTCCCATCTTGCTCAAAAGAGCATCAACTGCTATGTACTACCAGTGTATATCTCCTTGAGCCTTTCGCCAAATCCACCAGGACTTCTGGTTAGAGGTGCTTACTGATCTGTAGCGCTACCCCTAGTGTCGTGCCCACTCCTGGCGCGCGAGTTGTGCCGGTACATCCTCAATTGAAGACAGTGGGTGTATCCATTGTAGAGGAACGTGAAATACCGGTCAAGTTGGTTTGTGGCGAAAAATTCTGTGCAAGGGGTGATTCAGCACACCTCCAACAGACGGATGGCATCTGGCATGGTGTGGTTCGCCTCTGCCAGATGTGTCATGTACCCCTTTCGAGGAGAAGACAGTGCTCCTTGCTGCAATGCACCTACATTGCTTCTGGATACGTGTACACAGCACAGGGGAAAGCTGTATACTGAGGCTGGCAACAGGAACAAGAGGGCAGTTGAGTCACGTAGGAAGTGGGTGCCTTTTCTGGCGCATCTATTACGCGCCTGGAGAGACCCGGCTTGGCTCCTGGATAAGATGGCTGGGCGTTCGTTGAGCATAGAATGGAGGTTGTCCAATGGCACAAAAGCGGGAACCAGTGAATATGCAGGCTGCCATCGTGCCTCCGCGCTGGCAACAAGGCAAAAGCAGTGCGAGACATCCGTACTGTTGTCGTTGAACGGCACTGGTCGTATGCCTCGCTTACCTTCTCCTATTTTTGCTGGTGCGTGGCAGATGGAGCCATTCTCGATAGCTTCCCCACGTCCGAGCTAGGGCTTGTGGATCGGTGGCTGGCCGATCACGGCTTGTCGAGTGAGGCCCAGGTGTGGGAGCCACTGTGAGCCTATCAGGCCAACCTGGCCAACAACAGCATGCCGGGATGGTGTGAGGGAAACAGTTCGGGACCCCTCCCTAGCTCTATCCCCGTGGCCGTGGTGCTCTCCCAAACTCGCGCTTGAGGATCTCCACCCCGCCTTTTTCTGAGAGGTGCTGATAGGCGAGCTGGACCGCCTTGGGCTGTAGTCCCAGACGCTCGCTGACCTGCTTCACAGGGGCGACGACCGGCTCTGCCTGGCCGCCTCCCTCGCCGGTCCCCTGCTGCTGCGCCTGCTGATAAACGAGATCGGCAGCGACGATGCGCAGCGTGAGCGTCTCCTGGGCTGCGGTGAGGATGCCCACAATCACCTGCAACAAACTGCGATAGTCCAGGCAGGCTTGCAGCAGCTCATCGGGGGACAGCTGCGCCAGTTCGTCTGGGGTCAGGTGAATATGTAAATAGGATGGGGTGATGCCTTCCTGTGCGTCATCAGTGGTCATCGGGTGTCTCCTCCTCTTCCTGTCGCCTTAGAGGTCCGCTTCATCCTTCGCTCGCCCGACCCAGTCGAGCGCCTCGCCTGAGACGCCGTGCTGTCCGAGAAAGAGGCTCAGTTGGGCCGCATGTTCCTGCACGTGGCGCATGGTGTACAACTGGAGCTCTACATAGCTGATCGGATGTTCACTGTCCCAGGGGAAATGGAACGGTTGGTGTCCTTTCTCGTCTGACAACGAGAGCATCGTGGTCTGGCACTTCTGACGCAGATGCTTCAGATAGGTGTGGAGCTCATCCCTGGTATAGGGCTGTGTGGGAAGGACATCATCAGACCTCTTCTTGAAGGGCGCAGGGGGAGTGAATGCTTCTACTGAGCGGCCTGTGAGATACACGTCGAGCCAGTAGAGGGTGTGGTAAGTGATATCCCAGAATGTCCCATATTGTGGTCCCTCAGAGTCGATCCAGAGATGCTCCTGCCAGAGCGTATCGGGGCAGGCCAGCAGGGCGTTTTCCAGCATATCGATGGCTGCGCCGAACTGCTGCCACAGAGCAGTGCAGAGCGTCGTCTCCATTGGGTGTTCAGCCATAATGGTTCCTCCTTTATTCTTCTATTCTCCTAGACGACCACCAAAGCGGAGACACGTCGAAGATCAATGGGGGCCGTCCTACTCTCGTCATCTGCATCCCCAGGCCGAGTCGAAGCGCCCAAGCCGGAAAGCCATGATCCGTCACTGCTTGTTCGCGTGGGACCAACGAGCGTGGTCCAGGAGCCGATGAGCGCCAAGGAGCCCACGGGTTGCGCAACCCGTGGGCAGTTCCGCATGTGGAGGCAACATCTGCTCACCTGGTAGGGCAAGTACCAGCTGGCCACTCGTATGTACGCATCAGTGACCCCTGCTGCCCCCTCGGCTGGCTGCAAGCCTCATGCTGCTTGTCAGCGCAAGAGGAGGGAGCTGCCGGATAAGCACAGACGAGGAATGAACGTCCCCTGGTTCTCCCAGCCGGTGCACAAGAGCGGTCTGCTTGCCCTTCACACGCTTTGCTCTCATATGTTCTGGACGTATTGGAAACGGCCTGAGAGGGCAAACGAGATCGCTCATTCCTCGGTGATACGTATCCAGTAGCTCCTCCATGCTGGTGTTACTTGCTTCCTTGCTGTGCTCGTTTATCTGCTGTGCTCTGGGCACGAGAAGCAAATCCACTGCGTGCTGTCGCACTCTTGGGATGGCGATCACCCGCGCTTTGAATGCGCGCGGCAGCTTTGGATGTCATGCTCCCTTTTGCTGAGCCACCTGATTTTCCTGAGCCATGTTTTCCCATAGGACACGTTTCCTCCTTTCTTTGTAGTATTCTGATTCCTGTGCTCGCTGTGCTCTGCTTTCTCTGCTTTACAGGAAAGGGAGCGCTACAGCAAATGGTTGTTGTCTTTCCCGATACGAGAGGGTGATCGTGTTGCAGAGGTATGGAATGGGCTTTCCGCCAGGAAGCACAAGCGGTGAACAGCCGATGTGCGTTTCGTGTGTCCACGTCACCTCTCCCTGCTGCCATGCCTCCGGGTCAAGAAATCGCCCAGCAGGGAGGTGCCAGGGGGCGAGCTCCCGTTGAGTTGCCATGCCTAACCAGGTGAGGAGCGCTTGACAGGATTGGAAACGGAGGCTGTGAACGGTTTGACGCTGAAACAGCGCTCCCAGCACTGGATCATTGGCAAGACGAGCACGGTCCTCCCCGTTCAGAAGAGCAGGGCCAATCAACACGAAACATCGTGCCCACTCCCAGAAGGCATCCGGTAGGCCTGGCAGCAGGGCTTTGTCTCGGACCACCTCCCAAGAGAGGGACATCATCAGGCTCCACACGTCCGCCGGGTCCATCCATGTCCTGACAGGCCCTTTTGCAGCCCTCTTCGGATACGCATTGACCACTGGGTCAAGTAAGTGCTGCAACACATCTCGTTCGACTGGCTTGTGAAAGGTCATGATCCGGGTGTATTCATCGATCAAGGGGCGGATGTCGGCTGCCTTTGGGCCCTGATACTGGCGCATGCCGCGTGTGACATCCTGACGCACGCAAATCGACCCAGGTGGAGAGGGCACGTTTGACTTGTTTGAGCGTCACCCCTCCCAATGAGCCCCAATACAGCCATCTCCAGACAGGCAGGTGGAAGAGCTGCCTGAACGGAAAGGTGGAAGAGGTGCGCTGCCGAAACGCCAGCAGGTCCAGAAAGAGCGTGAGTTGGGCATGCGACCACCAGGCGTGCGAACCACGTCCTGGCCAGACGCGCATCTGGGCCTCTCCCATCAGTCCTCTCTCGACCCATTCGTCAAAGCGACTCTCAGTGACGGAAAACCCGTGTCTGGCGGCGCAGGCCAGTAGGTCATGCTTTTGATACCAGCAGGTCCGTGCGTCTGTTGTCATCGTGCTGCTCCTCTCCTTCATCCACTGAACGATCATATGGCAGAGCAAGGAGATGGCAGTTGGAATCACTGTGGTAGTGATCGTCCGAGTATGCTGAATCCGACCATACCATGGACACCCTTCTTCAGGCATATAGTGCATCCGCTCTCCTCCTGACCATCGTGTTTACCAGGGAAAATATGGCAAATTTGCTCCCTGTTCTAACGTCATTTTCGACTTTCGCCCGCACCAGTTGTCATGTATCAGTAATCCTGGGTGCTTCCACGCTCTCAAGCGCGTGAATTCGCACCGCCAGGCCGATGAGGCACTGCCTGTATCTTAGTCATTGCTCTCAATTCTCTTCGCTCACAGAGCACACGACATCAAGGATGTCCCTGCCCTTCATGGGACAGGCGTACCTTCTCATTGGCCACCTCACGCCGCTTGATATAGCGGGACGGCATGTCCAGGCTGGCCCACCCGCCAGCCTGTTTCAGGCTTTCCAGGTCGGTCCCGGCCTCCGCAGCAGACCAGGCCCAGAAATGGCGGCAGTCATGAGGCGAGAGCTGCTCTACCCCGATCTTTCTCCCCAGGAAGCGCACGCGCTGGTTGATGGCAGATTTGCTCATGCCACCACGTAAGGTGCCGTCCTGTGTACTGCCGGAGAGCAGGGTGCCGTGTGGGTGATCGTGCAGAATATAGCGGGTGACCGCACTGCGAGTGGTTCTCGTCATCTCGTGGCGCAGGGTTCCCCCGACTTTGGGCTGCTCAAAATGGAAATACCCACCTTCTAGGTCAAACCAACTGACCTGGAGGAGTTGCACTTCTTCACAGCGCAGGCCATGGTAGAGCAGCAGGCACATCAGCACGCGATCACGGCGTCCTTGCGGCGTATCGGGTTGCTCGATGAGCGCCCTGGCCTGGGCAATGGTCAGGTCCGTCGGTCGGGCTTTCTTGGCCCCGACGCGCGTCTTGGGCCGCTGCGTATCGATGCGCCTGCCCTCCTGGCCGCGGTAACCCATCACCGTGCGGATCATCGCCGCGTGCTGCTCATCCAGGGCACCGGCCCCCTGCGCCAGCTTGCAGTAGAGCTTCACTGTCGATAAACGCATATTGATGGAGCCAATGGCGTAGCCGAGCTTTCGCTGCCAGATGACAAAGCCCTCGACGAGGCCCTTGGTCATGGCACGCCAGGCCAAGGGGTCGTGGTAGAGATCGCCAATCTCGATGGTACCCGGAATGGCGCGCAGGTAGTGGGTGAACAGGTCGAGATCGGCGCGGTGCCGCCGGAAGGTGTCCTGGGCCTTGCGTTCGCGGTAGCGCAGGAAGGTGTCCTGGGCCGCCACCTGGTCGGCCAGGTGAGCCGCCTCTTCCAGGGATCCTGCCGGCAGAGGAAGACGATCCGGTAGGGAAACCAGGGAGCGATCAAGGGTGGCCATGGCGATTCCTTTCTCTGAGATGCCCGTTCTACGTGTCGTGTGCTGTCGATTTGCAAAGTAAATCAACAGCTCTAGTATACCCGTTGCCACCCTTTTTTGCAAGAGATCATCCTGATGTCCTATTGATAGGATGATATGCTGTAATCGACGAGATGCTTCCAGAGACAAGGCCAGGATTCTTGCCGCATATGATCACAACCAGATCATCTGTTGCGGATCAAAGGAAACCAGGTAGTGTTTGCCCCACGTATTCCCTGCCATGGTAGAATGGGAGGAATCTTCCTGGCTTTCTCATGCTCCCATCGAGACGAGCGCCGGGAAGGACTGAACCTCGCACTGACCATTGGAGCATGTGAGATGAGGAGGCAATCTATGCCTGATGTGCCCACCGGAACGATCACTTTTCTCTTTACTGATATGGAAGGCAGCACAGCGCTCTGGGAACATCACCCCAGCGACACGATGCTCACAGCCCTGGCTCGTCACGATGCGCTGTTACGCTCGGCGATAACGGCTCATGGTGGCTATGTCTTCAAGACGGTAGGCGATGCGGTCTATGCATCCTTTGCTGACTCTGCTGATGCTGTATCTGCCGCCCTGGCCGCGCAGCGAGCCCTGGCAGCAGAGGAGTGGGGCGAGGTGGGTCCGCTACGGGTGCGCATGGCGCTACACACCGGAGTCGCGTATTACCATGATAATGACTACCACGGTCGGACGCTCAATCGTATATCCCGCATCCTCTCCACCGGGCATGGCGGGCAGATTTTGCTCTCTGCTGCTACCGTCGAGCTGGTTCTGGACAGCTTGCCTGGGGGGACGAATGTGATAGACTTGGGCGAGCATACCTTGAGAGACTTGCCACGGCCCGTCCATATTTTCCAACTGACCGCTCCCGACCAGCCTGCGGAGTTCCCTGCGCTCTTGTCGCCTGCGGAGCATGAAAGGCAGACACAACAACAAATGATGTGGGTAGGTGACTTTCAACATGCCCTCAATGCTCGGAATTGGAACCAGGCAGAGAACGTCTTACAGAGGTATCCAGATTTGGCTGAGGGTCGCAGCAGACTCGGCTTGAGCATGAGTAATGCAGTTCAAGAGTATTTCTCGAATCAGTTGCGTCCAGGTACTTCCCCATTCGTAGGAGGGCCTGTGACGCCGATGTATACTACGCAGTTTGCTCAACTTCTTCCTGCTCCTCCTACACGCGAAGCTATTCACTGGTTAGAAGAAGCTCTCCAGTATGAAGAGGATCCAGATGGTGACGTAATCGCTTCTTTAACCCTGATGTATGGGTATGATGAAGCATATGAGAAGATGATCGACTCGCTTCAGAAAGCACTTATCGTGAACCCTTCCCGCATCACTTACTTTCAACGTCCGGAAAATCTTATGATGCTTCTTCGCGCCTGCCATGATCTTGCTTCGGTTGAAGCAGTGATGCAGCATGTACAGCTGAAACTTCCCCAAAAAGAAGACGTACAACAAGCAATAAGAGAAGCCATAGAGAGTACTCCTCATGATTACATTCGCGTCAGTCCTGTCAAGTGGTATGCATTAGAGATGAAAATGGGAGATATCTCACGGATACCGGCAGAAGTACTCATTGCCATTCCTGGCACGGAAGGACTGACCTATGCTCAAATCATCAAGAAAGATCAGTGGACTATTACCATTCCTCCAGAATCATCCATGGTGATAGATCCAAAGACGCTCCTGCCAATCGATGAGATCTTAAAACAGCTGACTGAAAAGGGGGTTGTGCTCATCACGCGTATGTAGTCATGTATGATGGGGGGAGATGCCACGAGGTGAAAACAAGGCTTCCGTTTCTCCTCATAAGAGGAACAACGTACAGCTTTCAACCGGTCTACTTGCTACTTTGCATTTGTGACGGGGGCAGCGAGCATTGCGCAGCAGTTAGTACACAGGAAAGCGGGCAACGATGACGACCAGGCCTCTGCGCGCTATCCTGCATAGCGACCTTGACGCCTTCTACGCCAGTGTGGAGCAACGAGACAATCCCTCCTTGCGCGGCAAGCCCGTGATCGTGGGTGGGGACCCGCAGGGCCGGGGTGTGGTTGCGACCGCATCCTATGAAGCCCGCGCGTTTGGGGTGCATTCAGCGCAACCGTGCAGGCTCGCCTTGCAGTTATGCCCTGACGCCATTTTCCTGCGACCGCGTTTTGAGGTCTACCGGGTGATCTCACGGATCATCCAGGCCATCTACCGGCAGCACACCCCTCTTATTGAGCCGCTCGCCCTCGACGAAGCGTACCTGGATATCACGTCCCTGGTCGGGGAGGATCTCGCTGCGGCGGCCCAAATAGCGCGAAACATCAAACACGCCATCGTTGAGCAGACCGAGCTACACGCATCGATAGGCGTCTCCTTCAATAAAATGCTGGCGAAGCTGGCCAGTGCGCACCAAAAGCCAGACGGACTCACAGTCATCACACCAGAAGCGGCTCCTGCCTTTCTTGAAACGCTCCATATCGGCAAGATCTTCGGGGTCGGCGATGTGACCGCAGCCAGGCTCAAGGACCTGGGGATCACCACCGGCAAAGCACTGAAGCAACTGAGCCTGGAACGCTTGCAGGAGCTGTTCGGCAAGCGAGGGACGGTCCTGTACTATTTCGTGCGTGGCGAAGATGACCGGCCGGTTGAGCCAGAGCGGGAACGAAAATCGGTCGGCAAAGAGACGACGTTTGAGCGTGATATCACTGAGCGCGAAGAGCTGCTCGTCATCCTGGGGCAGCTGGCCGAGCAGGTATGGAACCGCCTGGCCGAGCTGGAGATCGCAGGCAAGACGATCACGCTCAAACTGCGCTGGCATGATTTCCAACTGGTGACCCGCAGTATCTCCACGGCCTCGCCGATCCAGGATGCACCAGCCATGTTGCGCTACCTCCGCCCCTTGCTTGACCAGCTCCTGGTGGAGAACAGGCCGGTACGCCTCCTGGGGGTGACACTGTCCCATCTGGTGTCCTCTCAGGAACTGAACCAGCGTGAACACCTGGAGACGCCATCGCTCTGGGAACTGGCGAGCGAATAGATCTTTTGCGAGAAGACGGATCTCTGGCCAGTATAAACATTTTCGGGATCGGGTGGTATTGGCAAGAGAGGGTTCGGCAGACCCTCCCCACTGCTAAACCAGAGTCTTTTTGCCGTGCCTCTGTTCACCGCTGCACATTAAACTCTTCACCACGAAAGCGAAGAACACGCCGGAAGGCAATATTTTTGCCTTCACTTGCGACGGTGTCGTCCCAAAAGTCGGAAAGGAATGGCGGGCGCTCTCCATAGAGGATTTCATAACTAAACGTACCCTGATTTAGCCCCAATTCCTCTATGTTTCGGGCCTTAACCAGGATGCAGGGAACAATATATATCCCTTTTTTTAGTAAGCCGGCTGCCCGGTGATTGCCATCCCGAATAAAGTAGCGATCTCTGTACTGGCCTACTTGTAAGTAACTTGCTCCTAACCCTATGAAAAACGTTACCGCCTTCACCCGTATGGGAGGCAACCCAGGACCAGGTGGCACGTTTGCATCATGCATCAAAGCGTTATGAATGCGTAAATTAGGGTTAAGCGAGCTTATGGTAATTCCTTTCTGATCGGGATCGATAAAACCGCCTATCTGGTTCAGTGGTTCATTAACTGGCAGACAGAACTTGGTGAATTCTTCCAGGTCGTCAGAGACCGTGGTGGCACGGGTCTCCAAGCCATCCAAATTGATTATCCGTTGGTAGCTTAGGACCTTCCGTAAGTCTACCATTGCAGGTTCCCACTCCATTGGAGCAAATGCTGCTTGTATATCGGGACGTGCTTTGAGTGATGCGGCGGTGTTCTTGTCTATATCTCGTATCGGGTTGACTGGTTGCCTTATAGGACGTGTAGCAACTGCTGTCTGGCAGTCTTTGATCTTCTGCTGAATATGAGTAAGATCATCGGTAGGACCCGGTTGGTGGCCGAGTAAGAAATGTGTTGCCTCAGTCTCATTCATCCAACCGATCAGGACCCGCAACGACCCCATAACAATCTTCTCACCTTGAACGAGCGAAAATTCTTCTTCCATTGTAAATCTCCATTCTAGAAAAGGCCCAGGAACATTAGGGCCTCTTCCTTAACGTGTTCTGTAATTCAGAAGGGTATAACAGGCCTTTGGAACAGGAGCCATAGACTTTCTCGAAAGCCCTCTGGGTTTCACAGGAGCAGCAGTGCTGCTGCCTCACATTGCGCAAATTGCTCTCCCCGGCATATTGCGCGACGATAAGACAGGATTAGCCAGCTTTTCTTTCCTCCAGACCGACTCTCTCAGCTTCGTATTGATGGACTATCTCCAGTAGTACCTCCCTCGGGTGCTTCACTGACCAGCCGCGCTGCTTGAGAAACTCCACCATTGTACCTAGACATTGCTCCCCCCGCTTCAAGGGCTCAGTCTGGCCCTGGTAGATGAGAGAGAGAAACAGCGGCAGGAGGTAGAGCGCGCCGTTCATCGTCACCCGGTAAAAGAACGCATCGGGGAATGGCTCTGGGAGACAGGCGTTAATCTCTACTATGATGAAATCTGTCGTGTTTCGTAGCACCTGGTAATAGTGCCGTGCCCGCAACCACTCCTCCAGGGTCGCTAGCTCAACAGCTTCCTTCAGCTTCGGAATAGAGAACAGTGGCGAGAGTTGCTTGAGGAGCTGCTGGATGCCGACGGCTGCCCGGAAGAGACTCTCTGGATCGGTCTTGATTTCGGGCGGAGGCTCCTTTTGCCGACGAGCTATCCGCAGTACGAGGTCAGCCAGCAACTCAAGGTCCGGCTCATATAACGGGGTTGCGAGAAAATCAAACGTAAGCTCAACGATTTCTGCCCAGGTTTCTACGCCGAGTGACTGGATAGGCTCACGCTTCTTGGGAGAATACTTCCAGCGCGGGAGCATTCTCTCGTAAATCAGCGTGCTCACGTGGTCTAGAATATCGTCCGGGTCTGTCTTTCCTTGCGTTAATCGAGACAAATGGCGCTCGATGAAGCGCAGCACTATACGACGGACAGCCCGCAATGGGATATCGTGCCCCGCAAGCCACAAGGGGAGGTATAGCCTGTCGTGCTGCCGATCCCACTGCAGCAGATCGTGAAGGTAGGCTGCCTGTGCAACAACGCCTTCGTCCCAGAGGTACATCGGTTTGCGCGATCCTGGTTGCTTGTCACGTTGAAGTGGCGGCAGCAGCTGCTTACAGCGAAAATCGGTCAGTTGGCGCTCAGTAAACCGACACCTGCCTGATTGTCGCAGGCGATGGAGGACTTCATTAGAGGTGATGCCCATTGAATTCCCCCCCGAGTCGAGTCCCTTCCAACCTTCTCTGATAAAGGCTAACGTGCATCATCACATTTGTTTCTGGAGGAGACGGTAATAGCGTGCCGAGTATAATGATCCCCATTATAAGCTCCTGGTGTTTTGATATTAGAACGCTTGTCTACCGTTCTGGTCTCAATTGTAGCAGAAGGTCATGGGGGAGGTTGCTTGTTTAGACTGTAAGCTGTGGTGCGTTTGATGGCTACTCGACTAAAATTCCTGTGACGCTCGCTCCTTTGTACTCCAACGGAGGAGCCATAGCCATTGGGGTGACCAGCGAAACTGTATGCAGAGCAGTAATCTCGTTGCGCATCGCGTGGGAAAAAACTGGATTTGAATGGGTCCAATCCAATGCAGGAGCGCCCCTGCTATCGGGATGGCCTCAGCCGCTGCAAAAATTGCTCTACGGGGTTGCGCTCCTCGGGACGGAGTGGGCGAAATCCGCCCTGGTCGTTGATGAATACGACCTGCGTTCCCTGGAAGGATATGATCATATCGGGCTTCTTGTCGCCGTTGACATCGATGAAGCTCAAGGTCACCGGGATGAGGTCGGCGTCAGAGCCGTAGAGCTGGGGGCCGATGTAGATACGAGCGTGGCTGGCGTCACCACCAGGTAGCTCGATGATTTCGATCCGCCCATGCAGGTTGATGGCAAGAAAATGACTCGGCACGCCCGGCGCTTCGTTATGCCCGACGTAGGCATCGATCTGAAACGTGCGCGGCCTGCCATACCGCAGGTCATCCAGGGTCGTTGTGAACCAACTGGTCACGATGCTGAGCACCGCAATCAGGGCCAGGGTAGCAAGCATCCCAATACCAAGGAAGAATAAGGGATGAAGACGTGAACGCGGCCGCATCGTCTGCTTTGGCCGTGGCGTGTGCGGCAGCGTGGTGGGCATGGTGGGGGCGCGTCGCACCCTGGTTGCCGTGGCGCTCCCACGGCCCGTCTGTGCAGCATCGAGAGCGTCTTGCTCCGCAGCGTCATCATCGGCCTGCGACTGGCGCACCCGCGAGGCCCGCTTCACCGGGAGCACAGGTATACTGGCAGCGGTAGTATACTCGTCCACGGTGATCGTGTCGGCAGTGGTGGGACGATACCGTAAGGCGCTGCGAGGGAGCCAGCCATCGGTTTTTTCCAGGGTGGGCATGGGTGATGCCTCTTTCTTGTTGTTGGTCTGTTCGTTGCGTGCTCGTGATTGAGCGTTATCCTGAACGTGCCATAGGACGAAGGTTCTGGTCGCGAGGCTTTTGCTCTATAGAATCAGACAGACGAGTCGCCTCCTGGAACTCGCCTGCCATCGTTGTCTCCGACGGGTACATTACTACGATGGACCAACAACATCATCACC
>WNGQ01001965.1_pt1 | contig 21041 bp, 20 predicted proteins | sample 5407661 | NCBI WGS metagenome assembly WNGQ01 (sample SAMN13153382, study PRJNA577476) | soil metagenome | isolation source: 60 cm soil or saprolite under Garry oak tree replicate 2 | place: USA:California | collected 2016-06-15 | reverse complement strand
CGCGTCGTTCAAGGGCTTGCCGAACCAAGTGGCCTGCCAAAACAGAAACGGCATGAGCACGAAAAGGAAGGTCAGCGCCAGGATGGCGAACAGCCAGCGGCGCTGGAGGCCGGGTTTGGCGGGCGCAGGATTCTGTTGATTTTCGGTCACGATTTTAGAGGCAACAAGCCAACTGCAGATCCCTCTCTCGCCTTTGTTACGCGCCAAAAGCGCCGTGATGGCCACGGCCTTTTGGCGCCCGACAACCCATCCTCCGAGGCGGACTCGCTCGGGATGACAACCGCTGGTCGATGGTCACCGGAGAGAGCGCGCTTAGTATCTAGTGTACACGGTGGAAGCGGGGTAAAGGCGATAGAGCAAAAGATAGACGATGACGCCGGTGATGGAGACGTACAGCCAGATGGGCAGAGTCCAGCGGGCGATGCGGCGATGGCGGTCGAATTTTTGCGCCAGGGCGCGCGAGAGCGTGATCAGGGCCAGCGGCACGATGACGATGGCCAGCACGGTGTGCGTGCCGAGCAGCGCGAAGTATACGGGACGAATCCAGCCTTGCCCCTCGAAATGCACAACGCCGGCGCGCAGATGATAGATCACGTAGGAAGCGAGAAAAACCACCGAGCAAGAAAACGCAATGAACATGCAGGCGCGATGCGAGGTGATGCGCCGGCGGCGGATCTGCACATAGCCCGCGGTGAGAAAAACGGCGCTGGAGGAATTCAGGATCGCGTTCAGTGCGGGTGCGGAGATCATTGGCGTCGCCGAGAGCCTACTTCCCTTCCCCCGGCCGGACGGAGACCGGTTCCTCCGCTTGCGGCTTTGCCGGAACGGCGCGAGCCGCAGCCGGTTTGGGCGCGGGCGGTTCAGCGGACTTTTTGTGGCGCTGCGGAATCCAGCCTTGTTCCTTGGCGATGACGAAAAGCATGATCAGGAATAGCAGGCCCATCAGCAGACAAGTGAGAATGAGCAGCAAGCCGTCGAGGTCCAAATCGAGGCGCGTGAGAAAATCGGATGCCAGACCGGCAGCCGAGAGCACCACGATCAGCAAACAGATTCCCACCAAGCCGAGGACGCCGTGTTTTTTGGTCATCGTAAAGTTTGCCTGAGTCTTTTGTTGTTATGCGCCAAAGGCCGCGAGTTGGCGGTGAATCTTAACCTTATGGGAGAATCCTGCCGGGCTAAAGTCCCCGGCGCTACGTATAAACCTAAAACCTCCGCCGGGATCTTTGTTATGCGCCAAAAGCCGCGTGATTTGGCACGCGCTTTTGGCGCCCGACAACCCCATTTACCCGAGGGGGCCGGCTCAGGAACCTCACATGATCAACGAAGAAATTTATCAAGGACCATAAGGCCGAGCAAGAGGGGCAGATGCACGACGGTGGCGTGCATCAGCCACTTGGCGCGAACGTTGGTCTTGCTCGCCGCGGCCCACAAGCAAACTTTCACCAGCAGCAATCCCAGCACGAGCGCCGAAAAATAATACGTCACGCCGGCGAGTCCCGTGACCGAAGCCAGCAAACTGACCGGTATCAGAGCGATTGCGCAGAAGACGATCTGGCCGAAGGTCACACGGCCGTCGCGATCCACCACCGGAAGCATGCGAATTCCCGCGCGGGCGTAGTCTTCGCGATAAACCCAGGAGATGGAATGGAAATGGGGCACCTGCCAGAGAAATAAAATGGCGAACAGAACATAAGCGCCGGCGCCGAGCGCGCCGCGCGCCGCAGCCCAGCCGATCACCGGCGGAAGCGCGCCGGGAATCGCGCCGATCAGCGTGGCGGCGGTGGTGCGGGTTTTCAGCGGCGTGTAGATGCCCAGATACATGATGCTGGTGAGCACGGCGAGCGCGGCAGCAAGCGCATTGGTGGTCAGCAGCAACTCCAGCGCGCCGGCGGCGGCCAGGCTTGCGCCGAAGCAAAGCGCTTCGGCTGGAGCCAGCGCGCCACTCGGCAACGGGCGCGAGGAGGTGCGGCGCATGCGGGCGTCGGAATCGCGCTCGAAGTAATGATTGAGCGCGGAAGTGCCGGCGGCCACCAGCGTGGTGCCGATCACGGTCTGGGCCATGCGCAACCAATCGAGCGGGCCGAGGGTGCCGAGGGCGTAGCCGGCAAGCGTGGTGAGCACGACCAGGAAGGAGACGTCGGGCTTGGTGAGCGCGATGTAGGACATCGAGCGCGACGGCACAGCAACGGGGATAGCGCGAGTATTCATGAGCGCTTTCTCGTTGTCATTCTGAGGAGCACAGCGACGAAGAATCTCTCTGCGCTTTGCAGCCTATAAAAAGAGAGATTCTTCGCTTCGCTCAGAATGACAGTGCTTCTCATATCATTTAATCCGCGGCGGAAGGGCGCGGAACGTTCTTAACGCGCAAAAGCTCGACTCGCCGTCGACTTTTGCGCGGGTGCCTCAACCTTTCCAGCCGGACGAACCAGACGATAGCAGACCAGCGTAACCAAAACCGCGCTCACCAACACCAGCGCGCCCATGACCACGTGGGCCACGGTGAGCGCCACCATGACGGCTATGGGCTGCGGAAACGAGGCCGCGTAGAGGCGCGACCACCACGCCGCGGCGCCGAGCAGCAGTTGCAAGCCGATCAAAATATGCAGGCCGCGCGCGGCAAACCTGAGTTCAGGGACCGCGGGAAAACGGCGGCGCAGCGCTGCGGCGAGCCAGAAGATCAGGCCGGTGACGACGGCGGCGCCGGCCAAGTGGGGAATGATTCCGAAAGCTTTATGGCGGAAGGCGGCGCCCAGAATCAATTGCAGGAAGACCGCTGCTGCCGCGGCCAGGGCGAGCGCGTGAATCGAAGGGCCGCGAAAATCGCGCAGCCATGAGACCGGTTCCCTTTCCCACCAGGCGCTGGTGAGCAGGGCGATGCTCGCGACCGTGGCGAAGAAAAGCTGCGCCAAGGTGGCATGCGCCGAAGAGACCGAAGGCGGAAGGAAAAACAGCACGGTGAGGCCGCCGAGCAATCCTTGCGCCACAATCGCACCAAGGGCGGCTACGCCGAGCCATCGCAAACTTCCTTTGACTGGCGGGCGTTCGCTTGCTGGGCGGCGCGACTCCGCGCGCCACAGCCAAACCGCGAGCACGATGCTGAGCAGTCCCACGAAAGAAGCGATCATGCGGTGGCCGTGCTCATAAAAAATTCCGCCGACCATGGGCGGAGTGAGCGAGCCATAGGAGAGCGGCCAGTCGGGAACCGACAGGCCGGCATCGTTGGAGGTGACCAGCGCCCCGGCGATGAGCAGAAGAAAGGTGCACACGGCGGTGAAGACGGCGAAGCGGTGGACGTTTTGATTGTGGCGATTTGGGCGCGATGTCATGAGATCTTTTGACGCGAAGCTCGATTCATGCACAAAAGCCTCAGGTCATCCGGCAAAAAGCGCCGGCATGACCTGAGCTACAAAGGCACCGCAAAAACCAAAAGCAGATTCCTCGTTGCCCGCCCCTGCAGGAGTATGGGCGGGCTCCTCGGAATGACAACGAGTAATACGGTTCGCCACGCCTCTATTAATCGGATGCGGCGGAACTGGCCTTGAACGTAATGGTGACCGATTTGGATTCGCTTGGCCCGATGGTGACCATCTGCTCGCTCGAGCCATAGACCTCGTGCCAGGCGGTCACGGTGTAAGTCCCCGGAGGCACATTCTTGATAGTGAAGGCGCCGTCTTTGCCGGTGACCTGGAAATAGGGATTATTGAAGACGGCGATATAGGCCTTCATCCAGGGATGCACGTTGCACTTCACGGGGATGGAAACTTCGGGACGCGCGAAGCTCTGCATGATCGGCGTAGCCCCCGGCGGCTGCGATTCGTTCCATTCGCGATTGTCCTTGGGGACGGGATGGATGTTGTGCGTGGTCTGGTCGGAATTGACGACCGAAAGGGGCTCGCCCGTCTCCAGCGCGAGAACGTGAGGATGATACTGGCAGCCCTTCTGGTCGATGGTTACCGGCGTGGACATCGGAGGAAACGAATACTGGCTGAAGTCGCCCTTGAGGTAGACGACCACGTTTTGCAGCGTGCCGCCGTCGCCGGGGACCACGTCTTCGGTTTGCGCGGGCGTGGAATGCTGCGTGGCGCAATTGGGCTCGGCGGCCATGTTGATGTTGCGCGGCTTGGGCGCCGTGCCATCGAGCTTGATGGAGCCGGTCACCGTACCGGCCGTGGCTGCGTCCACCGGCTTGGCGGCGGGATTAGCGGCCGGGGCCGCGGTTTCCGAAGGCGATCCCTTTCCTCCACAACTCATCATCGCAACGGCCAGCGTTACGGCCGCTGCGAAGTACCACAAGCTTTTACTCATGACGTTATGACTTCCTCCTATGAAGAATTCGAGGGGACTTTTTTAGGCCGAAAAAACGCCGTGATGACTTTGTTGACGCGCGAAAGCTCCTGATGTCCATGACTTTCGCGCGAAGGTGCTTTTTTCGGCTCGACAACCTGCCAAGGTTGGCACACAAAACCAGTTTCCCACCCTTCGCGCTTTTTGGGACCGGCAAGACCATCGTGCGACGAGGCGCGAAGGATGGGGCACCCGCAAAACGATAATCGCTATTCCCATGCCTCGCCGTTGAGGACGAAGAGAGATTCCCCGCAAGAGCCTGCGGGGCGCAAACGGCGCGCTTCGGTCGCCGTGGCGACCTCAGAATGACACGAAACCATTGGCTATGCGAGGGCATTGCTAGTTGCCGCCGCGTGCGGTGGTCGTGGGAGTGCGGCCCAGCAGCAGCCGCTGCTCCTCCGGCGTCAAGGTGAACATATAGCGCACCAGCAAATCCGCGTGATCGCCCTGATAACCGCGCATGTTTTCGGGAATCGGTCCGGAGAAGACCCAGTGGTCATTCTGGCGGCGGAAGAGTCCCGAAGGCATGGCGGTTCCGGGAATGATCAACTCCGGATGGGTGATCCAGCGGCCGGTCCATGCCGGACGCAGGCGGTCTTTGGCCAGCAGGAAATTCGGGGCGGTGGCGTTCTTATCGTGCGCCGGATCTCCGGTGGCATGGCACTTCAGGCAGGGCGCCGCCGTGCTGGTAAAGAGGGCCCGAGCCATGCCCTCTTCGGAGGTGGTCAGAGGCTCGACCTTCTGCGGAATGAAGGGCTCGGCCTGATGCGAGAGGGCCTCGAAGAAAAGCATCAGGGTGCGAATCTCGTCGTCCGAAAAGAAGAACGTGGGCATGCGCACCTGCAAGTAGCCACGCACGCCATCGCGGTTCGTATCGGTGGTGCTGAGCGCGGGATTGGCGAGGAAATTCTTGAGCCATTCGGGATTGACGCGGGCGCCTTCGCTCGTGAGCACGGGAGGCAGATTGATCTTATCTTCGCCCTGATACATGGGCAATCCCATGAGCACGGATCTCTGGCCGATATCGATTTGATGGCAGCCCATGCAGTTGTATTTGGCGACAATCCACCAGCCTTTCTGGATGGCGGCGCGGTCGTCGGAAGGCTTGTACATGTAATCGGGCGGCAGCGAGGGATCGGTGCTGCCGAGCAACATGGTGGTGATGGCGTCGATGTCCTCGCCGTTGACGTTGGGTTTGGGCATGCGCAGGCGGTCCAGCGGATTGGGCTTGTATTTGCCGGCGTCGTAGACCGCGGGATTGGCCAGCTTGTGCTCGAAGAAGCCTTTCAAGTCGTACCAGGAGCCGCGCTGCGCCCTCTTGCCATCGGGCTCGAGGCCGCGCTTGGCGTCTTCGGTGAAGAGAGCGAAATCGAGGCGCTCGATGGGTTTGCTGCCTTCATTGGTGAGCTCGGTGCCGACGCGGCCTTCGTCCTCGAGGCCGGCGATTTCGTGGCAGCCGGCGCAGCCGTAGAACTGCACCAGGGATTTGCCCTTGTCCTTGAGCTTGGGATCCTCCATGAAATCGGCGGAATCGAAGTGCGCGTCGGGATGCTTCAAGGTGATGAGGTAGCTGGCGATGTCGCGCGAATCTTCGACGCTCAGGCGCAGGCTGGGCATGACCGTGGGCTGCTGCACGACGAGTTCATGGCCATCATTCGGGCTGCGGGAATGCTCGAGGTCGAAGACAAAGGGCAAGCCGTGCTTGGCATAGTCTTCGGGGCCGAGATCGCGCTTCTCGTAGGGACTATAGGGGCGCGTGCGTTCGCGCGGGTTATGCACCCAGCGCACCAGGTAATCGTAATTGTCCTTTTCGCCCACGCGGCTGAGATTCGCGGCGAAGGCGCCGCCCATGATGTTGGGGCCTTCACCAACCGAATGGCAGCCGAGGCAGCCGCGCGATTCGAGCAGTTCCTTGCCATGCGCGGCGTTGCCGGGCGCCTGCTTGGGCAGCGCCGGCCCGGTGAGCGCTGATTGCCAAACGAACGCGGCGACGGCTTGGACTTCGTCAGGCTGCAATCGGAACTGCGGCATCTTGGTGGTTGGGCGCCACTCGTGGGTGTGCTGCAGCCAGTAAGGGATCCACTCTTTGTGGATCTTCATGCGCACTTCTTTGAGGTCGGGGCCGACTTTCTTGATTTCCTGGAGCAGATCGTGAGATTTCTCCTCGAGCTGTTCCTGGTGCGAATCCATATTGCTGATGGTGACGGTCAGGTTCTGGGCCTGCTGATAGAAATTATTGGCCACGGCGTTGTCGCTGGCCTGATCGCCGAGCTTATTGAGGCGCGGGATTTCGTCCTGATCGACCTTGCGGTCGTTTTCGAGCAGCGTGATCTGCTGGCGGGTGGCGGTGAGCAGGTCATCCTGATTGTCAAAACCCTGGAACTTGTGGCAGCCGATGCAACCCTTCTCGCGGAAGAGCTCCTTTCCCTTATTGAGCACGGTGGCATGTTCGGTGATGGCGTCCGCGGCATGGCACTGCTGGCATCCGGCATCGTAATTTTCGGGATAATACAGAGGCCAGAGCCAGTGTTCATAGCGGCCGTGCGCGCGCTGCACGGTATCGAGAGCGCGGCCATTGCCTCCGTGGCAAGGCGAGCAACCGAATTTTTCCTGCGGATGGAACTTCAGCAGATCGGGATCGGGATGGCTGGTGAACGGCGCGTTCTTGTCCCGGGCTACGCCGAGATCGGCTTTGGTTAGCGTCACGACCGCGGGAACCAGCAGAGGATCGGTGGCGACGTGGCAGGATTGGCAGCGGTCCACCAGGCCGACGCCGCCCACGTAATTGATCTGCGTGCCGGGCGGGTTCACGTTGATCTGCTTCAGCTTGATATCCATGCCGGAGACGCTATTGAGGAGGCCCTGCAGATCGGCCGAGCCCAGGCCGGGCAGGCGTTCCTTGACGAAGGCGTCGAGGGCGGCCTGCGCGTCTTTCGCGGACTTATCCTGATCGCCGCGCCTGGCGACGAGCGCGGCCTTTTCGCTCATGATGCCGGTGAAGGTGTTGTTCAGGTCGTCGTAATTGAATTTGCGAAGTTCGGTTCCGTTGGCCGCGGGCCAATTCAGCTCGTAGGTGGCGGCCCTGGCTTCATTGAGAGCCTTCAGCTTGGAGGCTTTGGCGCTTTTGTCGCCCTCGGGAATTTGTTCGAGCTGATAGGTCAAGGCGCCCACTCTGCCGCGTGCATCCTGGAAATCGGGGGTCAAGACAGCGCGCTGGCGATCGAGCAAGTCAATCTGCTCGGAAATCTGGCGATCGGCGGGAAGAGCCGAGCGGCCGGCGGCATCCACGGCGGTTTTCAGTTTCTGGTAATCGGGAGTGGCGTACAGGGCCTGTTCGGCTGCGCGGCGCTGGGCGATCTGCTTCTGGAGATAGCTGGCGTACAGACCGCTGAAACGGTTCTGATAAGAGCGCCAGGGACGCAAGCCAAAAAATTCGCTGTAGAGAGACCAAGCCACCGTCAGCAGCAGCAAAAAAGCAGAAATCAGAATCAGGCCGCTCAGTGGGCTGCTGACGATGGGATCGTCTTGCTGCGGGGGAAGATCAGGCAAGCGATTCCTCCATTTGCAATAGCGGCATCAAAGCGAAAAGCAGATTCCTCGTCGTCCGCGCCTTGAAGGCGCAAAAGGCGCGCCATGCGCGGACTCCTCGGAATGACAGCAATTGGGTGCGCGCAGTGCCGAGGCACGAAGAGAGATTCTTCGGCAGGCAAATTCCACACCCGCTCAGAATGACGGCGCACGAGTGTACGCCTCGGCTACAGCTTCGCGCACGCGCCCAAGTCCGCGGCGTCAGATGCTGAACCATGGCGTCACCCAGATGTATTTGATGCGGAAGATCAGGCGCAGCAGGATTTTTACCGGCAGGGCCAGCATCAGGACCAGGAGCAGATCGGTGGTGACGATCTGCAACAGGGTCATGCGGCGGAAAATACGCTGCGTGAAATTGGTGGAGTTCATCACCCGATAGACCAGGTAGCTGGCCACGATGAAATAGATGGCGATGGGGAAGAATCCAAAAATAATGCGCGCGAGGATTGGCGAGTAGGCGCGATTTGCCGCAGGCATCAGGTGCACCAGCCAGGCGCCATTGATGCCGAAGACCGCGTCGAGGTTGCGGTTGACGGCGTACTCGATCCGTTCAGCGTCCCACGTGGACGTGGGCCAGAACCACATCCATCCGGGACCGCGGATGAAGGTCCCGATGGAGATCATGGCGACCCACAAGCCGATAAAGCCGGCGCAGAAAGTCCAGATGGCGAAACGCCGCTGCTTATAGGTGTAGTAGCCATTGCCGAGCGGATTCGCGTCTATATAGGGAATGCACATCAAACCGATGATGATCAGCGTGGGCATGACCACGCCGGCAATCCAGGGATCGAAATAGACCAGCATCTCCTGCAGGCCCAGGAAGTACCAGGGAGCCTTGGCCGGATTCATGGTGACATTGGGATTGGAAGGCTCTTCGAGCGGCGCGTTGAGCGTGAGCGACCAGACCATCAGCAGCACGGTCACCAGAATCGCGGCGACGAATTCGACGCGCATCAGGTAAGGCCAGGTGTGGACTTCGCGGTCCCACTTGGGGTGATACGGCTGCGTTTTGCGGTGCGCCGTTTTCGCGGCCGCGGGATCGGCTTCCAGTTTTTCGATCAGCTCATCATTGGCGCGCGCCTGACGGAAGGCGTACCAGACGTAGAACGGCACCAGAAACAGCAGCGCCACGATGGGCACGTTGTCCGGAGCCGAAACGATTTCCCAAAGCTGGTGCCAGTCGCCTAGCATTTCGTTGCCTCTCCGTCTTTTTTAGGCCCGAAAAGCTGCGTGATTATCACGCACTTTTCGGGCTCGACAACCCCATTTCGTCTGCGCCCACAAGCAAGTCGCCGGCCTGAAGGGCGCCGCTACAACTAGAACCGAAGATGCCGGGCTAAAGGCCCCGGCGCTACGTTTGAACCTAAGAGGGCGGCCTAAAGGCCGCCGCTACTTTTCTAGGCCGAAAAAACGCCGTGAAGTCTTCGTTGACGCGCGAAAGCTCCTGATGTCCATGACTTTCGCGCGAAGGCGCTTTTTTCGGCTCGACAACACCAGTAACCCAGGGCCGAACTCACTAGACCATGCCGCTGGGGCGCAGGATCACCGGCCGCGGACCCTTGTCTTCCTTGATCTCCGACTCCAGCATGACCGGAGAAGGTCCGGAAATTCCGCCATCCTTGCGCACGCGCCAGAAGTGCACGCCCATGAAGACCGAAGCGATCAGCGGTATGGCGATGCAATGCCAGATGTAGGCGCGCAGCAGCGCATTGGCGTCCACGATGGAGCCGCCCAGCAAGGCAAAGCGCACGTCATTGTACGGCGTCATTCCCAAGAGCGAACCGAAGGGGCCTTCGTGGCCGAGGCCGGGAGTGGCGCGCGCCATGTTGGTGCCCACGGTGACGGCCCAGAAACCGAGCTGATCGTCGGGCAGCAGATAACCCGTGAACGAGAGCAGCAAGGTGAGCACCATCAGCAGCACGCCGACGCACCAGTTGAACTCGCGCGGCTTCTTATACGAACCCGTGAGGAACACGCGGAACATATGCAGCCAGACGGCGATGATCATCAAGTGCGCCGCCCAGCGGTGCATATTGCGCAGCAGCTTGCCGAAGGGGACGTCGTTTTCCAGATACAAAATATCGCGGAAGGCTTGCACCTTCGAGGGGTGGTAATAAAACATCAGCAGCACGCCGGTGAAGGTGAGCACGATGAAAAGATAAAAGGTGATTCCGCCCATGCCCCAGGTGTAGTTGTAGCGGGTGGCGTCGCGATTGACCTTGGCCGGATGCAGATGGAGGAAGACGTTGCTCAGAACACCGAGCGAGCGGCTGCGCGGGGTCTCTTCGTGTTTGACGCGGAAGATGGAGCGATAGAGCTGGGTTTTTTCCGGGTCCTTGAGGCCTTCGATCTCCTCCTTGCCTTTTTCCCGGAAGATCTTCTTGATCTCTTCGGCGAATTCGCGAACACGGCCTAGCAGGCCGGTGCGCTTACCGCCGTTTTCTTCCGCCACGATTCCCCCTGACTACTGCCCCGTCGCGACTTTCTTATGCGCCAAAAGCGCCGTGATGGCCACGACCTTTTGGCGCTCGACAACTTCTTTTTGCGCCGCAAGCTCGCCTTACCGGTGACGTTGCGGCGCCCGACAACCCCATTCCCCCCGGGGCGAACCACAGATGCTGGGCTAAAGCGAGGCGCGTTAGGGCCCCGGCCGCCGCGTTACACGTTTATAAAAGCGCCGGGGTCATTGAAGTGATTGACGCCGGCGTTGGGGTCGTCCACATAAAGGCGACTGGTATCGACCATGATTTTGCCCGTGGGATCGAGCTCCACATGGGCGCGGTCCATGGGCCGCGGCGCAGGCCCTTCAAAATTGATGGCTTCGGAATCGTAACCGCTGCCGTGACACGGGCACTTGAACTTATTCTCGCTGGGCTTCCACTCCGGCGTGCAACCCAGATGAGTGCAGCGGGCGAAAACAACGAAAAGCCGGTCGGGCTCCTTGATCACCCACACGCGATTGGTCATCAAGAAGCGCTGATCCACGCCCAAACCGAAATCCGCGGGATAGCCGATGGAGAAAACAGTATTGGGCTCATAAAGCGCCCGCGGGAAGAAGAAGCGCAGGAACATCAGGAAATTGACGCCGAGGTAACCGCCGATGGCCGTCCAGATCACGCGCCGGCGCATGCGATCGGGCGGAGCCGGCTCTCCCGCCTTTTCCGCGCTGGCTTTGACCGGAGGTTTTGCCGGAACCGCTGCGGTTCCGGTGGGTTTAGCGGTGGAACTCGGAGTTTCTGCAGTTTTTGTTTCGGCGTGGTCCGCCATTGGAAACTACGTTAACCTCATGCTAGGAAAGCAATATAAATGCAATCAAACATTCTTTTATAAGCCCCGAGTGGTTCGCTGTCAAGCCGATTTGGAGGACTCTTCAGTGACTTTTCGCCCCAAGGATGAGGTCGAGGCCGGCGGCTTGGGCGAATGCGTAGAAATCCCGGTCGCGCGTGAGGAGAGGAATGCCGCGGTCAATGCAGCTTTGAGCAATCAGCGCATCGCCAAGGCGGGCTTTGCGCCGCTTGGCCAGTACCATAGCCCGCAAGGCTCCTGCACGTTGCCAATAGCCTAGCGCGGTCTTGATTAACGGGACTTCCGAAAGCGTTTCGGCGACGTCCGAGGGAAGCTTGGGATCACTCAAGAGTTCGGTCAGGACGACAGGCACCATGAGCACCTGCCGATCTTCCAGCGCCTTATCCAGCAACTGTGCATCCTCGCCGCCGCTGCCGTCTAGAAAAGCAACCCAGGTGCTGGTGTCGGCCGCGATCATCGGTCGGATTTCAGGTCCGCTAGCGTGCGCGAGAAGCGCACCTTGCCGCGGAGTTGGCGCAGGCGGGCGTAAGTCTGCGATGCGGCAACGAGCTGCAGCCCCGTTCGGACGGTCTGAGTAATACCGGCGCCGCTGGCGCGTTGCGCCCTCTTGAGAAGCTCCTCCGGTACTTCCAGCGTGATCTTACGTGCTGTCTTCATATGCCTAGCATACCATAATGGGCACCAGCATTGGGTATGGTACTTCCCAAGGCGCAAATCAGCGGACGGAAGCAGACTTCGAGACTGCGGGCGTGGCGGCTGCCGGGGCGGCGACGGCGGCGCGAACCAGCGAAGCGAGCGCGGCGATGAAGTCGGGCGAATCGTCGAGCGCGGGCATGACCTCGAACTGCTCGACGCCGGCGGCGAGCGCGTGGGCGCGGGCCTCGATATTGATTTCGTGCAGCGTCTCGATATGTTCGGTGACGAAGGAGATGGGAATGATCAGCAAATGCCGCTTCCCTCCCCGGGGCAAACGTTCGAGCGTGTGCGTGAGCGAGGGCTCAAGCCATTTCTGCCGGCCGACGCGGCTCTGAAAGCAAAGCGTGTGCGCATTCGGCCAGCCGCCGCGAGCCATTACGGCGGCGACGGTCTCTTCGACTTGGCGCTGGTAAGGATCGCCGCGCGCGATCAGGCTCAGCGGCAGGCCGTGGGCGCTGAAGACGAGCTCCGCGTTGCGGCGATCGGCGAAACGCGCCAGGGCGGTTTCGATGTTGCGTACGAGCGCCTCGATATATTGCGGATGCAGGTGAAATTCTTCGATGACGATCTCGCGGGGCGCGGGCGAGGCCGCGCTCCCGTGCGACGATCCTCGCGTGGAAAAAATGCGGCGCCATTCTTTGAGGCTGCTCCGCGTGGTGGCGAATGAATATTGCGGATAGAGCGGCAGCAGAACAAGCGTTTCGAGCTTTTTATGTGGGGGCGCATCGAGCGCGGCGGAGTGTACGGCTGCGACGGCTTCCTGCGTGAGCGGATGCCAATAGCGCATGGCGATGAAGCAGCGCGCGTCGAAATCGGGCGCGAGCGCCTGTTCGAGCTTGCGCGCCTGGAGCTCGGTGAGCCGGCGGATGGGCGAATGGCCGCCGATGGCGTCGTAGTGTTCGCGAACAACGCCGGCGCGGCGATGGGCAATCCAGCGCGCGAGGGGGCGGCGCGCCAGCGAGGCTCCGAAGAAGTTGATGATGTCGGGATCGCAGAAAAGATTGTAGAGGAAGGGCTCGACGGCTGCGGACGAATCGGGGCCGCCGAGTTGGAAGAGAACCACGCCGAGTCGGGGTTTAGTCATCGCTGCGCGATCCGTTGAGTCCCTCGGAGGGATTCTTCGGTCGCCGCGGCGACCTCAGAATGACAACGATGTTGCAAGTTTGTAAGTGCACAGCCAAGAGTGGCTGTGCCACTGCCACGCTGAGCCATCACGGGTGTCGTCACTGCTTGAGGTTTTGCTTCAGGCGCGCGATTTCGTCCTGAAGGCGCGCGACGCGGCGAGCCACCGTAAAGTGGTAAACGAAAAAGATGGCCCACACGGCGAGATAAGCCGCCATCAGGCTATCGAGATTTTTCATTTTGTGGCCTCCGATCCAAAGGGCAACTGCAGATCCCTCGTCCGACTTTGTTGACGCGCAAAAGCTCGACTCGCCGTCGACTTTTGCGCGAAGAGCGGACTCGTGATGACAGCTTTGTTTCTTGAGCGCAGCACGCAGCGAAGAGCGGCCATGCCACAGGGGAAGTTCATGCGGAAGGCTCCTGGTTCCTGAGCGCGGCGAAACCGTGCGGTTCAACGGCGCGACTTTCGGATTCGAGGCGCAGGCGCTCGACTTCGTAGCGCAGCGCCTCCACGCGGTAGCGCTGGCGCAACAAAAGCGCCAGCAGCGCGAGCGTGGCAGCCCAGCAGAGCAAGAGCACGTCCAGCATGCGCGGGTCGAGCGAGCCGCCCGCGCCGATCACCGGCTGCGGATGCTGGGTGCGGAAAAACCAAATCGAAAAATAGACCAGCGGTATATCGAAAGCCGCGAAAATATTGAAGACGGCGGAGACCACGGCGCGGCGTTCCGGTTCATCGATGAGGGTGCGCAGCAGGAGATAGCAGACGTAAAGCGCCCACAGCACGAAGGTGGACGTAAGCCGCGCGTCCCAGGTCCACCAGATGCCCCACACCGGATGCGCCCAGATCGGTCCGGTGACGAGCATAACCGTCACAAAGGGGACGCCGACTTCGGCCGACGATACCGCCAGCCAATCCCACTTCGGCGCGCGAGTGCGGAGATAGGCGATGCTGGAGATGAAGGAGATGAAAAAGGAGACGAAGGCGGTCCAGCCGAAGGGCACGTGGAAATAGAAGATGCGCTGGATCAGGCCCATGGTGGCCTCGGTGGGCGCGACGAAGAGCGCGCAATACCCGGCTACGGCGAGCAGTAGCGCGACACCCAGCGTCGCCGCGGCTTGGGTTTCGATCGCCTGTGCAGCGGTAGCCATCTCTCAGAGCCTAGCGTGTGCGGCTTTCAGTTTGCGGCAAAATTCGCCCGACGTGTCATTCTGAGGAGTCCGCCGCGGCGGACGACGAAGAATCTCTCTTGGATTGGCTTCCTGACTGAGAGATTCTTCGGTCGCCGCGGCGACCTCAGAATGACAATGAGACCGAACTTTTCCCCACGAACTGTTTCGCCCACGAACGCCGTTCACTCCTCCAGCAGATATTCGCCGAAAAGCCAGGTCACCGTCAAAAAGATAGTATCAAACGCGGCCAGCACTCCCACCCAAACGCCCGACAGCGCGGGCGGGTCCTCGAAGAGGCCCGCCGTCGCTTCGGCGCTGGCGACCAGCGCCGGCGTCAGCAGCGGGAGCAGGAGCAGCGGCAGAAGCAGCTCGCGCATGCGCGCTTGCGAAGAGATGGCGGCGAAGACGGTGCCCACGATAGACAGCGCGAGCGTGCCGAGGACAAGCACCGCGACGAGGCGTCCGAGCACCGGGACGATGCGCAAATTGTAAAGCGCGGCAAAAACCGGCAACAGTACCAGTTCGGCCACCAGCAGGAAGCAAAAATTCGCCAGAATTTTTGCCGCCAGGATGGAGACGGGCTCGATGGGCGCCAGGCGCAGGGCCACCAAAGTTTCATTCGATTGCTCGCGCGTGAACGAGGGATGCAGCATCAGCGAGCCCGCAAATAAAAGCGCCAGCCAGAGCAAGCCGGGGCCGAAGCGCCGCGATTCGGCGGTGGTGGGATCGAAGGTGAAGCTGAAGAGCACCAGCACGATGAGCACAAAAACGAGCGTGCTGACCAGCAGCTCGCGCGTGCGGAACTCGGTGCGCAGTTCCTTGGCCAGCAGTATGCCGATGGGCCGCGCCAGGGCCACTTCAAGCCTCCTGATGCGCGGCGAGCGCCGCCGCGAGCATGGCGCGCGGATCGCCGGAAATGGCGGAATCTTCCGCAATCGATCCGCCGAGCAGGCGGATGGCGCGCGTGACGAAGGCGTTCACTTCGCCCGCCCCGTGCGTGCTCATGAGCACGGTGCAGCCGGCAGCCGCCAGATTCGCGAGCGCCGCGGCCAGCCAGTGCTGGCCGGCGCGGTCGAGTCCGGTGGAGGGCTCGTCGAGCAGGAGGAGCTTCGGACCCGCGAGCAGCGCCCGCGCAATGGCCAGGCGCTGGCGCATGCCGCGGGAGAAATTGCGCACCAGATCCTTGCCGCGCGCGGCGAGACCCGCCGGGTCGAGCGCGGCACGGGCGCGGTCTTCGGGCGAATCGAGGCCATAGAGACGCGCGAAGAGAACCAGGTTCTCTTCGGCGGTGAGATCGTCGTAGAGCAAAGTGCTGTGCGAGACAAAACCGATGTAGCGCTTGACGGCGGCGGAATCGCCGCCGTCAGAGCGAACAGTTTCCAGTGGCACAGGCACTCTTGCCTGTGCTGAATCTGTGGCATTTAAACTCGATGCACAGCCAGGAGTGGCTGTGCCACGGGAGAACTGAACGCGGCCGGCGGTGGGGCGAATCAGCAGGGCGGCGGCTTTCAGCAGCGTGGTTTTGCCGGAGCCGTTGGGGCCGACCAGAGCAACGCATTCACCGGGCGCGATGGAAAGAGAAATGCCGCGGAGAGCAAATCGAGCGCCGTAGCGCTTGGCGAAGTCTACAAATTCCAGGCCCAGTCCGGCGGGCGACTGAGTTCCGGAATTAGCCTGCACGGGGACGGCTAACCTCGGACGAGTTCGCGCAAGATTTGCTCGGTGCTGGCGCGCTCGCGGGCGTAGTCCTCTTCGGAGATGGTGCCGGCCTGGCGGCGGAGTTCGAGGCGGAAGAGCCGGTCCTTGAGGCTGTCGAGGCTGTTCTCCACCCCAACACGCGAGCTTTCTTCTAACGTGGCGCTTCGCGCCCGGGCGGCGTGTGTTGGGGACCCCGGCTTCTGGACTTCGCGATCCAAATCGGGGCTCTCGACGCTGGAGACATCGGCCCCAGATGAAACCGATACGGCCGATGCCGCCCTGACGGGCTGAACGGAGGGCGCCGCGGGCCGCGTGGATGCGAATGTCACCGCTGCCGCTTTTACAGCCGCAGGCGCAACCGGGGGCGCTGCTTTGCGCCTTCGGGGACCTTGCGGAGGCGTTGTGGGCACCGGCAAACCGCCGGCGCCCGCCGCAGTCGCGAGCGCGGGCTGGCGCCAAAGCAACAATACGCCGAGCGCAAAGAGCGCGGCGAATCCGCCGATGATGATCCAGCGCAAGCTATCGAGGCGGTTCGGCAGGGCCTGCACGGTGGCGGTCACGCGGCTATTCACTGCCGGGTCCTGATCGTTCCCCTGCTCTTGCTGGGAAGCCTGCGGAGGCGGCGCGGTGCCGGAAACTGACACGTCGAAGGGAAGCCCCGCGGGAATGGCGTCGCGCGTATAAAGATTAAAGCCTTGTTCGGTGCCGGCGGCGGTGAAGCCGTCGCTCTTCACCTGCATGGTGGGCGGCGCGACCAGCATCACGCGCCCCACGGAATAATCCGACGTAAGACGCAGATCGGCGCGATTCGAGGCATACGGAAGCTGATAGGAGAGGCGCACGCCGTTATCGCCCGGCTGAAAGGCATAGGCGATGGCGTATTTGCCTTTGCCGCGGTCCATGGTCCCTTGCGTGACGGGCATGCCTGAAGGTCCCCAGGAAGAGACCTGCCCGAGTTGCGCGCCCTGCGGAAGCTGAAATTGGAAATCGCCTTTGTCGCTGAAGTAGGCCTTGGGCGGCTGCGACTGGTTTTGCAGCGCGTACTCTTCGCCGACCAGCAAGTTGCTGCCATTGGGCTGGAAGACGATGACGCGCGAGCCCACGTTCACGATCTTGGAATCGGCGGAAGGCTCGAAAACGGTGACGTCCACGGTGGCGCGGCCCGGCGGCAAAGGCTGATGAAACATCACGCCACGGTAGACGGCGCGAATGAGCATGGGCTGCTGGCCGATGGCGGGGAAATCGAATTTGTACGCGCCTTTGGAGTCGGACTTGGTATTGGCGACGGGCTGCATGCCGCCTTGCAGTTGAATGAGGATGACGTCCACGCCCGCGGCGATTTTGCCGTCTGTGCCGTTGTGCACCACGCCAGTGACCGTGCCGGCGGCGGCGGCGGTGGCGAAGGCTAGCAGCAGTCCGAGGCACACAAGCGCGCGCCTCGCATGGGAAAAGAGTGTTGTCATCGCGAGGTCGCCGCGGCGACCGAGGGATCTGCTTTTTTGGCCTCGTGCCAATGCTGTCATTCTGAGGAGCGCGGCGCGCCTTTCGCGCGCCAGTTCGTTTTTCCGCGCGACGAAGAATCTCTCTTTCTCCGTACCGAAATACGAAGAGAGATTCTTCGGCAAGCAAATTCCACACCCGCTCAGAATGACAACAGATCGCAGAATGCGCGGCATGGTCAATTCCCTGCCCTGGGGCCGGCGGGGATGGCGCGGCCGCGCACGGCCGCGTCGGAACGCGGCAGCATCCCCGGGCTTTCGGTGACGCGCTCGATGTCGGCGAGCACGAGGGCGGCCTCGGCTTCGAGGGTTTGCTTCATCTGCTCGTAATCTTCTTCGGCGAATTTGCCGGTGCGGTACTCAAACTTCAGATCGCGCAAATTATCGTAAATGATGTCGCGGCGCTCCATGAGCTGATCGAGATGCGAGCGGTGCGGAGCGGAGTCGGCGGGATCCGGCTGGATCATGAAGACGAAAATCAGCGTGGCGGCAGTGAGCGCGACACAAGCGACCACGGCCAGCGTGTCGATACTTATGGCGGCTGCAGAATGCATGATTGCGGGGGGAACCCAACTTTCAATCATCGGCCAGATCTATATAACTGATCAAAATAGCTGATCAAATTGTGTCGCCCCTAACGGGGCTCAGGTTTCTCTTACACCAGTACCCAGTGCTCCCGCACTGGGCTAAATTGTTTCGTCCCTTCGGGACTCCAAGCGTCACACACACTGGCACTATCAGCCTTCAATCATCTTGCACTTCGCGCTCGATCTGGCGGCGCGCGTGTTCCAGCATTTCGGCGGAGACGGGCGGCCCGGAAGCCGGCGCGACGCGAGGCCGATGCCGCCACTGGCGAATAATCATTATGACCAACGCCAGGCCGATAGCAAACGCGATGGCCGGGAAGCTGTAGGCGAACAAATTCAGCCCGCGGGCGGGCGGCGCGGCGAGCGCCACCTCGCCATATTCCTGCACGAAGGCTTGCAGGATGGCGCTGTCTGATTGGCCGCGCGAGATGCGCTCGTCAACTTCCTTGAGTTTGGCCTTGGCGATTTCGCAGGGGCCGGAGAATGCCGCGCCGGGATGGCTGCAGGAGCCGGCGGTATCGCCGCAGCCGCAGGTGCACATGAGCTGCTTGCCGATTTGGCGAGCGCGGTCCGTGGTTTGCACGGGAGCTTGGGCGAAGAGCGGCGCGGCGGCGAGAGCCGCGGCAAGGATCAGGGCGAAAAGAGAAATGCAGATTCTCCGATTCCTCATTCCCGAAATGCCGGAGGGCCTGTGCCGCGCTGAAGGCCGCGGCGCTACGTTTAAACCTTTTCGGCTTACGGGCAGACGCAAGCGTGAGCTAATCATGGCCGTCGTAATGCTGGATCGGCGCGGGCGAGGGCGAGAGCGCCGGTGCGGCGCGAGAAGGCTCCACGGCGGTGCGCAGCGCCAGCATGGGCTGGCGGTTGGGCACCAGGGCCAGCAAAGTGCCGAGCACGACGATGGCGCCGCCCAGCCAAATCCATTTGACCAGCGGATTCAGGTAAGCGTGAATGACGGGCTGCTGCGTATCCGGGCTGTGGCCGGCATAGACGACGTAGAGATCTTGCTTCAGCGTGGAGTAGATGGCCACCATGGTTCCCGATTCCTGGTTCGAGGGATAAAAGCGCTTCTCGGGATACAGCATGATGATCTGCTTGCCGCCGCGGTCCACGGCGATGGTGGCGCGCTCGGAAGTGTAGTTCCCGAGTTGCGTGCTATCGAAGGTTTGGTGCGTGAGCCGATACGGACCGATCTGCATCTGCGCGCCGGGCGGCATTTCCGCCTGTTTATCCTGATTGAAGGCCGCGCCGGAGATGCCTATAAAGATCAGCACGATGCCGAAGTGCACCACATAGCCGCCATAGCGGCGCGTATTGCGCATGGTGAGCTGGGCGACGCCGGAAAGCAGGTTGGTATTGCCGCGCGAGGCGATCACGCGCGCGCCGCGATAGAACTCCAAGAGAATCGTCAGCGTGACGAAGACGGACAGGATCAAGCATGTCGTGACGTAAAAATTGCGCAGGCCGAGCGCCATGCCCACCACGCCGGCGGCGATGCCGATCAGGAGCGGCCCGCCGAAGTTTTTGCGCAGGCTGGCCATGGAAGTCTTGCGCCAGGCCAGCAGCGGTCCTACACCGGTGAGGAAAAGCAAGAACAGGCCGATGGGCAGATTGATCATGTTAAAGAACGGCACGCCGACGCTGATCTTCGTGCCGCGCACCCATTCCGAGAGCACCGGGAACAAAGTTCCGGAGATCACCGCGACGCAGGCGACGAGCAGGATCAGGTTGTTGAAGAGGAAGCTCGATTCGCGCGACACGAGCGAATCGAGTGTGTTGTCGCTGCGCAGATAATCGCGATTGCGCCAGAACGAAACGAAACACACCAGCAACACCAAGCCAATGAAGCCGAGGAACCACGGGCCGATCTTCGATTGCGCGAAGGCGTGCACGGAATTGACCACGCCGCTGCGCGTCAGGAAGGTCCCGAAAATCGTGAGCAAAAACGTGGTGAAGACCAGCCACACGTTCCACACGCGCATCATGCCGCGCTTTTCCTGCATCATCACCGAATGCAAAAAGGCCGTGCCGGTGAGCCAGGGCATGAGCGACGCGTTTTCCACCGGATCCCACATCCAGTAGCCGCCCCAGCCGAGCACCGCATAGGCCCAATGCGCGCCCAGCAGAATGCCCACACCCTGGAAGCCCCAGGCGATCATGGTCCAGCGGCGCGTGAGGTGAATCCATTTCTCGCCGGGATAACGGCCGAGCAGCGCGGCCAACGCGAAAGCGAACGGAATGGTGAAGCCGGTATATCCGGAATAAAGGATCGGCGGATGGATGACCATCTCCGGATATTGCAGCAGCGGGTTCAGGCCGTTGCCATCGCCGCGCATGATCCACTGCATGGCACCGCTGGGCGCGGCGGAGCCCAGAATCTGAAACGGGCTGGCCAGGAAATTGTTAAACGTGAGGAAAAAAAGCTGCACGCCGGCCACGACCACGCCGACGTAGGGCATCAACTCGGGATGCTTGCCGCGGTAGGCGAACAAAACGGAGAAAACGTAAATCGAAAGCAGGAAGCTCCAGAAAAGCAGCGAGCCTTCCTGTCCCGCCCAGATGGCCGCGAATTTGAAAAATGCCGGGAGCGTGCGGTTGCTGTGCTCCACGACGTAGGCCATGGAGAAGTTGTCGGTCTGGAAGAGGTAAGCGAGGCTGCCGAAGCCCAGCCAGATGAGCACGCAAACGGCCATGCCGGCGTGGCGCGCGCTCTTGATCAGCAGCGGACGGCGCGTGACGATGGCGGCGATGCCGCCGCCAAAGGCGTAGAGTCCGCACAGGAATGCCAGAAGCAGGGCAAATGATCCAAACAGGTCCAACGACTTCCCCCTAGCTCTTCCGGCGAAGTCTACCTACAGGATGAGCATTCGCCGGGTCAATAAGTTAGCTCTTGCGGTCCGAGTTGGAAGCAGGCTGCGACGACTCGGTGCCGCCGGGAGCGGCCTCGTATTTCGAGGCGCACTTGGCCTGCAATTGTTCGGCGACGAAGCGCCCATCGGGCATGGCATGCCCCTCGATCAAGCATTGCGCG